>Ga0182027_10004713_pt1 | contig 21036 bp, 24 predicted proteins | sample 712E1DmetaG_FD_121300 | JGI IMG/M metagenome (GOLD analysis project Ga0182027, IMG submission 121300) | Permafrost microbial communities from Stordalen Mire, Sweden - 712E1D metaG (Illumina Assembly) | ecosystem: Environmental > Terrestrial > Soil > Wetlands > Permafrost | place: Sweden...
AGTGAGGGCAGACTAAACGAGCCGATGAACATAATCAAAATCTACGAGCAATTTAAAAAAATCTGCAGTTAGTGCTAAGATCTTCCTATACATCTTATTTTTCACAGAATGGCAGGATCAAAATTGAAAGTTGGCTTTATTGGCCTCGGTTTGATGGGCAAATTAATGGCAAAAAATATTTTAAAGGCTGGATTTGATTTAACAGTATTTAATAGGACTGAATCAAAAACTCTTGAATTTAAAAAGCTGGGAGCGAGTATCGCAAAATCGCCTAAAGAACTGGCCTCAAAAGTCGATGTGGTAATAATAATGGTAACAGGTCCCAAGGATGTTGAGAATGTTTCGTTTGGGCAGAATGGAATATCAAAAGGCGCAAAGAAAGGCTTAATTGTGATTGATATGAGTACGATCGGACCAAAAGCAGCTAAAAGAATCGGAGAAAAATTTGGCAAATTCGGCATAGAATTTATTGATGCCCCTGTTACTGGAAGTACACTCAAGGCCGAAACAGGAGAATTGACAATATTTGTTGGAGGCGATGAAAAAATTTACAAGAAAGTTAAGCCCATTTTGTTAGCTATGGGCAAAGTTCATCATTATCTTGGGAAATCAGGATCAGGGCAGGCTGTTAAAATGATTAACAATCAAGTCTTGGGAACAAGTATAGCAGCGCTTGCCGAAGGGATGTTGCTTGCAGACGAAATGGGAATAGCCAGAGATAAAGTTGCAGCAGCACTTAGAACAGTGCCGGCGATGTCGTTCATGATGAGTCTAAAGCTTGATAATTTTGTTAATGAGGAGTTTCCGCTTATGTTTTCGACGGCCAATATGACAAAAGACTTGTTTTTGGCCATGGACGAAGTAAGTGAAGAGATGAACTTGCCTCTACTAAAAATTGCCGGAAAGTTGTATAAAAAGGCTCTAAAAAAAGGTTATGATAATGATGATTTTTCTAGTGTGATCAAGGCGATTAAAGCTTGATCTAAATTCAAATAATTTAATTTTTATCCATTAGAAAATGGAATATAAAACAGTTTCCATGACAGGTTACTATTTTAAACTGCCTGGATGGTTCCTGATGTTTGCGCCAATCAAGGTTCCGTACAACAGAATATTTGAAGAGGCGACCAGTGCTGGATTCAAACCAACTTTAAATCCTGAAATTGGAATGATAGAAAAAGGAGCAGCTTTTGGTAAAGGCTGGATCGCAGTACCGATAGCTTCGGCAGAAGTTGAATCTGGCAAGGCAGATCCAAGAGTTTTTAAGATTGAAGGCGAATTCAAATCATATTTGCATCTAGGTCTATACAAAGAAATCGGGCCCGTGTTCAAAAAGATCATGAATGAAAATCCAGGGACAAAAGAGTTCTATTCCTGCTACCTGAACTCGCCAAAGGACGTTAAACCTGAAGAGCTAAAGACCCTGATAGCGTTCAGATAATAGGATAAAATTCGTGCCTATTTAAACACAATTGTCACCTGAGTAAATCCTACCGAACCCTTATATTGGCACTACATGGACTGTAACATGAGGTGGGCTAACTATTATTCTGTGGCCGGTTGGTGTTGGAGTTGCGGTTGGTCTACTAGTTGGAGTGGGTGTTGACGTAATACCTTTTTCAAATCCTATATACCAAGCTCCGTATGGCGGAACTCCTTGTTGCCATTGGCATGCTTTTATCCCTGCAATTGGTGCGCGATTTACCCAGCAATTTCTGGGCCCATCAGCATTATATTGGCATAGGGGATAAGTAGTGCTGTTCATTTTTGTATCACACCAGGCTAAACACTCAGGCCATGTATTGATATCATGATCTACTGTTAAAGCAATGCCCCCATGATTTGAACACCATGTCATGCCATCACGGTGATGTCCAGAATCTGGGGTTGGTGTTATTGTTGGCGTTTGTGTTGGCGGAGGGGAAAGTGTAGGGCTTGGACTAACTGATGGACCAGGTGTTGATGTGGGGCTTGGTACGCAATTAGAAAATACAGTATTAGGATCCATCATATAAGTCCACCAATTATTTAATTTTTTATCTGTAGCACAACCCGGTTTATTCGGAATATGACTAAACCACCACTGGTAAAAGCCAACATCTGTTGAGCTCCAAGTTAAAGAATTAACATATGAATAATTAAGAAAATTATTCATATTAGGATAATTATAAAAAGCATCACAATATGAACCCACAAATTGTTGATTAGAATAGTCATATGGATCATTAGGATCTGAAACGTTTGGTGGATAATGTATAGTACCGCAGCCAAAAACTGTTCTTGTCCCATTCGTGACATGAGAATAACTTGCTTTTGATGAAGCAAAATAATCCCAGTTTGTTACAGGATTATCGTTAAATCCACCATATACCTTTATCATTGTTGCTTCGGTCCTATGACCAAAATCATGAATTTCTTCGCTAAGAGTTCTTTCATAGCTGAAACCCATAATTGGAACAAGTTTGTTGCAAATTGTACTTACCGTTCCTCCATTGTCATTATATAGAAATAACTTGGCGGCAGGACCAACAAGTGTAGATTCAAATAATCCCATGTATGGCCCTCCATAAAGCCACACCTCATTTACTTGGCTTTTATTCACCATTTGACAGATATTTTGGTTATTAAGAACTTTATTATAATCTGTATTTACAACCGAGGCTGGAAAGCATTTTGATTGATCTCTGATACAATTTATGTAGCCTTGGGGGGTATATTTTTGACCGTTTAAGTATGTTGGAAAATCATTAAGAACAATTGTATTCACAATGTTATATTGATAATTACCGTGTGTTGTAGTATACAGCCAGCTTTTGTAATCATCTCTTAAACCGTTAGGATCATTCCATCCAAAATAATTAACCGTTGATTGTCCATTAGGCATTGTGGGATTAAAGATTATGACGATAACATTATCCGTTATAGGGGCGACACCGGTGGCAGGTAGATTAGAGATAATGGTTCCATTCTGGGAAAACATTGAAACTATTGATGCAATTAAACCCGTTACTGAGATAAAGGAAATAGTCAGCAACGTTTTTAAAATATTCATCTAATCAAAAAGTAGTAATTTTGATGAGATAGTATCATATTTAATACTGGATTAATAGTCATTGATAACCTGCATTATGGATCACTATCAAAAGATTTGCGCCGTCTTGTTCCTCCTTTACTTTCTCAATCATCTCTCCGTTAGGTAAATAATTTTGGTCGTTAGCAAAATTGCGAGATGCCGGCCAGGATGCTTTCTGGTAAATTTCAGAGCAAATCTCAGTCAATTGTTAACTGTGTTAGCCCAAGATTAGAAGAATCGGGAGAGTCCATCATAGCCTCGTTTGCGAACAATCGCCTCAATATTCTTATAATTCCATTGTGTGTCACTATCAAAAGATTTGTGTCGGCATATTCATTTTTGATCTTTTCAATAAATAGTTTTACGCGGCCTTCAACCTGTTCAATTGTTTCCCCCGAAGGCAAATTAGTCTGTCGTTCTAACGTGTTACCGAGCTTTAGATTAGGATATTTTTCTGTAAATTGATCCCAGGTTAATCCCTGCATCTCGCCAAAATTGCGTTCAATTATTAATAGCTCTACAAACATTTGGCAACCAAGTGCTTTCTGAAAAATTTCTGCAGTTTGCTTTGTGCGTTGCATCGGGGAAGTGATAATGGCTTTAATTTCATCCGGATTATGTTCCTGGATAAATTTTTGGGCTGCTATTTTTGCGAAATTGCGACCGGTATCATTGAGCGGCCAGTCAATCCTGCCAAGGGTGATCCCAAGCTTTTCGGCTCCGGTTTCTGCGTGGCGTAAAACAAAAAGTTTTACCATTTGATTCAAAAGTTGAGAACTATTCTATCTTTCTAGACGGCCATCTGATCGCAATAACAATGCTGTTATCCAGCGATTCGAAGATATGATCACCGTCTTGCGTGTCCCAATAAACAAAATCACCAGGGTTACTGAGAGTGAAAACCTCATTTTTATCTGGAAAAGTAATTTTTGCGTGTCCGCTGACATTTATAGCCAAAGTCATCGCGGAATAATCGGTCTTGCGACTGTAATCATAGTAGCCAGCTTTATTATTTGCCCATTTTATTTCAAAATTATCGTTTCTGAATTCCGGCAAATCTTTTATGAATGATCCAAAAAACCAGCCACCTTTCTTTGAGAATTCAGGTAGTTTTTCGATATTTCCATCAATTATTTTGGCCATTTTGAATACATAATAGTTATTGATTCGCCTTGGGCTTTTGGCAACTCCTGCCAAATCCGTTCCGTAATGAACGGGATGAAGGGATGTAAAAGCTTCAGGTAAGTTTTGAAAGTGAAGTAAAGAGTCCACTGAGCAGATAATCTGCTTTTATTGGCTTCCTTAGATGTATTGATTTTATTGCCGTCTCGATCTTCCGTATAAAGCCTATTCTTGATAGCTTCAATGTAAATATCTGCAAAAGTATGCCAGAAGGACATATACAACTCTTGCGCTGCAATGCCTATATTGAATTTGTCAATTCTAACAGTTGTGTCCTTGATGAGTTTCTTAATATGCGTTTGCATTTCGTCATCCTCTTTTGTAAAGGTTAGATCAGCACTTTTTACGTCGGTGATTTTTATACTAGCCGCTTCCGACTCTGTGACGTTGGAAAGGACAAATTTTGATGCGTTCCAGATTTTATTCAAAAATCTTTTGTAGCCTTCAAGTTTTTCGTAACTGACTGGATATCCGGCTCCTGCTTTGTTCCCAACCACATAAAGAAGTCTAAGCGAATCAGCTCCATATTTTTGAATTATGCTGGCCGGCTCAATAACATTGTTTTTTGATTTGCTCATTTTCTGACCGTCGGGAGCTCTGACAAGTCCATGCAAATAAACGTGTTTAAATGGAATCTCTTTTTTAATGTACAGTGAAAGCATAATCATTCTGGAAACCCAGAGTTCTAGAATGTCGTAGGCTGTTTCCATAATGTCGGAAGGGTAGAAGACATCGTCAATTTTGTTACCCATGAGTGATGCGTATGCCCATTGACCGGAAGAGAACCATGTGTCAAAAACGTTTTCGTCCTGGAGCCAACCTTCACCAGGGGAGTCCAACTGAACTTTGGCTAAGCCTTTTTTGACCGCATCGTTGATGTCGCTGACGGATTGACCGTTGATGGTATCGAGAATCTGGCCAGTTTCGCTGATCTCTTCTTTAACCTCGCCGCTGTACCAAACAGGAATCCTGTAGCCCCACCAGAGCGACCGCGAAACTGGCCAGTCTCTCAGATTCTTCATCCAGTTTAGGAATTTCTTAGTCATGTACGTTGGATGAATCTTGATTTTGCCACTTTCGATGGCTTCAATCGCCGGCATCTTTAACTTTTCGACATCAACGAACCATTGTGATGACATTATCTGCTCAATTACCGCTTTGGACCGTTCGCCAATCATCACGTTGTGTTTGTAGTTTTCACGTTTTCCAACCAATCCAAGTTTTTCGAGTTCGGCCACAACTAGTTCGCTGCATGCTTTTGCTTTCAGGCCTTTAAATCTCTCTGGAACTGGCCCAACCATCTTTGCAAACTTGTTGATTATGTTGATGTAGCCAATCTTTTGGTCGGGGTGTGCAGCATTCCATTCATTCATCATAGTGTAATCGTCGTATGAGTGTGCTGGAGTTAATTTTACTGCACCAGTCCCAAATTCTTTATCAACCCGGTCTGAAGTTATGATCGGAATTTCTCTATCACAAAGCGGAAGTTTGACTTTCCGTCCAACTAATTTAGCATATCGTTTGTCTTTTGGATGAACTATCACGGCCGTGTCCCCGAGCATCGTCTCTGGACGGGTTGTTGCAACCTCAATGAATTTTGGATCATCGTCTTTTGGATCGACAAGGGGATAGCGGATGTAAACCAGCTCACTGTCCATCTCTGTGTATTCTGTATCAATATCGGCCAAAGTTGTCTGTGCAGCCGGGTCCCAATTTACAATCCTGACGCCCTTATACACCATTCCATCGCCAAAAAGCTTGACGAAAGTCCCAAGCACGGTATTTACAATTCGTGGATCCAGCGTAAATATGTTTCGTTCGTAGTCGCTCGACAAGCCAATCCTCTGTTCATCTTCCATGACTATGGGCATCAATTTCTGAAAATGCTCATACGATTCGTTGTAAAAGGTCTCGCGACCCATATCACGCTTTGATTTTCCGCGTTCCTTAATAAACAGTTTTTCGACAACCACTTCGCCTTGAATTCCTGCATGATCTTTTCCGGGCTGTCCCAAAACTTTTTTGCCGAGCATTCTGTTATATCGCAAAAACATGTCCTGATAGGCATATCCGGAAACATTTCCTACGTGTGGGCGCATATACGCATTGGGCGGGGGATTAACAATACAGAATGGAATACGCTTGTCATGACGCATTTCGTCTTCGCTCAGCAGGCCTTTTACCGCATCATACTCAGGTTTAAAAAATTTATTACTCAGCCAGTATTTTAGAATTTCCGGCTCTTCGGTTTGTGCATTGTATGGACCTTTTGGAAGCATGTCTCTGTTTCCGATAATTAAAATCAAAGCAATTATAGCATGAATTCAGGCGCAATATAGACCTGTCAACAGCCAGTTTCGCTTACGCTGAAAGAAAAATTTAACAAAAACCTCTTATGATTTGAATATAAAAATTCAGCGTTATGGATATAGCAAATTTCATACTCGATATTTTATATCCGCGAAATTGCATATTCTGTAATGAGAAAGGAGTAAATGTATGCGATGAATGTTTTAAAACAAAATTGAAAGAGGTAGATAGGATATGCCATGTGTGCAAGCATGAGGTGAGTAAGCAGGGATTATTTGTCCATACTGACTGTGCCGATCAAACGAAGCTGGATGGAATCTTCTCTGTATTTCAGTACACCAAAAAAGCCAAGCTGATTCTGCAAAATCTTAAATATCAAAGATATTCAGACTTTGCAAAAGATATAGCCAGATCGATGTCAGGCATATTTGTAAACTTGCCCATTGGTTTTAACTTTGTTGTGCCTGTGCCAATTCACAAAAACCGTTACGAAAAACGCGGTTTTAATCAAGCCGAATTGATTGCCCGTAATTTAACATGGAATGTGAGAAACATTTTAATCCGATCAAAGGATACCAAGCCCCAAGCTGATCTCAATCGTGATGAAAGGCAGGGGAATGTTAAAGAAGCATTCACTTTGGCCTATGGTATGGATATAAACACCTTAAATGGCAAGATTATTTTATTATTTGACGATGTATACACAACCGGATCAACTCTAGAAAACTGCGCTTCAATTCTCAAGACTGCGGGTGTAAAAAAAGTATATGCGCTGACTTGGGCTAGAGATTAGTAATGTTTAGCCAACTTTTCCTGAATTCGTTATAATCCATTCAACCACCATCGCCTTTATTTTCATATACTCTTCTTGGCTGAACTGCATGTTGCAGACACAGTACTGCTTGGATGTTAACTGGAAGCAGAATAAGCATTCATAAAGGTCAAATGAGTCAACAACAAATATGGATCTGGAAACTTTGTTGCAATAATTAACCTCGAAGCCACTAGAACAGTATTGTGATTCCAGCATCCTAATGCCCATACTGCAAGAATTGGTCCCTCTTGATGCAATTAAGTAGCTGCAGTTGAAAACATTGTAACCCATGTAAATGTGTTTGCTGTTTCCGACAAGGCTGCTCATATAAATGTTGGAACTGTTCATTACACAATCTGATTTTGAGAAATCAACGCTGGAGGTACTTTTGTTTCCAGATTGATAATTAACTTCGTTCCAGTATTTGAACAAATCGTCCATGGAATTTATTGGGTGTTTTGGCTTCATCCAGTCTTCAATTCCTTTTTTTGCTCTAACACTATCAAGATCAATGACTTTTGAGTGCTCGAGTGGAATTATCCAGGTATCGTCACCGGTTAGCGCACATTTCACATTTTGAGGAAGCGGAATATTCTTGCAAAATCGCTGAATTAAATCAGCTTCGGAAAACGGATTGTCGCGTCCAAAAACATCTTTAAAAATGTTGTTTATATTTTCTTTAACCATTTTTTCGTCCATTATTATTATTTAAAAATTAAATATCCATAGTTCTAGCCTTGAATGCAGGCAGGAACTGATTATTCGAGAATGGCCTTACCAGGCACTCCCGCGAATTTAGTTCGGTAATCAATTTGATTTTAAGCTGTTCCTCGCTAAATCCTTTTGCTTTTTCGGAAAGTATTAACTCGTCGGTGAACTCCATGTTTACGTTTTTGGCAAGCAGCGATGCATCTTCTTCAGAAACTTTAAAAATAAAGTAGTTATAAGTGTTTGTCATGACCGACTTTAACAAATCCGGATCAATCTGCTGTAAGTATTGCTGAGTCAAATAAAGGGAAAGGTTGAATTTCCTAGCTTCGGAGAGTATTGAGCCCAAAGCTTCGTTTTGAACAACCGAGACTTCATCGATAATAAAGATGACTTTTTTCTTGAAAGCCTTTGATTGAGCCAAAATGAACACCTGCTGAATTAAAAGTCCGGCCAGCAATTTTGTTGCCTTTTCGCCAAGCGTCATTTTGTTTAACGACAAGAAAGTTAGCGGATAATAATTTACGATTGCGTCCAGTGGGTTTGTGTTTTGAACATTGGCAAGTGACATAAAGTTCAGCTCATCAAGCAGGACGAGAATCGGCATAAAGCTTTGCTCGTAAAACTTGGTTTGCATTTCAACAAAATCGGTGTCAAAAAACTTGATATATGTTTCGTAACCGGTCGGTGGAAGCTGCTGCAGCGCCTTCTTTCTGAACTCGATTTCCAAAAGAAATCTACGGAGGTAATCAAAAGTCATCGCGTGAACAATACTCAAAACATAAAGCGAATACTTCAAAAGCCTTTCCATCTTTGGATTGAACTGATCTTTAAGAACAGACTTAAAAAGCATGATTGTCAATTCGGAAGATATTTTGGCGTCGGCTTTTGATGTAAAAAGGCTGCAGGAATTTCGCACAAAATCAACATTGGAAGCCTGAGTTACAAACTCGGAATACATTACAGCGTGAGGATCCAGCACGATAATGCTGTACTCATTTTGCAACCCATTCTTAAACATTTGCTTGATTAAAAGCTCAATCAGCTTTGATTTTCCCGTTCCAGTCTGACCGACAATCAAGGAGTGACGATCACATTCTAAAGTTTTAATGTCAAAATATTTTGGCTGAGAAAAATATGGAAATCCCTGAATTTCTAAAAATCCAGTCCCGGGGTTATCACTAAACAATCCAGAAGTTTTTTGCAGCTTTAAAAAAAGCGGAATACTTTTCTTTTTGTAATTGGTTGATTCCGCAAAATTGGCCGCCAATAAGGCTGCGGGCACATGGGGCGAATAATTCTTCGATTTGGTCTGAATTTTTCCAGCAATATTTTTAAAGTAGAACTTTGATTTGCAATAGTAATACCCAAAAAATTTCTTAAAAACGAAAGAAACGCGGAATAAATCCTTTGAATTTTTAAAAGTTTCGCGCTCCTTTAAACTCAATAGGGTATCGCCCGCATGGAATTTCAAACTCCACAAGCCGCTTCCACCTTTAACCCTAAAATCCTCAGGCACGACCTTTTCCGGTTTTAACACAAAGGGAAAGATCTCGCTCCCAAGGGCTGTTAAATCTTTTTCGCAGGTCATGTAATAATTGATTTGAGATTGACTTATCAAAACAGTAATTTCAAACTTGCTGTTGATTGGTAGATTGCTGAAAATGGTGTAGATGAACTTATACCACTGTTCCTTGGTGATTTTTTCTTCCTGAATGTAAAGTTCAAATAACATATCGGTTTTAACTTCAAGTTCATAATAGCATGGCCGAATTGAGAGCTCAACTTGCGCGAATTCTAAAACGAATCTGAGCCTCCCAAAAAATGGTATAATGTCATCAGGTAAGTTGTTGATCTGTTCTTTTACAAATGTCGAATCTCCCGCACCATATTGGAACTTCCTTCCAATATGGTGCGGGGATGTTTGGATTCGACAGGGAATATTGCTAAAGAATGGCAAGCCGAAGCATGACTTTACACACTTCGTTAAAAAGCGTAAGTCTCCTGTTTTTGACAGGAACGCATAATAAGCGTCACAAACAAAATTCAAGCATTTGTTGAGAACGTCAAAGCAAATATTGCTGCAACCTTCAACGGTCTACAGCTAAATTACTTAGCCTAATCGATGAATGTGCCGCACCATATTAATAATTATGGTGCGACCTTCCTTTATTTTCTCTCCTGATGGGAAATACTGGGAGAAACTTAGTCAGGATGCACCAGATTATCTTACTCTGTGGTAGTTATGGGAAGCATTAACAGGGTAGTAGCATGGATTTTCGCGGGCCTTGATTCTATGTTACTTAATTTAGACCCGTAAAAGCTTGTAATACTGTTCTTTGGTGAGTTCTTTGGACGCGGGTTCGATTCCCGCCATCTCCACAAATCATTTAATATTAAGTGAATACAGCTCAGTTGCAGCTATGTATTGCTTAATAAATATTCGCTTAATCGGGATAATCGTATTTAGCTCGTAGAACGCCAGAGTGGCGGCCCTGTAATCTTCTTCGTCAACTCCCCGATAGGACAATGGGGCACAATCATTGGCTAGAAGGAGTGCGTTTGCCATAAGCCTTGAAGTTCTTTTGTTCCCATCCTCAAAAGGCTGAATGTAACTAATACAAATCAAAGCTGATAAAGCTTTCTGATAAGCTGTGTCTATATCGTTAATGCTTTCAAATAGGGCATTCATAGCATCCTCAATTTGATAGATATTATCAAGTGGTTTATAAATTGAACCTGTTACGCCTACTGGACCGTTCCTGTAACCAGTAGCAATGTTAAGGTTAGCAGTTAATAGTTTATGGACTTCGGAGAGATTATTTTTATTGATTTGTTTAAATTCAGAGCGGTTCTCCCAGATAAAATTAAAGGCTGATTTATGATTTAAAATCATAGTAGCTTCATCCTTTGGATGACCCGGTGCTTCGATGTTTTCCCGAATTAATCTCTCAGTATCTAAAAGGGTATAGGTATTACCTTCAATCTTTGAGGATTTCCATGAAAGCTCAATAACAAGTCGTTCCAATTCTTTTTTAGCGAGAGTGGTAGAAAGATCGTTCTGTTTCTTAATAAAATTAAATGTAGCCTGTGTTAGTGCATCAATTTCATCTTTCGAAAATGGATCGATACTAAGATTTGGGATTAGACCGAAGTTATATGACGATAAACCATATCGGGAATCTGGATCTATATTCACATAAGCCTTATAGTCAATATCTGCAAGCAATCGGCCTTTTTCTGCAATTGAGTAATATACATATCTGCCAGCGCCAGTTTGTGTAATAAGCTGATTTTTAAGCATCGTTGCCAGCTCTCTTTTTACAGTAACAAGAGATACATCTATGCTTGATTTAACTAGTTCTTTATAAATAGCGGACGATTGTAGCCCACTTGTTCTAAGCAGAACATATGCTATTTCTTGTTGAATTAGGTTGATCTTTGACGTTTTCATATTGAACATAACTAAATATTGCTTGATCCAGCGTATCACATTGATACGCTGGAGTCAACATACTGATACGATAGAATGTATATTCCAAGAAATGATATAGCCAACCAAATGGTTCCAAGTTTGGTCCGCCATCTCCACAAAGGTTTTGGTATCAACGAAATTGATGACAGAGCCTTTTTTTGTTATACTTTTTATAGATACAAATAATTTTTATGGATAATTATCTCGATCAATTTTCTAAACCTCTAAGAATAGAGAAGACAAGATTGGCTACGATATTTTGGTTAAACCCACGGGATTCAAAAAAAGGAAGATTATTCATCCCAATATATGACGAAAGATTACCATTAGTTTTCAAGATTCAATATGCCTATATATCAAAATTTCTTGAGAAGGATAATGCTTCGGGTAATCATTATCATAAAATTAAAGAAGAGATTCTAGTTCCACTGCGAGGAACCTTTAGTTTTTATCTTGAAGATGTAAATTCTCACGAACAGGAAACGTTTGAATTAAATGGGAATGATAATAAAGCGATTTATGTTAGAACCGGTGTTTCCCATAAAGTTATTTCCCGAGGTGAAACGGGAATTTTGTTAGTATTAGCATCAGTGCCAAGCTCCACAGAAGACGAGGTTGAATATAATATTATCTCGTAGACTGATTTAGTACCTTAGACCCTTCGATAACCTACGCAATCAGGTAGTCCTAAGTTTGTTCTGCCATCTCCATTATTTCCCCCTCATTTTTCTAAAAGTGTTGTTTATCATTTTATAACCCCAAATCACCTCAAATGCGTTTGCTGATCCGAATCCAATAGAAGCGGCAAAAACCAATTCCTCTACTGGAATATTAAAAATGAATATTCCGCTTAAATTCGCTAGATGCCAGTATTGTTTAAATAAATCAGGATTCATTATTAGCAACAACTGAAACATAATTATGGTTAATACCGTCATAGTAATTAAACTTATCACTGCACTTTTCCATACCTCCCTATGAATAAAAATATTGATAGCGCCAATAATAACTAGTGGTATGACAAATGCAATTATTGAATTCTTGTGTAGGATAAATTTTACAAAGGCAAACGTATCATCCACGTTTTGTATTTGAAGAACTCCGCCCGGTTGGTGAAGACGGGAAAGGTAGAAAAGAAGTATAATATTCCAAATATCAATTTGAATCATGGATGGGAAATTTGATGAACGGCAATCTGAAATAGCAAAAGAGGCTATTCAAGAGCTTTGTCGCGGTAGAAAGTGTCATTCGTTCAGAAAGGATTGTCCAAGGCAGCTTTATAAAGGCAAAATTCCATCCTGTTATGGTCAAATCGATAATGAGAAGAGAAAAAGGCTGGGAGTTTCCCTGCGGGATAAATTGTCCAAACTCAACTTTACGGACGAGGAAGTGGAATCATTTGTGAAAAATGTTACAACTCTACCAACTATGATCAGAAACGACTTCCAAGCTTATGAAAATGAACTCAAACCGACATTAAATAGCTAAATGCCAATTAGTCCCCATACCTCTTTTGGTATAATGAAAATACTAATTTATAATTTATTAAGGGAACAATAAATGTCATATATAGTTGATTTCAATAATGTTTCTACAGTTGGTTTAATTTCTTCGCCTGTCGCAAAAGCATTGGCAGGGTTGCGCGCCAACGAAGCCCGATACTTCATGAATAAATATAAACACGTTTTTACCGTAGTTCCGGCAGGCGAAAGCCAGGAAGTTGTTGGCTATGTGAGTAAAATTCTAAAAGAGGAGCGCGGCATTGAATTTGCCTCAAAACCTTTGGAAACCTCACAATTTCAAACGGAAAATATAAAATGGTCGTATGTTTTTTATGAGAACGGCCTTGAGGTTAATGTTTTGTACGCAGTTGATAATCCAAAGAAAAGGGCTGTCGGTTTTAAGCTTTCCGAAGGCATGGATATTCCCGGCGAGTTAGAGAGTAAATTTAAGTTTGCTAGACAGAGATCAAAACTAGCCGGAATAATCAGAGGGTCGTTTTTTGTGGTAAAAGGGGAGTATTAAGGCGGGGGAAATTCCAGATTTAATCTGCAATCCGTATGTTTGGTGTATAATCTCCCATAGATAAATAATATTACATTTTTTAAATGTCAGAAACTTTATTACCTGTAAGACTATTGAAAGTTAGAGATGACGCAAATTTCGGGAATGTCTAAAAAAAGTCAAACAAAAAGTTGGTCAGCTTTTGGTTGATGCAAATCTTGATCTTCGCATTATAAACATTGCCGGCTCACAATCAGTGGATGAAGGTTCGCTGGCAACCATAGCAAGAGAAGAAGGGTGTGATGCTTCTGAGGTAAAACAAATTATAATTCAAGAATTTGATGAAAGGATAAGTGCAGCGGCAGATTTGAAGTGGGTTTATGGAGTTTATCCCCCTCTATCTCAACCTCCATTATTTCAAGGACGTATGCCAGAATATCCTGTCGAAGCATTTCAGGAGATTTGACCAGATAATTTAGCAATTGATTTCCTCTTTTAAAAGTCTAAAATTGTCCTATATTAACCCTTTTAGTATGACCACTTTAGAAAGTCCCCAAAGTTTAGAAAGTTTGGCCAGTGCGAATTTTAAATCATCCAAATCACCCCGATCATTTATAAAAAAATACTGGTGGTTGATAATCTTGGTTGTACTGGTTGTGGGACTTGTTTTAACCGTTATTTTTTTGGTGGTTAGCAAAGACCGCAAAGCTGCCAGCGAAGGTAATACTAACAATCAAAATAATACAGGAAATAGTCAAAATAAACCTGACGATCTTTGGCCCGATGCAAATGCTAAATATATAACTGCCATTCCAGTGGATTTAACTCAAATATTACAAATATCCAAATATAGAAGCTGTGCAGGTCATATCAGAAATGGTTATAACTTTGACCGTGAATTGGAAACCTCTGATTATCGTTCAATGAAGCATTATGTCTTGCCAATCCTTTCATTACAAGGCACGCTGGATAAAGTCAAAATCTATGCTCCTTTTGACGGTACTGTCGCAAATATATACCTCGAAAAAGATAAGCAAAGCACTGTCACACGGGCGCATACGGGCGATGGAATAGATCTGGCAACGCCTGTCGATCCAAATGTGCTTTTTGGAATAGGTCATTTGTACTTTGTTAAGGATTTTAAAGTTGGTGATTCAGTAAAAGCTGGGGAGCTACTTGGATATGCCGCGTTGGGCGAAATTGGAAATGATTTTGACCTTGATTTAAAAGGGAAAAACAAAATTGGCGATGGGGACAATTCAATTGAAATTCTTGGAAGCATCTTTGATCATATGACGGATCCGGTTTTAGCAGAATTTGCGAAATATGGAATCACACCCGAAAATACAAAGTTCACAAAGGAATATCGCGATGCGAACCCTTGCTATGATGATGGCGATGTGACAGGATCATGGCCTGATAATTGGGTTGGGCTGACGCAACCGGTGAAATAAATTCAGCGAATTTTGCGTTACGTGTAGAGGGCTGATCTTTGTGATTCCCTTATTGTGCGTTATAATCTTAACAAATATTATTTAACGGATATGTATGGCAATCTGTCCTGCAGAAGATAATATTCCAGAACGACTAGCGTTAACGCAAAGATATAACGTTTTTGCAGCCCGCTGTGGTCTAGCCATATGCAACAATAGGCCCATTCCTTTGACACGAGTCACACCAATGGAACACGGGCAAGTATTGGGTCTATCCGTTGGACAGCTTTTCACAATATTTAATTTGAATCATAGTGGAGATTACCCTTTCCCATCTGATGCGATGCCTAAAGACCCGCCTTATGCTGTATTAGTTAAAATCAATGAATTTGGAAATAATATTTGTGGTACTGGACATAGTGGACCGAAACTTGATCTAATGTCCCCAGTTATTTTTCTTAGGCCTATACAAATAACGAATCTTGGATCTACTGCGTCGGCAACGTCAGATCGCTTACCAAATCCTATATGGGCTTGGGAAAACAGGGGCGATAGTAGAACTGTTGCAGAATCAATATTTGCAAAGTATCCCACACTCGATAAGACTCAAGATGAAATTATGAAGCTTCCAACTTATGCATGGGTTTATCAGAAGGTGGGGGAAGTGTAGACAGAACGGTCTAGTATTGAGGTGTTGAAAGATATGCTTTTTTGCAGATCTATTTTATAATCATTGAAATATTATCTTATTCCAATGAAGGCGAAACCAATTATTATTATTTCGTTAGTATCAGTAATCGTTCTGGTTGTTATTGGGGCGATAGTTTTGGCAATAGTTAATCCATGGAAGAGCAGCGTTAACCAACAAACCCAACAGAATCAACAAAGTATGAATGATAGTGACAGGGCGATTGCAAGAGTCAAGGCAGAATATCCAGAGCTTTCAGACTATCCCAGCGATTTGTTGCCACCTAAATCAATCAGATATGCTCAAGTAAATGATACATGGTATGTGGCGTTTATTCAGGAAGGGTCCGGCGTACCGATAATATCGGCAAAATGTTTTACGGTCGATGGTTCGGGAGTCGTCATTTTATTCCGTGAATATACTCCGCAGAGTGGAGATGTTACAACTAATCCGTTTTCACCAATTTCCTGCAAGCCACTGTAATACTGTGGTATATTTCCAATTTTATGGGCCAGTTCCTATGCTTGATATCCCATAACCTGTAGCGGTAGTTTTTATTTGAATGAAAGCTACTTTATGGACAATAAAGTCGCCTTGGATAATGCCATTGCCGGCAAACCAATTGCTGGTGTCTTGATCTGATGGAGAAACGGCATAGGTGAGTTCAAACTCACTATCTGTTTTGGCTACCACTGTTTCAATTCTAAAATCATTAAGTCTTTCGAGCAAACATCTTGAACTGGATTTGTATTGATCCAGCCATCTTTCGGCTATTAGGCTATAAAGGAATAGTGGTGTTTGTATATTGGGTTCGGAATTTAGAACCAGCGTATCCAAAGTAGTTCCGCAAATGGTGACGATAGAAGTGTTCCTGATTGTTGGCGTTGAAGTCGCTACTGCAGATGTTGCCATTACAGTTGTTGCTACCACTGTTGATGTAACTTTTGGCAGCGCAGTGGGAGTGGTTGTGGCAACGGTGTTATTATCGACCGGAATGCCTTTATCTTCTTGTTTAAAAATCAAGAAAATGACTGCTGATATGAGAATCAATATGATGATTAATGCGGCGGCCAAACAAATAATTAAAATTTTATTGCCTGTTTTTGCCGCCGTTGGCTTTTCAACAGTCGCGGAACTAACTGGAATAACATTTGGGGAAGGTTGCGGATCCATTTAAAGAATTTGTAAAATGTATCAAGAATAGAATAGTTGATTTGGCGCAGCAATTCAATTTAGCGTATAATCAATTAATGATACGCCCCATAATCACTGCCATGATTGAATACCTGCTTACGTATTTGACGTTAAGGTATGGCACAGTCCACAAACGTTTGATCGCATCAATATTATTTTTGCTTGCCAGTTATCAAGTTGGAGAAGTGTTGATTTTTGCCACAAACGGCCAGCAGTTTGCGTTTAAAGTCGCATATGTCGCTACAACATTGTTGCCGCCCCTTGGGGTATTACTTGTTAGTAGAATTATCAAAAAGCCAATTGGCTACGTGTTTTTTCAGCTTCTATCATTGTTATTTGTCGCTTTTATTATCTGGACACAGCAGGTTGTCCTGAAATTTGAGTTTGGGCAATTCTGCGTCAGGATTTTTGAATACAATCCGGTCATTTCATGCTATTGGGTTGACTATTACCAGGGAACTCTGACTTATACTATGGCTGTTACCGCAGTGAGTCTGTTTTTGCAGAAAGACAAGGGTATCAAGCACCAACTAAAATGGATACTGAGCGCATACTTGATCTTTGATGGGTTGGCTTTGGTCGTGGCATATGTAAACCCGTGGTTTGGTCCATCATTGGCTTCTTTGATGTGTGCAATGGCCTTGATCGCCGCGATAATTTTCACCAAAATTTCGTCGCCAAAGAATATTAAATTCAACCTTGACTGGCATAGTCGGTATGACGCGTTGCTGAGCAAGATTAAATTTTAATTTTGAGCTGATCAAGTATACGAGGAAATTTTTAACAAAAGCTTTCATCTGCGACAATTTAATTCGTTGACGATCCAATGGTTAGTATACACTTTATTAAAAGAGTGGGAATAGCTTTAAAAAGGATTATCCACCGCCTGTGGTAAATACTGGTATTACTGTCGGCATTTGAGTCGGTGCAACCATTTGAGTTTCATCTGCACACCCTTGAACTGGCCCTTTAACTTCTAATTCAATTGGAAACTCTGGATCAGGTGCAGATGGCCGTCTAGCATAACCTTGGTTGTGATCTGGATCTTCAATCCACTCTTGATCAGGTTGAGGAACACCAGTTAGACTTGTTAAACCTAGAGCCGCAGCGTCCTCTAAACTTCTAACAGGCATTGCTTCGTCAAGACTAGTTAGAGGGGTACAATATTTGATTGTATTCCTTACAAGCACTGGCGTTGGTATATTAGGAGTTCGATTTTTTAATAAGTTAGAAGTTAATACGGCGGATCCGACAACTATAGCACAAGCTAATAGTAATCCCGTCATTGCCATAAGACAAGTTTTTTTTGATATGATAGGTTCTGTTTCTTCTGGGGGTTTATTAGCACGTGCAATTGCATCTTCAACTATATTTGCATGAGCCACAAGACTCTCAGCCTCAACAGACTTAGATCCTTGAGCTCCTGCACGATAACCTTCCTGAAAGTATTGTGGAATGATCCATGTGGGTTTCATTATATTACATTTGACACTTAACAGATTACTATAAGATTATACCATATTATTCAATATTGGCGATATAGCGTGAGGGAATTTAGATCTCAATTAAACCTATCGCTAAACATACGATTTATTACTCTTTTTTAGAAATCGATTAGCTGCGTTTACATTGACCCATAGTCAATATGCTGTTGTTGTGTTACAATGCAATGGTTATTATTTGAGTAATCTATATGAGCACAAATCTAAATCCTAATGCGGTTTATATGCAAAGAATTTTGGAGTTTGGATCTTCATATCCACTTCCTGGTACTGAAGAGGGTGTCATGCATACATTAAATAATTGACGCAAACAATCTGAATGTGGCGAAAAAGTTACTTTGGTAAGATGTGCCGGTTATTTGATGGTGAGTATGGCGGCTGATAGTGAAAACGTGGTCGACCTAGAACACCCTTTTAATGAAGAAAAAATGGCTGCTTTTAATGAAATTTGTCAGACGTTAGTTGGAGCTTCAGTAATTGATAATGTTTATCCACCAGAGGTACCGTATATCGGACCACTTATACTTGCAGATATTGGTGTTTTAAGCAGAAAAAACTTTGCTCCTTTAGCATTATCCTCGCTTTCTACTAGGGTTTCCTAGAACTTGTCGTTCTCCAGCTTAATCTCCCTAAACTCCAGTACAGGCGGCGGGTTTTTGGCGTAATCAATGTACTTTAGGATTTCGTCTTTGTTTGTGAATGGTTTGATCAGCCAATCCTTTACGTTCTCTTCTCTGACCCATTCAAAGATGCCTTCGTTGTTGGATTTGAGTTCGCCGCTTGGATTCACAAACCGGCAGATAAAAAAGTACTTGTCTTCCTTTATGTTTGATGAGCTATCTTGAATCAAATAGTGCCACAGGCTTAATAATTTGGGGTTTCCGTCAAGGGAAGTTTCTTCTTTGAATTCTCTTTTTGCGGCCGTCAATACTTCTTCGCCCCATTTGATTTTGCCGGTGGGGAAGCCTTGGCATCCAAAGAATGGATGTTTTTTACGCGTGTGTAGCAGGAATTCGTTGAAGCCGCTGGTAGTCCGCATAGCCACCTGGAGGACAGTTAGCTTTGCCTGCATGATGACTTTGTTTTGATCCGTATCAATGCGGTTGCAGTATTTCCGGCCTTCTTCGCTTAGTTTGTAACGATTATCAAGCTTTTCGATATAGCCGGCTTTGATAAGTTGTTTTAAATGCCAGTCAAATTTGTTGTTTTCGAGGTCGGCTTCGGGCTTTAGCTCGGCAAAGTGCAGCGATTCGGCGAAAATCAGCTTGTTTAATATGCTGAGCTGTATTTTATGAAGTTGTTTCATTATAGATATTTTACCGCATATTTGGTTAAAATCTAGTCAAGCGGAGTTGACCAAAAAATTCAATAGTGCTTCCGTGGTATAACCCTCGCCATCTTCATTAAAATTTGGGCAAATTCACGCGGGCTATGTAGTGCCATTCTTGCTATTTGATCTGGTGAGACTTTTCCATTGCGGAGGATTTCGAATAGCTCTTGTCTATCTGGAAAAGCTCCGACAGCTAATTTTGCCAATAATTGAACTGCGGACTCGTCCCCATCGGCCCTTGTGCGTCTTTCTTCGGCAAAGATGCGGGCTGCTAACTGATTACCATAAGGCTCGCGTGAAATTGCGTCGTAGTAACGAAGTCCGACTTGTGTGAAAGACTTTTTTTCGTATGCTTCCTTGAGTTGAGTTGCGAGCAGAGTTGCAGCATTATGCAAGATTGGAATCAATTCGCCAGTTAAAGGATTGTTGATTCCTTCACTCTCTCCGAAAGGTATTATTCCCGGGATCATATAAAACTTTTTTGGCAATCTTTGAACGGCAAAACCCGTATGATGAAGATCTTCAGTCGAGGAGATGTTGATATTGTGATGTCTAAACATTTTGATAGTTCCAGCAAAGACCTCTGGGGCTTGTTCTCGCCACTCAAACTCTTGCGATCTAGGTAACATTGTGGCCACAACAACTTCAGCTGAATCTTCGGTTATTGGAATAATCCAACCCCATTCATTTCCTTTGATTCTGCATTCAGAAAGAAGAAAGGCTAACGAATGTTGCGGTAAGTTATCAATATGTACATTACCGCCATAAACTGCCATTACTAAATTATCTGGAAGAGTATCGATGCTTTTTAAGACTTGATTTTGATAACCTGTTGCATCAATAACAACATCTGCAGTAACTAGCCCTCTTGTGGTTTGGACTTGTTGCCTACCGTCCTCGGTTGTAGAAACACTTTGAAATTCAGTTTCATATTCCACATTTCCGGCATGGTCTGCATCAAATACGGCACCGGGCAATGGCACATAGCCATATGCATCAGGATTCCCGTCAGATGGCATAAGTACATGATCAACTACCGACACATTATCTGCGTCCAGACCATATTTGGTAATTCCTTGAATAAGACCTCCTCTTGAAGCTTTAACTTTGTTGAATGGGGCTCCCACATTCCATTTAACCGCAGTTTCCTCTGTAGTTAAAAATATTTTGCCACCAGCTGGGGTTTCTCCTTTTTTTGCAGCATCAATCATTAAAAAGCACAGCTCGGGCGCAGATCCGGCTAAGGCATTGGCTAGCGCAGTTCCGCTTGGACCTGCGCCGACAATCAACACATTTGTCTCTGGAGCAATCTCGATCATATAA
>Ga0182027_10004715_pt1 | contig 21035 bp, 19 predicted proteins | sample 712E1DmetaG_FD_121300 | JGI IMG/M metagenome (GOLD analysis project Ga0182027, IMG submission 121300) | Permafrost microbial communities from Stordalen Mire, Sweden - 712E1D metaG (Illumina Assembly) | ecosystem: Environmental > Terrestrial > Soil > Wetlands > Permafrost | place: Sweden...
ACTGTTTGATCTTCTTAGTGTGCACTGTGGCTTGGTGGAGCAGAAAACCGGGCTCGGATTTGTCAGTTTCACGCCTGAAGGATCCGGGCCAGCGGCCCGGGGGCGAGACTGTGGTGAAATCCGTGTTTAGGGGATTCAGTTCTTCTCGGTTCGTCCCGATGGAGGAATTGTGAGGCCAAAAACCCGTCTCGACGCCGCGGTCAGGGTGCGGGAAGTCGATGAGGATCGTGCGCGCATGACCCTTGCCGAGGCCCAGCGCCTTGCGTTTGCCACCGCGGCTGCAGTACGTGAGGCAGCCCAGCGCGCGCTCGCTGACGACCGCCGCAGCGGCACCGCGGCCGATTGGACCATCATCGAATCCGCAAATATCCGGGCCCTCCAGGACACACGGCGGGCGGAACTTGAGCGGCGTGCTGCCGAGGAGAAGCTGGGTGTCTCGCGTGAGCGCTTCGTGGGCGCGCGCGCGCGCGCCGAAGCCCTGCGCCGGGTTCTCGAAGCGCGTTACAGCGAGATACGGGTGGCCGAGAGGCTGACCGAGCACAAGGAGATGGACGAAGTCGCGACCCTGCTGCGGAGCCGCCGGTAGTCTTTCCGGGAGATCGTGGCCGCGGCCGGAGTGATCACCGTCGGCCACGGCCACGACCACGTCTACGGCCACGGCCGACCGCCCCGACATTCACCCCGCGCCAGAAATCTGGCGCAAGCCTGGCTTCAGCACCCGGCATCTGACACGGCCATCGCCAGGTTGGTGACGTTCTACATGGGAACCCTCAAAGGGTTCCCATTCCCTCCCGCGATGGTACGCGGCGAGCAACGAGGGCGCGCGCGAAGCGCGCGGGGCGGGCAGGGTGGGTTGTCCGTCCCGAAGCCCCTGCAGGGGAGCTCGCCGGCTCCCCACGCGGCAAAAGGATCTATACTGGCCCGCGATGAATCGTCTCTCTTGCGCAACCGCGGTTCTCGCGTCGGTCGTTCCCTTGTCCACCGGCATAGCCGGCGACAAGTGGGAGTTCTTGGGCAGCAAGGACGACATCGCCAGCTACCGGCGCGAGGTGGCGGGCAGCCCAGTCATTGCCATGAGGGGCGAGGCTATCGTAGATGCATCCATCCTGCGCGTGGCCAGCGTGCTGGTGGATACCGCGCGCCTGCCAATGTGGATGGACGGGGTATCTGAGGCGAAACGACTTCGTACCAGCAGCGCTCTTCACTATGTGGAGTATGAGCGCGCCAAGATCCCCTTCCCACTGACCGACCGTGATTTCGTGATCGAATCATGGATGGAAATCGACGCCGCGAAGAAACAAGTTGTGCTCAAGGCTCATTCGGTGAGCGACCCGTCCGTCCCGGAGACCGGCCTGGTGCGCGGCGAAGTGGTGTCCAGCACCTTCACCCTGACCGCGTTGGACCACGGTCAACGCACGCGCGTGGTGACCGAAGTTCACAGCGATCCCAAGGGCTCGATCCCCAAGTGGCTGGTCAACCGGTTCCAGAAATCCTGGGCCTACGGCACCATCAAGGGTTTGCGCGCCCAGGTGAACAAGGCCGGCATTCAGGACAATGCTGAGGTGAAGGCTCTGCTGCAAAAAGCCGGCTTGCTTGAGTAGATGAAGCTAATACCGCGCCAATACGGTTTCTCCGGCGCGCGTGCGATCACCTGGCCGGCAGAGCACTTGCAGCCCGGGGATCCGTCGCAGAAAAACATCGCACTGCGATCCCATGCGGATCATGCCGACGCGCTGGCCGCACTCAACCACGTTGCCGGGATTCACATAGCAGTCCACCTGGCGCACATAGCGATCCGCGATCTGCACCATGGCGACCGACAAGTCCCCCTCGATGACGATGGTGTTACGAGCATTCTCCGCGACGGAAGCGCGCACCTCGTCGGTGATGGGCAGGTGCCATATGAGGTGCATGAGGGCGCGCGCCATCGACCGGTTCTCTGGACGAGCTGGGCGTGCATTCACATGCGTGACCTTGCCCGCGATGGGCGCTCGGTTCACGTGAACCGACCAAGGGAACATGTAGATGCCAATCAGCACGCCAGGCAGGTCGCTCGGACCCACCAAGGGCGCGTCCGCGACCGGGATCTCGGTTCCCTGCTTGACCACCACCGGCATGGTGTGAGGCGCGACCTCGGACAGGTAGAGCACACGGCCGTCAGCGGGCGCGACCACGACCCGGCCGGCGGGAGGATGGCGTTCTGGATCGCGGAAGAAGGCGTGAAAGCGCCAGTAGAGGAACGAAAACGGGTCCATCAGGCTCTAGTAACTTCTGGCAAGCGGCACTAGCCGCGCGCCACCCGCGCCACCACGCCGATGAGTGCCCGCTTGCTAGCCCGCCCCGCCGTCCGACCCAGCAGCCAAAGCGGGCCGCGCATGGCCCACAACCAGATGAAGAACAGAAACATCGCCACGTAGGTCGCGTAGTCGATGGTCAAGTCCACAAGGGCGCGGCCGGGCTGCCGGTGCAGTTTGTCGAAAAACAGGCGCGGGCCGGTCATGCGATCTCCGCCGCGGCAAAGCAGTGCACCATCGCGTGGTCATCCCGCTCCAGCCTCTGCTCGACCGCCTGGTCGTGGGCAAGCCGGCTGGCGTGTTCGGGAAGGAACGGGCGATGATAGAAAACCCCCCGCGAGCAAAGGCGGGCCCCTGGCCGCGCGGTGCGCACGACCTGCTCGATGGTCTCACCGAATGCCTCGTGCGAGAGATAGGCTGAAATATCGGAAAGCGAGTATCCATCGAAGTACTGCGGTGGTGCCGCACGCAGCACGCTGGCCATGTCTCCGTTGACCACGTTAATGCGCACGTTCTTCAGCGCGCGCTTGATGCGGGCAAAGCCATCCTCGCGCAAGTACTCGGGCATCACGCGCTCGTCGCCGTAGCGGCCGAAAAACACCAGCCAGAGCAGGTGGTTGTCGCGGGCCAAGTGATGGTCGAGATAGCGCTCGACGGTTCCAAAAATCCGCTCGTGCAGCTTGAGCTCGGGTGGCAGGAAACGCCAGAAACCGGGCTCGTGCGAGAAGAAGTTGAAGAAGCCACGGCGACAGATGGTCTTGGCCACCAGGCGCCAGAATGGATTGTGCCACCCAGGCAGAAGGCGCCTCTGCTCCGCCAGATCGGTGCAGGCAAAAAGACGCCGCACCCACCGGGGACGCAGCAGGCGGGCTGCAGTGGCCACGTAGCGCCCAAAAAAGCGTTCCAGGCTGCCTTGATAAAGCACGCCGCGCTTGACCAGAAATGGCTTGGCGTCGAAGTAGGCGCGGGCGGCATCGGACAGCGCAGGCCGCAGCGAATCGTAGACATCGAGTCGTCGGGGCGAGGGCCGCACGCCCATGAAGGACAGGAAGTCCGCGTGGTCAAGCGCCCGCAGTCCGGCGACCTTGAGCTCGAAAAGGTGGGTCTGCGAGGGATTCACGTCGACCGCCCAGACTTCCTCGGCCCCATCCTGCAGAAGGTTCAGCACCCGGCCCCCGCTGGCACAGATCGAGACCAGGCGCTTCGCCTCATGGGGAATCAGCACCTGGACCTCGCTGCTCGAGTCCTCGTTGCACGAGGAGTAGCTGATGCGCTCACGGTAGCGGTGCCACGAGATGACCCGTCCCGGCTTCTCGATTGGTCTAGGTGAGGTAGCGTGGGAGCCTCCGAGAAACCGCGCCACGGGTAGCGCAGCGTTCACGGGGTAGGCATCGGGCACGATTCGTGCCCGAGTAGATGTGGCGTCGACGATCAGGGGGCCTGTGTCACACACGCGGTCAGACTAGCCCAATCATGCGCCGTCTCCTAGACGAATTCGGAAACCTGCTACGCAGCCCGCCAAGACGTCTTGCTTATCCTCGTAGAAACACCAGCGATTGCTGGGTCCAATCAATCAGCGGGCTCCACCACACCCCAAACAGCAGCAGCGCGACGGAAAAAACGCCCAGCATGATCTGATAGCCCAGGTGGGGCCGCACCGTGACCGCACCCACCGGCGCTTCCAGGAACATGGCTCGGGCAATGCGCATGTAGTAGTAGAGCGACACGGCGGAGTTGAGCGCGCCGATCACTGCCAGGGCCGCGTACCAGCCGCCGCCAGGCAGGGAATAATTCTGCAGCACCGCCACGAACAGGTACCACTTGCCAGTAAATCCCGCGAAGGGTGGCAGCCCGGTAAGAGAAAAGAGGAAAATGGCGAAGCTGACCGCGGACAGCGGATGTCGCCGGCCCAGCCCCTTGTAGGCGTCGATTAACTCGGAGCCGGTGGCCTGCGCCACCACGATGACCACCAGGAAGGCGCCCAGGTTCATCACCAGGTACACCAGCAGGTAGATCATCACGCTCTGCACGCCCACGGCCGAAGCCGCACAAAGGCCCATCAAGGCGTAGCCGGCGTGTGCAATCGAGGAATATGCGAGCAGGCGTTTGAGGTTGTTCTGCACGATGGCCGTGAGATTCCCCAGTGTCATGGTAACCGCCGCCAAAACGCCGATAATGGCCGGCCAGGGCAGGTCGGACAAGCCCTCAGTCAGGGCGCCCGGCCCGTTGCCCAGCGGCGAGCCGGCCAGAGCCGACCAGAAGAAACGCACGGCCAGGGCGAAACCGGCCGCCTTGGGGCCCACGGAAAGGAACGCGGTGAACGGGGTGGGCGCGCCCTCGTACACGTCCGGGCACCACATGTGCCAGGGCACGCTGGCGATCTTGAAGCCCACGCCACAAAGCACGAAGATCACCGCCACCACCAGGGCCACGCGCAAGGCGGTCTGACTGCTGCCCATCGCGCCTGCAGCCAAGCCGTCAAGCGCCTTGCCTAGGCCGAGTAGGCTGGTGGTTCCGGTGAGCCCGTAGATGTAGCTCATGCCAAAAAGCATGATCCCGGAAGCCACGCCGCCGTAGATGACGTACTTGAGTGCGGCCTCAGCCGCCTTGCGATCGCCTTGCCGGTAGCCGGCCAGGGCATAGCTGATGAGGGAAACCAGCTCGACCGCGAGATACATCATCAGCAGATCCACCGCGCTGGCCATGAGGAACATGCCGAGCACAATGGAAAGCAGGAGCGGATAGAACACGCCGATCTGGTGGCGGCCAAACTCGGTCGAACCCGCGGCAATGAGCACGGTGAGAGCAGCCGCGGCCAAGAACAGCCACTTGAAAAAGGTGGCAAACGGATCGCTGGCGATCATCCCATTGAACAACGCCCGCGGCGCCGACGGCTGCATGGCCAAGAGGACCCCGGCCAAGCCCAAGAACAGCAAGGTGCCCACGGTCAAAAACAGCACGCGGCGCGGGTGCCTCTTCCACGCAAGGTCGAGCAAGAACATCAGCATGATGCCCGCGGTGAGGCCCAGCTCGGGCAAGAACCACGAGGTGCTGACGAGGTTTTCTTGAATCATGTCTTCCCTAGGCGGTCGCAGCTACAGCGGTCGGATGCTCGCAATCAGGCCGAACAGGGTTGGGTTGATCACGTTGAGGATGGCGTAGGGATAGCAGCCGAGCACAATGGCAATGGCGCCCAGCGGATAGAGCACCAGGCGTTCGCGCCATACTAGATCCGGATAACCCTGGTAAAGCGGATTGAGCTTGCCCAAGAAGGCGCGGTGGATCGCCCACAAATAGTAGGCCGCGGTGATGATCACGCCGGTGGCCGAAATGGCGGTTAACAGCATGAAGGTGGGGAATGAACCGGTCAGCACCATGAACTCGGAGATGAAGCCGCACATGCCGGGCAGGCCCAACGAGGCGAAGAAGGCCAGCCCGGTCAGAGCCGAATACTCGGGCATCACGCTGGCCAGACCGCCGAAGCGCGCAATCTCGCGGTGGTGGGCCCGGTCGTAAATGACCCCGGCAATAAGGAACAACATGGATGAAATGATCCCGTGCGAGAACATGTTGAACACCGCGCCCGAGATGCCGGTCGGCGTCATGGCGGCCATGCCCAATAGGGTGAAGCCCATGTGGCTGACTGAAGAATAAGCGATGAGTTTCTTGAGGTCGGTCTGCGCCAAGCACACGAACGCGCCATAGATGATGTTGATGACCCCAAAGGCGGCCATGGCGTGCGCAGCCCAGGCCGTTGCATCTGGCAGAAGTGGATAGTTGAAGCGCAGGATGCCGTAGGGGCCCATCTTCAGCAGAATGCCGGCCAGGATCACGGAAACCGGGGTGGGTGCTTCCACGTGCGCATCCGGCAGCCAGGTGTGGAAGGGGAACATCGGGATCTTGATGGCGAACCCGATGAAGAGCGCCACGAAGATGATCTTGGTGAAGGCGAAACCCAAGATGGGCGCGGCGAGCGTGAACACGCCCTCCCGGCCCTGCTGCGCCAGCGCCAGCAGGTTAAAGGTGTGCGCGTTGGAGAAGGTTCCATCGGCCATCTGTGCCGAATGGCTGCTGTAGTAGATGGCGATCACCGCGAGAAGCATCAACACCGAGCCGACCAAGGTGTAGAGAAAGAACTTGATGGCGGCGTACTCTTTGCGTGGGCCGCCCCAGATCCCGATGAGGAAGTACATCGGAAGCAACATCACCTCCCAGAACACGTAGAAGAGAAACATGTCGAGGGATACGAAGGTGCCCATCATTCCGGTCTGCAATAGCAGCAGCATGGCCATGTAACCGGGCACCATGCGTACCGAGAAGTGCTTTGGATGATGGCCGTCGCCGTGATCGGTCATGCCCGCCATGGCGAGGTACTTGGACCCTCCCCACCAGGGCATGGAAGCGATGGTCGCCACGAAGGAAATGAGCCCACTGAGCAGCACCATTGAAATGGACAGGCCATCCACGCCCACTAGATATTCGACGTTGAATGTCTTGATCCAGGTGAAATGCTGGACCAGCTGCACGCCAGTGGCGTGGCCGCCAACCATGTATCCGGCTGCCGACGGGTCGTACCAGTGCCAGGCGAGAAGCGCGCAAACCAGGGATCCGCCGCTGGTGATAGTGGCGATAATCCGCGACGCCTGGTCGAGCGCTGTTTTTGACAGGCCGGCCAAGGCACGAACCGCGGCGAAAAACACGATGAGCCCCAGCCCGAGCAGCGGGAAGAAGGTGGCCCAGCTAAGGACGTTGTGTTGACTGATCATCGGGGTTGACTCCCATCACCTGATGAGGAAGTTGAGCAGAACGACGACGAGCGCGCCGGCCAGCGCGCCGTATAGGTAGGTCTGGATGCGGCCAGTCTGCACGCGGCGCAAGCCACGCCCGGCCGCAATGGTGGAATTGGCCACTAGATTGACCGCGCCGTCGACGATGTACTTGTCGATGGCGCCGTCCAAATTGGCAAAAAGTCGCGTGACCTCTCCCGCCAGGTTGACCACGCCGTCGACCAGCCGGCTGTCGATCCAGGACAAGATGCGCGCAAGCACCAATGAGCCGCGCACCACCGTGGCCTCATAGATCTCGTCGACGTAGTACTTGTTGTACACGACGGTCCAGCCGCGCTTCCAACGTTGCAGCAGTTGCGCCGGCACCGGACTCTTCCCGTCAAGGTAGAGGAAGCGCGCAAACAGCCAGCCGATGGCGCCGGCCGATACGCCGATGATCTGGAACGCCCACTCCATCCAGCGCGGGTGTTCGGCAAAGTGAACCGTGGCCGGCAGCGAGGGCTCCAAGAAGTGTTCGAGGATGGGCGGCTGGTTGGTCCACGCGGCGGGCAGCCCGATGAGCGAGGCCAGCACCGCCCCGCTGGCCAACACGACCAGCACGCTAGTTATGCTTAGCGGCGATTCCTTGGGTGTGTGGCCGTGCGCGTGAGCATCGTCGTGCCCCTGGCCGTCCCGGTACTCACCAGTGAAGGTCATGTAGTAGCTGCGGAACATATAGAAGGCCGTTCCCGTGGCCGTGATGATGCCGATGAGATAAATGAGTGGGCCCAGCCAGGCCGCGGGCATGCCGAGCAAAGCCATATGTGGTTGACTGAAAGCTTTCCAAAGGATCTCGTCCTTTGAGTAGAAACCGCCAGCAATCGGGAAACCGGCGATAGCGATACATGCCCAAAGGTAGGTCTTCTGGGTAGTCGGCATGTACTTGCCCAGCCCGCCCATCTTGCGCATGTCCTGTTCGTGATGGCAGGCGAGGATCACCGAGCCTGAACCGAGAAAGAGTGCGGCCTTGAAGAAAGCATGGGTGAGCAGGTGGTAGGCACCGGCCCAGTACGCGCCCACGCCCACGCCGATGAACATGAAACCAAGCTGGGACACGGTTGAGTAGGCGAGAACCTTCTTGATGTCGTATTGGAAAAAGCCGATGGATGCCGCAAGCAGGGCGGTAAGTGCGCCGATGAGCGCGACCCAACCCATGGCCGTGGGCGAGAGGGCAAAGATGAAGTTAAGCCGAGCCACCATGTACACGCCGGCGGTGACCATGGTGGCGGCGTGAATCAAGGCCGAGACCGGGGTAGGGCCGGCCATGGCGTCGGGCAACCACACGTAGAGGGGAAGCTGCGCGCTCTTGCCCATGGCGCCCACGAACAGCAGGATGCCCACGATGGCCAGCAGCGAGAAGCCGAAGAGCTTCTGATGCAAGAGCCGTTGTGCCACGCCCGTGGTCTGCACCACCACTTGGTCGCGCAATTGGCGGAAGTTGAAAGTGGGGCCCACCTCAACCACCGACTCCTCATGGATCGGGATCGCGCCGTCCGCTGCAACCCGGTCTGCGATGATGCGCACCTGTTGCCCCGCCGCAATCGGTTGGTACGCAAGCTTTCCGCCGGGCGTTTCCTGCCACGCCCCGCCCAGGCCCCAGAAAAGCAGAAACAGGCCCAAAATGAAGCCGAAGTCGCCAATGCGGTTGACCACGAACGCCTTCATGCCCGCCGCTGCCTTCGCCGGATCCGCGTACCAGAAGGCAATCAGCAGGTAGCTGCACAAGCCCACGCCCTCCCAACCAAAGAACATGACCACGAAGTTGTCGCCCATAACCAGCAACAACATGGAAAAGATGAACAGGTTGAGATAGGCGAAGAAGCGCCAGTAGGCGGGATCTTCGGCCATGTAGCCGACGGAGAAAATGTGGATCAAGGTGCCGATCCCAGTCACCACCAGGACCATCATCATACCCAGCGGATCCAAGGCAAAGGCCAGGTCCACTTGCACGGGACCCGCGGCAAGCACGGTCCACAGAGTGTTTTGCAAAAAGCGTTCCTCGCCCGGCAGGCCGAGCATTTTGGCAAATGCGACACAGCCCACGGCAAAGGAGCACACCATGCTCGCGACTGCGATGGTGTGAATGATCCTCTTGCCGTACTTGCGCTGCAGCCACCAGCCACAGGTGGTGTTGATGACCGCGCCCAGAAGCGGGAAGAAGGGAATCAGCCACAGATAGCCGACTGGGGTGACAGCCAGCGGGCCAAGATGTTGCAGGGCGTGTTCCATTACAAATCTCCGCCAGCCCCCTATTGCCTCAGCGACGCAATGTTGGCCGTGTCAATGGTCCGAATCATCTGGTAGATGGCCAGGATAATAGCCAGCCCCACCGCAGCCTCGGCGGCGGCCAGCACGATGACGAAAAGCGCGAAGATTTGCCCGGACAAACCGCCCGCCACATAGTGGTTGAAGGCCACCAGGTTGACATTGGCGCCATTGAGAATCAGCTCGATGCCCATGAGCATCGCCACAGCATTGCGCCGGGTGAGCACAGTCATCAGGCCGAAACAGAACAGCAGGCCGCCCACGACCAGGAAATGGCTCAGTGAAAGGTGCTCCATCATGTCAATCCTCTTTGATCTCCTTGCGCGCAACCACAATGGCGCCAATCAAGGTGGCCAGCAACACCACCGAGGCAACCTCGAAGGGCAGCAACCAGGTCCCGAGCAAACCATTACCAATAGCAGCGGAAGTCTCATGGCTTTCCGGGCGCAACACGACCTTCCAGGGCGCCCAGATGGCGACATAGGACAGCAGGGTGCCAGTGACGAAGAACAGAATCGCACCGGAAGACAGGCCGACGTTCTGGTTGGAAACCTCGATCTCCTTGATCTGACTGGTGAGCATGACTGCGAAGATGATCAGCACCAGCACGCCGCCGATGTACACCAGCAACTGGGTGACAGCGAGAAAGTCGGCCGACAGCAGCACATACAAACCGCCCACCCCGACCAGCGCCGACAGCAGGCCCATCGCGCTCCAGAAGATGTTCTTCGACATGGGCACGCCGGCTGCACCCACCACGGCGGCCAGCGCGAGCAAGTAGAAGACCACTAGGTTTGTGTGCATGTCTACCCCTTGTCCTTGCCGGTAGCCGGCGCGGCCCAATCCGGGGCCGGCGCGGCCCACACCTGCGCGGCAAGATACACGCGCATGATCGAGCCCACCGGCGCACGCGGCGCATCCTGGCCCTTGACCGGCCGGTAGAAGGGAACAGGCTTGGCCGCATCGGGCACCCAGCGGAAGACCAGATTTTCTACCGCCCTCACCGTAGACTCGAACTCGCGCGTGTGGGCGATGGCGCTGGTCGGGCATTGCTCGACGCACAGGCCGCAGAACATGCACTTGGATTCGTCAATGTCGAACTGGGTGACGACCCGTTGCTTGGGATTGGCCGGATCCTTGTCGACCGAGATCTTGATGACATCGATAGGGCAGGCGCGCGCACAGGCCAGACACCCCGTGCACACGGCCATGTCGACTTCCAGAAAGCCGCGGTAGCGCATGGGCAGCATGTCAGCCACGCGTTTTTCCGTGCGGTCAGGATACTGGATGGTGATGGGACGCCGGAGCATGTGCGACAGGGTGACGGACAGACCCTGCCAGAACGTCTGCACGACGTCGTTGATGGCACCGAAGTAGTTGCGAACCGTTTCAGGCATGGATTGTAGTCAGCTTGGGTCACCAGTTTGAAAGGTCCACCCGCGCGCCCTTGACCTGCGCAATGTTCTTGCGCGTGCGCAGGGCGAATTTCACCAGCAAAAGGGCCACGCCCAGGCTCAGCACCACACCGGACACCAGGTGCACAGGCGCAGGTACCATCACCCAGAAAAGCGTGAAGATGAAGCAGGCGAACGCACCGGGAACCAGGTACTTCCAGCACAGGGACATCATCTGATCCACGCGCACACGCGGCAGGGTCCAGCGCAGCCAGATGAACAGGACGACCAGGCCCCAAGTCTTGACCGCGAATACCAGCATCGAAACCGACTGCCAGCCGAACCAGATCAGAGTGGGGAAGACGTCGGTGCCGCGCGCCTGGTTGATCATCTCCACCGACACGCCCGGGATCTGCCAGCCGCCCAGGAACAGGGTGACCGCCAGCGCGCCCATGATCCACATGTTGGCCCACTCGACCATCAGGAAAAGTGCGATGCGGAAGCCGGAGTACTCGGCGTGGTAGCCCGCGACCAGCTCGGACTCGGCTTCGGGCAAATCAAAGGGCGTGCGGTTGCCTTCAGCCAGCGAGGCGGTCACGGCGATGAAGAACGCGACAAAGGCCGCCGGGTTCTGGCACGCAAACCACTGCCACGGCCAGCCGCCCTGGGCGCGGATGATTCCCTGCATGGACAGCGTCCCGGCCATCATGACTGGCACCATGATGGCGATCCCGGCAGGAATCTCGTAGGACACGACCTGGGCCGCGCCACGCACAGCGCCGAAGAGCGCCCATTTGGAATTTGAGGCCCAGCCCGACACCAAGATCCCGACCACAACGAAGGCGCTGGTCGCGGTCAAGTAGAACACGCCCACGTTCAGGTCCGCCACAACCACGCTTTCCCCAAAAGGCAACACAACGAAGGGTAGGGTCAGTCCGACCATCGAAAAATAGGGCGCGGCCCGGAACAGCAAGCGATCCGCCTCGGCCGGGATTAGGTCCTCTTTGAAAAGCATCTTGAACGCATCGGCCACCCAGGAAATGAAACCGAAGACGCCCGGGCGGTTGGGGCCGATGCGGCTCTGCATGCGTCCCGCGATACGCCGCTCGACCCAAGTCGTCACGCCGGCAAACACGGCGGTATAGAGCGAGACGATAGTCCCCTCGACCAGCAAGATGACCCCGTACCAGGTCTCGCGATACGGGCTGTGCCCGAGGTCCCAGCCCAGCCGTTGGGCCACGGCATCGAGAGCCTCGGGCCGGTTGAACGGCAGCATGAGCAGGAGCACCAGATAGAGCAGGAAGGGCAGCGCCAGCATGAAGAACAGCGTGGTCGCCAGCGCGGTCTTGGGATAGCGCCTGGTCAGCGAGGTGGAGTCGAGAGCGGTCGTGATCCTCACCGGTCAATCTCCGGGGCAACGACGTCAAACGAAGCGATGAGCGCTATCAAGTCAGCAATCATCAATCCCTGCGACATCTCCTCGATGATTCCCATGGCCATGAAGCTGCCGGTGCGCACGCGCACCCGATAGGCATTCTCCGACCCGTCGGCCACGACGTAGTAGCACATCTCGCCGCGCGCCGATTCCACCCGCGCCATGGCCTCGCCCGGCTCGGGCTTCGGCTTGCGCGCGACCTTGGCCATGATCTCGCCCTCGGGCAGCTTGTCCAGCGCCTGGCGAATGATCTTGGAGGATTCCAGCATCTCGAGAACCCGCACGGCGTAGCGATCCCAGCAGTCCCCGACCGCGCCCATTTTCCCCTGCCCGATCGGAACACCGAACTTGAATTCGGGATAGGCGCCGTAGCCGAGGTCGCGGCGCGTATCCCAGGAAATACCCGAGCCGCGCAGATTGGGGCCGCACAGCCCGTAGGCAATGGCCTTGTCGCGGCTGATGACCGCGACGTTGGCCAGTCGCTTGACGTAGATCTGGTTGAGCGAGATCAGGCGATCCCATTCTTGGACGTAGCTTTCCAGGTGATCGAGGTAGCGCACGATCTTTTCCCGCCAGCCCTCGGGCACATCGAACGAGACGCCGCCGATGCGCGCGTAGTTGAAGGTCAGGCGCGCTCCGCACAGCTCTTCCAGAAGGTCATTGATGGCCTCGCGCTCGCGCAGGGCGTGGGTGAGCGGCGTGGACGCGCCGATATCGGCGGCCATGGAGCCGACCGCCACCCAGTGGTTGGAAATGCGACACAACTCACCTGCGATGGCGCGCAGGTACTTGGCGCGCGGGGGAACCTCGAGCTTGAGTAGCCGCTCGACGGCCATGGCGTAGCCCTCATTGGCCAACATGGCGGCCAGGTAGTCGATGCGGTCGGTGAATGGCATGTAGCCGGGATAGCCGACTGTCTCGCCGATCTTTTCCAGCCCGCGGTGCAAGTACCCGATGTCTGGGATTGAACGCCGGATGATCTCGCCATTGGTTTGCGTGACGAAGTCGATCACCCCGTGAGTCGACGGGTGCTGCGGCCCGAAGTTGATGACGATCTCTTCGTCCGACGGGCTCATGCGGCGAAGGATTCGCCGTTCGACTGGCTCAGCCACTGGGCTCCTCCTTTTTCGCCGGAGCCGAAACCGTGGCCGGAACCGGAGCCGGTGCCGGTGCCGGTGCCGGAACCGGGGCCGGGGCCGGTGCCGGAGCCGGTGCCGAAACCGGTACCGGAGCAGGCGCTGCCGCCGCAATGGCCTTGCGTTCTTCTTCCACCTTCTGGGTGAGCCTCACCAGGGGATCAAACCGCGTGTTGGTGACCCCGTGGTACCCGCCTGCCTCTTGATAGTCCTTGCGCAAGGGATGGCCGATCCAGTCGTCGGGTAGAAGGATGCGCCGCAGGTCCGGGTGGCCCGTGAAATCAACCCCCAGCATGTCGTATACTTCGCGCTCCAGCCAGTTGGCCGCCTTCCACACGCTCTCGACCGAGGGCGCACAAGGCTGGCTGCGCTCAGTCTCTACCTTGAGCACGAGCTGGTGCCGGTGCTGCAGCGAGAACAGGTGATACACGATCTCGATGAGGTTGCGCGCCGGCCAGTCAATGCCCGTGACGTCCTCGCAATAGTCGAAATCCAGCCCAGCCTCCGCTTTGGCGAAGCGGCAGATCTCGACGATCTTATCGGCCTTGACGGTCACGAAAGGATCGATCTTCGCCTCGGTCAGTTCGCCCACGGCGTCGCCGAACTTGGCCTTGAGCTTCGCGTGGATATCTTGCGCGGTCATGCTAGGTGGCCCCGCTCTGCGGCCGGCGCTTCTCGCGCCACCAGCGCTCACTCATGATGATGTCCTGGATGCGCATCAGGCCTTCGGTCAGGGCCTCGGGCCGGGGCGGGCAGCCGGGCACGTAGACATCCACCGGGATGATCTTGTCCACCCCCTTGACCACCGCGTAACTGCACTGAAAGAGCCCGCCGCAGTTCGCACAGGATCCCATGGCTAGGACGTACTTGGGCTCGGCCATCTGGTCGTAGAGCAGCCTGGTTCGCTCGGCCATCTTGTAGCTGAGCGTGCCGGCGACGATCATGAGATCAGCCTGGCGCGGGCTGGCCCGAAACACGGCGGCGAAGCGGTCCAGATCCGCGCGCGGTCCCCCGGTCTGCATCAACTCGATGCCACAGCAGGCGAGCCCGAAGAGCAAATAGTGGATGGAATTCTTGCGTGCCAGGTTGACCAGGTCGTCGAAACGGTTGGTGTTGGTGAGCAGCACGCCGACGCCCGGGCCTGCCTCTACGATGCGTGTGATTGCCATCGATGGTTCCTAGCCTCGGTCGCCTCTTGCTACGCTGGCCGACGGCTTTTCCGCGGCAGACAGCTTCTTCACCCATTCGAGATCGCCATGGGCCCAGGCCCATATGAGGCCGATGAGCAGGATGACCGTGAACAAGACCAGCTCAATCAAAGCAACCCAGCCGTTGCCCTTCTTGGTCCATTCCGCGTAGACCACCACAACCGGAAACGTCAGCGCGATGTCGACCTCGAAGATGACGAAGGCCAACGCGATCAAATAGAAGCGCGGGTTGAAGTTGTACCAGGCCGCGCCCACGGGCCGCTCGCCACATTCATATATGGAAACCTTATTCGCGTTGGGAAAGCGCGGCCGGATGATGGCGCCTATCAGAAGCGCCACCAGGGCGAAGAGCACCGCGACTACCGCGAACGTCAGCACTGCGCCGAATTGGAAGCCCATGAATTCCTCTTGCGGTAATGCTTCGTGGCCCGGGTTCCCCGGGTGCGACCTATTTATAGGTCCCGCCCCCTGGGGTCAAGTGCGCCAGAAATGGCAGGGCTGTCTCAGCTTTTCGAGGGTACGTGGTGATATGACCGAGGCACTGCCCAGGTTGCGAGCGGCGAACCGCGCCGCGCACAGCGGCACGTGAATTGCTTTGTCGATGGTTCATGAGGCGACCAACATCTAGCATATCAATCGGGATGGCGGTCATTGCCTCGGCTGGCATAGTTGCGACGGGATGTGGCGACAGCGGCGGTCTTCAATCTGCCAGGACAGACGGTGGCGCGTCCGACGCTGCGGCCAGCCTGGGCGGTCAGGCCGGCTCCACCTCAGCCATGGGCGGGACGGCCGGTACACCGGACACAGGCGGCGTGGCCGGGACCAAGGGCACCGGCGTGACAGGCGGGTCAGTGGACACAGGCGGCGCGGCCGGGACCAAGGGCAGCGGAGGCGTGGCGGGGTCAGGTGGAATGGTCGGATCAGGTGGCGCCAAGGGAGGCAGCGATGGCGGCGCCGATGCGGCGGTTGACGTTTCGACCTCGGATCGCGGCGGGACGGTCGACGGAGCAGCCGATGCCGGAGCCAAGGATGGATCGGCGTCCGAGACGCCGGCGCTTCCTGACTCGTCCGTCGCATCTGACGGGGCAGTGGTTTGCGGCCCTGTATGCCTCATGTACTGTGCCTATGGAAACGTGCTGGACGAGAACGGCTGTGAGCTCTGCGCCTGCAACTCGCCGCCGCCGTGTCCCGGAATGAAATGCCAGGCATGCACCTACGGCTACGTGCGGGACACAAACGGCTGTTTGACCTGTACCTGCGCGCCAGGCCCGAGCGTGCCTTGCAGCCAGATCCCCGATCTGCGCGTGTGCGAGGCCAGCACCCACTGCCGTTGGCTTACACCCGGCTGTGCAATGGGAGGAAACCCGCTGGCCGAGTCCGAGTCAGGCTGCTACGAACAGGTTGATTGCTTCACCACAAGTGACTGCTCGGAAACTGGCTCGACCTGCGTCGATCGCACGGTCGCTCCGCCGGGAGGCCCGGGCGGCGACTGGTGCGGCATGACGGTGCGCATCTGCCTTTGAACATCTACCGGCGCGCTGGGCAATTTGGATCGCGCTGAGTTATGCTGTCTTCGGATAGCGCGATGACTGAACCTGAGTCCCCCTCCGGGCCCCCAAGCGATTCGCCTGCTTCCGGCCCTGTGCCACGGCCGTCACGCAGTGGCCCTCGCTACGGCAACGAAGCGATTGCCCCGTACTTCTTCCTGATCATTTTCGGCGCTGCCCTGATCGCGGTGGGGTACGTGCTTCTGCCTTTCCTGGGTGACATGGTGATCGCCCTGGTGGCCGTGCTGCTCTTGACCCGGCACTATGAGCGGCTGCTGCGTGCGCTGGGAAATCGGCCGGTCCTGGCATCGGGCCTCACCGTGGCGGTTCTGGTGGTGGTGGTGGCCGTCCCGGTGGCCCTAGTGGGCTCGGCCCTGCTGGCTGACATCCGGCGCGCGGCCGTGACCTGGGGCGGGCCCGAGGCATATGTCACGCTTAACGACTGGACCAGCGAAAATGGCCGGGTGGCGCGCGCTCTTGCGAATTTCGCCCAGCGCACGGGTCTGCCCATCTCGCCCGAGGCCATCGGGGATGCTGTGGTCGATGCCGCCCGCGCCCTGAGCCAGGGCCTGTACAAGCGCGCCAACTCGTTCGTGTCCGGTGTGTTTCAGTTCGCCCTTCACGGAGTCATCACCCTATTCTCGATCTTCTACCTGCTCATACAGGGAGAAAAACTGCGCACCTACTTGTTTCGCCTGTCGCCCTTGGCAGGGGACGAAGACCAGCTCTTCCTCAACAAGCTGGGCGAGGTGGGACGCGCCATCCTGATCGGCAACGGCATTGGCAGCTCGCTGCAGGGGCTAGTGGCTGGCCTCGCCTGGGCCGTGGTCGGACTGTCATCGCCCGTGTTGTGGGGCCTGGTGATGGCGGTGGCGGCGTTCCTTCCTTTGGTGGGCGTGGCCGCGGTGGTGGTGCCCGCGACTTTCTACCTGTGGTTCGCGGGCCGGCATTTGGTTGCGGTGGGCTTCTTCATCTTTTGCATGGGGCAGTCGTTCTTGTTTGAATACGGCCTCAAGCCGCGCCTGATGGGCTCGTCTATGCGCATGAACAGCCTGCTGGTGTTCCTCAGCCTGTTGGGCGGGATTCTCGGTTTTGGCGCGCCGGGAATTCTCTACGGCCCACTCATCATGACGCTCTTTCTGGCGGTGGCGCAGCTCTATGAGACACGCTACCAGCAGCGTATTGCCACGCGCCTGGCGGGCGGTGCGCCGGCTGAGGGTGGATTCGGCAAGCCCTCCGGATCCTGAGAAGAATCTCTCCTGGCCACGCATCTTGCGGGCGGATTGCCGGGTGCGAGCGTCGTCCCTCTATTTCTTGTCTTCGCGGGGCTTCTCCTCCGCGGGCGGCTCCGACTCTCTCAACTTCTCCAATTCCAGTGGGTGGCTATGCTGCATCTCCTCCTCAGTCATTTCTCCGGTGAGCCACACCTTGCTCATGGGCCAGACGTCCGGACTGAAGATGACGGAGTATAGGTGCCAGATGATTATGGCCAAGAAGGCGAGGGTCGCTTCATAGCCGTGGATGGCGGCGGCAACGTCAATGCCAAGCTTGGGTACATGGCGCATAGACCATCCGGGGAACCAGAGCAGGAACCCGGTCAGGATCATGATGAACGAACCCCAAACCACGGCCAGGTACTCGAACTTTTCGATGAAATTGAATCTCGCGTATGCGGGACGATCTTTCGATCGACCCAAGTTGAAAGCGATAAGTTTCCGGAAATCCTTGTAGTCCTTGGTTCTCGGCAGCATCTCCCCGAGGTCTTTGCGCGCTTGCCTCGAGGCCAGCACGAAAACGGTGTGCACAACTGTCAACGCGATAAGCACGATCGCCGCGCCACGGTGGATCAAACCGCGCAATTCGAAGCTGCCGGGCGTGTGGAAGATGGCTTTGAAGAAACCGGACTCGGGAAAGAGGATGGGAAGCCCGGTAAAGATCAGCGTCAGGAAACACAACATCATGATAATGTGCTGAACCCGGTAGCTCAACGGAAAGCGGAGGTATACCTTTCCCGCCCGTTTGTGTCTGGTTTCGGGGTTCTTGCCCTGCAGCCGGGCAAACAGCCGGCGCGCGTAGTGGCTGAACAGGTCGAGGACGATATACCCGACAAATCCCCCCACTAGCCCGACAATCAGGATGACGTAGCCGAGCTTGATGAGAAACACCAGCGGGTTGTCTCGCAACGTCTGGTACTGATGGATCTTTCCGAGAGTCAGAAAATGGCTGGAGCCGGAGTGGCAGTTGCCGCAGGTTTCGCCCAGGTTCTTGGGGTTGACTCTGGACTTCGGATCGCTGGAAGGCAGGATGTCGTGGGAGCCGTGGCAGCTCGCGCAGTTAGCTGCACGTTTGTCGCCGAAGCCATGGGCAATTCCGTGGAAGCTGGTCTTGTAGGTTGCCTCGCGGTTTGGCGGCATTTGATACCGCGAGCTCAATAATGCGTTCTGGTGGCACGCGCTGCAGGTCTTGGTTACGTTCCCTGAATAGACCGGCGAGTTGGGGTCGTCGTGCTTCTGGATGGTATGTTCGCCGTGGCAATCAGAGCAGGTGGGAACGTCCTCGTTGCCTTTGGCGAGCAATTTCCCGTGCACGCTCGCCTGGTAGGCCTCCGCGATCTTCTGGTGGCATTTCGAACAGGTCTGCGGCAGCTTGTAGCGGTCGACGTACGATTCCTTTTTTGAGACTTTGGCGATGTCGTGTTCGCCGTGACAGTCGGTGCAGACCGCGGCGGGCAGATTGGTGAATGCCTGGTTGAACTTGCCGTGAATGCTGGAGGCGTAGGCTTTTACCCGGTCACTGCTCTTCATTTGCCACGACTTATCTTCGCGGTCCACGTGGCATGAGGAACAGGTCGCGGTGACGTTCTTGCGAGAGACTTGGGATTCGGTTGCGGTTGGCGACAAGATGCGATGGGAGCCGTGGCAGTTCTGGCACAACGGCGCGCGGGGGTCGTGTTTGCCCAGCTTGGCCACGCCGTGCACGCTCTGGCGATACAAGAGGGGGATGCCTTGGCTTTCCGCCTTCACCATGTTGCTCTGATGGCAGAGCGAGCAATCCACTGGAGCGAAAGGTTTGTGCGCCGTACGGCCCTCCGGAACCTCGGCTGCTGGCTCGATCTTGTGGCAGGCCGTGCATCCGACCGCCTGATGGGGCGTGCCCTTGAATAGCTCAGGCGCAGCGGCCGCCAACTCCTTTCCGTCAGTTTCCGTCTGATCGGTCGCATGGCACTGTGCGCAGGTTTCGTCGTCGAGCTGCTGCGCGCGCGCGGGTGAATTCAGCCCGAACACCAGTAGCCCTAGGGTGGTCAAGAAGAACGCCGCCGTGGGCATCCGAAGGCAAGGGCAACGAAAGCGACGGCACGGCTGGCGCGAGGGCGCGGATGGGCGGCTCGCGACATGGGCAGCTTCCTGCGCAGGTTGGAGCATCGACTCGATATTAGGCCGCGCGCGCAGGCCTCGCGCAAGAGAAAAAGGGGACTTCATTCGTCCCGTTTCGGAGCGTTTAATGCGCAAGGGCGATATTCCCGATGGCGCAGCGACGCTGCGAGCGCGCGCACTGGCCGGGCGGCCTCCTGGTGGCCAAAGAAAGTGATACGATTCGAGCGACATGCTGACCGACTTCTCCAAGCGCAAATAGACGCGAGGCTGGACAGCGGCAATGGATCAAGCCAGCATCAGTAGCAAGCCTCATGGGTCTCACAATGAAAGAAATCCGGTGATGCGTCTGCTTGGTATCGCGATCCTGGCTGCGGCCACCGCATGCAGCACGTCCGCGTCGCCGTCGGCAGGCACCTTCGCCTCGGTGAGCGCGGGTGCATACCACACCTGCGGGGTTAGGACCGACGGCACCATCGCCTGCTGGGGCGACAACGACTACGGCCAAGCCGCGCCGCCCGGGGGCATTTTCACCTCGGTCAGCGCCGGGGGGCGCACAACCCTCACCAAGGTTGAGCGCCGACGAAGGTTGAGCGCCGACGGAGCGCCGTCGGAGACGCAGTGTGTCTCGAAACGGGACCTGAGAAGCCCCGGCAGCGGGAAAGTGTCCACCGCAGTGAGCTATCACGAATTCTTGAGCCGGGTGTCGTGAGGTAGGTCACCGCCTGCAGTGATGTTAGTGCAATCCCGCAAGGCAATTCACAACCCGCGAGGTCGCTGCAAATGAGAAGTCTTCGTCGTCTCTTTCTAGGCATGGCCGCAGTAGTTTCTTTGGGACTCGGATGCACTTCGACAAACGAAGGCACGCCCGCAGCGCAAGGAGGTAGCGGCCAAGGGTCAGGTGGAAGCAGCTCAGGCGGCACGGTCTCCACCGGCGGCTCGGTTTCCACGGGTGGCACGGTTTTCACCGGCGGCTCGCCCTCCACGGGCGGCACGGTTTCCACGGGCGGCTCGGTTTCCACCGGCGGCACGGTCCCCAAGGGAGGCACGCTCTCCACCGGCGGGGCGGCTCCCACGGGCGGCACGGTCCCCAAGGGAGGCACGGTTTCCACCGGCGGGGCGGCTCCCACGGGCGGCACGGTTTCCAAGGGAGGAGCGGTCTCCACCGGCGGCTCAGAAGGGGGCGCGGGTGGCGGCGCCGGCGGCATTGGCGCGACTGGCGGCGCGACCGGGAAAGGCGGCTCCTCGGGCAGCGGCGGAGCCGGCGGATCTGCTAGCGGTGGCTCCGGTAGCGGCGGGAGTGGACCCATCCCGGACGCTGGCCCGGTGGATCCCAACAAGAAGATCACGGTTTGGATGGTTGGCGACTCGACCATGCAGAACTGCAGCGGAACTGGCCAGTGCGGCTGGGCTGCTGAATTCCAGCAATACTTCAACGCCAACGCCACCATCTCCAATCAGGCACGGGGTGGCCGAAGCATCCAGACCTGGATTTGGGGCGACCCAAACGTCTCGAAAACCGCCGCAACCGACGCGAACGGCGATTGCCAGGTCATTGA
>Ga0182027_10004716_pt1 | contig 21035 bp, 21 predicted proteins | sample 712E1DmetaG_FD_121300 | JGI IMG/M metagenome (GOLD analysis project Ga0182027, IMG submission 121300) | Permafrost microbial communities from Stordalen Mire, Sweden - 712E1D metaG (Illumina Assembly) | ecosystem: Environmental > Terrestrial > Soil > Wetlands > Permafrost | place: Sweden...
TTCTGGGCGCCCTTTGCCCTCATGGCCTGCTTGCTCGCGCTCGGCGTAAAGTTCGGTGGTTAGCTGACGCTCCAATGCACCCCGGCTCGCGGTGTATTGGCGATACACAAGACAAGCGGCTTGGGGTCGATATGGGCAACCGATGTTCGAAGGCTTGGGCGGAGCATTAATGACGCGAAAGTCCTTCGCCTCAATCAACCAGGTCGTGGTTGGACGAGCGGCCGGTTCGAGAGCCACAACATCGACTTTCTTCTTATCCCGCCGTGCGGCCCAGTGGTGGTTTACGTGCTGCCACCCGTCGTGTTTTTCGGCCGCCACGGTACTGGCAGAATTAAAGACCAATGTATCTACAGGAATCGAAGGCATGCTGAGCTCACTCCTCGTTTTTCAAGGTAAACGCAGCAGCAGGATTGAGCGAAGGAACACCCATTTCTGTATCAATGTACCGTTCCGACTGCTGAAGGTCTTCGTTGAGCGAGGCGATACTCCCCACCTCATCCATGGTTTTGCCCTGTTGCACGGTCACCGCCCCATCTGCACCGAGATGGAGTCCGAAACACCGGGTATCGAGCTTCTTGAAATCCCGCTGCTGGAGGATATGCAGTTCCCGCAGCAGGAATAGGCTGTGGCTTGCGATGAAGACTTGTATGCCGCTGGCTGCGACCTGGAGGATTGTTTTAGCGACTGTCTTGATGATCTTGGGATTCAGATTGGCCTCGGGCTCGTCCCAAAAAATGCAACGTCATGTTCAATCCTGCAGAGGAGAACTCGTAGCTGATCTTGCAGGTTCTTTGGCCGCGAGGACGACAGCGGGCCAACCGACCAAGCTCGTCAGGTTTGAAAATACTTCGATATTTGTCCGCGATTGCTGTAGCCAAGAACGACTTGGTGGGTGCTCCGGACGCGGAATTCTTGGCGCCTTTCGCACTCACTGCTATGGCCGATTGTCGGTAATGCAGGCTGGGAAGCCTGCGCTACTTTCGGCAAGCCTCCGGAACCACCAACGATCGGGAGCCGCGCCCGTCTGAAGCCCTCGTTCCAGGATTGCGTCGCCGGGGCGTTGCGCCTGTGCTTGGATCTATTCCTATTTCACGATGAAAAGCGCCTACGAACTCGCCATGGAACGTCTGAACGCCTCGGACCCGGACGCCAGCAAACCGCTCACCCCCGAGCAGAAGGCGATGCTGGCCGAGGTTGACCGTGTTTTTCAGGGAAAGATCGCCGAACGCGAGATCTTCTTGAAGCACCAACTCGACGCGATGCTCGCCGCGAGCAAGTGGGACGAGGCGGAGAAAATCAAGAAGCAGCTCGCGGGCGAAAAAGCCCGAATCGCCGAGGAGCGGGAAGATGAGAAGCAGCGGCTCCGCTTAGGATTTGCACGGGGCAAATCCTAAGGTTTCCGCCGCCGCGGCGGAAACCTAGATGAACTCGAAGTCGCCCCAGAGCAGATGGTGGTCGGAGGCGTCAGTCGGTTCAACGGCATGCCCCAGCGCTTGCAGATGGTGATCGTAGAAGATGTGGTCGAGCACATACGGACGACGGCGCCAGGTGATCTCGCTGGTCTGCAGCGTCTGGTAGCCGATCCGACCGAACTGCTCCACGAGCGAACGGTGGTTGCTGACGTTGAAATCACCGCCCAAAACCGTGGGACCCGTTGATGCGCGCAATTGTTCAGCGACAAACTCCCTTTGACTGATATGGGTCTCACTCTCGGAGTTGAGCATGAAAAAGGCCAGCAGATGGGTATTGAAAACCTGGAGCTGGTGACCTTCGATCGTCGTCATCGCTCCGATCAAGAGGCGGTCCGTGGGCGTCTTGCGTTCCCCCTGAAAGCTAAACTCCACCGGGGGTGACGGCAGATTGAAACGAATCGTGTCGCTCAACGCCGTTTTGGACAAGATGGCCAGCCCGATCCCAAATGGCAATTCACGGGGATCCGCTTTGGGATAGGAGAAGAATGCGTCGTAGTTGGAAAACGCAGCGCGCAGGCGCAGGAAGTTCGGCGGAGGTTCTGGTTGGACGCCGCCCGCCAGCGCCTGCTCAACCTCCTGCAACAGTACAATGTCTGCGTTGTGACTTCGGATCTCGTCGATCGTCAGATCGAGGTTGATCAGCGCCGCGTCAGGGTCCGCTTCATTCCAGTTCTGCCCGAACTGCATATTGAATTGCAGGACTCTAAACGCACACATGGAAATAAGGCATTATAGCCAAGAATAGAACGGCACAAATGAAAATGTTCTGATCCGAAAAGGATGCGCTGCGCGCGAAGAGGAAATTCGGGTTTTCTGTAGCAAGCTTGTGACAGACAGCTTATTAAAATGCTTTCCCACGACGGTCTGTTCGCAAGCCAATTCTCGATATATTCTGGCGGCGATTCGCTTCATTCTGGCTCGGCCGTGCCTTCTAGCACCCATGGTCTGGCCTCCGGCACTTGCGCGAAGAATTCGCCAAGAGCCGCGCTCAGGTGTTCAGCATAGCGGAAATGCGCCCCCATGCCCGTCCGAAGTTCGGCCTCGTAGATGAACTTGTCGGCCTGGGTGCTGTGTTCGAACGGCGTCTGCGCCCCCAAAAGCAGTGAATAGACGTACGCTGGAGATCCCCGCTGCAACAACTCCCTCGTCAGGGCTAGCTGGTCGAGTAACAGCGCGGCGTGGGGCGCACGCGGCACTTCACGCGGAAGAAAGAAGCCGGCCTGAATCAGCGGAGTGTGGCGATAACCTGTCCGATGGCGGTTGAGGTCGCGCAGCTCTGCGATGGCGAGATTGTTCCAGGCAAAGGTCACGCGCATCCGGCGGATCGCAGATCCACACTGCGCGTAGCGGTTGGCGCGGTGAGACAACGCCTCGGTGACAGACTGCAGTTCCGGCAACCAAGGCGGCGTTTCACGGTCAACCTTGACCCAGACCGCATCTGCGAGGGATTCCGCCGAAAGGCGGTCGAGCCCGAGTCGAAAGGACGTATTTAGTTCCTGTCGGACCTGCTCCTGGTAAGAAGACTCGGCACCGCTGTGCCTCAGGAGTCGCGGGGACAACTTGGTCAGCTCGTCGCGAATGGCACAAGCCGCAGCACGGGCCTCGGGATGCGGCAGCGAATCGAGGTGCTTGACGGTTTGCGCCCACATCCGGGCCGTCTGCACAAGCGCAAGATTTGTGCGGGTGGCGAGCGGAATGAAGTATCGGGCGCGGTCGAGGGCGTAGTTCTTCCGAATCCGGGCGACGACGGCCGGCCGAGCGCCCACGGGAATGCGCACCCGCGCAGGCTCCGCGTTGCCCAGTGAGTCGAGACGCGCGTATTCGCCCTGATAGGCGGCAAAAGCCCGGCCCATGATCTCATGCCAGCGCGCCGCCAGATCGTCAGGAATTCCAAGTTCGGCAGCGGAGGGCAGACTCGACGCGTCCATCGTGATATAGCGCGTGCTGGATTCCTGGCCATCCGCCATGGTCGAAATCTCAAATAATTTGTAGGCCAGCCACATGGAAACGCCATCGATCGCGACGGCCAGGCCGCCGGTGAGGCCGCCGATCGACGCGTGCCCGTAATCCACAAATTTGAGGATGCGGTCGATCGATTCGTCCGGATGGTCGACGTCAACGCGCTCCATGATTCGGGCGAGCCCCTCGTTGCTGCGCGAGTAGCGTGCCAGGACAGAAGCGAGAAGCTCCGGTGTTACGCGGGGCAGTTCGGCAGCAGTCGGAGGCGGGACAACAGCGAGTCCGGTGACTTTCATTCGGGGGCCTTTACTTGAACCACAAAGGAACCAAGACACGAAGAAAAATCCGCCGAATCCGCGCGAACTTACGCACGCGACTGGAGAGAACTTGGCAAAAGGTAGCTGCGAGCACCAGCGAGCAGATGGTCGATTTCAGATCCGCCTGTAGGAGCCTGCTTGCAGGCGATCTCTTGACCGCGGAGGACGCCAAAATCGCCTGCAAGCAGGCTCCTACAAATCCATGATTTCAACAAAACGCACAGCCCGACCTCAGCGCGCCAGGAGCCAGGCGCCCAGCGGCCCTTGATAGAAGCCCAGCACAACCGACCCGGCTGCGAGCAGAACCATCGCCACGGCGAGCGGGAAGCCTACCTGGGGGCTTGCCGAATGCGGGAATTCGACGGTCGCCAAATCCGCCGGCTGCCGGGAAGGGTAAAACGCCGCCCTGATCCAACCAAAGTAGTAGTAGATCGAGATGACCACGCCGGTGATCGCCACGATCAACAGTCCGTACAGTCCGGCTTTGAAGGCGAAGATGAAAATCAATAGTTTTCCCATGAAACCGGCCAGCGGCGGAATGCCAGCGAGCGAGCCCAGTCCGATGGCCAGCACCGTTCCGAGGAACGGTCGTTCCCGGGCCAGATTCGCATAGTGCTCCAGATCCTGGTCGGCGTCGTTGGCGCCGACGACGTGCGCCATCACCGCAAACACCGTAAACGATGCCAACAAGTACGCCAAAAGATAAAAAAAGACCGCGCCCACGGCAGCCGGCTCACGATAGGCAGCGATCACTCCCACCAGCAAATAGCCCGCATGTGATACGCCAGAAAGGCCCATCAAACGCTTGACGTTGCTCTGGGTTAGCGCAGCCAGATTGCCAAAAAGAATGGTCGCCACCGCCATGGCCGAGAGGACGGGAATCAGCACCGCCTGCAGGGGCCTGAAAACATCGAGCGCGAGGATCAGCAGCACGGCAAATCCAGCCGCCTTGGATCCGACGGCGAGGAAAGCCGTCACGGGGGTGGGCGCGCCTTGGTAGACATCGGGAATCCAAAACTGGAACGGAACAGCCCCGATCTTGAATGCAACGCCCGCCAGCACGAGCACAGCGCCCACGTTCGCAAGGAAGTTGGTGGGATTGGCTGCGAGAAACCCGCGCAAGGCGCCGAAGTTCATGGCATCGGCGGTCGCCCCAGGCAACGCCCGGTTGCCCGCTGCTCCGTACAACAGCACAATGCCGAAGAGCAAAATCGCCGAACTGAGCGCGCTTAGGATGAGGTACTTAAGGCCGCCTTCGAGCGAGGCGGCGCTCGTCCGGAAATAGCTCACGAGAGTGTAGAACCCGACCGTCACCGTCTCCAACGCCACAAAAAACGGAACGAAGTGATTGCTCTGTGCGAGCAGCATCAGCGCCGCCGTGACAACAAGCACGAGGTGGTAGAACTCCGCCTTTGGCACCGGTTGCCGTTCAATCGTGACCGTCGCCAGCAAGCAAACGAGGATCCCGGTCAGGAGGAAGAACACCCGCATGAACTGTCCGTTCTCGGAATGATGCAGCAGGGCGCCGAAGGTGTTTTCCCCAAGAAACGCAGTGTGAAAATGGAGGCACACACCCAAAAGAACGATCACAAGACCGCTGATCGTGACCGCCGGGATGATCGTCCGATAGGCCTTGGGCAGGACGAGTTCAAACAGGAGCACCAGAAGCGCGAGGCCGGCCAGGAGCAACTCCGGCATGATCGCCGTCCACTGGTTGGAAGCGGCGATCTCCTGAAGGGAAGTTAACGTGACAGCTACGGGCATGGGCGGATTACCTGGCGACGATCACCTGGGCGGGCACAGATTCGCTGCGGGGAAAAGAGGTTTGGAGCGCCTGGTTGACGGGGTCAGAAATTGAGCGCGGCCAGAAGCCGACCAGCAGTAACGTCGCGAGCAGAATAAGGGCCGGCAGTCGCTCGCCCCACCCGAGATCGGTCGGTGGCGTGGCTGCGGCGACCTTCGCGAACTCAGGGGTGGACGGGCCGAAGAATACCCGCGCCGCGGCGCGCAGACCATAGATCGCGGAAATCACAATGCCGGCCACCGCCGCAGCGGTCACCCACGGTGAGAGGCTCCACAGCGCGACGAAGATCGTGAGCTCACCCCAGAAATTGGCAAACCCCGGCAGGCCGATGCTGGCAAGTATCGCAGCCGTGAATAACGCCGCGAGGATCGGAGCCTTCTGCGCTAGTCCGCCCATCTCGGACAGCTCGAACGTCTGCGTCCGATGGTGGATGCTGGTCGCCAACAGGAACAACAGCGCAACCGACAGGCCGTGACCAACCATGAGCATGACAACGCCACCGGCGCCCAGCACAGACAGCGAGGCAATGCCCAGAAAAGCGTATCCCATGTGCATGACCGAGCTGTAACCGATCATCTGCTTGAGGTCGCGTTGGGCCATGGTGACGAGACCGATCACCAGCACGTTGCCCAGGGCCAGCCACGCGAGCAAACCGGTCCAAGTGGTATGAATTCCCCCGAAAAGCGGCAGCGGGATGATCACCGGCTGAGTTCCTCCAACCGGCAGCAGGGGCAGGGCGATCTGGATGAGTCCGTAGAGGCCGAATTTTTTGAGCACGCCGGCATGCAGCATCGCGGCCGAACTCGGCGCCGCGCCATAGCCGAGCGGCGCCCAAGTATGGAAGGGCCACAATGAAACCAGAACGCCGAAACCGAACATCAACAGTCCAAAGATGTTCTTCTGGACGCTCGCCGACATCGGGGAACTGGCCAGCACCGTGCGGAGATTGATCAGGTCAAAGCTCTCCACGCCGCTCTTCTGGTAGATCGCAATCAGGCCGATCAACGAGAGCACTGCGCCGACAGTCAGGTAGACCGCCATCTTCATCGCCGCATACCGATTCTCACTCTCGCCGCGGGTTCCCCAGACGCCCACCATGATGAAGGTCGGAATGAGAGCGAGCTCGTGGAAGAAATAGAAGAAGAAGATGTCGATGGAAGCGAACGCGCCCATCAGCCCGCCTTGCATGACAAGCAGAAGCAACAGGTAGAGTCTGAGCCGTTCCGCGCCGGACTGGAGGGCGTAAAGACCCGCGGCCAAGCCCACGATGCCCGCAAGCACGAAAAGCGGGAGCGAGATGCCATTGAGTCCGAGAGTCAGATGAATCCCCAGCTTCTCCAGCCCGAGGGCATGGAGGCTGTAAAACGCGAAGCCCAGATGTCCGGCAGGGATGGCGTCATAGACTGGGAATTGGCTCCACAACCACAGCGCAACACCGGCCGGCACGGCGAATCCCGCCGCCGCCACCGTCCGCGTCAGCCGGTCGGGCAGCCCGAGCGCAATGGCCACGGCCGCAGCCAGCGGCGCCGCGATGGCAAGGATCAGGAGCTGGGCATTAAGGTCGTTCACGATGGTCCTAGAATATACCGGCGGCGAACCCCCACAGGACTACCACTCCGATTAGAATCCAATAGGCGTAGACGTACAGTTTCCCACTGAAGAGCAGCCGCGCGCCCATCCCGAGATACCCTACGAAGGCCGCGCCACCCCGGATGAAATAGCCGCCAATCAGGACCTGATCGACCACGTCGAGCACCATGGCGAACCGCTGCTGCACTTTGGCCACGTAGTAACCGTAAAGGCGGTCGAATGACTCCTTGAGGAACGTCAGCATGCCAAACACAACCGGCACGGTTGCCTGCAGGCGATCGACGGCCGCCGGCTTGTAGTAGCCCAGGGCAAAGCCAGCGCCGACCGCCATCGCGCCTGTGCCAACAGCGATCATCATCCAATGGGCCAGACCCGCGGGCTCCGGCACGAGGGAAAGCACGCCCCTGAACGCGCCGCCGAGAAGATGATCGTTGAAGAAACCATATCCGCTCAGCGCCGCGCCCACCGCCAGCACGACCAGCGGAATAACCATGACCGCGCCGGATTCGCGCGCATGCGCGGCGGATTCGGAGCGCGCCTCGCCAAAGAACGTGATGCGCCAGAGACGCGTCATGTAAACTGCCGTCAGCACCGCCGTGAATACCAGCACCGCGAACACCGCGGAATTGTTCTGATGGGCAAGGAAGAGGATGGCGTCCTTTGAGAAAAAGCCCGCGAAGAACGGCATCCCGATGATCGCGAACACCCCGACTGTAAATGTCGCGAAGGTCCACGGCATCTTCTTCGCCAGCCCGCCCATCTTGAAGATGTCCTGCTCATGATGGCAGGCATGGATGATCGAGCCCGAGCCGAGGAAGAGCAGCGCCTTGAAGAAGGCATGCGTCGTCAGGTGGAACATCGCAGCAGCGGCACCGGTGGCGATGCAAACTGTTCCGATCGTCGCTTCTTGGGAGCAACTTATGTCGCAATTGAGAGATCCCAGCCCGAACGCCGCGACCATGTAGCCGAGCTGCGAAAGCGTAGAGTACGCCAGCACCTTCTTGATGTCGCTCTGGACGATCGCGCAGATCGCAGAATACATCGCGGTGGCGGTGCCGACCCACATGATCACCGTGAGCGCCTGCGGCACCATGAGCACCTGGATGCGGCAAAGCATGTAGATTCCGGCCGCGACCATCGTGGCCGCATGGATCAATGCGGAAACCGGCGTCGGACCCTCCATCGCGTCGGGCAACCACACCTGCAACGGCATCTGCGCGGATTTGCCCACTGCGCCGCAGAAGAGGAGCAACGGAATCGCGCGGCTGTAGACCAGTGTGTTGGCGCCAGCATGGCTCGCCAGCTCGGTGAGATTGACGGTGTGATTCAGCCAGTAGCACGCGATGATCCCGAGCAGGAATCCGAAGTCGCCGACGCGGTTGACGATGAAGGCCTTCTTCGCGGCGTCCGACGCGGACTGGCGCTCGTACCAATGTCCGATGAGCAGGTAGGAGCTGAATCCGACGAGCTCCCAGAAAACGAAAATCATGAACAGGTTGTCGGCCAGCACGATGCCGCACATCGAGAACATGAAGACCGACAGCCCGCCGAAGAACCGCGCCTTCGCCGCATCGTCGCGCATGTAGCCGAGGCTGAAAACGTGGATGAAGAAGCCCACGAAGCTCACCACGAAGAGCATGAGCGCCGCAAGATCGTCGAACTTGATGCCGAAAGAAACCGCAAAGCCGCCGAACCGCAGCCATTCGATCGAGGCCGGAAAATTCCGCTGCCCGCCGAAGATCAGCATCGCCGACACCACGGCGATCTCCGCCGCCGCCGCGACCGAAACATACGACGCCAGCGTTCCCCGGCGCCGCAGGAACAGCGCGATCACCGCGGCCGAGAGCAGCGGGACCAGCAGGATCAACGAGGCGAGTTGCGCGGGAGACATGTCAGAATTGGTAGGGACGGACCGCTGGGCCGTCCGCAAAATCATTGCGGCGCGCCCGGCGGTCGCGCCCTACCTGAAAGCCCGGCGAATGCCAACGTTCAACTCTGGTCCATGGGCGGTTCATGGTATTTTCAGTGCTTCAGCTCCGTGAGTTCCTCCAGCTGCACCGTGTGGCGCAAGCGGAACAGGGCGACGATGATGGCAAGGCCGACCGCCACCTCGGCGGCCGCCACAGTGATGATAAAGAACACGAAGATGTTGCCATCCATCGTGCCGTTGAAATGCGAGAAGGCCACCGCTGCGAGGGTCGACGCGCTCAGCATTAGCTCCAGGCACATATAGACGACCAACGTGTTCCGGCGCAGCAAGACGCCAAAGAAGCCGATGGCGAACAGCAGCGCGCTGAGCAGCAGATAGTGATTCAGGCCGACCTCCGGCGTCAGCAGCGCGGCCGCTAACGCCGATGGAAGATGGAAAACCGAAGATGGAAGATGAGGGATCATGACGTGCGATTCTCGATCAAGCGGCCCCTCCTGTCTCCTGACTCCTGGCCTCTGGATTCTGACTCCTGGCTCCTGTCTCCTGTTCGACCTTCCGGCTCAACACTGCCACGCCGAGCATTGCGATGAACAAGAGGAAGCCCGTCATTTCCACCGGCAACAGATACTTGGTGAAAAGAAGGTTACCATAGTCCTTGAGATCGCCACCGACACCAGGAGTCACGAAAGCGGCGTCCGAAACCTGGCTGTGTTTCGCCAGCGAGAGGAACCCCGTGGTGAGCAATGCCAGCGCGAGCAAACCCGAGGCAGCGGCAACCTTCTTGTATGGCTTCCGCGGATCGCCGCCCTTCACATCGAACAACATGATCACAAAAAGAAACAACACCGCGACAGCGCCGGCGTACACGAGCACCTGCAACGCCGCCAGGAAGTAGGCTTCCAGCAACACGAAGAGCGCCGCCATCCCCACGAAACTCAAGAGCAGGCTCAAGGCCGCGTTGACGGCGTTCCGGTTGACGACCACACCGGCCGCCGCCAGCACCGTCAGAAGGGCAAAAAAGTAGAACGAAAATTCAGCCATGGGGTGAGTGCTCGGGGATAATCAATGCGCTGCGGAATCGGCCGCCGCCTTCTTCTTGTCCCATTTCAGGTGCCGGTCGGGCAGCGTCCCGCCGAGTTGATAAAGTTTTTCCTTGTTGTTGACGAGCTCGTCGCGGGAGTAGCCCGAAACCGAGTAGACGTTTTGGAGGAAGATCGCCTCCTCGGGACAAACCTCCTGGCACAAACCGCAATAAATGCATCGCAGCATGTTGATCTCGAACTCCCGCGGCGCCTTCTCCACATGGGCGGTGGGCGCGTCGTCCGGAATCTCGCCCGGAGTGATCCGGATCGCCTTGGGCGGACAAACAAACTCGCAGAGCTGGCAGGAGACGCATTTCTCGCGACCGTTGGGATCCTTGACCAGCGTGGGAACACCGCGGTATCCCGGCGAAATCTCCGGCCGCTGTTCGGGATACTCCAGGGTCACCCGCCGGCCAAAGAAATGCCGCAACGTGATCATCAGTCCGCCGAAGACCTGCGGCAGGTAGGTGCGCTCGGCGAAACTGAGAGGCTTACGTTGGACCTGAATGACGGGCATGAAAAAAAGAGGAATTCAAGTCTGGCGCAACGGATGCAACAAACAAAGGTAGCGCCGGTCTTCGACCGGCGAAATCGCCAGTCGAAGACTGGCGCTACAAGGGATGTGATGTCCGCCGTCTTTCATCTTCATTTTTGAATCACCGCTACGAGCAGCACGTAGACGATGACGTTGGCGATGGCGAGAGGGAGCAGGCGGCGCCAGCCGATGCGCATCACCTGGTCATAACGGAAGCGCGGGACTGTCCAGCGCACCCACATGAAGAAAAAGATCATAAACAGCACCTTCGCAAGGAAGATGGCGATCGAGAGGACTCCCTGGGTGATGGCGATGGCATAGCTGAAATGACCGGCGCACTGCGCCAGGCCCAGCCAACCGAAAAGCGTGCCGATCGGAATCCACGGCAATGGGTTCCACCCTCCGAAGAAGAGCAGGATAAAGACGCCCGACCCCACCGTCATGTGCGCGTACTCCGCCACGAAGAAGAGCGACCATTTGAACGACCCGTATTCCGTGTGGAAACCGCCCACGAGGTCGGCCTCCGACTCGATCATGTCGAACGGCAGGCGGTTGGTCTCGGCGAAGAGCGCCACAAGGAAGATCAGGGCCGACACCGGCATCAGGAAGATGAACCAAACGCCGCCCCAACTCGCCGCCGACAATCCTTGCCAGGCTCCGCTCTGAAATTCCACGACGCGCACAAGGCTGAGCGAACCCGCGGTACCCGGCGCATTGATCCACAGGAAGACCGGCAGCACCGACAGCGTCAGCGCAATCTCGTACGAAACCAATTGCGCCGAGGCACGCACGCTTCCGAGGAACGAGTACTTCGAATTGGAGGCCCAGCCGGCCAGGATCATCGAATAGATGCCAAGCGACGCGATTGCAAAGACCGCAATCAGGCCGACGTCGACGTTGGCCAGCATGAGCGGCACGACCTGCCCTGCCTGGTCGAAGTAGGCGCCGAACGGCACGACTACCACGGTGGTAAACGCCGGGATGATGGCGATCGCCGGAGCGATCATGAAGTAGAACTTGTTTACGTGGCCGGGCAACGGATCCTCCTTGAAGAGCAGCTTGCCGCCGTCAGCCAGGAGATTGAACACGCCGAGGCGCTGGAGACCGCGCCCGACGAATGGCATCCACGCAAACCATGGCACGATGACGCGGTTGGGTCCATAACGGCCCTGCAACCATGCCGAGACCTTGCGCTCGGCCATCGAGCACGCCCCGGCAATCGGGAAGATCACGCAGATCACCGCGAGGCCTTTTACAAGGCCCTGAAGCACCGGATGCAGGCTGTTCCAGAGATCGATCATTACGGAAACGAATGGTAGGGCGCGACCGATGGGCGCGCCGCAACACGTTCACGGACGGCCCGGCGGTCCGTCCCTACCTCAGATTTCTGCATGGCGTAGATCATGACGGATCGGGTTGGGCTGGTTTGAAATGGAGCGTCGCACCCTCAGAGTACGGCAATGCTGCGAAATCGCCGGCGTCAAGCAACAGGCCGGTGTCGGAAAGATTTCGGTGGGTGACCGTGGCAAGCTGCCTTATCTCAGAGGCAAGCGTCGTCCAAAGTCCATCAAGGTCACTCGCAAGCGCGCCGCCGCCGGCCGCCAGGACGAGGCCGGCCAGGGTCTCAAGATCATCCGCCACGCCTTGCGGACCCGGCACCGCCTGCGCGAATTTCTGGATGCGGAACTGCTGGTTGATGAAGGTGCCGGCCTTCTCAAAAACGGTGAGCGTCGGGATGACCACTTTCGCCGCGGCACTGGTAGCGTTGGCGTGGGAGCCTAGATAAACAATTGCGATCTTGCCGAACTGCGCCTCGCCGAGCCCGGCAACCGTGAGATCTTCGCCGATCGAAACGACGGTCCTGATCTCACCGGCATCAATCTGTGCGGCGAGCTGGGCCAAGCCACCGACGCCGATCCCTGCTGGAGCGGCACCGCCCTCGCCGCCATCTGCAGCTTTACGCGACGAGGGCGTCGCGTCTCCAGGTCTTGAAAGTGTCGCGTCTCCAGCAGCCGGCAGCGTTTTGATCAACCCCGTGACGAGCGCGCCGCGGACGTTCGGATTGCGATCGGCGGAAATCAACAAGCCGTCGCCCTGCCCCACCCGGCTCACAAGCCAGGCCTGCGCAGCGATCGCATCGGCGAGCTTCCGGGTCAGAAACTGTTCCTCCACGCTGCTGCGCCCCGAGCCGACGATGGCCACGCCACCGGCTTTCAACAGCACCTCCCCCTGGGCGAGGGCCTCAGCGGCGCCGACCTCGGCTCCATTCACGAGATATTTCACCAGGCGATCTTCCGCCGCCACCTGTTTGTACAGCAACCGGCCGGAATCCGCCATCCAGGTGTCGTTGACCTCGTCGTTGCGGCGCGGAGTGATCCGGTAGACAACACCTTCGCGGCTCCAGACCTCGGTGTTCACGCCAGCTGATGATTCCGTGCAAATGCTCGGTGTGGTCTTGAGGAACCAGACGCGCATCTTGAAACGGAAATCGGTGCTGGTCAGCGCCCCGACCGGGCAGATGTCGACTGTGTTGACTGAGTAATTGTTCTCCAGCTTCCGTCCGGGATAGCACGTGAGCGTGCTGTAGCTCCCGCGGTCGATGAAGCCGAGCACATCGTCCCGGGCGATTTCCTTGGAGAAGCGGATGCAGCGGGAACAGAGGATGCAACGCTCGTCGTCAAGCATCACCCGCGGGCCGAGCAACGTGCGCTTGGGCTTGACGTTCTTCTGCTCGATGAAACGCGAATAGCCGCGGCCGTAGCCCGCAGCCTGTTCCTGCAGCTTGCATTCGCCGGCCTGGTCGCAGATCGGGCAGTCGAGCGGATGATTGACGAGGAGGAATTCCATCACCCCTTCGCGGCATTCCCGCACCAGCGGCGTGCTCGTGCGGATGTGCAGGCCGGGCGAAGCGTTGGTGAAACAGGCGATGGTCGGCTTCGGCACCCAATTGATCTTCGGCTTCGCAGTCGCCGGATCCATCACGGGCTGCTTTGTCGCCGGGTCGAGCGCCGGCAGGCCCATCTCGACGAGACACATCCGGCAATTCCCCGCGACAGAGAGCTTGGAGTGATAACAGAAATGCGGGATCTCGATTCCCAGCAGCTTCGCCGCTTCGATCATGTTCGTACCTTTCGGCACAGCGATCTCCTGGCCGTCGATATTGACGGTGATCAGGTCAGCGGGTTTGGGAGCGGAAGACATCGGGGAAAATCAACCACGAGTCACCAGGCGTGACGGAGGTCGCGACCAAAAGTGGCGCCTATCTTTGACCGGCAACTTCGTCATTTGAAGACTGGCGCTACTCGGTGGATTGAAAGATTGGAATTGGAGAACCTCATTTTCGTGTGCTTCGTGTATTTCGTGGTAAAAAAACTCAGACCAGTCCAACGGGGACTACCGGTTCAGGTTTCGGACGGTCCGCATAGCCTTTGAACTCGTCGCCAAATTTCAGGACAAAACTCTGGGTGGGCCACGCACAAGCTTCGCCCATCGGGCAAATGGTGCGGCCCGCAATCTGGTCGGCCACGCTTTTTAGCAACGCGCCATCCTCCGGCCGCGCCCCGCCGCCGACCATGCGGGCTGTTATCTTCTTCATCCACAGGGATCCCTCGCGGCATGGCGTGCACTGACCGCAACTCTCGTGCGCATAAAACGCGTTGAGATTGGCCAGCGCAGCCACGATGTCGACCGAATCGTCCATCACGATAACACCGCCGGAGCCTCCCATGGTGCCGCAAGCCGCCAGCGAGTCGAAATCCATCGGGATGTCTTCAACGCCCCAGTCGGCCGTCGTCCCGTCGCGCTGCTTGACCTTGAAGCGCTCGCCAAAGCGGAGGATCTTTGACGAGGATCCACCGGGGATGACCGCCTTGAACTTTCGGCCGGGCCTCGGTCCGCCGCAAAAGTCGTTGAGCAGCCGCCCGAGGGTGACCTTGCCGGACTCGACTTCGTAATAGCCCGGACGCCGGACATGCCCGCTCACGCAGAGCAACCGCGTGCCGGTGTTGTTGAGCGTGCCGATGCGGGCGAACGCCTCCCCCCCCATCGCCGCAATGTGCTTCACATGGCACAGCGTCTCCACGTTATTGACGATGGTCGGGCACTGGTACAGCCCGAGCACGGCGGGAAAATACGGGGGTTTGATGCGCGGATACGGCCGCTTGCCTTCGAGCGACTCGATCAGGCCCGTTTCCTCGCCGCAGATGTAGGCGCCGGCGCCGCGGTGCACGAAAATCTCGCACGAATAGGCGGTCTCCAGGATATTCGGACCGACAAAGTTCCGCGCCCGCGCCTCAGCAATGGCTTGTTCGAGAATGCGCGCCCCCCGGGGAAATTCGCCGCGGATGTAGATATAAGCCTGCTTCACCTGGTTGGCCCAGCAGGTGATCATGATCCCCTCAATTAGCTGGTGCGGATCCTGGTGAATGATATAGCGGTCCTTGAAGGTGCCCGGCTCGGATTCGTCGGCATTGACGATGAGATAGATTGGCTTGCCGCTCTTGCGATCGACCAACGACCACTTGACGCCGCACTGAAAGCCCGCGCCGCCGCGGCCGCGCAGTCCCGATCTCTTGACCTCATCGGTCACCTCTTCAGGTTTCCGCGCCACCGATTTCTTCAACGCCTCGTACCCGCCGTGCGCGAGGTAGCACGCCAGGTCGGTCGTATAGCCTGGCTCATCGATATGCTCAAAAATGAGGCGGCGTTCGGCGGGATGCGGCATTAATGTGAGAGTGAAGGTGAAAGTGAGAGTGGGCGGCAGTCGAAGTGAGATGGAAGAAGCAAGCGGCCGGGCTAGGTCTGGTCGGCGTTTTCGCGCAAGAAGCGTGCATAGTCGCCGTGTGGGATCGGCTGCAGTTCAAAAAGTTGACGCTGAAAAACGTACGCCCAGGCGGTGACGGCGCGCCCGTCGTTCATCACCACCGGCACGAGGTCGCGGCAGAATTCGCTCGTTTCGGGAGACGCCGGATCGAATCCCTCATACGAATCAAGACGCAGGAATGCCGCCGGCGGAGCGAACATACGGTAGACCTCTCCGGTCACGTCCGTTCCCTTCGGATCGGGCACCAGCACCGGAAACCCGGTCGCCTGGTAAAGCCGGCCCTTGACCACCCCAAGGCCCACCAACTCGGCCATGTCGGCCAGTAACCGATGCGCGGCGTTTCCTGCGGCACGGCGCAGCGTTCCGTAGGTGAAGAGAAGGTCGGGAGCCGTAGAGGGTTTCATGAGGACAAGGTAGGATGGTTCACTTCCCGGCGCCGGCGGCCACCTCGGCTTTGATCTGTTCGCAAAGTTCGCGAGCCCGGGCGACATCGACCCGTTCGTGGAGTTCCTCATCAATCATGACGACCGGACCCGAACCGCAGCTGGCGAGACATTCAACGAATTCAACCGTCACTTCCCCGTCAACCGAGGCCCCTCCCGCGTCGCCGGCAAACTGCCGCCGGAATTCCTCGCCCACCGCCGTGCCACCAACCAGCGCGCAGCACAGCGTGCGGCAGACCTTGATGTGCCGACGACCTGACGGTTTCTGCCGGAACATCGGGTAAAACGTCACCAGCTCGTACACGTTGATCGGCTGCAATTCGAGCTTTGCCGCGATCCATTCGATCACCTCTGCCGAGATATACCCCTGCTCTTCCTGCACGAGATGAAGCAAGGGCAGCGTCGCACTCCGCTTCACCGGGTAGTGCGTGATGACCTCATCGATCTTCTGCAGCGTTTCAGGTCTTAGGTTCATCGCTTAAAGTAGCGAGTAGCGGGTAGTGGGTAGTGGGTAGCGGGTAGCGAGTTCGCGCTGTCCCAAGATGCGGGGATGGCTGACTGTTTGTGAATGGCGCATGCTCGATGCTCGCTCCTCACTACTCGATGCTCGATGCTTCTGATTCATCGGTCGCACTCCCCCATCACGAAGTCGAACGATCCAAGGATCGCCACGACGTCGGTGAGCATCGCGCCAACACACACCTTCGGCAGGATGCTGAGATTGCAGAACGACGGGCTGCGGATCTTCAGCCGCCACGGCACGCCGCCACCCTTCGACACCACGAAAAAGCCGAGCGCGCCCTTGGGATTCTCCGCCTCGAAATAGACTTCGCCCGGAGGCATCTGCGGTCCCTCTGTGACGAGCATGAAATTCTGGATCAGCTCCTCCATGCTGGTGAGGATCTTGTCTTTCGGCGGAGCGAAAATGCGCTTCGCGTCCTCGGCATACCAGGCGCCGCCGGGAAAACTCTTGATCGCCTGCCGGATGATGCGCACCGACTGGCGCATCTCTTCGCCGCGGCAAAGGTAACGATCGAAACTGTCGCCCTTGCTGCCGACCGGCACATCAAACTCGTACTGTTCGTAGCCGCAGTATGGCCGGTCCTTGCGCAGGTCCATGGGCACGCCGCAGCCGCGCAGATTTGGGCCCGTCAATCCATAGGCAATGGCGTCCTCTTTGCTGATCACGCCGATGTCAGCTGTGCGATCGATAAAGATCCGGTTTCGCGTCAACAGCGCGAGCGTTTCTTCCAGAATCGGCAGAAATTGATCGCAGAAGGCCGCCACCCGATCGAGCCAGCCGTCGGGAACGTCGCGCGCCGCGCCCCCGATGCGGGTGTAGCTGGTCGTGAACCGCGCGCCGGTCAGCTCCTCGAACAGCCGGTAGAGCTTCTCGCGTTCGGTAAACGTGTAGAGAAACACCGTCCAGGCCCCCACATCGATGCCAAACGCGCCGAGGCCCATGAGATGCGAGGAAATGCGCGCGAGTTCCGAAACGATCACACGCGTCGCCTGGCAGCGCGGCGGCATTTCCAGGCCGGCCAGGCGCTCGACAGCGATGGCGTATGCGACGTTGTTGGCCAGCGGTGCCAGATAATCCAACCGGTCCGTGTAGGGCACGAACTGGTTGTAGGTCATGTTCTCGGCGATCTTCTCGTCTCCACGATGCAGATACCCGACCACGGGATCGGCCTTGGTGACCACTTCCCCGTCGAGTTCCAATTGCAGACGCAACACACCGTGCGTTGACGGATGCGACGGCCCCATGCTGATCGACATCCGCTCCGGACCGAAATCCTGCGCCGCGACCGGGGTCTTGGCCCCGTTCTCCGGAAATGTGTATTCAGTGGGCATGCGCGATAACGGGAGACTATGAGCGGACGGTCATTGGAGATTGGCTATCGGTCATTGGCGATTGGCCGTGTCTGGTTTCTCCCGGTGCTCGGTCCAGCTCTGGTCCTTGGCGCGCGGCTCGCCCGCCTCCATCGTGCCACCCGGAGCGGCCACAAACGGTCCGCCCATATACGGCGCCGGCTTGACCGCGGCCCCAGTCTCGTCCGCCACCGCGGGATCCGGCAGGGCCGCGTCGAGTCCGGCGAGCGGGAAGTCCTTCCGAAGCGGAAAATACGGATAGCCATCCCACATCAAAATGCGGCGCAGGTCCGGGTGTCCGATAAACGTGAGGCCGAACATGTCGTACGCCTCGCGCTCATGCCAGTTGGCGCCCGGCCACAACCCGGTCGCGCTGGGCATGGACGGATTCGCGTCGTCGGCACAATCGGCGGCAATGCGCACAACCGTGTGGCCGGCCGTCGACAGGAGATGCCAGACCACGGTGAAGCGCGGCGACCTGGCGGCGCTCCAGTCGATCGCGGTTACGTCAGTCAGAAAATCATAGCCCGCCTCGTCGCGCAGACTTTGCAGCACGTCCAGTACCTGCGCCGCCGGCACATTGAACGCCGGACAGTCGCCGCTCGGGCGCCTCGCAACCAGCGGAAACTTCCCGGTGAGAAAGAGTGCGACGTCGGCGGTGGCAGTCATTGGCGGGCGTGGGCGGGGCGGTTCAAGCAGTGAAAAGGCGGCGCGCCGCCGGCTCGCGCCGGACTTTGGCCTGCAGCTTTATGAGTGCGTCAAGCAGCGCTTCCGGCCGCGGCGGACAGCCGCTGACGTAGACGTCCACCGGCACGATCCGGTCCACTCCCTGCAAGACGGCATAGCTCCGGTACATGCCGCCAGTACTCGCGCAAGCCCCCATCGCGATCACCCATTTCGGGGCCGGCATTTGATCGTAGATCCGGCGCACCTGCGGCGCCATCTTGTACGTCACCGTGCCCGCCACGATCATGCAATCCGCCTGCCGCGGAGAGAACCGCATCACTTCCGCGCCAAAGCGCGCGATGTCGAAGCGCGCTGCCGCGACCGCCATGAGTTCAATGGCGCAACAAGCCAGCCCCATCGGCATGGGCCACATCGAGTTGGTGCGGATCCAATTGATCACAGCATCCAGCCGGGAAACGACCACATCTCCCTCAATCTTGCTGTCGTAGGCTATTTCTGTGCTCGGAGAGACCATGGAAGCGCGTAAGAAACGCCGCCCACGCTACCATCCCTCCTTGGTCGCGCAAGGAGGTTCTGGTCATGGGCATCATTAATTCCCTTTACAACAGTTCCTGCGTGCACTGTAAGCAAAATACGCGCAGCCCGGCGCAAGACCGGACCGAAACGCTTCTGGTCGGCTCAATCGCGCGCGTCCTTTTCCTTCGTCCAACGCATCGCAATGCGGTAGGCAAGCCACCCGTTGATCACCACAAAAACCCAACTCAATATGATCACCAAATTGAAGTTCGGCGTTCCAAACGGGATCAGCAGCACGAAAAGCACCAGCGTCGACGGGAAGCCGTAAACTCCAAGCATGGCGCTCGCTCCGGCCTTCTCCCCTCCAACCGTGGAGAATATCGCTTGAAAGGCCGGCACGACCCCAAGCAAGCAATAGATCATGCATCCGATCTTTATGCATTTCCTAACATCCTGCCTTTTCATCGGTGGTAAACCAGGGTGACGGAGGCTCCATTTTCCAGGGATGGTTGTGCCGCCAGAGCGCGCAGTTGAGCCGCCAAGGTATCAGGAAGCATTGCATCAATTCCGGAGAGTCCTCCTTGAGAAAAGGCGAAGGTCGCCGACGTGGTGCATTGGGTGCGACGCGAATTTCCCGAAAATGGCGCCCAGGTGCTGGCCTTGATTCCCCGATCGATCACCGCACATAGAAGACCTTTTTCATCCGGCAGATGGATGATGAATTCCCAGTCCGAAAGCCTGCCTTCCTCCGCAATGGTTTCAATGAAACTAAAGCGCCGGTTGTCGGGATGACCGGCCAGGGCATTCCAGAGGATTGTCTTGAAATCCCTGCCATCAGCCACCCCGTCGGGTCCGCGCGGAAAGTTGCTCAGGAGGACGGAATGGTCCATTGCGGTCACCATCGCGTGCCCCGGTGAGAAAAAGAGCCATTGGGAACTCCAAATAAAAACCCTTACGTCGCACCCTCGCCCACCTTCTCGCGCTGCAGGAGGATTGTTGCCAGCCGTGTGAGGACTATAAACTGGGTCAAGCGGAAGCGATCTCTGGAAGGACCAGATGCTTGTCACTCCTAGCAGCGTGGACAATACGATGAGTAACTTGATTCGATCCAAGTCTTGTAGCCTCCTTCGGAATCGACATTTTTGGCTGGTTGACCATGGCGTGGTTGGCGCCGGCTGTCCATCCCCGTAGAGGGTTTCGATGCATGCCGTGCGACTCATAAGTGCGAGTAACAGATTAAAGAGAGCGTCCTTATAGGATTCTTCTGCCAATTGATTCTAAAAGGATAGGCGGATGGGCGTCCCGCCCGTGGTTTGGCCCCCAGACACGAGCAAGATGCCCATGCTATTTACGCCACTGTCAATAGCCAGCTACGCCCCGGATCGAACGGTTTCGGATTAACCCCTTGACCCGCCCGGCGGCTTTCCGCTCTACTTGGCCCATAGCCACGCAGTCGACGCGCCCACCAGCGCGCCGGTTGGGTCCCGGAGAGGTGACGGAGTGGTCGAACGTGCATGATTGGAAATCATGTGTACTCGCAAGAGTACCGAGGGTTCGAATCCCTCCCTCTCCGCCATTTTGCCGCGAGCGGCAAAATGCAGCGCCGCGCCAGACGCGGCGAAAGGCCACCCGGCAACTCCTTCGTCAGTGCCGCCAACACTGCCGCGGCCAGCATACAACTCGATGAGGCCGGGACCCGCCGTCTCATGGACAATCAACTCCGCCAGGCCGTCTGGACCGTCAACACGGCCAATCCCAAAGGGGGAAACTTTGCAAATTGCACTCTGAACTCCACCTCCAATCTGCCCGTTGAACCCCGGTCTCGATGCAGCGGAATGACAAAATGCAACGTTTGACCCCTTCAGATTGACTATTGCGGCAGCCCCTTAAGGCGCGCACGACTGTGACGAATCGCTGGCTTGCGACGACCCTGCATCTTGGCAACCTGTATGAGGTCAGCCGCAAAGTCGCTGTCTGGATGCGCAACCCCGAGCCCACCCTTGCAA
>Ga0182027_10004718_pt1 | contig 21032 bp, 21 predicted proteins | sample 712E1DmetaG_FD_121300 | JGI IMG/M metagenome (GOLD analysis project Ga0182027, IMG submission 121300) | Permafrost microbial communities from Stordalen Mire, Sweden - 712E1D metaG (Illumina Assembly) | ecosystem: Environmental > Terrestrial > Soil > Wetlands > Permafrost | place: Sweden...
ATGATCCTGCCGGTCTTCGCGGCGCTGTTGTTGGCAGGCGGGGCGACGACTGGTTTTGTGATCTGGCACCGCCATCAGTCGCGCAACCCGCTGGACGGGCTTGGCCCCGGGATGTATCAGCCCCCCGCCAGTTCTCCGGGGGAAACATTGGCCCTGCCCAAGCATTAAGCGGGGCGGAGGTTTATCGGAATTGAATAATTATTATTGACAATAGAGGGCGCAAAGAGCGCATAGACAAGCAGTTTGACAGATTCCCCGCCCCGCATGACAAAATCCAGCCATCGCCCGGTTCGTGTGGGATTGATCTCCCTGGGTTGCGCCAAGAATCTGGTGGATGCGGAGATCATGCTCGGTTCGCTGCTGCAAAGCGGGCTGGAAATCACCAACGAGGCCGGAGAGGCCGATGTCGTCATTGTCAATACTTGCTCTTTCATTGACGCCGCCCAGAAGGAAAGCGTGGAGGCGATCCTGCAATCCGCCCAGGCCCGCGCCAAAACCAATCCCGCCCAGGGCCTAATCGTTGCGGGCTGCCTGCCGCAGCGGTTTCGGGACGATCTGCCCAAACTGCTGCCGGAGGTGGACGCCTTCATGGGGATTGATCAGGTGGCGCAAGTTTCGGAAATCGTGGGGCGGGCGCTGGCCCGGCGGCGCGAGAAACTGGCCGGCGCGAAGGCGGGCGGGCGGAGGCCCAAACCTGTCAAAACTATTTCAAAGCGGCTGGCCGTTCTGGAGGCGGCGCCCCGGCCGCCAGCGGCGGGGCCGGTCCTCGAAGTCCACGCGCGGCCCACTTACATCCCGGACTTCGCCACGCCGCGCTTCCGCCTGACGCCCCGGCACTTTGCCTACGTCAAGATCGCGGAAGGGTGCAATCATCCCTGCAGCTTTTGCATCATCCCGCGGATGCGGGGCGCCCATCGCAGCCGGGCGCAGGCCGACGTGGTGCGGGAGGCGCGGCAACTGCTGGCGGCCGGGGTCAAGGAGTTGAACCTGATCTCGCAGGACTCGACCTATTACGGGCTGGATTTGCGCGCCCACCACCACCGCGCGATATCCTCGCCGGAAAAATTCACGGCGGCGGCGCGGGCGCTGCCGGCGGAGGCGACGACGCTATGCACGCTGCTGCGGGCGCTGGACGCGCTGCCGGGCGATTTTTGGGTCCGCCTGCTCTACACCCATCCGGCGCATTGGACGGACGAATTGATTGAGACCATCGCGCGATGCCCCAAGGCGGCGCGCTACGTGGACCTGCCGCTGCAACACATCCACGAAAACATGCTGGAACGGATGCGGCGGGAAACGTCGCGGCAACATATTGTTGACTTGATCGCGAAAATCCGCGCGGGCATCCCGGGCATCGCCCTCCGCACCACGTTCATTGTCGGGTTTCCCGGCGAGACGGAGGCCTGTTTCCAATCGCTGCTGGAGTTCATCCGGGAGGCGAAGTTTGAGCGGCTGGGGGTTTTCGCCTACTCGCCGCAGGAGGGGACGCGCGCCGGGAAAATGGAGGGGCAGATTCCGGAGCGGGTCAGGAAACAGCGGCAGAAGCTGGCCATGGCCGAACAGCTCCAGGTGGCGCGGCAGATTTCCGCCTCGTTCGTCGGACGCGAGATGACCGTGTTGATCGAGGGGGAGGCGGGGCCGGGCGATTTGCAGGCGGCCGACGTGAGTTCCTGGGAGCACGGGCTGATCCGCTCGACCGCCGCGCCGGAAGCAACGAGCAACGGCGGCGCCGGCGGGCGGGGAGGTTTTTTGATCGCGCGCAGCCAGGCGGACGCGCCGGACATTGACGGGCGGGTGTATGTGCGCGGGAAACTGCCGCTGGGGGAGTTTGGCCGGGTGAAGATCATCGGGCATACGGATTATGATTTGATCGCGGAAGCGGCGGGGTGATGGATTGGCGGGGGGCATTTCATTTTTTTTGGGGATTCTCCGCCTTGGATGGGATTCCAGTGATTCAACCATTGAAAACTGGTCATTGAGAATTGGTCATTGGTGATTTAACTAATCCATTGCGACCGCCAAAGCCGCCAGAAAGCCGCAACCCGGTGAGAAATCGGACCAACGTCAGCCGATAACCAATAACAGATTTACAATGACCGATTCTCAATCGAGCAGCCGAAACTTAAAGTCTTGCTTCGCCGAAAGGAGTTACCCAAAAGAGTGAAATGCACCCGAAGGGCGGACTGGGCGAGTTTGCAGCTTGCCCGACATGAGTTTTTGTGGATAATTGTCACATGAGCACTCAGGAAATGCTGCTTGCGGAAATCAAGGACCAGCCCGAACCCGTGCTGCGCGAGGTCTGGCACTACTTGAGATTTCTCACCCGGCAGCGAGAGGAGGAAGCTTGGGCCGATGTGCTGCCAACGCGAGAAGTGGAGCAGGAAGTATTGAACATCCTCGACGGCCATGAATCCGCGCCACGGTGAAGTCTGGCTGGTGGACATGGGCATGGCGGCCAAGACCCGCCCCGCAGTGGTGCTGCTGGCTGATAACTTGAATGCGCCGCGTTCGCTTATCATTCAAAAGCAGGCCTCTTACTGCCAAGTCCGCAGGATAGGCGACAGCGGAGTGCGTCCGTCCTCGGGCGCAGCAAGCACAGAATCTTGTGAAACGGTCGAGTTTTCCGGGGCCTATTTGCGCTGTCACGTTGCTGCGCCCGCGGACGGGCGCACTCCGCCTTTGTCGTGTATCCCGCCGTCTCCTCAGTATGTCCACGAAAGTTAAATCTCCGACTGAGGCAGAATTGAAGGCAGTTCTCGGTTCTGCCGGTGTGGTGTGGTCTGGCATCGTCCACGCTGTCGAAGACATCATTTCACCACTCGACACCCAGTGGAAGCCATCGAAAACCGAGTTTGGGCGCATTTGCTTGCTTCAGCACAAGAAGAGAACGCTGCTCTATCTGACGCCTGAGAAGGAGAAGGTTCGGGTAGCGATTGTTCTTGGTGAGCGGGCCTTCGGCCTGGCAATGGCTGGTTCGCTTCCCGCTGCAATCAAGAAGATGCTTTCAGAAGCGAAGCCGTATGCCGAAGGCCGGGGGATTCGTTTTTCGGTGAACTCACTGAGCGACATTGCAACGGTCAAAAAGTTAGTAGAGATAAAGACCACGCCCAAATCCAAGGCTAAAGGCTTAAATTAGGAACACTCGTCTCCTCGCGCAAAAGGATTGACAATTCGTTCCTTCCCGGGCGAGATTATGGCGGTGAAGATCACACGGACAGGACAAGTCACAATACCTCCGGCGATGCGCCGCAAGCATGGGCTGCGGGCGCAGGCTGAGGTGGAGTTGGTGGACCAACCCGATGGCGTGCTGGTGGTCAAGGCCGCGGCCGCTTCCCGCGGCAAACGCGCCCTGGCGACTTTGCTCCGCGGAGGCAAGATCAAAGGCCGGACGGAAGACTGGCTACGGTTGACACGCGCATGATTCTGGTGGATACCAGCGTCAGTGCCGATATTTTCACCAAGGATCCTGATTGGTTCCAGTATTCCCGCTGACCGAATCAAACTACTCAACATCCCTCCGGCAATCCGGGTTGGAACGTCTTTTTCATTTTTCAGCCTTCAGCCTTTAGCCTTCAGCCTTCGGTCTTGCTTATTGGTGTGGACGGATGGCGGCGGGCTTGTTAATGGATTCGCGCACAATCCTTGTTTATGACCGCCCGACGCTGGCTGCGCATCATTCCCGTGGCGCTGATCATGTACACCATTTCGTACGTGGATCGGACCAACGTCTCGCTGGCGCTGGATCCCGAGGCCTCAAAGATGATGAAGGATTTGCGGCTGGATGACCGGATGGTGGGGGAAGCCGCCGGGGTTTTCTTTTTCGGCTATATGCTGTTGCAGATCCCGGGCGGCTATCTGGCGGCGCGGTGGAGCGCGAGAAAGACGATCAGCCTTTGCCTGGCGGGCTGGGGCTTCTGCGCGATCGGGTGCGGGCTGGCGCATACGTTCCGGCAGTTCGAGGCGGCAAGATTTCTGCTGGGCGTTGCGGAAAGCGGGGTGTTTCCGTCCATGCTGGTGCTGCTGGCCAACTGGTTCCCGCGCTCGGAGCGGGCGCGAGCCAACGCCTACTGGAATCTTTGCCAGCCGCTGGCGGTGGTGGCTTCGGCGCTGGTGACCGGCGCGCTGCTCGAGACGCAGGGGTGGCGGACGGTGATTGTGCTGGAAGGGATGCTGCCCTTTGTCTGGCTGCCGATCTGGTGGTTCTTCATCCGGGACCATCCGCGGGAGGCGGAATGGATTTCGGCGGAGGAACGGGTCTATCTGGAGAGGACCTTGCGCGAGGAGGCGACGGCGTTGGAGCCGCCGGTGGCGCTCTCGTTCCGGGAAAAGTTTTGCCGGCCCGCGGTGCTGGTGATGATTGCCATAAATTTTCTGCACAACGCCCAGGCTTACGGATGCATGACTTTTTTCACCCGCAGCTTGCACGGCCGGGAATTCAGGCCGGCGCAATATGGAATTTTGTTCGCGCTCCCCTACGCGTTGACCGCCGTGCTGATGGTCCTGGTCTCGCGGCATTCGGACAAGACGAACGAGCGCCGGATGCACGTGGCCGTGACTTATGTTGTGAGCGGCGCCAGCCTGATCCTCAGCGTGATGACGAGAGGGAATTTCTGGCTCTCTTATGGTTTCCTGTGTCTGTCCATCCCCGGCCCGTCGGTGGCGCTGGCCCCGTTCTGGGCCATTCCGAGCGAGACCTTGCCCCACAGTTCCAGGGGGCCGGTGATGGGTTTGGTCAACGCCTGCGGCAACATGGGAGGCTTTGCCGGCATTTACATCGTCGGCTGGCTGAGCAAGGTCTTTGGCAGCACCGCGATTCCTTTTGACGTTTTGGGCGTGGGAATTTTGATCGCGGCGGGACTTTCTTTTTTACTGCCCAAGGCGGCGCCGGTGCGGCGGGGATAGGCCGAGTCTGTCAGTTTTACGGTAATGCGTCAGTCATGGGTGGTAGGGCGAGACTCCGTCGAGCCGAAACTCGATTTCTTGGGGAAAAGTCACGGCTCGACAGAGTCTCGCCCTACCTTTTCCCGCGGTCACTGACAGATTACGTTTTACGTTTGACGCAAGATTGGCCCTCGGTTACAATGGTAAGGAATCGCCCAAGCATGATCGCGATCAACCGCCCATCGTTGGTTGCCACCGGAATTTCAAAATTGCCGGCCAAGGCTAAAGAAGTAATTTCCCATCATTCAGATATGAAAAGAACATGGACCGCCCTTTTGGGTTTACTGCTCGTGGCCGCGCAGGCGGCGCACGCCCAATTCACTTTCACGACAAATGCCGACAACACCATCACCATCACCGGTTACACCGGGACAGGCGGGGCCGTGGGCATACCCACCAACATCACCGGCCTGCCCGTCACCAGCATCGGGACTTATGCGTTCTCCAATTGCGTCACGCTGACCAGCGTCACGATCAGCAACGGCGTCACCAGCATCGGTGGATACGCGTTTTATCGCTGCTACGGCCTGACCGGCGTCACGATTCCTGGCAGCGTCACCAATATCGGGGAGTGGGCGTTCGCTTTGTGCGAAAGTCTGACCAACGTCACGATCCCCTACGGCGTCACCAGCATCGCGGATTATGCGTTCTTTGTCTGCGACAGCCTGACCAATGTCACGATCCCCAACAGCGTCACCAGCATCGGGGAGTGGGCGTTCGCTGTCACCAGCCTGACCAACGTCACGATTCCCAGCAGCGTCATCAACATCGGAGACGCTGCGTTCCAACAGTGCGGCAACCTGACCAGCATCACGATCCCCATCACCGTCACCAGCCTCGGGAATGCTGCGTTCAACTACTGCACTGGCCTGACCAGCGTCACGGTTCCCGGCAGCGTCTCAAGTATGGGAACTCTTGCGTTCGCTCATTGTGACAATCTGACTAACGTTACAATCGCCAATGGCGTCTCCAGCATCGCGGAAGGGACGTTCTATGCCAGCAGCAACCTGACCAGCGTCTCGATTCCCGCCAGCGTCACCAGCATCGCGGGTGGTGCGTTCACTGAATGCGCCAGCCTGGCCGCGATAACGGTGGATTCACAAAATTCGTTTTATAGCAGTGTGCATGGAGTGTTATTCGACAGGAACCAAACCACTCTCATTGAATTCCCCTATGCCATAGGCGGAAGTTACACGATTCCGGGCAGCGTCACCAACATCGGATACGCCGCGTTCAATAACTGTGCTGGCTTGACCAGCGTCACGATTCCCAGGAGCGTCACCAACATCGTGGATTATGCGTTCTATTCCTGCACCAACCTGACCAGCGTCTATTTCCAGGGCAACGCTCCCACCGCGGATTCGACTGTGTTCGCCGCTTACTACACCACGAACGGGTATGACCCCGCGACAATCTATTATTTGCCTGGCACCACTGGCTGGGGTGGCTTCGCCGCCAAAACCGGTCTTACGCCCGTGCTGTGGAACCCGCTGATCCAAGCCGGCGGCGCGAGCTTTGGCGTGCGGAGCAATCAATTTGGGTTCAGCATCGCCGGCACGGCCAATATCCCCATTGTGGTGGAAGCCTGCACCAATCTGGCCAGCCCCGTTTGGACTCCGCTCCAAAGCCTCACGCTCACCAACGGATTGTTCTATTTCAGCGAACCCGTGCAGACAAACAGCTCCGGCCGCTACTACCGCATCGGCTCGCAATGAGGCGGCGCGGACAATTCACAGATATGAAAAGAACATGGACCGCCCTTTTGGGTTTGCTGCTCTTGGCCGCGCAGGCGGCGCAAGCCCAATTCACTTTCACGACAAATGCCGACAATACCATCACCATCACAAATTACATCGGGCCTGGCGGGGCTGTGGCCATTCCAACCAACATCAACGGCCTGTCCGTCACCGGCATTGGGGCTTATGCGTTCTCTCACAAAACCAACCTGACCAGCGTCACGATCAGCAACGGCGTCACCAGCATCGGGGATGGTGCGTTTGAATATTGCCGGAACCTGACCGACGTCACGATTCCCGGCAGCGTCACCAGCCTCGGGAATGGTGCGTTCTATTTCTGCACCAACCTGACCAGCGTCACTATTCCCGGCAGCGTCGCCAACATCGGGTATGATGCGTTCGAGGACTGCACCGGCCTGACAAATGCCTGCATCGCCAACGGCGTCAGCAGCATCGGGGGGTATGCGTTCGCTTACACCGGCCTGACCAGCGTCACGATTCCCGACAGCGTCACCGCCATCGCGGATTATGCGTTCTTTGTCTGCGTCAGCCTAACCAACGTGACGATCCCCAACAGCGTCACCAGCATCGGGGGGTATGCGTTCGCTTACAACGGCCTGACCAGCGTCACGATTCCCGCCAGTGTCACCGGCGTCCGAGATGGCGCCTTCGAAGCTTGCAGCAACCTGACCAGCGTCACGATTCCCGACAGCGTCACCAACATCGGGGAGTATGCGTTCTGTTTTTGCACCGGCCTGGCCAGCATCACGATTCCCACCAACGTCACCAGCATCGGGGACGATGCGTTCGCTTGCACCGGCCTGACCAGCGTCACGATTCCCGAGAGCGTCACCAACATCGGGGGGTATGCGTTCGAATGCTGCCCCGGGCTGACGGCGATTACGGTGGACGGGCAAAATTCGTTCTATTGTGGCGTGAATGGGGTTTTATTTGACAAAAACCGAACCGCCATCATCCAATATCCGTGCGTCGTAGCCGGAAGTTATACGATCCCCGCCACCGTCACCAGCATCGGGGATGGCGCGTTCTTTTCCTGCGCCAACCTGACCAGCATCACGATTCCCGGGAGCATCACCAACCTCGGGTATTATGCGTTCGCGAACTGCACCAGCCTGACAGCGATAACTGTGGATGCGGATAATTCGTTTTATAGCAGTAGCAATGGAGTATTGTTTGACAAGGGCCAAACCACGCTGATTCAATATCCGTTCGCCGTAGCCGGAAGTTACACGATCCCCGCCACCGTCACCAGCATCGGGGTGAATGCGTTCTATTCCTGCACCAGCCTGACCAGCGTCACGATTCCCGGCAGCGTCACCAACATCGGGTATTATGCGTTCGAGAACTGCGCCAGCCTGACCAATGCCTCCATCGCCAACGACGTCATCAGCATCGGGAGTGGCGCCTTCGAAGCTTGCAGCAACCTGACCAGCGTCACAATTCCCGGCAGCGTCACCAACATCGGGGCCTACGCGTTCGATAACAGCAGCAAGCTGACCAGCGTTTATTTCAGGGGCAATGTTCCCGCCATTGGCCTGAGAGTGTTCAATGGTGACAACAACGTGACGCTCTATTATTTGCCTGGCACCACCGGCTGGAGTTCCAATATTGTCGGTCGTCCGGCGGTGCTGTGGAACCCGCTGATCCAAGCCGGCGACACCAGCTTTGGCGTGCGGAGCAATCAATTTGGGTTCAACATCACCGGCACGGCCAATATCCCCATCGTGGTGGAAGCCTGCACCAATCTGGCCAACGCCGTTTGGTCTCCGCTCCAGACCCTCACGCTCACCAACGGTTTGTTCTATTTCAGCGAACCCGTGCAGACGAACAACTCCGGCCGCTATTACCGCATCGGCTCGCAATGAGGCGGCGCGAACAATTCACATATATGAAAAAAACTTGGCCGGTTCTTTTGGTTTTGCTGCTCTTGGCCGCGCCGGCGGGGCAAGCCCAATTCACTTTCACGACAAATGCCGACAACACCATCACCATCACCGGTTACACCGGGACAGGCGGGGCTGTGGGCATACCCACCAACATCACCGGTCTGCCCGTCACCAGCATCGGGACTTCAGCGTTCTCTAACAAAACCAACCTGACCAGCGTCACGATCAGCAACGGCGTCACCAGCATCGGTGGATACGCGTTTTATCAGTGCTACGGCCTGACGGGCGTCACGATTCCCAGCGGCGTCACCAACATAGGCGAGAGTGCGTTCTCGTATTGCGACAGCCTGATCAATGTCACGATCCCCTACGGTGTCACCAGCATCGCGGATGATACGTTCTTTGTCTGCGTCAGCCTGACCAACGTTACGATCCCAAATAGCGTCACCAGCATCGGGGATGAGGCGTTCTTTTTCTGCCACAGCCTGACCAACGTTACGATCCCAAACAGCGTCACCAGCATCGGGGATGATGCGTTCATTGATTGCTACGACCTGACCAGCGTCACGATTCCCGGCAGCGTCACCAACATCGGACAGGCTACGTTCCAACAGTGCAGCAACCTCATCAGCATCACGATTCCCAGCAGCGTCACCAGCATCGGAATGGATGCGTTCAACTACTGCACCACCCTGAGCAGCGTCACGATTCCCGGCAGCGTCAAAACTATCGGAGCCTATGCGTTCCAAGCGTGCAGCAGCTTGGGTAGGGTCACCATCCTTGAAGGCGTCACCAGCATCGGAACCGGGGCGTTCCATCTCTGCACAAACCTGACCAATATCACGATTCCCGCCAGCGTCACCAGCATCGGCGATACCGCGTTTTATACCTGCACCAACCTAACCAGCGTTTATTTGCAGGGCAACGCTCCCATCCTTAATTCGACTGTGTTCGCTTTTGACACCAACGCGACAATCTATTGTTTGCCTGGCACCACCGGCTGGGGTGTCTTCGCCGCCAATACCGGTCTTACGCCCGTGCTGTGGAACCCGTTGATTCAAGCCGGCGGCGCGAGCTTTGGCGTGCGGAGCAATCAATTTGGGTTCAACATCACCGGCACGGCCAATATCCCCATCGTGGTGGAAGCCTGCACCAATCTGGCCAACCCGGTTTGGTCTCCGCTGCAGACGCTTACGCTCACCAACGGATTGATTTATTTCAGCGAACCGGTGCAAAGCAACAGCTCCGGTCGCTATTACCGCATCGGCTCGCAATGAGACTTTAAAGGCCTTCCCCTTCCCATTCCCTTGACAACCATTCCCCTGACTTTTCGGAGAGACATTTATTGCTGGCGCTGGAGGGGAATCCTGTTGACCATTGGGGCAGCCAAAACGACAGACCATGAAAGCCCTGGTTCTCGAAGAATATAAACGGTTCGCTTATCAAGAGGCGCCGGCGCCGGAACCCGGCCCGGAGGAGGTGCTCATCGCGGTGCGGGCGTGCGGGATTTGCGGTAGCGACGTCCATGGGATGGACGGCAGCACCGGCCGACGCCGGCCGCCAATCATCATGGGACACGAAGCGGCGGGGGTCATCGCCAGGGTTGGCAGCGGGGTGAGGGGCTGGGCGGCGGGGGACCGGGTCACGTTCGATTCCACGATTTACTGCGGACGTTGCGAGTATTGCCGGCGCGGGGAGATCAACTTGTGCGACAATCGGCGGGTGCTGGGGGTGTCGTGCGAAGGCTACCGGCAGCACGGCGCGTTCGCCGAATTTGTTTGCGTGCCGCAGCACATTTTGTATCGGCTGCCGGACGGGCTGCCGTTCGAACACGCCGCGTTGGTGGAACCCTTTGCCATCGCCTTGCACGCGATCCGCCGCCTACCGCTGGCGCTGAACGACGCGGTGGTGGTGGTGGGCGCGGGGATGATCGGGCTGGCGCTGGCGCAGGCTTTGAGCCGAACGGGGTGCGGGCGGCTGATTTCGGTGGACGTGGCGGACGGACGGCTCGCGCTGGCCAAAAAGTTCGGCGCGACGGACATCATCAATTCCGCCAATGAAAATGCCGCGGAAGCGATCCTGCGCCTGACGGCGGGGCGCGGGGCGGACGCCGCTTTCGAGGCGGTCGGCGTGACTGCGACCGTGGAGCTGGCGCTGGGGTGCTTGCGCAAAGGGGGCGCGGTGACGCTGGTTGGCAACGTGTCGCCCAGGATTGATTTTGCGCTGCAAAAGGCGGTGACGCGCGAATTGACGATTTACGGCTCGTGCTCGTCGCGAGGCGAGTATCCGGCGGCGCTGGCCATGCTGGGGCGGGGCGAGTTGCAGCCCGCGCCGCTGCTGAGCGCGGTGGCTCCGCTGGCGGAAGGGGCGGCGTGGTTTCAACGGCTCTACGACAAAGAACCGGGTCTGCTGAAAGTGGTGCTCAGGCCGTGACTTGCGCAAGGAGCGGCAAAAAAAATTTCCATGAATGCGAACCCATTTGATCTCACGGGCAAAGTCGCCCTGGTCACCGGCGCGAGCCGGGGCCTGGGCCAAAGCTTCGGGCGCGCGCTGGCGCGGGCGGGCGCCGATTTGGTGATCACGAGCCGCGACCGCGCCGCACTGGGGCCGTTCCAGAACGAGATCGAATCGCTGGGCCGCAAGGCGTTGCCGCTGGCGCTGGATGTGCGCGATCACGGGAGCATCCAGAAAATGGTGGAGGGGGCGGTGGCGCATTATGGGAAAATTGACATTCTTGTCAACAATGCCGGCTGCAATGTGTGCAAACCGGCGCTGGAAATCACCTGGGAGGATTGGAACCTGGTACTGGACACAAATCTGCGCGGCACGTTTTTCGTGGCGCAGGCGGTGGCGCGGCAGATGATCGGCCGGAAATACGGGCGGATTATCAATATCGGTTCGGTCACCTGCGTTGCGGGCTACGCCGGGATGGGACCTTACGGGGCCAGCCGCGGCGGGGTGAAACAGTTGACCATGAGCCTGGCGGACGACTGGGGAATCCACGGCATCACGGTGAATTGCCTGGCGCCGGGCTGGTTCAAGACGCGGCAAAACGCGGTGCTGTACGAAGACCGGGAGTGGGTTGAATACCTGTGCGACCGCATCCCGCTCAAGCGTCCGGGCAAGCCGGGGGATCTGGAGGGCGCGGTGGTTTTTCTGGCGTCGGACGCCAGCGCCTACATCACCGGCCAGACGCTGCTGGTGGACGGGGGCATCTCGACGGGAGCGACGCGGGCGCTGCCCAGGAAGAAGCCGGCGCCTGGATAGGGGGCCGTTGCGAACAAAGGTTTACTTGGCGCGAAGAAGCTGTCTTTATAGTTGCGGTTCATGAATGTGCCCAATCAGTTGACCGTCTCCCGATTTGTGCTGACCGTCGCCTTCCTGCTGGCCGTGTTTTCGGATTTTCGCCTGCATGAAACGGTGGCGCTGCTGCTTTTCAGCGCGGCCAGCCTGACGGATTACTTTGACGGACGCATCGCCCGCCGCGACAAACTGATCACCAATTTCGGAATTTTGATGGACCCGCTGGCGGACAAGATCCTGGTCTGCTCGGCGTTCATCGCGTTTGTGGGGTTGGGCTGGATCAAGGCGTGGATGGTGGTGATCGTGGTGGCGCGGGAACTGGCCATCACCGGGCTGCGGCTGCTGGCGGCGTCCAAAAGCCTGGTGCTGGCGGCGGAACGGTATGGCAAACACAAAACCATTTCGCAAATCGTGGCCATCCTTTCCATCCTGGTGCTGCACAGCTACCGGCAAGTTGGGCCGGCGGGCCAATGGATTTTTGGTTTTGATGTTTTCGGAGCGCCCTGGGTGGAATGGTTCACGCCCCTGTCGGTCGGGGTGGCGGTGATTTTGACGCTCGCCTCCGGCCTGATTTATTTGTGGCGCAACCGCGCCCTGTATTTGTCCGATCTATGAAGCTCTGGATCGCCCAGGGATTTGGCGTGGGCCGGATTCCTTTCGCGCCGGGAACCTTTGGGTCGCTGCTCGGCTTGGGGTGGTTTGCCTTGCTGTTGTGCGCGCAGTCGTGGCTGGTTTTTGGGGTGGGCGTGGCCGGCGGGATCGGGCTTTCCATCTGGCTTTGCGGCGAAGGGGAAAAACGGCTCAACCAGAAAGACCCCGGCTCGGTCGTATTGGATGAAGTCGCCGCCATGCCTCTGTGCTTTGCGGTGGCGATGGCCATTGCCGGCTGGCATCAAAAGCAGTGGGCGGGGCCGGAATACTTTTTTTCCGCGGCGCATGGCGTTCAAACCGCCGGCATCTTCGCGCTTTTCCGGTTGTTCGACATCCTCAAGCCCTGGCCGGTGCGCCAGAGCCAGTCGTTGCCCGGCGGGTTGGGCATAACGATGGATGACGTATTGGCGGCGGTTTATGTCAACCTGGTCGTTTGGGGGATCAGCGGGCTGGCAGTCCGTTAGGCACAAATTACTCATGGCGGGGCAATAACCGGGCAAAATATGCCCCCGGCCTTTGGCGGGGGTGCTTCCCAGAAAATCTTCACACGCCAATCTGCCTGTAAACACAGGGGTTTTGGCGCGATTCCTCAAGCCATCGAAAAGGTGGCAACGCTCCTGCTAATGATGAGTTCAAATTGTGTTGTTATGAGATTATTGCTGCTTTTCGGGGGTATTTTGGGATTTGGGATCGGGCTGGTTTTCAGTCGGATGCAACAGAACTCGTGGCCGTACTGCCTTTGGCACGGCGCCCTGGCGGCTTACGCGGGGGGCTGGCTCCTGGGCTGGTGGGGGCGGGCCTGGCAGACAAACCTGAAAAACACAGCGCAGGAGCGGATGAACCGTCCCACCCCGGCTTTTCCAACAACACCCATTTCCAAACCAACTAAAACATGAGTTCCACTCTTTGCGAGACTGAGATCACGACAAAGGAAGCCTCCGCCAAAACCCGCCAGGCGCAAAAGGATGTCTGGCGTCTGTATGCGCGTTCGGGTCCGGGCAGCGAAATGGAAAACAACCTGGTCGGACAATATCTTCCGCTGGTCCGCACAGTGGTGGGACGACTGGCCATGACCCTGCCTTCGCACGTCAATGTGGATGATCTTTACAGCGCGGGGCTGGTGGGATTGCTCAACGCGGTGCGGCGGTTTAATCCCAAGAGCGGCTGTTCCTTCGAGGGGTATGCGCGGGTGCGGATTCGCGGGGCGATCTTCGACGAGTTGCGGCGGCTGGACTGGGTGCCGCGTTCGGTGCATGAAAAGGCGCGGAGGGTGGAAAGGGTGATGCAGGAGTTGACGCAAAACACCGGGGAAGTGCCGAGCAACGCAGAAATGGCCAAGGCGCTGAAGATGTCGCTGGATGAATACGAGGATCTGCTGCAGGAGGTGCGCCCGGCGACTTATGTGTGCCTGGACTCGGCCCAAAACAGCGAAAGCGACGGCGGCACGGCCTACGACTTCATCGCCGACCATTCCGAGCGCGACCCGGACAAACAAACGGTGGCGCGGGATTTGGCCCGTGTCATCGAGGAGCGGATGCAGCAATTGCCGGAAATGCAGCGCAAAGTTCTGGCGCTTTATTATTTTGAGGACCTGCGGCTGCGGGAAATCGCCGAGGCGTTCGGCGTGACGGAATCGCGGATCTGCCAGATTCACGCGCAGGCCATTCTGGCGATCAAAGCGCGGTTGCAGAAGGAAGACCCGGATTTCTTCCAACATCCCTTGTAAGCCACCCATGATTGTCATTTTTGGAGCATTAGTTGTTCTAGGTTCTGTCATTGGCGGTTTCGCCTATGGCGGGGGGAAGCCCATTCTGCTGCTGCATTTGTCTGAATTCATCATCATCGTTGGCGCCGCCGGAGGCTCGCTGGTGGTGATGTCGCCCCGGCGGGTTTTGGTGGATCTTTTCAAGATGCTGGTGGGGACGCTGAAAGGCACGCCGCACGGCCGGGAAGCCTATAATGATTTGTTCAAGGCGCTGTATGAATTGTTCATGCTGGGACGGCGCGGAGGAATGGTGGCGCTGGAGGAGCACGTGATGAACCCGGAGACGAGCCTGATCTTCGCCAAATATCCGTCGTTCCAGAAGCAGAAAGAAGCCATGGAGTTTCTGTGCAATGGTTTGCGGCCGATCATTGACGGCAAAATCAAGCCCGACCATCTCAAGCTGCTGCTGGAGATCGAACTGGAGGCGATGGAAGAAGAGCAGGAACGGCCCGTCAACGTCCTGACCAGAGCGGCCGATGCGATGCCAGGATTCGGGATCGTGGCGGCGGTGCTGGGGATTGTGCTCACGATGTCCGCCATTGCCGGGCCGATTGAGCAAATTGGGGAAAAAGTGGGGGCGGCGCTGGTGGGAACATTTCTGGGGATTTTCATTTCTTACGGGTTTATGAATCCGCTGGCGGTGAACATAGAATTTATGAATCTGGCGAGGATGGCGTATATCCGGTGCATCGCCTCCTCGGTCATAGGATTTGCCGGCGGAATGTCGCCGATCATGGCGGTGGAAGTGGCGCGGCGCGGGCTGCCCAGCGAAGTCAAACCGAGCGCGGATGGATTAGAGATCATGCTGAAGGCGTTGAACCAGCCGGCCCCGGCGAAATAAGCCGAAATAGCCCGAAATAGCCCGAAATAAGACGAAATAACCCGAAAAGAGACGGTATGGCAAAGAAAGGACATCATGGCGGCGCCTGGAAGGTGGCGTACGCGGATTTTACCACCGCGATGATGGCGCTGTTCATCGTCTTGTGGCTGACCTCGCAGGACCAGCGGATCAAGGACGCGGTGGAACGGGCGTTTCGCAATCCCTTCTCCTCGGTCACCAAGGAATCGGTCGGCATCATCCCGAACAAGGACACCCAGGCGGTCAAGAACAAGTCGGGGAATTTTGATTCGGCGTCGGCGGTGGAGTTGACCATGCTGCGGCGGATCAACCAGGATTTTTTGAAATCGCTGCAAACGGATTTTCAGGACAAGGATGAGGAGACGATCAAATTGGAAATGACGCCGGACGGGATCCGGATCAATGTGTTTGACCGCTCGCATAAACCGATCTTTGAGCCGCAATCCACGCAATTCACGCCCTACGGGCATTGGGTGTTTTCCACGCTGGCGTGGGAGATCGCGCGCTCGACCAATTTCTCCGTGGAACTGGAGGGCCACACCGAGAGCGGCAACCCGCCGCTGAGCAAGGATTACGGGGATTGGGAAATCTCGGCGGAGCGGGCGACGGCGGTGCGGCGCAAGTTGCTGGAAAACGGCGTGGGCAACTGGCAGGTGATCAAGGTGGCCGGCTTCGGGGACACCGTGCCGATGCCGGAGCACAGTAGTTCGGATGAGATCAACCGGCGGGTGACGGTGCTGTTGAATCTGCTTGCGGCCAACAAAAAAGTTTAAACAAACCTTCCCATGCCCGACCTCTTTGTTCCCATGCAGCCCGCGCCCGCGTCGGCGGGGGCAAATGGATTCGTCCCGCTGCACGTGAAGTCTTTTGCGTCCGCCGCCGGCAAGGCGGGGCCGGGATCGAGTGGCGCCGCCGCGGCGTCGCACTCGCCGGTGAATTGCGGGCCGCCCAAGGTGACGTTGCAGCGCCAGGGCGACGTGGTTTCGGGCGTGCGCATCCAATGCGGCTGCGGGCAGGTGATTGAGTTGAGTTGCGTGTATTGAGTTGGGCGGTTTGAAGGTAAATCCGGCGGTTGATTTGGCCGCAACCCAATCCGGGCGGGAGCGGTCACGGACTGGCCAGCCAGCAGAGCGCCGCTATGGGGTGAACACCCCATAGCAGAGGCCGGGCCGATGGCGTAGGTTGCAGATGGCTATGAAAGCGATTTCTGACCGCACTGGCAGAGTCCGCATCGTTGCCACCTTCGGCGACGCTCAACTCGTCAGGCACAACAACGCCCGCTACGAACTGCGCGGCGGCTCGCCCGCTGAGCACGCTGACGCCATCGAATGGGTCTCGCTCTTCCTTCACGAAGCCGCCGTGTCATTTCCGCCACCCGTGCGCAAGGTTGCTTTTTGGGAACGGACGATAAACGTGGCATGGCTCAACATTCGCCACTCTGGACGCGCCGTTTCCCCAGTTCAGGAGAGCCGAAAACCCTGGGTGAACGTCTTCGGAAACGAAGATTTGAACACTTGCTTGGCCGAGCGCAAGCCGCTCCGAGACTGACGGTTATGCGAACAGTTTACTATGTGGCGCGTTTTGCGTGCCTGCTTCTCGTCCTCTTTGCCGTAAATTTGGTTCGATGGCTCATCGCCAAGACTCAGCTTGCGCTGCTCTCCGCCCGCCGATGGCCTTCCCCTCGCAGTCGAGAATGTGGGAGAGATGCCGCGATGAAGCATAGCCCATCGCGGCTGAGTTTCTGAAAGGTGAACCGATGCTCTTTGCTTCAACGGGTGCGTCGTTTTGCTCGAGCGACAGTAGCGCCGCCTGATCTGGCCCTGGCGCGAGCGGGTGATGGGATTCTGAACATCATGAAAACCTGAAAGCGGTCTGTGGATTGCCGCTTGGGGGGGCGGTGACGGCATGGAAGCGCGGGCCAAGCGGGCGAACCTCGCGACAGTTCAACGGCACCGTTGGAGAAACGCCCCTGAAAACACGGCAAAAACGGCCAAAACTATTGTGTGACCCCTTTTACTGAGAGAATGCTGAGATTGCCTAAATGCGAGTAAAGGTGGTTCGCGGGGGGAGCTATCCCTGCTCAAAAGTGGCCCATCGTCAGCGCGGATTGGTGCCCCGGAGGAATCAAATGTAAATCCATGCTCATGTGAGACGCCAGGCTTGCACAACCCTTTTCGCGCCCTGCGACTAATTTACCAAAATTCATGGTGAGGCTGGTTGTCGTAATTCCACCGCCGAGCGGCGGTTTCGCTGAACTCAATCCATTTCCACCAATGAGACCATTCCAAATGGCCATCAAGAAACACCATATTTCCGCCGGCATTATGGATCGTGCCAATGACCGACTCTCGGCCTGACATGTGAACATAAGTCAGCGTAAACTCGCCCCAACCCCCTGTCTTGTAGCCTCCCGATGGATTGTTCGTTGTGTGATCGGTGTCATCGCCAATGGCAATCATTTCCGCTGGTGCGGCGAACTCGCCTGGCTTTCGCCCAACTTCATCGAGCAGCGTGTTAAATGTTGCCACCCCAAAATCCGCCGCCGCCACACCCCTCGTATTGAGAGCGTAGCAGAATGGACGATTGCCTTCGATGTTTGTCGGATACGAATACCCTGTTGCCGAGGCGTTCGTCGCCCATCGAAAGCTCTCCGGGAAGGCGGGACAGTAAAATATGTCGCGGCTGTTAGCAACCAAAGGCAAAAGATAAGCATTCCATAAACTCACGCTCGATGTCCTTCCCCTTATTCCATGGCTGCAAGGAGGATACGCGCCGTTGTCGTCCGCGTACAGGTTCAACGCCACGCCAAGTTGGCGAAGATTGTTTTGGCAATAACCGCGTTTGGCCAGCGCCTTGGGGCGGCTGAACGCCGGCAGCAACAGCGCCGCCAACAGGGCGATGACCGCGATAACCACCAGCAGTTCGATCAGTGTAAATCCACAATTGTGTTGACTGCGTTTCACGCCACCGCAAGCTCCAATTCGCTGAACTTGAATCTAATATCACTTTACAGATTCTTTGGCCCCAAAGCAACAAATCAATTCACCGTTCAAAACTCCGACCAGATCACTTCCTTCGGTTTATGACGAGTGGTGCAGCAGTATTCTATGCGGACATTCCCCTGGGAATCCTCATAAACCACGCGGAACGGTGTCCCGCCATCGACAGCCCAATCTGAAATAGGGCACCACCAAACGTGCAGTGGCTTGCATCCGCGCCGGGCCAAGTCCCGTTTTACATTTTCCCTTCCGTACATCGCCGACAAAAAGCAGAGCAGTGCCACAACGCAGGTCATGCCCGAAAAGACAAGGCCTAGTGTCGCCCGCGCGCCTGGGCTCAGGCTGGCAGTTGCTCCACCCGGTGATTTCGATAATAAGTAAGACTCATGTTGAAGCCAGACCGCCATTGCGAATGCCGGCCATGGCAGCAGCGCGCGGACAAACCGCCCTATCCACGAGGAGCCGTTTTTTGCAGATGAATTCATGAGCATCATACCGGCCACGAGGCTGATATAGCTCCATCCTGCCAGGATGGCCGCAGAACCGCGCACTGCGACCAGCGGACTCCATCGCCCCGACTCGATAGTGGCGCGCTGAGTCACGAGGCACTTGAATCCATAGAAGGTCACCAGCAGCGGCAAGGAATAGAGCAGAAGCGTGATAAAAACATGCTTCCATGTGCTTCGGGGCTGCGGCTTCTTCTGCTTGAGGATCCATATCATTTTCAGGTTCTTTTAGTCACCATCATACCACCCCAGCGGATTGGGGTCAAATATCGGTATGCTCGGATCCAGTACTATATCAAGGGCTTCAATGTATGGGATTGGAAATTGACCGAGGAAATCAATCAAGCCCTGCTGCAAGGCTACCGAAAAAAGCGCGGCACCCGCCGTATTCTGGTGATTCCGAATATCGCTAAAGTAGCTAGGTGCAGCCTGCATGATGCCATTGTAGTCACTAATATGGGGACGCCGCTTCACCGCTTACCTTCAACGGGTGCGTCGTTTCGCTCGAGCGACAGTAGCGCCGCCTGATCTGGCCCCGGCGCGAGCGGGTGGTGGGATTCTGAACATCATGAAAACCTGAAAGCGGTCTGTGGATTGCCGCTTGGAGGGGCGGTGACGGCATGGAAGCGCGGCCCAAGCAGGGCGACCCCTGCGACAGTTCAACCGCATCGTTGGAGAAACGCCCATGAAAACGCCGCAAAAATGGCCAAAACTATGGTCGTCGCCCTGAAAGTGCGCATTCGAATCGCTACTGGGGAATGGTGAGGTAGAAGCGGCGGTCGAAGAGGGGGGCGTTGGTGTCGGTGAACTGGACGGCGCCGTTGGTGTCGGCGGTGTTGGTGCCAAGGTCCTGCCAGGTCTGAAGATTGGTGCTGGCCTGAATATCGAAGTTCTGCCCGGCCGCGCCAACCGCTTGCAGCAGGATGCTCCCATTGGACTGCTTCTGGAGCAAGGGGCCGGGCGCGTATTTGATAGTCACCATCTCCGTGCCGCCGCCCGCCACCGTCTCATATCCGGTCACATACACATTGCCGTTCGCATCCACAGCAATCGCATTCCCCTCATCATCCCCGTTGCCTAGCCCGTTATAGCGTTGCAGCCAGATCATATTGCCATTATTGTCGTACTTGATGGTCACAATGTCCTCGCCGGAATTGCTCCCAGGCGAGCAGCCGGTAATATAGACATTGTCCGCTGGGTCAACGGCAGTCGAGGTGGAGACGCTAACACCAGATGCAACGGTTGGATATAAATTCGTGAAGGTACACGTTCCATTTGTGTTTAGCTTATACGTGCCGTATTGTGTGTTTGGATACTGATACGCATTGTCTCCGGTTACAACAACATTACCCATGTTATCCACAGCAAGTCCGTGAGCTAAACTAAAATTACCATGGGTTTCATAAAAGGAGCTCCATACCAAACTTCCACCATTTCCGTATTTTAAAGTGAGACACGTATTAGGATGAGATCCAAAGAAACCAGCTTCGAGGTAGATGTTCCCTGAATTAACAATGGAAATCGCTTCTAGAAGAACGGAGCTATCGGAGGAATTCACATAGTTAACCAGCCATATCTGATTGCCATTCGAATCGTACTTGAACAAATCGAGCCGGACATAGACCTCAGGATAACCGTCAAGGTAATATAAATCCCATGTGTCACTCCCCGCCACATAGACATTTCCATTTGTATCAATCGCCACCGCTTGGCCCACATTGGGTTGACCAATGTCGGGATAATTGACTGTCCAAATGTTACTGCCGGATGGACTGAGCTTGACCGTGCCTAAATCGGTGGAGTACCCTGTAACGCAAATGTTTCCGCTCAAATCAACCGCCAGGGCCGCGCCCGCATAAGGCGCGGTCCAAAGTTGATTTCCATTCGTATTATACTTCACGGTTATGGCGCTGCCAGTGACGATGACGTCCCCCTGCGAGTCGAGAACCAGGTTGGCAGGCTTTGCGGTCGTCGTATTGGTGGAGTCAAAGCGCGAAGCCCATACTTGATTTCCGTTGGGCGCATATTTGATGGTGGCATAATCGAGGTTGCCGTTGGTGTTCTGCGAAAAGCCGGTGACGTAAATGTTCCCGGCAGAGTCCAAAGCCATCTTGACAGCCTGATGGTTGCCGTTGGTGATGCCGTTGTTGTACTTGGCCACCCAGGCTTGTTGGATTTGGGCGGGGCTGGAAATAATCACAAGGAACGCAAAAGACGTGAAAATAAATGTTTTGAGAGGCACGCGACGGTCATAGACCTTGTCATTACCCACATCTTTTTAGTCATGGGTTAGTATTGCTAATCCTTCGCACATCCACATCAGCCGCTGCCAGCCGCGCCAGATGGTCTGCCAGCCGGGCATCCC
>Ga0182027_10004719_pt1 | contig 21029 bp, 13 predicted proteins | sample 712E1DmetaG_FD_121300 | JGI IMG/M metagenome (GOLD analysis project Ga0182027, IMG submission 121300) | Permafrost microbial communities from Stordalen Mire, Sweden - 712E1D metaG (Illumina Assembly) | ecosystem: Environmental > Terrestrial > Soil > Wetlands > Permafrost | place: Sweden...
AAAGGACTGGCGACGGAGGATTCCGAGGAAACCATCGCCCGCGAGCGGGCTTCCTACGCCGGTCACCTGACGGAATCCTGTTCCAGAGCGATACCGCAGAATATTGAATAGTCACGCCTACGCGATGCTGCCGAGCACGGCAAAGAAATGGCAGACGCTGCCGGCCAAAACGAACAGATGCCACACGGCGTGGTGATAGGGCAGGCGTTTCCACAGATAGAACACCGTGCCCAGAGAATAGGCGAGCCCGCCTGCGAGCAGCATGATCAGGCTGCCCCGGGGCAACGCTTCTGAGAGCGGCTTGATCGCAACCAGCACCATCCACCCCATGAACAGGTATACAAGGGTGGACAGCACGCGGAATCGCCCCGTGAAAAAAAGTTTCAACGTGATGCCCACGACAGCCAGCGCCCACACCGCGCCGAACAAGCTCCAGCCCCATGGGCCGCGGAGATTCACCAGCATGAACGGCGTATAGGTGCCGGCAATGAGGAGAAAGATGGCCACATGGTCGACCACGCGCATGGCCCGCTTCAGCCGGGGAACCCGGAGCGAATGATAAAGCGTCGAGGACGCGTAGAGCGTCACCAGCGACGCACCGAAGATCGCGCCTGCGGTCACCGCCCAGGCGTCGCTCCGCAACGCAGTAAACGTCACGAGCACGGCCAGTCCCGCGACACTCAACAGCAGACCCAGGCCATGAGTCAGACTGTTGGCGATTTCTTCGCCCCGGGAGTAGGTCGCACTAGTCTGCATATTGGTCAGCGTGAACCTCTGTCCCAACAACAGGCAAGCCATTCAATGCACTCGAGCTTCACCGGCCGACTCTCGTTGTCAGAGCTGCAGGCTGGGAAGCCTGCGCCACTTTCCGCAAATCCGCCAGCGCTCAGGCCATCGCCGGGCCAACGAACTTTGCCGAGCGCGCCTGACGGATCGGACGCTCCCAGTCCTCCCCGGCACCCGCCGCCGCCCCCCGGGAAAAATCATGCACCAATCCGGGATCTGCGCAGTGATCGAAAGTCCTCCTAAAAACGGTCGCATCAATGCCGCTCGTCAAGAATGAGAGCTTCCGGTGCGTGTAGTCCCAATCCTGCACCAGACGCGGGAACACGATGAATGTGTGGGGAATATCGTAGACGGCCAGCGTGTGTATCAGATTGAAGAACATCTCCGCCAGCACCGCCTTCTGCTGTTCCGGATCATCCGTTTTCCACAGCCCGCCGGATACGCTGCCGCTCGCCCCGCCAACGCGCCTCCGGCTCAAGGCGGCGGCATCCAGATCGCGGATCGGTATGTAGGCATGGTCAATCGTCAGACGGCCTTCGGCCAGAACCGGCGCCAGGGTGTCACAAAACTCCGGATTCTTGAGAATGTAAGGCGTCGCCTTGGGATCCATGAACAAGTCGCGCAGCGTGTGTTTTGGCTGCCGCCAGAAACTGCGCAAGGTCGTCGGTGCCCGCCGGCCCGGCAGGTTGTGTTCGAGCCCGCCCTGACTGTGCTCGTCGATGTGCCGATGCTCGTCGCCGGGCGTGTAGCCGGTTTCGAGACCGAGTTCGGTCAGAAGCTGGACGAGAAATGTCGTCCCGGCGCGGCCGGTTCCGCTGATGATCACTTTGCGAGATGAATCCATGGCGAATGCCGCAACTCCTCTCCCGCGCCACCCGGATCAAAATGCCGCGCGCTCAAGAAATGCATCAAACGCGATGTATGACGTTGCGAGATGTTTTCCAGTTACGTGATTGAGCGGAAAAATCAGGGCGGAAGAGGGCGCGCGTGCATTGTGCCGCCCGCTGTGGCGGATCTCGTTTCCTTTTGCAGTTTCCGCAGGTTTCCAGATGCTCCCGCCAGTCAATGCCGTCTGTTCCTCAAGTCTGGTCCGACTGGCAGCCACTCGCGCTCCCGGATTCTCTGTCGACCGAAGTCCTGGCCGAGGTCGTCGACGGCGGACAGACGTTTCGCTGGAACCGCCTGCCGGACGGCGTCTGGCAGGGAGTGTGGGCTGGTTGTGTGGCGCGGCTCAAGGCCGCCGGGGCCGCGGGACTGCTCTGGTCCGCTCCCCAGGAACTGGCCGGAATCGCGGCCGACGGATTACAGGCCTACTTCGCGACAACGCTGCGTTTCGACCGTCTTGTCGACGATCTGCCATGGCGCAGCGACGCACATCTCGCTCGCTGCATGAAGGCGTTTCCCGGCCTCCGTCTGCTTCGCCAGCCGCTGGAGGAGACCCTCCTGTGCTTTCTTTGCAGCACCACAAAACAAATTGTGCAGATCAAGCAGATGGTGGAGTTGCTGGCCCGGCGACACGGCCGGGAGATCGTGCCGGGCATTCACCGCCTGCCCACCTGGACAGAACTTGCGACGGTCAGCGAAGAAGAGCTCCGCGCCTGCCTGCTCGGATTTCGCGCGCGTTACGTCAGCCAGACCGCACAGATCCTGGCCGCAAACGGGGACTGGTTCATCCAGCTGGAACAGCTCCCTTACCGCGAAGCCAAGGAACGGCTGCGCGAGCTGCCCGGCGTGGGTGAAAAAGTTGCCGATTGCGTGCAGCTCTTCGGCGCCGGCCGTTTCGAAGCGTTCCCAGTGGATGTGTGGATTACCAAGACGATGGATCTGCGCTATGGACTGGAGGGCTGGACGCCACAGCAGATCGCCCATTTCGGCCGGATGCATTTTGGCGCTGTCGCCGGCTTGGCCCAGCAATACTTGTTCGCGTGGGAACGGGCCCAAGGCCGCGGTTGAGACCGAACCTGTTCCAGTTGTAGCAAACTCGCTTCCTACAATTTGCATCGAGACGGATTGGTAACGTAATACGTTACGACGCGCAGAGGGGAATGGGGGTTCCTGAGGGCGATTCGATGCGAGGTGAGAGGAAACCGGTGGGCGCGCCAGCCGGCACATCCAGGCTGAGCCAGCTTGGTTGCACTCGCAATCTTTCAGTCCGCCCCAGATGGAGCCTCCCGCACCTGCCGCTGCAGTTCGCTCGGTGCCACTCCGTGCACGGTTTTGAAACAGCGGGAGAAATGGAATGGGTCGGCGAAACCCACCTTCAAAGCGGCTTCCTTCACCAAGCCGCCCTGGTCGATGAGGAATTCGGCCGCAAGATTCATCTTCCGACGCAACAGATACTGGTAGGGGCTGGTTCCCTGAAAGCGCCGGAACAGCCGGCAGACACTTGACACATCCAACCCGACTGCACCCGCGATCTCCCGCAACGTGCCCAAGTCCTCCGCGCGAGCGTCGATCAGCGCCTTGCACCGCAGAAAACTCTCCCGGCCCGCACCACCAGGATTCCCGCTCCGTTCCGCCGCGACCGACAGCTTCAAGACGAGCAACTCCAGCAGCACCGCACAGATCTCCTTGGTCCGCGACCCCGCATGTTGCCCTTCGCGAATGAGATCCTCGAAGAGGCCGGTCAACTCCCCGTGGGCGACGAGCCGTCGCACCTTTCCGGGCGGCACCGCCGCCCGCGTGAGCAGCCGTCGCGCCCGGCCCCCGGAGAGGCACAGGAAATATTTCACCATCGGGTCCTCCGGGTTTGTCCACAATTCACACTGCGTGGTCGGGGCGTAGGCAAAAACACTGCCCGGAACAAGATCATGGCGCTCCCCGTCAAGCGTCGCCTCGCCCCGGCCTGCCGCGACATACTCGAGCACATGGTAGTCATAATGGTCGCGTCTGATCAGATAGTCGGGGTTGCAGTGCTCCCGCCCGCCAAGCGCCAGCGAGTGCCCGCCCCGGCGCACCGGCGCGAGGTTGAGGAAGAAATAGCGTGAGCCCGAGACCTGGCGCGAAAGCAGTTCGGACGATGGGAGTTTCTGGGACACGGCTTAAACGACCAACCCTCGGAGGCAACCGCCCCGGCTGCAATACCAAGTTTATCCATGCAAAAACCTGTTATCTCTATTCCCGGCAGCCCGTTTCGTGTGTAATATCATTGTTGTCATCACTTGTGCCCTTCTTGTTTCTCACCAATTTTATCTAGTCTACGAATTCGTTCCATAGGTAACGTCATCAATTCTTGCCCATGGCCTGGAGGGCGAGGCTCCCGCCAGGCCGCGTCCGTCATTATGAATACAGCTCGGCGGTAGCCTCGCCTTCCACTCCAGATGCATGCAACGCGCAAGAATTCGTGACGAGCCGTGTAATCCCCTCCTTTCCATGAAAAAGTCCAAGACGGTTTTGCTCGTCAGCAACGGAGACCTGCGCCAGTCCGCCAACGAGCTGTGCTGGCCCGCCCAGCAAGCGATGGAGCAGAAGCTCACCCAGGTTGTCGCCGCCCTCGGCGGCAAACTCGTGCGCGCCCATCCCTACAAGCCTGCGCTCAAGCACGGCTTCATCAGCTCCCAAAAAGAGGGCATGGAGGTCTTTGCCAACATTGATCCTTCGGCCCCGCTCATCGTCGCCGAATCGGTCTGGCAATATTCGCACCATCTGCTCCACGGCTTGATCTCCCATCGCGGTCCGATCCTCACCGTGGCCAATTGGTCCGGGATGTGGCCCGGCCTCGTCGGAATGCTCAATCTCAATGGTTCGCTCACCAAGGCCGGCGTGCGCTATTCCACCCTATGGAGCGAGACGTTTGAGGACGACTTCTTCGTGGACCGTCTTCACGCTTGGCTTGAGACCGGCGCGATCAAGCACAAGACCGCCCACGTCAAGTCACTGGCCAAAGCCTCGGTTCCCCGGAAAGCCCAGGTGGTCGCCAAAAAGATCGCCGGCTCGCTGCGCCGCCGGAAGGCAATCCTGGGCGTCTTCGACGAGGGCTGTATGGGAATGTACAACGCCATCATTCCCGACGAACTGCTCTTCCAGACCGGCGTCTACAAGGAACGCCTGTCCCAGTCCTCGCTCTACTACGCGACCACCCAGGTCTCCGATCTCGAGGCGCGTGAAGTCTTCGCCTGGTACCAGAAGAAAGGCCTGACCTTCCACTTCGGCCAGAATGAGGAGACCGATCTGACGGAGCGGCAGGTGCTCTTGCAGTGCAAAACCTATATCGCGGCCGTCCGTCTCGCCGACGAATTCGGTGCCGAGACCATCGGCATCCAGTATCAACAGGGACTGAAGGACCTGCTGCCCGCCTCCGATCTGGTCGAGGGCTCCCTCAACAACAGCGACCGCCCGCCGGCACGAAACGCCGCAGGCGACATCATTCGCGACGGAGAACCTATTCCGGATTTCAACGAAGTCGACGAATGCTCCGGTCTCGACGGCCTCTTCACGTGTCGCGTGCACAAGGCCCTCGGCCAGCCCGTCGAAAACACCCTGCACGACTTGCGCTGGGGTGACTGGGACAAGTCTGGCACAACCGGCGAGTACGTCTGGGTATTTCTGATCTCGGGCAGTGCGCCGCCGGCCCACCACATCGGCGGCTGGGCAGGCAGCGATTCCTATCGCCAGCCGGGCATGTACTTTCGCCTCGGCGGAGGCACGCTTCGCGGAATCGCCAAACCCGGTGAAATCGTCTGGAGCCGCATTTTCATCGAAAACGGCCGGCTCAAGATGGATCTCGGCCGCGCGAAAGTCGTCGCGCTTCCGGAGGTCGAAACCGAGCGCCGGTGGAAGGAAACGACCTACCAGTGGCCGATCATGCACGCGGTCACCTACGGCGTCTCCCGCGACCAGATGATGGCCCGTCACAAGGCCAACCATATCCAGGTTGCCTACGCCAATTCAGCCAAAGAAGCCGACCTGGCCCTCTATACCAAGGCGGCGCTCGCGGCCGAACTTGGACTGGACGTGTCGCTCTGCGGGACCACAGCGGACGGCAAACCATTCTGACTAGCAGTCTGTCGGGCTTCGCCCTCCATGCTGCTAAGCAAACGGCGGACGCCGTTTGGTTGGAGAGTGAATATGACAAAGAAATTTCTTAACGTTGAATTTGGTGGTGCATCCTATCAGTATGCCCGCATTCTGCTGACCAGCAGAATAGACTTAGACCGCCAGACGCCGATGTTTCGCATAAGTCCGTCCCAAATGGCGTCCGCCATTTGACAAGGAGCACGGAGGACGAAGTCCGACGAGCTCCTGATTCAGACATTCAGGATTGCGATCCCATGCGCGTCGAGTTCGACAGGCACCGTCGTGTGACCATCGCCGAGCGTCACCACAGTCGCCTCGCCCGTGCCAGCGTTGTTGATCACGACGAGCTTGCCGGCCTTCGGGAAATAGGCCGCCTCGGTCTTGATGTTGGCGGTGTTCCAAACGGGCCACTTGTCCTCTTTGGCAGCCGCCCAGAAAAGGGCCCGGTGCAACAGACGTGTATTGACGCCAGTGAACTGAAACCCGCTCAGGTACACGGCACGCCCCCGGCCGAACGAGTGGGTGGCGAGGCGGGGTGAGCCGTTGCGCTCAGCCAACACATGCGTGTCAGGGCCAAAAACGTAAATACCGTCGACGTCCCGACCGAAATCGAGCGCCGCGTCCGCGGGCGCATTAGCGGTGATGAAATGCGAGTCAACTGCGCCGGCGGGCTTGGTAAACTTGTATTTGCCGTTGGCGAGCCGTTCACCGCAGTCGCGGTCGAGACCGAGAACCTGGGCGAGCTTGAATAGCTGGCCAGGGCACGCAAGCGCGCTGGGCTCGGCAATGCCGACGAGGCCGCCGCCTTGCGAAACCCACCGAGTCAGGATGGCCTCAACCTCCGGATTGCTCCAGAAATGTCCACCGGACCAGGCTGTGCCGGCGCGCCCGGCGTTGATGACAACCTTTACTCCGGAGGGCACGCCCCCGGCGAGGAGGTCGTCGAAACTGATGAACTGCACGTCGAGTGGCAACCCCGCGAGGGATTCGAGCACGGGGTAAAGCTCCACTCCAGGAGTGAAATGACCGGAGCAGGTCCAGGCGCGTAGGTTTCCCCATGCGGTGAGGACCGCGACCTTGAACGGTGCAGTCCAGGGCTTGCCGTCCGCGTGAAAGGATTTGAGGAGGCGGAATTCCCGGGCAAGGACAGCGATGGTGTCCTGGAAATCAGGGAATGGTTCGACGAGCGAGAGGTAGCCACCGAGGCCGATGCGGTCGATGGGAGCGCGAAGGATTCCACGGCGGGCATCGATCCAAAAGTTCTTCGCGTCGAGGGTGGGATTGCCGCCTTCCTTGAAGGTTGGCTCGCCCTTGAGGCCGGTTGGAAATAGGTAGGGATGGAGACGGAGCTCGTGGGTTTTGACGCCACGGGCGTGCGCGCACAGGCGGACCTCAAAGGCGTTGAAGACACACTTGATCAGACCATCGAAGCCGAACTCGGCAAAGCGCGGGCTGTTGGGCTCCACGCCGATCCAGTGGTCGTCGTAGAACACGTAGGCGAGCTTGCCGTGCCGGTGCACGAGATCGATGCATTGGCGGCCGAAATCGATGACGAAATCGTGGATGAACTCCATGTAGTCGCGGTAGCGGCGCGACGGGGCATTGTGGGTCGAGTTGTAGAGGCCGCCGTTGACGAAGTCCTCGGAGTTCAGCCGGTAGCCGTGCTTTTTCTCGAAGCGTTTCAACGCGCGAGGGCTGACCGTCATCTCGTAGTCGCCCCAATCGGAGTAGATGTCCCGGAGCTTCGCGTGATCGGCGCCCCAGAACCACGAGAAATTGTAGAACATTGAGGTGAAGCGGACGACCCTGGTGTCCGGGTGCTCGCCGAGCCACTGTTCGAGGAAGGCGAGCAACCGCTTCTGGACGGCCGGCTGCATCGGATCGACGGCGGCGAGGTGCTCGCGGTCCCCCCAGTTGTTCGTGAGGTGATTGTACATCGAGATCTCCTCCCAGAGGCGCAAGGCGAGGAAGTTCACCGTGTATTTGTGACCGGGCCGGCTGCCGCGGATCGTGACTGTACCCTTCTTCGGGTTGACCGACCACCGGGATTTCGAGACCTCCTGGCCGGTCGTACGGTCGAAGACCTGCCACCATTGCTTGGGGCTGTCCTTCCAGTTCACCGTGAATTGCCCGGTGTAATACCCGGCGAGGAGCGAGATGACGGTCGTGGCCTTCGCGGCGACAACCGGAAAACTCATCAGGAAATTCTGCTGCAACTGGTCGTGGTGCTCGCGCGCCCACGGCTGGATGGAACGGACGAGACAGACCGTCGAATAAATGGCATAACCGGATTGGACGATCTCGGGCGAGAGCTTGGTGCCGTCGGAATCCCGGATGGTGTCGGCGCCCCATTTCTTCGCGAGCCGCAGCGTGAGCTGCTCATGCCCTGCTTCGCCGGGCAACGTGAAGTCTCCTTGGCTCAGATCCGTTTTGTTCATCGCCCCAAAATAGAGCCTCGTGGTTCCGAGCGAAACCTCCTTCTTTCAAACCGTCCGATTCCGGGCGGAGCGAGGGATGCCCGAAAACCGGCCACTGTGCCTCTCCACCTTCCGACGGCAGCCGTCGGTTGTGGAATTCTTTAACCATGGGGTCCGACTCAGACTGATGAACCTAGCCCGCATATCCTGGGACCACCGCTAGCAGATATGACGCGTGCAGGTAAGTGATCGTAGCGGTGGTGAAAACTGTGAAACATCCGGGCTAGAATGAAACACGTTTCCCTGTCGCTGGCCTTGCTCCTCGCGCCGGCCCTGTGTGCGCAGCCCGCGCTGCTCGCCTCCGCGCCTGCGCCTGACGACTTCCCCCTCGTCCGCGACGGTCGGGCCGCTTCGTTCGCGCTCGAGGCGTCAATCGATCCTGCCGTCACCAGGGCGGTCGAGGACGTGCGCAGCGACATTGAGAGCGTGAGCGGCATCAAACCGGCGATGGAGCATTCCATCCCGGTCGCATCCCGAGGGTCGCTAGTCCTCGTCGGTATCGTCGGGCAAAGCGCGTGGCTCGCCCAACTCGGGACCGCCGGCCGACTTGAGCTGCACGCGCTCGCTGGAGCCTGGGAGAGCTTCGCAATTGCCGTTGTCCCACAACCTTTCCCCGGCGTCGACCAGGCGCTCGTGATCGCCGGCAGCGACCGCAGGGGAGCGATCTACGGCCTATACGAGCTCTCGGCCGCAATCGGCGTCTCGCCCTGGCACTGGTGGGATGACCTTCCGCCAACAAAGAAGAGCGCCCTCTCGATCGCCGCCGGAACGCACCGATTCGGCCCGCCGTCAGTCAAGTATCGCGGCCTTTTCCTCAACGACGAGGACTGGGGCCTGCAGCCCTGGGCCGCTCACACTTTCGAGCCCGCGTCCGGCGGCATTGGGCCGAAAACCTATGCCAAAGTCTTCGAACTCCTTCTCCGCCTCAAGGCCAACACGCTCTGGCCGGCCATGCATCCGGGCACGAAAGCGTTCAACGCGTTTCCGGAAAACAAGCAGCTCGCCGACCGCTATGGCATTGTTATGGGGTCCTCGCACGCTGAGCCGATGCTCCGAAACAACGTCGGCGAATGGACCGCGCCGTCCGCCGACTACAACTACCCGACCAACCGCAGCGGTGTGCTCCGCTACTGGGAGCAACGGGTCGCCGAGAACGGTCGCTATGAAAATATCTACACCCTCGGCATGCGCGGCATTCACGACTCGGAGATGCAGGGTCCAAAAACCGACGCCGAACGCATCCGGACGATCGAACAGATCTTCGCCGACCAGCGCGCCCTCCTCGCCCGCCACGTCCGGTCTGACGTCGCACGCGTGCCTCAAATGTTCTGCGCCTACAAAGAGGTGCTCGACCTCTACCGCCAGGGCCTGCGCGTGCCCGACGATGTCACGATCGTCTGGCCCGATGACAATTTCGGTTATATCCGGAACTTCGCTACCGCGAGCGAACGCGCGCGCCGCGGCGGTTTCGGCGTTTACTACCACCTTTCCTATCTCGGTCGTCCGCTGTCGTACCTCTGGCTCTGCACCACCCCGCCCGCGCTGATCTGGGAGGAGATGCGCAAGGCCTATGACCACGGCGCGGATCGCATCTGGATCGCCAACGTCGGCGACCTCAAGCCCGCTGAGATCCCCGCCGAATTCTTCCTCCAAATGGCCTGGGACATCGACCGTTGGCGCGGCGACACGCTGCCCGGGTATCTCCGCGACTGGGCCACACGCTCCTTTGGTCCGGAAAACGCGACCGGCATCGCGGCCGCGCTGGACGATTACTACCGGTTCAATTTCCAGCGCAAGCCCGAGCATCTCCAATGGTGGCTGCCGGGCCAGGTGCCACAGCCCAGCACGCTCACTGACGCCGAGGTACGGGCCCGGCTCGACGCTTTTGCCGGACTGCACCAACGTGTCGACGCGCTCCGCGACCGGATCCCTCCTGATCGCCGGGACGCCTTCTATGAACTCGTCGCCTATCCGATGATCGGCGCCGCACTCGCAAACGAGCGCTTCTTCGAAGGCGAGCGCGGCAACCTCGCCGCGGCAGAAGCCGCCGACGCCCGGCTCGCCACCAAAACCAGCTACTTCAACAAAGAACTCGCCGGCGGCAAATGGCGCGGACTCATGTCACTCGAGCCCGCTGACGCCCAATGGTCTTCCATGCGCCTTGCGCGCTGGACGCCCCCGGCCCGCGCCCGCACGCCGGTTCCCTCGCCCGCCGCCGGCACATTCATCTCCCTCAACGCCTCGCGTTTCTCGGCACAGTCGCCGCGCAAAGGCGCAGCGTGGACCCTCATTCCAGGCCTCGGCCGCACCGGTGAAGCCGTCACCGTGCTCCCAAGCACGTTCGCCTCCGTCGAACTGGCCGACGCGGCCCGGAAGGCTCCGCGGCTTGACTATGCCGTTGAGTTTCCCGCCGCAGGCAGCTTCACGCTGTACGCGCACCTGCTCCCCACGCATCCGATCGCGGGAGCGGCACTGCGCCTCGCCGTGGCACTCGAAGACGACGCGCCGCAACTCGTGAAACTCGATGTCGGCGATGGTGAACCCGCTTGGGCACAGGGCGTGCTCGACGGTATCCGCCTCGCGACTACCCAGCTCACAGTGAACAGCCCCGGAACACGCACCCTGCGCATCTATGGCCTCGATCCCGGTGTGGTTCTCGACAAACTTGTGATCGACCTCGGCGGCCTCACCCCGAGCTATCTCGGCCCGCCGTCAGCCAAACCATAAGAGCCGACTGTCCGATACCTCGGAATCGCGAGCAAGCTCGCTTCCTACCATCAGCATAAATACGGCTTGGCTGCCGTTACCCGTCATGCCTTTCCCAATGAAACTCGGTGTCAGAGCCCACGATTTCGGCAAACTCCCTGTCGACGAACTGGCCGCCCAGATTGCCCGTCACGGACTGGCCTCCATCCAGCTCGCCCCCACAAAGGCGATCGCCGGATTTGACTTGGACGCCGGCCGGCTCAGCCCAGGGTTCGCGACGAGCATCCGCGATGCGTTTCATCGTCAGGGCATCCAGATCGCTGTACTCGGATGCTATATCAATCTCGGGGACCGCGACGAAGCGAAACGTCGCCCCCAGCTCGAACGCTTCAAGGAATACCTCCGCTTCGCGCGAGACTTCGGCTGCAGCGTCGTCGGCACCGAAACCGGCTCGTTGAATTCGGATTTCTCGCGACATCCGGACAACATGGGCGAAGAGGCGTTTCAGATCGTGCTCTCAAGCGTGCGCGAGTTGGTGCGTGAGGCCGAGCGATTCGGCGTGTGCGTGGGCATCGAGGCCGTCGAGCGCTATGTGATCTCTTCGCCGCGGCGGCTGCGCCGGCTGCTCGATGAGGTGGACTCGCCGAATCTCCAGGTCATCTACGATCCGGTGAACCTGCTCTGGTCGACGAATTGCGAGCAGCAAGCACAGATCATTGAGGAAGCCCACGCGCTGCTCGGCAACCGGATCTGCATCGTGCACGCGAAAGATTTTGCGATCAGCGGCGCCCAGTTTCAAGAGCTGCCCGCGGGCCAGGGCCGGCTGGACTACAGGAAGATCCTGCGCTGGATAAAAGAGCAGAAACCGGGGGTGGATGTGCTCATGGAAAACACCCACCCGGCGACCATCGATCAGAGCGTCGCGTTTTTGCGATCCGCCTATCGCGACGCATAGATGGCGGCCTCGGTCAACGCCTGCCCGCGCGGACTGTCTCCCCGCACCGACTTCCGCGGTTTCGCCGCCGGCACGGCCGGAGCCCCGCCCACGCCTGCTTTTGACTGCAGGTGCTGGGTCAGCCGGAGAACTTCGACGCCGGCCAGCAGAACGATGCCGATGCCATGCGTGTCATTAAGCCTCCAAAGCAGATCGTTCTTGTAGTAATCCGAGGTGAACGAGAATTCCGATCCGCGGCACACTCCGTGCACGTTCCCCAGCCGGTCCACCGAAATCCGATTGATCGCCTCCCACGCCCGGAAGACGGCGCGGAGGTAGGGCTCAGGCTCCGCGAACCAGCCGTATCGGACACCGCGCGCAAACGCATAGGCAAACATCGAGGTGCACGAAGTCTCGGGATAGGAGTCGTGCTCATCGAGCACCTGATGCCACATGCCCTCCGCGTCCTGCTGGGCGAGACAACCCGCGCAGAGGTCCCGGTACATGCCGAGAACGGAATCCCGCAGCGCATGATCCGCCGGCAGCACGGCGAGCAACTCTGAGATCGAGAAGAGCACCCAGCCGTTGCCGCGCCCCCACGCAATGCCGGTCGCCATTCCGCGCGAGAAATCGTAGACGTGCGACATCAGTTTCTTGTCCGGCAGATAGAGCAGCTTTCGAAATCCAATGCATTGGCGCGCCGCGTCGTCCACATAGCGCGCCTCTCCTGTCAATTGATAATAGCGGCACAGGAACGGGACGCTCATGTATAGATCGTCGGCCCACAGCGTGTCCTCGTGGAAGACATGCATCAGGTGCTTCCTAAAGAACGTGCCGTCGGGCAGCCGCACCTGTTTGTTGGTGATGTAGCCGGCCACGTAATCGGCAATCGCCCGCCCGCCCGGGATGTCGAAAAACTTCATCACCTCGAGCAGCGAGGATCCAAACGAACCGCAATCGTCGAGGCTGTCGATGCTGGTCAACAGGTGGTGGACGTTGGTCGCACCGCCGTACTGTTTTCTGTCCCACATCGCGTAGTCGAAGATCTCGCTGCAAAAGCGCATATGATCGACGACGTAGCGCTGGGTCTCCGCCGAACCGATCAGCTGCGCGCTGTGCAGCAATCCGTACAGCGTGACTCCGAGCGGATAGTTCCAGCGACCGTAATGCAAATTGTCGTTGTAGGGGCGCACCCACATATTGGGGGCGTCAAGGCGCCAGTAGGTGTCGCCGTCGATGCCACGCACGAGCTTGTTCAGGTCGTGGAGCCTTACGAGAGCATCCGCCTGATCCGCAGCCAGCGGACCGACGTAGATCCAGGGGAGCGACGCCCCCTGCAACTGACACGGGCTCGAAAACGCCACCGGTCCGACGGCGTCCCGGAGTGCAAGCTCGAAACCCCATTCACGTTCTCCGCATCCCGCCCGCACCAGCAGGTCATGGCAGCCGAACGGCACGCGCACCTTGGCGGAGATCGCGCCAGCCTCGGGCATCGTGAACACCACCCGGCCCGCAATCGTGACCCTGATCGGCCCGAAGCTCCTGCCGCTCAGACCATACTCGCCGTCACCCGGCTGAAGAAACGCTCCGCGAGTCCAGCCCACCGCGGTGGCTTCGCGCACCAAACCGAAGATCCGCCGGCACTGTCCCATCGCCTGTTGCGCCGTGGTCCATCGTGAATGAGGGAACCACGTGACACCGGTGTCGACCTCGGCCACGTTTCGCCCGGGGATGAGCGGAAGCTCGGTTGCCTGCGGCTGGCTGAAGATCCAACCTTCCTGCCCAACACGCCCCTCGGTGGGCATCAAGAAATAGTAGGACGCTTTGCCCAGCCAGGTGCCAAAAACTCCGCCGAAACCGGCGCAGGTCTTTTTGAAGCGGAGCACGAGGTGATTCCACCCCTCCTCCAACGGCAGACATAGCCTCTGACGCTCATCAGGATAACGCTCCTCGCAGATCGTCGAACGAAAGAAGCTCTGCTGGTTGAGATACAACACCGTCGGGCAATGCACCGACAGGTCGAACCGGAGTTCGCTGCGGGAATCGGACCAGATCCGCGCCCACGCATAAACATAATCCCCATTCACCGCGTGGGGAAAACACGCGGCGAAATCCGCCTCGTAGCGATAGTCCTTTCCGCGCACGATCCCTTCACGGGCGTAGGGTCGGAACGACGGCGCGTTCGGCGGATTCTGCCCTCGATAGCGCCGCATGATGGCATCGAGCGTTTTTTCCACCTGCATGCCGGCCTGCGCAAACATGCTTTGATGATCCTCAAAATAGCGACCCATGACGGATGAAGTGTTAGATAGCGAAAAAAAGGGGGCAAGCGTGTTCCCCTTCGCAGGGGATGCCCGCCGGGGGTATTGCTGAGGAGCCAATCGAAACGATGTCGGGCGACAGACAGACGAAAAAAGACGGCACGGACTACTGGACCGACGAAAGTGCTAGGTTTAGGACGTCAGGACGGTGCCACAACGGGTCTCGACTCTGACCGTCAGACCCCATTGCCGTTTTCGGCAGCAAATCCTTTGCCAGGCGCGCGGTGGCGAACCAGAACAAGCCGGCCGCAGGCAGCATTTCTCAGGCATTCTCCGGCAGAGAGCCCCCGACCAAGGCGAGGCACTCGATGGCCGCAAGACCCCATTGGGCGGTGCCATTGGTCGAAACCTCGGCCGCCTCGTCAACGGGCCGGAGCACCGCGGGTCCTGGCAGGCGTTTTGTCTCAAGCCGGGATTTCCGACCATGGGCCTCGCCTCCGTCGCCTCGAACAAACTCTGTCCAAGCCCGCCGTGCGAGCGCGGGGTCGCCGTCGAGATGCGCAGCATATGCGGTCAGCCGCGAATGTCCCTGCCGAAGGGAGATGCCGCGCAACGGCTGGCCAAAACGCCTGACCTGCTCCTCGGGCGGCGCGTTGTAATACGTGCAATAGTCGAGCCAGGCCTTCTTGAAATTCGGTTCGTCGAGCAACTGCACGAGCTCGGCGCAGACTTCGACGAGACCGAAGACGGCGCTCAGATGAGAGACGTTCAGACGGTCATTATCCACCAGCGCAAATGCCCCGGTGGCAAGGTTGAGACGCGCGCCGCCGGTAAAAAAACCGCGAGGCTGCGCCGCGATCGAGCGCATGCTGGCAAGCAACCGGTCGCGTATGCGGACGTCGCCCGATCGCTCCCATTCGGTAAGCCAGGCGGCGGCAGCCGCGCCCCAGTCCGTGCCAAAGCCCGCAAAAACCTCGGTCGCGTTGGGATCGGGCGCCGTCACGCGGTCGGGCATCACCTTGCGGTTGGCCTGGACCACCGCCAGCGCCCGCACCGCCTCGACCTGTTCGCGCATCAAGTCGCCCACGCGCTCGTCGCCCGTCAAATAGTAGTAATAGCGCCGATTGGCCACCGTGCTGATGCGCAGCTGCTTGCCGCTGTCGCCCCAGTGGAGGACGTTGTGCCGCGAACCGAGCGGCGCGAAACGGCCGACGTGGTGCACGTCGACCTCTCCTGTGTGCCGCGTCATCGCCTCCGCAAAGCGGAAAACGTCGGCCCGGCCCGTCTTGAGGAAGTACAGCCAGAGCCAGATGTCCGTCGACAGCTCGGAATTGTCCCAGGCGAAGCCGCCGACGTCGTACCTCCACTCATGGCGGTCGGCGTCATAGGTGTGCATCACATCACCGTAATTCCAGAATCCGTACCACCGGCGCTCCTCGCGTTGCGTCTCGTAGAAGCGGAAAAATCCGTCGAGTTGATCCTCGAGTGCGGCCCGTGCGGGCGTCGAACGGTTCACCGGCGACCAGAGCCCGCCGAACACGGCGCACGACTGCAGATACTCCGGCGTCGTGGTCAGCACCGGCGGCGTGCGGACGACCTCGGCAAACTGCGCCAGACGTTCGCGCGAGGGCGTCGCGGGTAACGCCCAAAGCTGCATTTCGCTGGTGCGCGCAACCCCTTCCGGCTTGTCGAAGCCGGGCTCGTAATCCTCGTAGGTGATCTCCAGCGCCTCGAGTTGCTCCGCATAGGTTTTTAGTCCCGCCGAATCGTGGTAACCGCGCAGATCCATCGCTCCGGCGCGGGGTGCCCAGAGCCACGCGGTGACTTCAGCCGCCTCGCCCGTCGCATCGTGAATCGAGAGTTCGGAAGGATGGCTCTGCCAAAAATTGCGGATGCCGAACGCCACTCCGCCTTGCGGCGTGCCGACATAGCCGAGCCCGCCCGCCCGCTGGCCCCGGGCCGGGCTGATCCAGGTGAACCCGGCTTTCGTGCGCTTGTTGATCTCAAAGCCGTCCGCACTCGACTGGAACAGGCTCCAGTCCCCAAAGGCCGGCACCAAGTGCATCCGCTTTCCCGCGGCAGAATTCCAGGTGTCGACCGGCGGCGTCGCCTCGCCAGCAATCTGGGCGGCGCGGACTGCCGCCCCCGGATCGCGTCGCAATCCGGTCACCGTGCGCACCGCTTCGCCGAACAGGCCGTCGCCCTCGCCGGAGAACCGCACATGCCGGTCATACAATTCGCCGCGCAGCGGCACGTTGAAGCGCAGACCCAGCCCACGGATGAAATCCTTCGCCTCGTCGCCGTCGTAGGTGATCGTGTGCATCACGCGGATCGCCTCGCCACCGGCATAAAAATACAGCCTCACCACGAATGGCAGCCAAGCCTTGCCGCCGCCCGGCTTCGCGTGCTTGCCCTGAATCTTCACAACCGCTCGCACCGGGCCTCTTTGTTCCAACGTGACCTCGCCGATCTCGCCGGCAAACAGCTCCGGTTCGGCCCCGACTTCCGGCGAATCCTGCCGCAGGAGCACAAGCCGGCCATCGCGCAGGACCTCACGTCCGTCGTGGCGCACGACCGGAATCAGAACCCGGCCCGTCTTCGCCACCCGCGCCACGATCAATCCCGTGTCGATCTCAATCGCGTCATCGCTGTCAAGCGCCGTAAGCGGCTTCGCGGGCGTCGCAGGCGTGCCGGCTGCAAGTTCGAAACCCGTGGTCGCAGCCAGATCGGCAGGCACCGCATGCGCCGTCCACTTCAGCGAACCATCGGGCCAGGTCGCGAGCTGCCAACTCTGCACCGGGATGTCCGCGCCGGCAACGCTGCGAAGCGCGAACGCCGTGCCGGCGGCGTGTCGGCCCCGCGGCCAGGGCATGCCCCACGTGACGCCCGGCGAAACCATCGGCGCCTCGCCTTCAAGCCACCGAACAGACGGAACCCCTGCCTCTCCGCCGGGGCCAGCCGGAGGCACAGGAGCCGATGAAGCGGCCTTGGCCAGCAACGATGCCGACAGCTGGGATCCGACCGCAGCGATTGCGGCACGGCAGACAAAATCTCTGCGGGTGATGTTGGACATATGCTTGGGTGTGTCTCAGGCAGCGCAATCCAGTGCTTGAAAGGCAAAACCGGCTGCAATCAAGTCATCCAGGAATGATTTTGCCGATCGCGCCATGGATCTTTCTCGTGGATCGAGGGTCCGCGCAGCGGACGCCACAGCGCGGCGTTTGCGACGCCCGGACGTTTGTCCCCCTCGCGTTCCTAGCCCGGATGTTTCGCACTCTACTCGATAGCCTACATGCAGGCTGTAGCCGATCCACGGGCCGAGCACGCTGGCCGGCACATCCGGGCTATCGGCAAAACCGCCCCCGGAACGTTCGGCAGGAGAACGGGCAAGATTGCCAGGCTTTCCTGAGCCTGCCGTCTTTTCACAGTCATGCACGGTCGCATTGTCTCTCTTCGGAGGGACGGTTTTGCATAAGCCCGCATATCCTTTGACCATCGCCAGCATAGGAACCGTCAGCAGAAGAATGATCGTGGCGATGGCAAAGCCTATGAAATATGCGGGCTAGTCGAGATGAAACACCTCGCGCAGATCCTGCGACACCGGGCTGCAGTCGGGATTGCTCGGCATCACGTCGCCCATGCGCTTCCACCAGCGCTGGCATTCCGGTGTGGCAGCGATCGACGCCCAGCGTTTTTCGTCCTCGACCTCGACATAGCCGAACAGCTGCCGGGTCTGCGGGTTCAGAAAGATGGAGTAATTGTGGGCGCCGTGGGATTTCAGCACGGCTTCAAGATCGGCCCAGATCGGATTGTGGCGACGCTCATATTCGGCCTCGCAGCCGGCGTTCACAGACATGACAAACGCTTTTCGAATCATGGTCTTTCCTTATGGTGGAGGGCGCCGCGCCGTCAGCGCCAGCAAACTGGCCGTTGGCAGTAACGACCCGCCTACTATGCCCCAACTCGCCGACAACACCGCTTCGCCGGGTTATGACAGTTTGAAAAATGGTCCGCTCGCCCCCCGCTGCTAGTGGCAAATGGCGTTCGCCATTTGCTCCGGAAACGATAATATTTGTTTAGGAACATGGAGGGCGAAGCCCGACACGTTCCTAGCAATTGCCCGTCGACATTCAAACTGTCAGGATTTGAAGTTGAATCTGGTCGCGCGACACGCGATACTCTCAGTTCAGATGGCTACCCCGACCCTGCGCACCTTGGCCCGCACGCTAGGGCTTTCCCGCACCACCATCTCCGATGCGCTGCGCGGCTCCCCACGCGTCAATGCCCAGACCGCCGAACGCGTTCGCGCCGCCGCGAAGGCAGCAGGCTACGAAAGCAACCCTCTTACGGGCACCGTCATGTCGCTGTTGCGCCGCTCGCGCAGCCAGGAGTTCCGCGGAGTGCTGGCAGCGATCGAGATTTCCGACGGACCTAAACCACCGCATGCGGTTCGCTACAATGAAAGCGTCCTTGCCGGCGTTACCGAACGCGCGCACTCGCTCGCCTTCAAGGTCGATCGCTTTGAAATCAGCCCGACCGGCCTACGCCTCAACCGACTCGACACCATTCTGCAGGCCCGCGGGATCCACGCCATGGTGATCCTCCCTGCCCTGGGCTTCCCTGATTTGGCGAGCCTGAACTGGCAGCGCTATACCGCCGTCTACGTCGACTACCTGATCGATAGTCCGTCGCTGCACTGCGTCTGCTCCGACCACTACCATTCGATGGTCTCCCTGCTGCAGGAGCTCTATCGCCGCGGCTACCGCCGGCCCGGGCTCTTTATCGAGATCACCCACGACGAACGCCTGCATTTCCGCTGGGAGGGGGCATTCCTCGCCCTACAGAAATACCTGCCCAAGATCACGGCGATACCCGCGCTTCGGCTACAGACGGTGACGCGCGAATGTTTTGAACCCTGGTTCAAGAAATACGATCCGGATGTCGTACTGGGCCATTACCCGAAAGCGATCGGCTGGATGAAGGAATGCGGCGCCCGGATCCCCGAGACCCATTCGTTCGTATGCCTGAACTCGCTACGCACTGAAAACGATTGCGCGGCCCTCGACCTGCAGGCGTCCCACCTTGGCGCCCGGGCCGCCGAACTCGTGATCGGCCAGTTGCTGCACAACGAATTCGGCATCCCCACAGAACCGTCGCTCACGACCATCCCGGCCAAGCTCATTGAGGGACCAACGCTCCGCGGCCCGGTGGCTTCTCCGGTTCCGTCGCCGCAGCCGTAGACCGAAAACCCCACGGTCAGAATGCCTTTGGGAGGGGCAGGCTGGGTTCGCGAGCCGCGGCGCACGACAATTTGGCATCTCTATCAGCAGAGCCAAGCTTCGAGGGTTCGCCAGGTTTCTCCTTGAACAGTCGCAACCTCTCTCGCTATCGCTGCGAGCACCAATCCCGAGATCCTGCCTGGAAGCGTCTGACATCACTATCCGCAACCTGACCCCTGCTACGGGCTCCAGGAAGCGGCTTGGCGACGACGACGACTGCTGGGTGGTCTACTGCAAACGGCCGTTTGCAGGACCAGGGTCGGTCCTCGCCTATCTGGCAAACTGCACCCACCGCGTCGCCATCAGCGAACGCCGGATTCGAAGGCTTCGACGCACAGAACGTCACATTCCGCTGGCGCGATTGCCGCGTAAAGACTTCCGCCCATACGCTCGGGGACGCCCCGATCAAACATGAGACCCTGCCGCTCGACACGTTCGTGAGGCGGTTTTGCCAGCATCTGCTCCCGCGCTCGTTCACGAAGATCCGCCACTACGGCATCCTCGCCAATCACGTCCGTAAACGAGAGATCCCAAAAGCCCGCGCGGCGATCGCCCGCAGCGCTCGTCACGTATTACGTTACCAACCCTCGCCGGCGGGCGAACCCTGGCAGCCGGCCTGTGCGCACTGCGTCGGCACGCATCTGCTCTGCGTCGCCCTCGTGCAGCCCGACGGCCGCATGATCGAGCTGCCCGCCGTCGCCAGGCTGTCCCTGCTCCGGCCCCGCTCCCCGCCATGAGCCATCCGCTCCGCTCAAATCCGATCGGCCCGCCCGGGCGTCACACTCTATCGGCGACGCGAGGGCGGAGCGTTCCCAGCCAACGCGCGCTCCCCGCGCTGGCGCAGCCGACGACTTCTGTCTTCCTGCTTTCCGCAGCCCGGTTGGCCGGCCGGATCTTTTTCCGGCCGGTGATCGTTCACGTTCCCCCACGACTGCGGAGCCAATCTCCAAATCCACGACCCAACAGCCCGCGTAACTTTCGCTCTGGATCTGTAATACCCCTCCCGCCGCGCCGCGGCCTTCCTGGCCTGAGTTCCGTCGAAGGCCTCCAACCGTGATGCAGGCCGCTCGACTCCGTCCCTCCCTCCGGCTCCGCCTGTCCCTTCGCAACCTACTTCACTTTAGCCAAACACAAAACGCACGTTAGCAAGCGGAGTGCCAAGGTGATTTCGGTGCCTGTTCCTCATCTCCGGGTTTGTTCAACCAGAGTCGTGTGCCGGCTGCGCGTCACACAACTCTCGGAGTTAGGCAAGTCTTCCTTCATTATTGGCCTCGGCTTTTCCGCCGGTTTCTAAAGATCGGCGGCATCCGGCCCTCCGCCATATCGCGCGAGAGGTCGTCGAATTTAGCCTCCGGAGCCCGCTCAATCAATGTCATCATCAAATTCCTCAAGCCGTCGGCCGAGAACACCTTTATATTAATCATTATGGGCGGCCTAATTGGCTGCTTTGCGCTCACGCAGAGCCTTATCGGTGCTCGTCTTCCCGGACCTCCGCGTAGGATGTCTACTGTGACAAAAACCTGCTCGATGTCGCTATATGCGATCTTCTGATTGCCATCCATCAATGAAC
>Ga0182027_10004720_pt1 | contig 21021 bp, 32 predicted proteins | sample 712E1DmetaG_FD_121300 | JGI IMG/M metagenome (GOLD analysis project Ga0182027, IMG submission 121300) | Permafrost microbial communities from Stordalen Mire, Sweden - 712E1D metaG (Illumina Assembly) | ecosystem: Environmental > Terrestrial > Soil > Wetlands > Permafrost | place: Sweden...
CCTGCGGGGCGGTCCAGGCGGCATAGGAATTGACCTTGCAGCCGATATAAGGCGGATCGCAGAAGAACAGGGTGTCTGGAGAATCGTAAAGCGCGACGCAGCGCTCCCAATCGAGGCGCTCGACGTTCACGCGCTCCAGCCGGGCATGCAGCGCGGCCGTCTGCCGAACGATGCGAGACGAGGGAGTGGAAGCTCCGCCTCCGCTGCTGCGGACAACGCCATAGCTCTTGTTCTCGCCGCCGAATGAAAGGTTGTTGAGATAAAGGTAACTCGCGGCCCTTTGAATTTCCGTCCAGCCGGGCTGCGCCTTGCGCAAGAGAAATTCCTCGCGGGAGTTCGCGACCGCTGTCAACTGCCGCAAGAGCTCGTCGGGATGATGCTGGATCTGGCGAAGGGCATTGACCAGGCAGCCGTCGGTATCGTTGACGACTTCCACTTCGCTGCGCGGCTTGGCCAGCAACACAGAGCATGTGCCGCAGAACGGCTCGACGTAGCAGCGATGCGACACCTGCGCGATATGCGGCAGGAGATGTTGCACCAGGCGCGATTTTGAGCCAGCGCGCTTCATGGGAGAGTTTGGCCGCTGGCCGCTGGCCGCTGGCCGCTGGCCGCTGGCCGCTGGCCGCTGGCCGCTGGAAGTTGGATGGTGTTAAACATGCTCAGATTCCGTCCTGGTTGCGGCGCGTGAATTGCCGCGGACGGCGGCGGATCGCGGGCGTGACGACCGAGCCCTGGATCTGTGGGATCAAAACGGGATTGTCAGCGGGATCGATTGGCCAGAGGCCCTGGCGGATCTTGTCGAGGCGCGACTCATAGGTGCGTTCATCGGCCTGCTCGTCGGCCGTGAGCGGTAGGTTCACCGAGCGCACCATCTCGCGGACGATCTTCTTGATCGCCAGATCGAGGACCGCGTTGGGCAGCGCGGTCGTGTCCTGGTCGACGATATATTTGCCCGAGAAACCGATCGCGCCCCGCAACTCCTGCGTCACGGCCGCAATCGCCGCCGGAGCCGGATCGGGCAGGCTGCGCCCGCTGGCGGCATTGCGAATGATCGTCACCTTGCCGGAAACGCTCGCGGCAGTGAGATCGCTGAGGACGATAGGGCGCCAGTTGCTCATGAGTTCTAAAAAGCCCCGCCCGCGCGCTGGGCGTCGGGGCTCGAAGAAATCACCTGCCTTCGGTTAGTGCTGCGCCACCTGGTCGATGATGAGCGCGGCGGCCGTGGTGTTGGTCACCCGCACGTCTTGCGACCAGTCCATCTTGAGGACTTCGCCGCGTTGATCTTCCGGCACGTAACTGCCGGGAACCATCCACTGACCGTCGAGCCGGAACGTCTTCATGAACGACGGATCGAGCGTGGTGGGGTTGTCCTGTGAGGCGAAGACGATGATCTTCTTGTCGAGGACAAACGTGATGTTCTCGGCGACGCCTTCCGCCGCCGTGTCCTGCACGAGCATGGACATCTGGCATTCGGGCTCGGTGAAGAGCAGGCTGGAGAGCGCTTCCAGCGTCGGGCTGGCCAGGCCGACCACATTGCCGGTGCCACGACCGGTGCCGACAATGTAGCGCTTGAGGAAGTTCGCGTTGCTCTTGATGTCGAGCCAGGCGCCGGCGCCGAGCAGGATCTTGACCGGGGCGCCGTTTTTGGCGGCGAGGATCACGGTGCGGATGTAGCCATCGAGCACCGCGACCGGGTCCACCGCGCTGCTGGTGAAATCGACACCCGTGCCGCCGCCGAGGGCGGCGAGTGCGGTGTTCACGACCTGCAGCTCGTGATCGAGCGTGGCGACATCGGCGATGAGGGTGGCGCCGTATTGGCTGATCGAGAGCAACTGCGCTTCCTCCAGCTTTTCCAGGTTGTCGATCGGGAAGTCGATCGCGTGGGGCGAGCAGTCATAGGTCTTGTCGTCGGCGGTGAAACCGATGCGTACGGCCTTGCCGCCCGGAGCGCGCCGGGTATCCGGCACCTTGAAGCGGTTTTTGTTGGTGTATTCCTTGTAACGGCCGATGAGGGTCGGCACGGGAACGGTCGGGGCCAGGAAGCCCGCGATCGGACGGATGGCGCTCTGCGCGGCGCCCTGGGCGAAGTTCCGGAGCATGGGGCTCGCGGTGATATTGCCGAGAAGTGACATGGCTTAGGGAGATGAGGGATTGAGGGATGAGGGAGGGAGGATGGCCGGGCGCGAGGCGCTCAGACCATGATGGCCTGCGTTTCGAGCAGGGCCTTGACGGCGTCGCGGAGCGCGCCGACTTCGGCGCCGGTGGCACCGACCGAGGTGAACGTGAGGGCCGTGAGCGAGTCCGCGCTCTTCACGCGAACGAGCTGGAGGGCCGGCCGCACGAGCACGAGCTGCCCGTCGACGAAGTCTTCCTCGGCGACGCCGATCTGCACGAAGACACCGGCCACGGTGCCGATCGCCTTGACCATGCCGGCCTGGGCGCCGGCGTTGGCGGTCGGGTCAGCCATGACGAGCTTCACGCCGGCGGCGCCGGCATTATAGGCGCGGATGTGAACGTTCTCGCCCGCGGAGAGCGGCTGCGCCTGGACCTGCTGACCGGCGAGATTGGAGGCCGAGGTCTGGGTGGCGCCGTCGTCGACGAGCACGAACTGCGGGATGTCGGTCGTGGCCGTCGGCAGGGCGACGGTGGGCACGCCGGAATTGGAGGAGAGGACGAGGAGCTTGCCTTCGTTGTTGACGAGACCGGCAGCGCCGACAAAGGGCCGATGGCCGGCCTTGGTATTGGACTGGGTGTAAAACATGGGAGGTGACGGATTAAATTTTCGAGAACGGTGACTGGGCGATGATTGGGCCGATCAGCTGCTGAGCTCGGCCTTGGCGTCGTTGAACGCCGTCTGGTAGGGATACGCTCGGCCGCGGACGCTTTTCTGCTTCTGGATTTCCAGCGCACGATTGGAGATGCGGGCGGCAAGCTTGCCGTCCGGATCTTCCTGCCTCGCTTGCTTGTCGGCCGGCGTGAGCGCGGCGGCGCGATTGGTGATGCTCGCGGCCGTGGCGACGGCGGCGGCCGGCTCGGTCATTTCGAGGAGCTCGATCGCGCCGGCGCGGTTCTTGACGAGCTGCGCTTTGACCTTGTCGCGATTTTCCGGCTTGAACCGGTTCTTGTACTTTTCGAGATCGCTATCGACCTGGGCGGCGAGCAGCTCGTCGCGCTCATTCTTCAACGCGACGATCTCGGTATCGGCCGAGGTGACGCGGTTCTTGATCTTCTGAATCTCGGCGACGGCCGACGCTTCGGGCGCGTCCTCCGCGAGACCCAGTTCCTTGAGGGCGGACTTCATGGGTGTATCGGGTTGGTGGTTGCCCGCGTCGGCAGAATTGCCTTGGCGGTTGGAAATGGGGCGCTGGCCTTTGTTGTTCGGATCGTTGGTCAGCGAGAGGCCGGCCAGGCGCAGCGGGCGGACGATCTTGTAATCGCGGTTGCCGATCTTCCGCGTGCCGATCTGCTCGCACTCGGCCGGCTCGTACTCAGTCGAGAAAAACTTGTAGGCGGGCGGCTGCCCTTCCTTGGCCTCGACCAGGGGGAGGCCGAGGCCAGTCCAGCCGATCTTCGCCTCGGGCACGCCGGCGCGGTTGCGCAGCTGCATCGCCCAGCCCAGCGCTTCGGTGGAGTTTTCCAGCGACTGGCTCAAGTGGTCCTTATCGAGCGGCAGGCCGGGGAAGTCGTCGCCCGCCTTCGCGGCCTCGGCGGCAAAGCGGTTGACGATCGACTCGACAGCCTGGGCGTCGATCACCTGGACAACGCGGGCGGCATGATTGATATGCTCGCCCAGGGCCTCGATCTGGTAGAAGCCATCGTCGGGCAGTTTTCCGGCACGGTTGAGAATTCGGGGATTCATCGGAAGGAAAGGGGAAAAAAGAGCGAGGGAATGAGGGATTGAGGGACTAGGGGCCAAAAACCGGGAACGATGGGGCCGTATAACGTCTGCTAGGGCCTTGCATACCCCCTTGCATGCCTTGCACAGACTCGGGTCCGTGTCTTGGGTCGGCCAAACGCACCTGGGGCAAATCTAGGGCCTCTGTGACGGGTTTCATTTTTTGGCCTCCTGGGCCGGCATTTCGGCCAGGCCGTCGACCAGGGCGGTGCCGAGCACCTGTTCCCAAACGGTGGCGATGTCGGGACTGTGCAGCCGGGCCTCGGCGAAGAGGCGGGGCAGATCCGTGCGGAAGGCTTGCAGGGCGGCGGCGAACTGGTCGGCCGGCAGCTCCTTGATCGCCGCCAGGCGGTCGAGCACCGGCTGCACCGCCTCGGCCTGCGCCTGGTTGAGCTTGCGGCGGGCATGGGCGGCAAAAACCGCCGCGCCGGCGTCGACCGCCGGATGGGAGGCATTGAGAATCGCACGCCGGTTTTCGATCGAGGCCGGGTCGCCGGTGTTCGGGTCGGAATTGCCGCCGTCGACACCACCCTCGCCGGCGCCGAAGCCGCCACTGGCTCCCGCCGCGGGCTTGGCGATGCGCGTGAGCTTGTAGCCGGTGCGCTCGCTCGCATCCGCCTCGTCGACCTGGAGCCCGGCCGCGTAGAGATCCTTGATGTGCGCGACGACCTCGCCCACCTTGGTCTCTTCGTTGGCGGCAAGGGCCAAACGAGCAGCGACCGGCTTGCCGGGATATTCCGCCGCAAGCCAGCCCGCGACGAGCGAGCGGTTGAAAATATCCGAAATCTTGCGGGCTTCGGATTTAGCGATCTGCTCGAAGACGTCGGCATGGGCGCCGCCGGCCAGCGTGCCGCTGCCGGAACGCGCGACCATCGTCAGCAAGCCGCCGGTGCCGACGAGGATCAGCTTTTCCGTGAGCCAATCCAGGCGCTCCTTGAAGGGCGCGCCGCCACGCGGCATATCGTTTTTCTCGTAAATCGAGCCGTGAGGAAGGAAGCCGCCACCGCCCTCGGCCACATCGTGCGCCGCGGCCTCGAACTCGGATTTGATTTCGTTGGAGACGTTGGGCGGCCCGATCACGACGCCGCTCGGGATGCCGTAGATTTCGAGGAAGGCATCCCAATCCTTTTGCGCCAGATTCGCCGAAATGAACTTGAGCAGCCCGATGCGATTGATATGCCGGCGAACTTCGCGGATGATGAAATTCTCCGGCGCCATTTCCATCTCCTCGCCCAGGCCCCAATAGGCCGTCTGCCAGGCGCGCGGGTTGTAGCGCCAGCCGCCGCGCAGCCCATCGCGTACGACGCTCCACTGGTCGACAACCTCCAGGTGATTGATCTCGCCATTGTCGCCATGCCATTTTTCCAGGTGGGCAAAGCCGCGGAAGGAAGCCATCGCGAGGTGCTCGATACCGTCGTAAAGATTGTCGATCGCGCCGACCTTCTCGTCGATCATCGCGGCCTGCTCGGCGGCGAGCGTCTTGTCGGCCTCTTTCTGCGGCACGGCCACGCAATCCATTTCGAGCAGCCGGCTGGTACGCCGCTCGCACAGCGCAAAGAGATCGCCGTCGGTCTGCTCGATGTAGAAATAGGTCCACTGGAGATCGGCCATCCAGCCTCGCGTGAAGTTCTCCAGCAGGCTGACCGCGCGCTGCAGCGTGAGCTGACGCAGGGGATTGTAGTTGTCGCGCCAGCGGGAGATCGCGGCGATGCGTTTGGTGAGCGATATGCCACCCACCACGTCTTTGCCGGCATGGGCATCGCCCGCAGTATCGGCCTCGGGATTGATGGGCAGTACGCCGCCGGCCTGGCTGCTGATGTTGGCGATTCGCGCCGGGCGTTTTTGGACCGGCTTTTTCATGAGAGCACGCTCCGATCGCGGCGCGCCGCCAGGCGCGTTCTGAGATTGCGGGGCATCTCCGGCACGAAGAAGCCCGAGCCGCCCTCGCCCGCCGCGCGCAACGCCAGGGCAAGGGCCGTGCAGCGGTCGCTATGGCCCTCGGCCGTGCGGGGCGCAGCATAGGTGTATTCGCCGTTTTTGACGATCTGCCGCATCTCATGCAGATCCTCGCGGATGGCCTTCGAGACCGGGATGCGCAGCTTCACTGGCGCCTCGAAGGCGCGGCGCAGCTTCGGAAATATCTCGCGCTTGAAGCCGACCGTGAACGTGCAGAGCTCGATCTTGCCGAAGCTGTGTTTGTCCGGATCGTATTCGCCATGCTCCTTGACGAGGTAATCGCCCAGGCCGATGCCGGGGCCGGTATAGTCGAAACACACGCGCTGCGCGCGACGGATGCGGGTCGAAAGAATAGTCTGTTGGCTGGGTGAAGACATGCCTTTGAGCACAAGCACCTCGCGGGCGATCCACACATCGCCGACGCGTTCCATCGTCCAGCAGATCGTGGGATCGTTGGTACGTCCGAAGTCGATGCCACACACGACCGGGTTGCCGCCGCGCGCGGCGAAGAACTCCGGAGCGCAGCCTTCGCTGGCATCGAGCGATTCGGCCAGGGCGATGATGTCGTAAGGCAGGAGGACATTGCTGCTATCCAGAAACTCGCACTCGAACTCCTGCGCGAAACCCTCGGCATCGTCCATGCCTTCGCGGATCTGTTCGATGTCCACCGGCAGGCCCATGCGCACCGCGTCGTGGATTGTGACCTTGTGGCAGCTCCAGACCATGCGACGGCCGGCGACAGAATTGAGCAGGTTCTCGTCAATGATCTTGAAGAACCGGCCCGACTTCCCGTTGGGCGTGGAGATGACGCGGATCTTCTTTTCGCCGCCGCGCAGCGGATTGGTGATCGAGGGCAGGATCGCGCGCCAGGTGGCGTCGTCATCTTCGAAGAAGGCGAACTCGGTCAGCAGCGCGTTGGCGGAGAAACCGCGCACGGTATCGGGCCGGCCAGGGACGGCGACCACGCGCGATCCGTTCGCATAAACGATCTCGCTCGATTTGAGAAGCGCCTCGGGATTGTTCGTTTCGTTGACGATGCGGGCATCGACGATCGCGAGCTTGTAGGCTTCGCTCCACTCCTTGACCTTCGCGAGCGATTCCAGCGACTGGCGCTCGGAGGGAGCGGCGATTAGCCAGGTGTTTTTGGCGCGCTGCAGACTGTCGCGCACGATCTCCTCGGCCGAGGAGAAGTCCTTGCCGGTCTGCCGCGACCAGAGGCCGGCCTTGAAGCGCGCGAGATCGTCGCTCCAGGTGCGCTGGTAAGGCAGCAAGATCTCGCGCGGCGAGACGACAGCGGCTGTTTTTCGTTGGGCCATCGTGGTCAGCCGCCGAAAATCTGCCGGTAACGCAGGAGCTGTTGCTCGGGCGTCAGCGATTCGTCCGACGTCACGGCCTTCGCTGCGTCGGCCTGGGCGGCCTTCGCTTCGAGGATCTTCACCTTGCGGGCATCGAGCGAGAGCTTCTCCTGGGCGAGCGAGAGCTTGGCTGAGTCGCCCACGATCTTCAGCAACGCCTTCGCGGCTTTCAGATCCGGCCGCGGGCCGCTCATTGCATCGAAGGCCAGCTGCTTCGCTTTCTTGATCGTGGCCGCATCGAATTTCCCCTCCATCAGGTCGGCAAAGCTGTCCGCCTCGCCCGCCGCCCGCGCGTATTTCCAGGGCGCTGCAAAGCGCGAGAAAAACGATTGCAAGGCCGCCACCGAAGTGGAGACGCCGAATTGATCGAGTACGCGCGCCTTCGCGTCCGCGTAGCTGACGTTCTCGATCGTCAACCACTCCGCGAGCGTTACATGCTGCTCCTCGGAGAGCGCATCGAGCTTCGAATCGGAACGAGGTTTGCGGCTCATACATGCGCGCCCTCCCGGCTCGCGAGGCTCACGGCCATCCTCGCGCTGCGGAAATCCGACAACCAGGCCGCCGCCATCGTCGTTTGGGTTATATCAAAAATTACACCCTCGGGCGGCAGGTCGCCGGAGACGACCTTACGCCGAGAACAAACCGCCGGCGCGGTGCGGATCGCCCGGACGGAAAAAGCGGCGGGCGCCATCGCACCGCCCGAGGGGTTTGTGACAAGCGCGGGACTACAAACCGCGCGGAAAAGATCACGCCGGCCAGGGACTACGGGACGATCACTTGCGAGGGAGGCAAAAGCGCAATCTCCGTTTGCGACTGCCGGCGTGGAAAAGGCGGAAGGGAAAGTTGAGGTTGAAGGTTTAAGTTGAAGTTGCGGAAGCCCGATCGCCGCCGTTTTCTTCGGTTGCAGCGGGAAGCTCACGAGCGGCCGGCTCGCGCACCAGATCGCCAGCGCGGATATCGCCGCGGCGATGATCAGCGCCAGCACGGCCAGCCAGAAGAGGCGTTTGACTTCGGGCGTACTCATCCGAGGCCCTCCTCTGCGAGAGCAGATTTGCCGAGCGCCGTGATGCGCCAGCGCCGGCCGCTGAGCGGGGAATCAAAGGCCACGACATAGGACACATCGGCCAGATCGCGCAGCGCGATTTCGAGTTGCGGCTGCGTCAGGCTGCGATGCGCGCCGGTGCGCAGATCGGTGAGCAGCTGGCCGAGCGGCAGCCCATATTCGCGGGCGGCCACCAGGCCGAGCAGACCATCGCGGTGCAGCGGGTTCATTTGGTGGCGTGGTGGAGTTGCTGCGTCTCGCGCAAGAGCTGGATGGTGCGCATCGGCACCGCGTCGATCCGCCCGGCCGTCTCCATGCCCTGCTGCTTCAGGTCGGCGATGCAGGCTGACTGGCTTTTGGTTTCGGTCTGCAGAGCGGTGATCTTCGAGGTGAGATCGGAAATCTGTTCGTGAATCTCTTTGCGCGCGCCGCGCTCGCGGCCGAGTTGCGTGTCGATATTCGTCGCGTGATCCCTTTGCGCGGCTTCGAGCCGTTGATGCATCTCGTGGCAGCGGGAGACGGTCATGAATTCATCAGCCTCCTGCACGCGGAGGGGGTTCGGATGCACCGAGATCGACTGCCCTTCCTTCTGCGTCGCGATTTCCTGCTTCAGCTCGTTGGCGAGATTGGTCCGAAACGCCCGCAGCTCCGCGAGTATTCGGCTGCTCCCGAAGATAGCGATGAGGGCGACGATGATGCACCCAACCACCAGATAGGCGGCATCGGGGAGCTGGAGCGCGAGCGGCAGGAACACGGGGAAGCGAGTTGAGGTTTAGGGCTTAGGTTGAAGTCGGCGGCAGCTTCGCCTTCAGCACGGCCTCGGCCTTGGCGGCGGCCATACGGCCCGTGCGCATCATCCACTGGCCGACGGCCGAGGTGCTCTTGTCGATCTCGCCCATCACGGCGGCGGGCACACCGGCGGCGTGCAGCGCGGCCCCCACTCCGCCGAGCTGGAGGCGCACATAGAGGGCGAAGAGCGCGAGAAGCACGACCACGCCAATGGCAATCCAGAAGCGCGCGACCTGGCTGCGGAGTTGATTGGCCAGCGCGTTCTCGCGGTCGAAGGCGGCGCGAAGTTTCGCCTGCGCGGTATCACTTGCGGCCTGGGCGGCGGTGAGATCGGCGCGGGACTGCGTCAACTCGCGCGAAAGCTTCGCCTGTTCGCTTTCGGCGGCCTGCTGCTTCTGCTCGGCCGCGGCGACGCGGGCGGCGGAATCGCTCAGCAGATCGGCGACGATCGCGCGCGCCTCGGCGCTTTCCGCGGCGGTAAGCGGATCGACCTGGCCGAGTAAATCGAGCCCATTGCCCAGGGTACGCCGCGTGAGCGCGACAGGTTTGGAATCGGGCGCCGCGAGAATCGAAAAATCGGCCTTGGCAAATTCGACGTGCGCCGCGTGCGTCGCGTTGAACTGCACGGCGTCAACTTTTACCTCGGCTTTGCCCTCGGCGGCGCGGGCGCGATCGGCCGCGGCGGCGGGCGCGTGGCTGAACCACGTCGCGGGCGCATACCATTTGGAACCGGTGCCAGTCGCGCAGCCGGCGAGCAGCAAGCAAAATGCTGAAATGCTAAAAAGCTGAAAAGCTGAAATCCGACAACCCGGAACCCGAAACCCGGAACCCGGAACTTTTGGGGTGCTCACAGCAGTTTCCCTCCCGGTTTGGTGACGGGCTTCCGTCCACTTTCACTCGGCCGCTTCGCCGCCTTGCGGCAGTAGTACCACATTTGCTCGGGCGAGATGCCGAGTTCGCGGGCCAGCGCCGCCTGGCGGATGCCGCCTTGCGAGTGGCGTTCGACGGCGGCCTGGATGCGCGCGCGCAGCTCGGGGCTCGTGCGGTGGTAGCAGGCATGCTTGCCGGCGCGGCGTTGCGCCTCGGGCGAAGGGCCAGCCTCCGGCTTGAACAAGCCGGCTGCGATGCTCTCCGGGACCGCGAAGACGATCGGGCCGAGCTCGGTGTGCAGGCTCAGCAGCCGGCAGCCATCGCCGGCCGTGACGGCGGCGGAGAGGACTTTGTAGGCTCGACTTTTAGGGGCGGACGGCATGTAACTGCCGCCGAGATTAGCAGCTCGCCGCCGGGAGCGTTACCCCTGCTGTCGGTGCCGTCGGTGCAATCCGACTATTTCGCGCGCGCCGCGCGAAATCAGGCTACAAAAAAGTCCCGAGCCGGTCGAAGGGCTCAGGGCGAGGAAGTGTTTCCCGCCGACGTAGCCGCGGCGCTTACGACGCGGGCTTAGGGTCCGGATTTGCTGGCCATTAATCGACCGAATTGCTCATCACATTTTTGGAGAAACCCCGAAATTAGATTAGGGGCTAGATCGAAATCTTTTGTCGCGCGTTGGCCATAAACCCGCCATCTGACTCCGGCCATTCGTAGCCCTTCGAGGTATTCGCGCGACATCCGCGCCGATGACAGCTCTTGGACAATATCGCTGACATAGATATCCCGCCCTTCGTTAGTCAGCTTGAACTCCTTTCCGTTTTGATCGGATGCCGTCTCCCAAAATGCCCAGCTTTGCCCATAACCTCTCTGGGTAATCAGCATCAGATAATAGTTCGGCTTCTCTTCACCGTCCTTCATTTCGGCCCCAAGGTGGTATTGGTAAATATCGACGCCATCTCCCCCAAAAACTATCTCAGGGCTTTTGATCGTCGTGATCTTCTTGAAATCATCACGAGTGACCATAGTTTTTCCGGCAACAGTTGGAATGTCCCAACTTGTGATCGAGGGTGTTGACGCACAGCCAGCGAGAGCCAGCAGCGCCAGCCCGAGAATCAGATAAGGTTGTTTCGATTTCATAGGGGGAAATTATTCCTTCAACAGTTCGCTTCGGCGCTTTCGATAGGCAGAAACGTGAGCCTGCATTTGTTTTGCTGTGCGTTCCATTAGTCGAGTTACGGCTATGCCCTCCGCTGGGGTCAATCTATCCAATTCGGCTTCGGATGGCACATAGTATTCGTCTTGGACTCGCGCAGCTAGAGCCAGTGTCTCCTCCGAAACACCGATTTGCTTTTGAGATAATGGGGCGGGCAATTCCGCGGCATCATCGAGCAGCACGTCAATCGGCACGGCTAGATAGTCGGCTAGTTTCTTGCTGATCTCTGGGCTCGGCTTTGACATTCGCCTCTTCCATTGAGCGGGCGCACTCGGGTCAAAATGGAGTTCCAGCGCGATCGCTCGCAGCGATTGGCCGCGGCGGCGAGATAACAAATGGAGCTTTTCGGAGAACGTCATTATTTGTCATCAAACCGCTTGACATCGTGACAAGTGGTGACGAATGATGACGGTATGGTTGCCGCCACTTTTGCCAAAGTCACTCCGAAAAAAAGCCGCAAGGGCACACGGTTCCCCGGAATCAATTCGTTTGCGCGCCAACTCGGCGTCGGCCGGGTGCACGTCTACCGCGTGCTCACCGGGCAACGCAAGAGTCCGCGAGTTACCCACGCTTGGGCCGCGCACCAGCGGGAAACCGGAGCGCGGGGATGAACACCGTCGCCGAGATTTTCACCGCCCGGCCCGGCCCGGAGGGCATGACCGACCGCGACCAATACGCGATGCTCGTGTGGGCGACGTGGGGCTGCCTGCCGAGCCATCGGCCCAGCGGTTACACCGACGACCAGCTAAAGGCCCATCTAACCGCGCTCGGCGCGGCAGGCTTTATCGAGAGCGGGCCTGGAGATCCTTCCGACTGGAGCGCGCCGACCAGGGATGGACGCACCTTCATCGCGCATACCTGGGATGGCTTGAACTTGCTCGCTTCGCTTAAGCCGCTTTTCGCCCGCGTCGACGGGCTCCAGGAGCGTGATTGGCTCGCCGAGCAATTGGCCGCGGCAGCAGACAGAAAACGGAGGGCGGCGGGATGAATGCTGCCCGCCGGGAACTCGATGAGACCATCCGCTGCGATTGCTGTGGAAAAGAAAAACCGCGCTCGGAATTTTACAAAAACGCGACTTACACGGCCGGCGTAACGGCGCGCTGTAAGACCTGTCTTCTCGGCGTAATGCGCGCCAAATATCATGCGGATTCTCGCGTCCGGGCTCGTAGGATTGCGAATGCCCGCGCCTGGCAAAGAAAGCACCCGGCTCGCTCGCTAGAAATCCAGCGGAAGAGCCACCGTAAAAATCGAGCTAAAAACAGCGCAACGCAGCGCACGCGCCGGGAAAAAACCAATCGCTCCTATGACGCCAGCTGGCGCATCGAGAATCGCACGACGATCCGCGGACGAGCGATCAGATATATCCGAGACCTAAGGCCGTGGTACACGCGCTCGCTCCTGATCGGGCGGAGTCCGCTATCTCCCGCCGATCTTCCTTTCGGTCTCATCGAAACCCACGCAGCGAACCTAAAATTGAAACGACTATGTCAGCTCCAAAAAACATCACCGAACTTAGGGACCAGCTCCTCGATCAATTCGAAGCGCTGAAAAACGATCCTCGTCGCATGCTGCAAACGCGCGAACTCACCAATGCAGCGGGCAAGGTCATCGCGACGCTCAAATGTCAGCTCGAATACTCCCTGCTCAAAGGTGAGCAACCCGCCATCGCGTTTATGGGCGAGACTTCCGGGAAACCGCTAAAGAGCAACGCAAGGGCACTACTCACTGCTTAGGCTTCCCATGTCCGCCGCCGCCCCCAAACCCATCGACCTCGCCGCCTGGCAGCTGCACCTCGATTTCCTGCTGCCGCGGAAGGAACTGCTGCGTGCGGATGAAGTGGCGGCGGCCTGCGGGCTCGACGAGCGCACGGTGCACCGGCTCTTCGACGATGCCCAGCTGCCCGGCCATGAATTCAACGCCGCCAGCGGCCAGCGGCAGCATCGCCGCTACCGCCGGGCCGGCGTGATCCTGCTGCTGGCGAGCCGGGCGAACTATGCCCCCGCCGATCTCCGCGAGAAACTTCTGGAGGTGCTCTCCACCCTGCCGCGGCCGGAGATGGCGCTCCTTCACCAAGCCCTCGGCCAACTCCTCAGCCGGCCATGAATACCACCGCCGACCGACAGCGTTTTTGCGAACAGACCCTGCGCGCGGCGCAGGCGCTGGACATCGGCGGTCGGAAATACGAGATCCGAGCCGGCGCGGCCGTGGCGAGGGGCTTCGAATTCTGCCTGCCCTCGGGAGCGGTCGTGCGCGGCGAAGCCTTCCTCGGACTGCAGGAGCCGCGCGCCCTGCACAGCGCCTGCAAAGCCCTGGCGGAAAAACTGGCCGACTGATTTTTGCCCATGAACAAACTTGCCATCGTTGCCCCCGCCCAGCCACTTACCGCAGCCGATCATATCCGGCTCGGTGCCGAACTCACCGCGCTCTATCAGGAGGCGCTCGTCGGCCACCTGCGCGTGCTGGCGTTTGGGGCGAAATTCCTCGAAGTCGAAGCTAACGTGTCCACGTGTGGACAGGTTTCGGGCGGACGCGGAAATAAGGGCGGCATGTCCGATTGGTTGCGGGCGCACGCGCCCGAAGTGAGCCGCTCGACAGCCTATCGCTTCCGCGACATCGCGGAGGCGGTAGCGAAGAAGTTCAAGCTGGCCGAGCCGGCGCGCGTCTTTGCGCTGACCGCGGGCGAGCTCACACCCAAGGAGCAGCGGGCGCGCAAGAAAGTGCTGGCCTTCACCGAGGAGAAATCGCTGCGCGGCCTGCAGCTCGAACTCGGCCTCGTGGCCACCCGAGGCGGCGACCACCACAAGCGCGACGCGGAAGGCAATCCCGTGCCGGCGCAATCCAAGTTGCTCCTTTGCCCGGACTGGGCCACGGAACCCGAGAAGGCACTTTTCGCCAGCCTCAAGACCGACGGGCAGCGCGCGGCCTTCCTCGATTGGCGCCCGCGAATGCGGCAAATAGCCGAGCAGGTACGCGACCCGGTGCACGGCTTTCTGGCCGATCTCGACGAAGCGACCAAGGCCGACCTGGTCGCCGCGACCGTCGAACTTCTCGGCTTCATCGCCCCGCACACCCTCAAGCACGCGCCGAAGAGCTGATTTTCCCCCACGAATTTACACGAAATGAAACCGACTTACGAAGACGTTAGCATGATGGCTTACGTGCGCGGCTATACCCTGCGCCTGGGCACGGGGCGCAATTACTGGATCGACGACGCCGACGGCATCGTGGCGATGACCTTCTCACTCCTGATCGACGCCGCACGTTGGCTCGCCCAGCGCCCGGCGATCAAGCCCCACCCGCAAGCCCGCATCGCCGCCGCCTGACCCCCTTTCACTTTCACCCTCACTTTCACTCCCATGAGTAGCCCCGCCCTCGCCCTTCTGCCCCCCGATTCCTGGCGCGCGTATTCAGCCTATACCGACGACATGAAGGCATCAATCGAGCGCCGCCTCGCGCTCGTCGAACCCGCGCTAGGGCTCAAACGTGGGCACTGCGATGCACTCAAGGCCATCGCCACCCGCCAGGGGCTTTCCATTTCGACATTGCTCCGCTGGTTTTACGCGGCGCAAAAGGGCGATCTCGATGCGCTGGCCGATAAGCGCCGCGACTCGAAGCTCTGGAAGATCCGCAGCGAAGTTACCCTCCTGCCGTTAGAAGACATCCGGCTCTGGCAGACCTATTGCCTGAAAAATCAGCGTAAACTCGCGCCGGCATACCGTGCGCTCCTGCGCGACTGGCGCTACGGCCGCGTGACGACCACGCAGCCGCTTGATCCGATCCGCGGCCACCCGGTGGGCTGGAGCAAAGGCAATCTCGGCCGCCACGTGCCAGCGCGCTACGAACTGGCCGCGATGCGGCAGGGGCGCTTCGCCGCGAGCAACTGCCGTCCGCAAGTGCTCACCACGCGGGTGGGGCTGCGCGCGGCGCAATACTACATCGGCGATGACGTGTGGCACGACCATCTGTTACATTGGCGCGGGCAGCGCACACCCGTGCGCCCGCTGGAAGCCAGCGTGCTCGAACTGTCGAGCGCGGCACTCGTGCGTTGGGGCTTGCGTCCGCGGTCGCGCCGCGCCGACGGCACGCATGAGAACCTTGCCGAGCGCGAGGTGCGCTGGATCGTGGCCGCCACGCTGCGCGAGTGTGGCTACCGTGCCGACGAGCTCGGCACGACCTGGCTCGTGGAGAGCGGTACCTTTGCCATCCGGGAAAACCTCGCGCGGCCGCTGCTCGACAGCTTCGGCATCAAGGTTGAGAGCTCGGCCATCCTCGGAGACCGCGCTTGGCTCGGCGCCTACGGCGCGAAGGGCGGCGGCAACCCGCGGTTCAAGACGTGGCTGGAGTCGATCCATAATTTGCGGCACAACGAAATGGCCGCACTGCCGGGACAAGTCGGCCTCGCGCGCGACCGCAAGCCCGAGGAACTCACGGCGCTCGTGAAGTACGCCGAGCGCGTAGCCGATGCCGGTGACCGCCTCGCGCTGCTCGCCCCCGAACTGGAAAAGCAACTGGCGCGGCCGGTGCAGACCTTCCACGAGTTCTATGACACATGCGAGCAGGTGTACCGCTTCATCAACGAGCGGCGCGACCACACGCTCGAAGGCTGGCGCGAATGCGGGCATGAGGTCGTGCAATATCTGCTCGGCGAGACGCTGCTCGATGAATCGGCCTTTCTCGCATTGCCGCCGCCGCCCGGACTCGATCTCGCGGCGTGGAGCCGCACGCTGGCCGAGCGTGGTCTCTCGCGCACGCGCCTGCGCTCGCCCGCCGAGGTTTGGCGGGCCGGGCGCTCAGAACTAACCCCGCTGCCCACGCATGGTGTGGCGCTGATCCTCGGGCCGGATCTCGGCCGCGAGCAGAAAGTCGAATCTGGCGAGTTCTACTGGGAAGATGCCGATCTCGGCCCCGGCGAGTGGCGCTACTTCGCGGAGATCGAGACGCCCGAGGGCCGGCGCGAGCTCCTGCGCAACGGCGAAACGTACCTCGTGCACGCGAATCCATTCCTCACCGCCGAGCTTTGTGTGAGCGACGCCAAGGGCCGCTTCATGGGCGTGGCACGCCAACACAACCGGGCTTGCCGGGCCGATGCCGACGCCATGCACGACCAGTTCAAGGCCGTGGCAGCCTACGAGCGCCAGCTCCAGGACGAACTCGCCCGCAAGACGGAACCCATGATGCGCGAACGTATGGGCGCGATGGAAAACAACTGCGGCGTGCTCGCCGCGGCGCTGCAGGTGCGCGAGCGCGCCACCGAACAGCGCAAGGTCGATCGGATCGACCAGGCCGCCCTCTTGCGCGAGCGCGCTGCCGCGGCGCAGAAAGCCCCGGCCGCGGCCGGCGAGGCCGACTGGACGTAGAATTTCACCCCGCACTTCAACCTCAACGCAGGAAACAACCATGCCCGAAATTACCACCGCCGCCGCCGATGCCGTCGCGAACTACACGCCCGGCCAGCGCGACGTACTCAAGCAACTGCGCGAGCTGCAGACGCAGCTCTCCATGTCCGATGCCGCCTTTGTGCGCGAACACCTGACACTCTCATCGACCACCTGGTCGCGGCTCAACAGCGGGACGTATTCCGCCAATGCCGCGAGCGCGTTTGTGACCCTTGACGGCGACCTCCGTCAGCTGCGCGTAAAACTGGCGACAGACCACAAGATCACCGGCAACCGGCCGTTCTATGCCCTATCGCAGCAGCAGGCGGTGATCTCCGCCGTAACCTCGTGCAAGTTGAAACCCGAGGACGACCCCGTGCGCCTGGTCGTGTTTCTCTCCGAAAGCGGCGGCGGCAAAACGCGCCTGGCCCGCGAACTCACCGTGATGCACAACGGCCTCATGATCGAGGGGCGAGAGAGCTGGCGCAAAAGCTACTACGCCGCGCTCTGCGACATCGGCGCCATTGCCGGCGTAAGCGCCGACGACCTCAAGAAGGGAGAGCACTCGGCAGAGGTGGGGCTCATCAAGAAACTCAAGGCCAACCGGCGCGTGCTCATCATCGACGAGGGCGAATATTTCGGGCCGCGCACGATCAACCTGGTGAAGCTGATTCTCAACCAGTCGCCGACGGTCGTCGTGCTATTGGCGATTCCCGAGCTATTCGCGCGCTGGCAACGCGCCGCCTGGGAAGAGGCCAAGCAGCTGAACCGCCGGGCCGAGGCCATCATCACCGATTCGAAGGTGACACCCGACGACGTGCAGCTCTTCTTCGCCGGGCGGGTGACGCTGCACGAGGCCGGCGCCGTCTGCGCGATGATCGCCAAGGCGGCTAATGAATTTGGCCGCTATGGCATGGTCGAGCGCATCGTCGATCAACTGGTGGCTGAGGAACACGAACGCGTCGGGACTGAGCAAGCCCAGCACGCCGTACGCTGCGCGAAACGGCTGCTCAACCGAGGGGAATAGGAGGGCACAAACCATGAAAGCCTCCCCGAAATCGAATCCCTGCCAGGTCGTCGTGCACCACAAGGGCGATCTCCATATCGCCCGCGCCGGCATCGGCAAAACCTCAGAGACCGCCAGCTCGACGAGCGCTGGCCTATACGCCGCGCAGGCCGCCGTGCGGAAATACTTCGGCCAGCGCGCCCACGTGACGCTAGACCTGAAACAGAACGGCGACGGTTGCCGGAACATCCCCTCGATCTACATCGCCACGGCTAAGAAAGGCGGTGCGTCGTGAACCTCGCCAAGCTCCTCAGTAAACGCCGCCTCGCGCCGATCTTTGAGACCCGGTCCGATGGCGTCTATGTGGTCGGCTACGAGCGGCCCAGTAACTCGCGTAAGCATGGCCGGTGGATGCTGAAAAATCCGCAAAAACTCGCCGCCGTTCCAGCACCCAAAGCTCAGAACGCAGAACCCACAACCGCGGCAGCCGCCGCAGGCGGTGCGTCGTGATCACCACCGCCAATATCACCGCCCTGCGCGCCCAGGCGTGCGACCTGGTCGCCGCGCTTGGCCAGGTATGCGACAAGCTCTCCATCGTCTCCGAGACGCTGCGCAACCCATCGCAGAGCGCGCCGGACATCGACGCCCTCGTGATCTCCGAGCACCTGGCTCACGCCGCTGAGAGCGCCGTGCGCCTCGCGGTCGACGCCGGCGAATTTGCCCATGCGCTCGACCAGAAGCGACTCCAAGAGGATCTGCCATGCCCAGCGTAGCCCGCACATTCACGCACGAGATCGCCATCAAGTTCGCCGGCCAGCCGGCGACGATGATCGTGATCCGCGATCTGAAAACCTCCCTGGCCACCCTCTGGCTCAAAGGCGCCACGATCCCCGCCATCGAACTCTCCCCCGAGGCCCATGCCGACCTCCTGCAGGCGCTCTCGTTCCCGCCCTGTCCCGGCGTAGCAAATGCGAAGCCGGAACGAATCACGAATCACGCATCACGCATCACTTCCTAACTCCCGCCACCCTCAACCCAACCAAAAATGAAAAAATACCTGATCCTCCTAATTGCCCTCGTTTCCATCGCGGCCACGCCGCAATCGACCCTTCCTCCTGGGCCTCCTTATATCGACCCCGCCGCCGGCCTTACGCCCGCGCAACGGCAAGAGTTGATCGATCAACTCGGCCTCGGCGCCGGCATAAATCAGGCGCTGGCCGCGATCGTTATTGTGCCCGATGCCGCGGCCTATTTCCAGGGCCGCGCCGATGGCATCCTGGCGGCGCGTCAGATCGTCTGCGATGGCCTTATGGCCTGGCAATTGCCGCAGAGCGAAAATCCGACTCGGCCCGGCGTAGCCAGTGCGAAGCCGGCCCTTCGCGCCCCTTCGCGCCCTTCGCGGTAAACTCCGGCGCTTCAACCTAAACTTTCAACCTCAACCGGCGCTCCCCGCGCCTTCCTGCCATGCGTTCCGACTTCCTCACCCACGCCCCGTGCAACGTCCGCCAGGTCGCCGATCTGACGCACTCGCGCCGCGACTGGATCACCTTCGGCCGCGCTCTGGCGATGATGGTTTCCGCCTTCCTCGCCGGCTGCGCGCTGATGGCGCTGCTGCTCTCCCTCTACCGATGAAACTCTACATCGTTCCCAATCTCTCAAAGCCCGGCCGCTGGGCGCTCCGCTGGGAAGGCGACACCTTCTTGATCGGCAATTTTGCGACGCCCGACGAGGCCAAGACGACCGCCGGCGCCTTCGCCAACGCCGAGATCGTGATGCCACCGGTGCAAACCACCGGCACGCCGGCCGCCATCACGCGGAGCGTCGACCAACGCCTCGCCGACCTGGCCATGCCGCCGCTGCCCATCGACCGCACGCTCCCGCTCCCCCTTGTCCGCGAAGTAGTATCCGCCCACTGACCCGCGAGCGCCGGCGCGTCGGTCCGGCGCACTCTTTTTCCGCTCATTCCCTCAATCCCTGACTCCCTTCCGCCATGATCGAATCCAAACTCCGCATCCTCATCACCGAAGCCGTCGTCCTCGATCGCGCCATCGCCGCGCAGTCCGAGCGGCTCAAAGAAATGAAAGCCCAGATCGCCGCCGAGGCCGAAACCCGCAAAGAAGAAGCCACTAAGACCGATGGCGGCGGCCGTTCGATTTCGTTCGAGGGCGTCGACGGCTGCACCGCCCGAATTGTCACCGCCGGCCCCACGTTGCTCGCCACGATCAAGCCCGACAACAAAAAGCTGTCGAAGATCAAGGATGCCGCGCACGGCCTCTTTGCGCGCCTCTTCGACACCGAGATGAGTTACCGGCCCGTATTCGAATTCCGCGACCAGGCGCGCACGCTCCTCGGCGTCCAGGCCGCGCCCTTGATCAAGCTCTGCGAGACCGCCGGCAAAACGACCGTCAGCTTTGAGACCAAAGAGCCGAGCTCCGAGTGACCTCAACTTAAACCTTAGACTTAAACCGTCCGCCCCGCGGCCTGCGCCCATGCCCCTGAAAAAATCGTCCGGCAACATGTACCCCTGGGTGACTCACATGCACAGTCACCTGGTCGGGCGTTGCCCGCACGAATGCATCTATTGCTACGTCCAGGCGATGGCGGCTAGGTTCAAGGAGGTGGCCGCCCGCTACTCCGGTCCGGTGGAGCTGATCGAAGACGAACTCCGCGTCGCTTACGGGACCGGGCGCACGATCTTCATCGAGCACATGGGCGATCTGTTCGCCAAGGATGTGCCGAGCGCCTTTATCGTGCGCATCCTCGCCCACTGCGCTGCCTGGCCGAGGAACACCTACGTCTTTCAGACCAAAAATCCGCGGCGCTATCTGGCATACATCGACGAGATCCCGGCAGGGTCGCTCCTGGGCACGACCATCGAGACCAACCGAGATCTGCCGGGAGTTTCGAAGGCGCCCGAGCCGTTCGAGCGGTTCGACGCGATGACCCTGATCCCGCTTCCGAAGTTTCGCACGTTCGTGACAGTCGAACCGATCTTGAAATTTGACCGCGCGAGACTGCGGCGCTGGCTTTCGATCATCGGACCGGAGTTCGTGAACATCGGCGCCGACTCGAAGAGCCATGGCCTGCCCGAGCCCACCGCGGCCGAAGTCGCCGCCCTGATCGCCGCCCTGAAGAAGTGCGGCATCGAAGTCCGCGAAAAACACAACCTTCAGCGCCTGATCGAATCACTATAAACCAATAAAACCATGATTATAAAACAAACCCAGGGGCCATTGTTCCAGGTGTCAAATAATAACGAGCTGCGCGTCCGCACGCAGGCTCTCGTCATCACTGATTCCAGCGTGGTAAAGCTCGATGTCGGCGCCCTCGTCGAGACCCCAAAGGCCCCCGAGCTTGGCGACTATGATGTCCTGATCTCGAAGTCCGGCACCCTAAAAGCAGTCGTTAATACCGACGGCCTGATGCTGCCTGATGTCATCGGCGGCGCTCATTTCTCCCCTGGCGGATGCGCCCCGCTGTACGATGGCGGCGATAGCATCCCTCAGTTCAACCCGTTTTC
>Ga0182027_10004721_pt1 | contig 21017 bp, 18 predicted proteins | sample 712E1DmetaG_FD_121300 | JGI IMG/M metagenome (GOLD analysis project Ga0182027, IMG submission 121300) | Permafrost microbial communities from Stordalen Mire, Sweden - 712E1D metaG (Illumina Assembly) | ecosystem: Environmental > Terrestrial > Soil > Wetlands > Permafrost | place: Sweden...
CCGGGGCGACGAAAATCTTCGTTCCCCGCAGGGGAGACTACGATCTGCGCACCGGCGACGGGATCGCCCGCGCCATGGCCGACGGCAAACCCGATCTCATCATCCACCTCGCAGCGGTCGTGGGCGGGATTGGTGCCAACAGAGAGAATCCAGGTCGATTCTTCTACGAGAACGCGATCATGGGCATCGAACTGATGGAGAAGGCCCGCGTCGCCGGAGTGGCGAAGTTCGTGGGGGTCGGCACCGTCTGCTCCTACCCGAAGTTCACGCCCGTGCCTTTCCACGAGGACGACCTCTGGAACGGGTATCCGGAAGAAACCAACGCCCCGTACGGCCTCGCCAAGAAGATGCTGCTCGTGCAGGGCCAGGCCTATCGAGACCAGTACGGCTTCAACGCCATTCACCTGCTGCCGGTGAACCTCTACGGCCCGGGCGATAACTTCGACCCGGCCAGTTCCCACGTGATCCCGGCTCTGATCAAGAAGTGCCTCGACGCCCGAGACCGCGGCGACGCCTTCATCGAGGCATGGGGGACGGGCTCGGCCTCGCGCGAGTTCCTATATGTAGACGACGCCGCGGCCGGGATCGTCCTGGCCGCCGAGCGCTACGACGGACGCGACCCGGTGAACCTGGGCGTCGGCAGCGAGATCACGATCAAGGACCTGACCAACCTCATCGTCAGGCTGACCGGCTTCCACGGAGAGATCCGTTGGGATCCTTCCAAGCCCGACGGTCAACCGCGGCGGGCCCTCGACACCAGCCGTGCCCGCGAAGGTTTCGGCTTCGTCGCCGGAGCCTCGTTCGAGGAAGGGCTCCGCGCAACGATCGACTGGTACGAAACCACACGCCGCGCCCGATGACCGCGCCGCGACTACAGGGTCCCATCGAGGCGTGAGCAGTCTGTCCGATCGGCCGCTGTGTATTGGAGTGGTGCCCGTACTGGATGGCTCCAGCGGCGGCATATACCAGTACAGCGTCACGATGCTCGAAGGGCTCCTCGAGATACAGCCACGGCCCGAGTTGGTTCTGTTTGCGGAAAATCGATATCTGCCGCGCGCGGAAGTCTGGCGGACGCGGGGGTACCAGATAGCTTCTCTCTGGCCTCGAACGGCTCGCTGGAGGCTGCGTGGAAGACTTAGGGCCACCGCAAAGCGACTCTCGGCCGTCGGTCCCCTGGGCCGGGTCGCAGCGCGGCTTCGGGCCGCACTGCCAACGCGGCAGACCGGCACGAGCCAGACCTATCAGGTCCGGGCATTGTCCGGCGCAGCGAGCCAGTGGATCCGCAGGTTTGGGGTCGATTTCCTCGTGTTCCCGGCGCCATCGCCGATCGGGTTCGAGTCGGGCGTGCCGTACGTGATGGCCGTTCACGACCTCCAGCACCGTCTCCATCCAGAGTTCCCCGAAGTGTCCGCAAATGGGGAATGGGAGTCCCGCGAGTACCTGTTCCGGAACGGGATCGAAAATGCCCTGACCGTGCTCGTCGACTCCGAAGTCGGGCGTGAAGACGTCCTCAACTTCTACGGCGACGTGATCTCGTCCGAGCGCACACGGGTTCTTCCGTTCCTTCCGGCCCCATATCTCGACGCGACCGCAAGCGCTTCGGGCGCTACCGTCGCGCGCGAGCGCCTCGATCTGCCCGAGCGATTCCTCTTCTTCCCGGCCCAATTCTGGCCTCACAAGAACCACGTGCGAGTCGTTCAGGCCCTGGCCAAGATTCGCGCGGAGCGAGCCGTCGACGTGGAGGTGGTGATGTGCGGGTCCGCCTCCGATCCGATCAGGGCATCCGTTCTGGATGAGGTTCGCCGAACGGCCGCCGCGGAAGGCATCGAGGACCTCGTCCACATCCTCGGCTACGTCGAGGATGACCTCATGGCGCCTTTGTACGCAGCCTCACGCGGAGTTCTGCTCCCAACCTTCTTCGGGCCTACCAACATTCCCATCCTCGAGGCGTGGGGCATGGGACGACCGGTCCTTTCGTCGGATCTGCGCGGAATCCGCGAGCAATGCGGCGATGCAGCAGTCCTGGTCGATCCCACCTCAGTACAGGCCATCGCCGATGGAATCCACTCGCTGTGGTCGGACGACCGGCTGCGTAGAGGACTCGTCGAGGCAGGGTCCAGGCGCCTGGCACTGTACGGGCGCACCGAGTACAACGCTCGGCTCGCCGAGCTCATCCAGGATGCCGGGCGCCGCGTTCGTGGGGTCACGCCCGGACCGACCGATGCGGTCGGGGCTCCCGACTCTGAGCGGATATGATGCCGCACATGGATATCGCTGAAGGCAAGGATCGTGGCTCGATGAGCGCGATCGAGTCCATATGCCAGGGTCAAACGCCCATCGCTTACATCGTTCGAGCCGGTGCGACCGACGCCACGACTTCATTCTTCACCGGCGACGACGCGACGTTCCAGGCGGGATTCGTGGTGTATCCGGCCGGCGGCTCGGTCGTGCCCCACATCCATCTGCCTGTCGTTCGAACCATCGTCGGGACTTCCGAACTGCTTGTCGTCAGAAGTGGCCGCTGCATCGTGGACATCTACGGTGACAACCAGGCCCTGGTGGCTTCACGCGAGCTGGCAACGGGTGATCTCGTTGTCTCAGTCGGAGGCGGGCACGGATTCCGCATGCTGGAAGACACCGTGCTGTTCGAGGTGAAGCAAGGTCCCTACGGCGGCGCCGCCGAAAAGGAGCGGTTCGATCCCACCGGCGCACCGAGGCCGCAGTGATCCCAGTCAATGAGCCGCGCCTGGACGGTCATGAACTCGAGTACGTAACCGAGTGTCTGCAGACCGGCTGGATCTCCTCGGCCGGGCACTTCATCGCCGAGTTCGAAGATAGTTGGGCTTCCTACTGCGGAAGGCGCCACGGCGTGGCCGTGTGCAACGGAACCGTGGCCCTGCAACTGGCAGTTGCAGCGCTCAATCTTGGTCCCGGCGACGAAGTCATCATGCCGTCGTTCACGATCATCTCTTGTGCGATGGCGGTCGTATACCAGGGGGCCGTGCCGGTTCTCGTTGACGCCGACCCGGCCACGTGGTGCATGGACGTGTCTCAGGTGGCGGCCAAGATCACGCCCCGAACCAAGGCGATCATGCCGGTCCACATCTACGGCCACCCAGTCGACATGGATCCGCTGCTCGAGCTCGCCAAGAAGCATGGGCTGGCGATAATCGAGGACGCGGCGGAGGCACACGGCGCCCAGTACCTGTCGAACCGCGACACGGACCCGAAGTGGCAGCGTTGCGGCAGTTTCGGCGACCTCAGCTGCTTCAGCTTCTACGCCAACAAGCTGGTCACGACCGGCGAGGGCGGCATGGTCGTCACGGATGACGACGCACTCGCCGAGCGGCTGCGCCTGCTGCGCAACCTGGCGTTCATCCCCAGTCAGCGGTTCCTGCACGAGGAGCTTGGCTTCAACTTCAGGCTGACGAACGTTCAGGCGGCGATCGGCAAGGCCCAGGTCGAGCGTATCGGCGAGACCGTCGAAACGAAGCGCCGGGTCGGCGCACGCTATTTGGAGGCGCTGACCTCGATTCCCGGCATCCGTATGCAGGTTGAGCGGCCCTGGGCGCGATCGGTGTGGTGGATGAACGGCCTGGTGCTCGAAAAGGGAAGCGGCCATAACGCGGTATCCCTGGCCAAGCGCCTGGCGGCGCTCGGGGTCGAAACGCGCCCCTTCTTCCTGGGCCTGGACCGTCAGCCCGCCTTGCGAAGACGCGGTCTATTCGATGGCGAGTCATACCCCGTAACCGAAGAGCTGGCGGACATGGGCCTGTACCTGCCGTCCGGCGTTGGACTAACTGAGGAGCAACAAGAGACAGTGATTGCAGCCGTGAAGCAGGTCCTGGCATGACCGGAGTCTTCGGTCCCGACTACTCCGACTCCTACGACGCTTTCTACGCGGACAAGGACTACGGCGCCGAGTGCGACCTGGTTGAAGGTATCTTCAAGGACCTCGGCCACCCGGTACGGAGCGTTCTCGACCTCGGCTGTGGAACGGGCCGCCACTCAGTCGAACTCGCTCGCAGAGGCTACGAGGTCGTTGGGGTCGACCTGTCCGGAGGAATGCTCGAACGCGCGCGTCGACGGGCTGCCGCCGCGGGCGTAAGCGGCACGACCTTCGTCCTCGGCGATGTGCAGAATGTCCAGATCGGGCGGCGGTTCGATGCCGTGCTGTCGATGTTCGCCGTCGTTGGCTATCAGATCAGCGACGCCGCTGTTCGGTCCACGCTCGGCAACGTCCGGCAGCATCTCGAGCCGGGAGGCGTCTTCATCTTCGACGTGTGGTATGGCCCGGCGGTAGTCGCCGTGGGTCCATCGGCGCGGGTCAAGGTCGTGCCGGTCGAGGACGGCGAAATAGAGCGCAAGGCGGTCGGAACGCTCGAGCCAGGCGGTCACGTCTGTTCCGTCAAGTACGAGCTCACCCGGCGTCAGGACGGCAAGCCGGATGCGCACAGTTCGGAAACGCATCGAATGCGCTACTTCTTCGAAGAGGAGCTGGGCGGGTTCCTGACCGAAGCAGGCCTAACCCTGCAGAGCCTCGCGGCGTTCCCGGACGTCGAGAATCCACCATCGGCGGAGTCTTGGAATGTGCTGGCGATCGCTGCTGGATAAGTCTGGCCAGCGTCTCGAGGCCCTCTGCTAGACTCGCTCGATGCCCCGACTCTCCGGCCTCTATTCCCGCATGGACCCGTTTCTGATGGGAGCCAAGCCCGAGAAGTCGGACTACGGACGGTCGATCGTTTTCGGCGAGGCCGGCAATGCGCTGATAGGAGACACGCTTCGGCGCCCGGAGCCAAGCCTGGTGGCCCGCCTCGGCGCGGCCGAAATGCGGTGCCTCACCTTCTCCACCCGAGCCCGGTGGCTACGCAAGCTTGGCTTCTCCTACCCGGCATCGGTGCAGTCGCAGATGCGTCTCAACGCCGGTTTCTTTCCCGTCACAGGACGCGCTCTCGATCGATTCTCGTCCGAGTTCCTCGACGCCGTATCCCAGACGGACGTCATGGCGATCTGGTTCAACCGCAACGAGCACCGGATCATCCAGCGGTACTGTCCTTCGGCTGACCTCGTGGAACTGGGCTGCCTCGAGGCGATGCCCTACCGCGAGCCGTGGAGTGCGGCGTTGGCGGGCAAGGTGGTTCTGGTGGTTCATCCCTTCGACCGCTCCATCGAATCCCAGTACCGACTGCACCGGCGGGAACTGTTCGCGAACCCGGCCGTCCTGCCGGAATTCGAGCTGAAGACCCTGCGCGCGGTTCAATCGATTGGCGGTAATGACGGAGGCTTCCGAAGCTGGTTCGATGCGCTGAACGACATGCAAGAGCGCATCAGGGCCGAGCAATTCGACGTCGCGTTGATAGGTGCCGGGGCATACGGTCTTCCGCTCGGCGCCTTCGTGAAGGGACTCGGTAAGCACGCTATCCATATGGGCGGCGTCACGCAGGTCTTGTTCGGCATCAAAGGCCGGCGCTGGGAGACTGAATACAAGGACTCCCTGGGCGCGATGATCAACGAGCACTGGGTGAGACCACTCCCGGAGGAGACTCCGGTTGGAGCGCAGATGGTGGAGCAGGGCTGCTACTGGTAGAGGCCGGTGGCCAGACGCCGCCGTCATCACTGATGACTCGGCAATGTCGCCACCGGAGCGCCGACCACCGTCGGAGATGTCGACGCATCCGAGTAGGGCGGCGGTCTACCCGTCGTCAGGCGACATTTGCCTCACTGGCAGTGTGTATCGTTTGCGCAATTCAGCGCTGCAGACGCGCCGGAAATGATCACGTCGATCGTTCAAGACGCTGCCGGGAGTCTCTGTTGAGTCGAACCGTCGCCATCATCCAGGCGCGCACGGGCAGTTCGCGTTTGCCGGGAAAGGTCCTCCTCCCACTTCGCGGTGTCCCAATCCTGACGCACGTCGTGGAGCGCACGCGCCGGGCCGGCCTTGTGGACGAAGTCGTCGTGGCTACGACGCGACTCGCGGCAGACGACGCAATAGCCGCTCTCGCCAGGGAATCCGGGTGGGCGCTATGGCGGGGCAGCGAGACCGACCTGCTCGAGCGCTATGTGGAGGCGGCACAAGCCAACGCGGCCGATGTCGTGGTCCGGATCACGTCCGACTGCCCCTTGATCGACCCGGAGCTCGTGGATGAGGTGGTTCGGGCTCTTTCTACGACGGGCGCCGACTACGCCAGTAACACCCTGGAACCGCGGACGTATCCGCGCGGGCTCGACGTGGAGGCCATGACGACTGCGGCACTGCAGCGCGCGAGCGCCGAGGACACGGACCCGACGTGGCGAGAGCACGCCACTCCGTACATATATCGCCACCCTGAACTGTTCCGCCTGACGCGGGTCGCTTCACCCGAAGACCACTCGGACCACCGGTGGTGCGTCGACACGTCAGAGGACCTGGACCTCGTGAGACGCATCTATGACGTTGTGCAAAGCGAGCGATTTGGGTGGCGGGAGGTGCTGGACTTGGTCCTGGCCCACCCGGACTGGGCGACGGTGAATTCGACAGTCGAGCAGAAGCCAGTGCCAACGTGACGCACCAACGAACGATCGTCCCAGACGATGATGATCGTGAACACGACCCAAGCTCCCCGTCCGGCGAGACCGACAGCGCTGTGGAGCAGGACGAGGCGGCGGTGAAGCGTTCTCAGACTCCCTATCGAGTCCTTGCGGTCTGCTTCAGCCTGATCATTTTCGCGGCAAGCGCCTGGTACATCGGGCGGACATTCCAGTGGGGACAGCTCGGGCAGGTGCTGGGGCAAGTCAACCTCCTGTTCTTGATCGTTGGCGGCGGGGGCTCGCTCGTGGGCTACTGGGTTCTCCGAACGCTCCGATGGCGAATCCTGCTGCGCCGAACGGACACCCACGTGCCCCTGATGGACCTGTACCTCTGCACGGCCGTTTCGTTGAGCTTCGCCCTCTTCACTCCGCTGCAGTCGGGAGAGGTCCTCAAAGTCGAATTGCTCAAGAAGTACGGAATGCTTGAACGCTTTCCCGGCTACGGCTCGTTTCTCGTGGAGCGGGCCCTGGACATGGCGGTGTTGCTTTCAGTTGGCTGTTTCAGTCTCCTGACGACCCTCGACATACTCCCGAACCGCACATACGCCTACTGCGTCCTCGGTGGCCTTGCGTTGTTCTGCGTGGTCGGCTTGCTCGCTCTTGCGAAGCTCCGCCTCCGGGGCCGGCCGCAACAATTGCTCATGACCATGAGACAGTGCATTGGGGACACCCGGACGCTGATCCTGGTCGCTGGGATCACGTGCGTCTCCTGGGCCTCGGTGGCCTTCAGCTGGCAAGTGTTCCTCTACAGCGCAGGCATCAACATCGGTTTCGTAAACGCATTGGCACTCATGTCGGTGGTATCTCTCATCAGCATCGCCAGTCTCATTCCCGGCGGCGTGGGCATCTCAGAGGTCGGAAGCTCCACGATTCTGATGCGGTTCGGCCTCGCGGCCTCCACGGCGCAAGCGGGCGCTATCGTGTTGAGGTCGCTCTCTCTCGTGGCGATCGGCCTTGGAGCGGGCCATCTTGGGGTCTGGAAGCTGGTCCGCTTGCGCCGGAGCCGGCGCCTCGAGGCGGGGGCAGCAGACACGGAGAGCGCCGCCGAAGACAACTCTCCGACAAGCTAAGCATCTCGAGGCAAGGGGCCGTGGGCAAGCGAATCGCCATCCTGCAGTCGAACTACATCCCGTGGAAGGGATACTTCGATCTGATCAACAGCGTCGACGAGTTCATCCTGTACGACACCGCGCAATTCACCAAGAATGACTGGCGCAACCGCAACAGGATCAAGACGCCGCGAGGGGTTTCCTGGCTGACCATCCCCGTGTGCCACAACTTTGGGCAAACGATCCAAGAGACGAAGGTCAGCGATCCTGCCTGGGGCCCAAAGCACTGGAGCACCCTTCGGCAGAACTATTCGGACGCGCCGCATTTCAAGCCGTACGCCCCGCTGTTCGAAAGCCTCTACCGCGGCGTTGTCGGCGAGGAGTATCTGAGCGCGATCAACTACCGGTTCATGCGCTTGGTCTGTGAGATCATCGGCATCGACACGCCGATCTCATGGTCGCGGGACTACAGCCTGGCCGACGGCAAGATCGAGCGGTTGGTGGAATTGTGTCGGCAGACAGGAGCCGACGAGTACCTGTCCGGGCCGGCCGCCCAGGACTACCTGAAGGAAGAGTCGTTTTCGGATGCGGGAATCACTTTGACCTACATGGACTACTCCGGGTATCCGGAGTACCGGCAGCTCTACCCTCCCTTCGAGCACCGAGTCAGCATCCTGGACTTGATATTCAACGAGGGCCCTGACGCCCGCGGCTACCTCAAGAGCTTTGCCCAGCGCAGCGCAGGCTCGCCTCTGGAAGGAGGAGCGTGATGGATATCTCAGTCGTCATCCCGGTGTACGGCTGCAGAGCCTGCCTCCCGGACCTTCATCGGCGGTTGGTCGCGTCGCTGTCCGAGATCACCACGAGCTACGAGATCATCCTGGTGAACGATGCCTGCCCGCAGAACTCGTGGGAGGTCATCAAAGAGATCGCCCTGAAGGACCCACACGTCAAGGGGATCGACCTGTCTCGGAATTTCGGACAGATAAGGGCTATCACCGCCGGATTGCACTATGCGGAAGGTGACTGGGTCGTGGTGATGGACTGTGACTTGCAGGACAAGCCCGAGGAGATCGCGAAGCTCTGGGCCAAGGCTCAAGAGGGCTACGACGTGGTCTTGACTCGGCGGGCGGTCCGCCAGGACTCTTTCCTCAAGAAGCTCTCGTCGAAGACCTTCTACTGGGTCTATGGCTATTTCACCAACGGCGCTTTCGATGGTTCGATGGGCAACTTCAGCCTCAGTCGGCGGATGGTCATGGACAACTACAAACGTATGGGAGACCAGAACCGCGCCTTCATCCTGTTTATCAAGTGGATGGGCTTCAGGTCGGCCGTCGTGGACATCGACCACGCCGAGCGGGCGGCGGGCAGGTCTTCATACACGCTCCGGAAACAGCTACGTCTGGCGCTGGAGGTGATCACAACACAGTCGAACAAGCCTCTGATCCTGTCCATCAGGTTAGGATTTGCGGTCTCGCTGCTCGCGTTTCTGTATGGCATCTACATGGTCTCGCGGTACCTGGTATTCGGCATCAGCGTCGCGGGGTGGACGAGCACAATCGTATCGATCTATTTCGTGGGCGGGATCATCATGGCGCAATTGGGGATTCTTGGGCTCTACGTCGGCTATGTGTTCGACCAAACGAAGGGCCGTCCCATCTTCATCGTGAGGGAGCTCGTGCAACACGAAACCGCAGATGATCGAGGCAGCGAATGATTCTGATCGCGGGCGCAACCGGGTATGTTGGACGATACCTGTGCACGTACATGATCGAGCAGGGCAAGGACATCCTGGCGCTCGGTAGGTCCGGCGAGGTCCTCGAGTTCTTCCGCGAGAGCTCCATTCCGTGCATGGAGTTCGACATCACGGCTGACGAGTCCTACGAACGTTTGCCGCGCCAAGGCGTGGACGCGGTCATCAACCTTGCGGCAGTCCTCGCGGAGATAGCGACGCCAGTCGAGACGATGTTCTCCGTAAACACCATAGGAACCTACAAGCTTCTCGAGTACTGCCGCTCGAATGATATCCGGCGCTTCGTTCAGGCGTCTTCCCACAAGGTCTACAACGACATCCACCACATCCCATTGAAAGAGACCGACTCGCCGTGCTTCACAGGCGACCACTCGCCCTACATCATCTCGAAGATCGCGGCCGAGAACTTCGTCGAGTACTACACCAAGGATTTTGGGATGCAGGGGATCATTCTGCGGCTGACGGGGGTCCACGGCTACGGGGAGATACTTGGCCAACTCGAGCAAGACGGCAGCTACAAGAAGAGCACTTTCGAGATCTTCGTTGCCAAGGCCAAGAACGGCGAGCCGCTCGAGGTCTGGGGTGACTGCAAGGCGGTTCGGGATCACATCTACATCAAGGACGTATTGACGGCTTTCGTTGCCGCCGTCGAGAGTCCGGACGCCGTTGGTGTCTACAACATCGCCACAGGCGTTGGCCTTTCACTGCTCGAAGAGGCACAAGGCTTGGTTGATGTGTTCTCGCCACTGGACCACAGGTCGCCGATCGTGCGGCGGCCAGAGATGCCGGCCTTCACTCGCAGCTACGTGTACGACGTCTCCCGGGCACGGCACGATCTGCGCTGGGAGCCGAAGTACTCCTACATTGAGATGCTGCAGGACTATCGGAGAGAGCAGGAGGTGGGGTTGTACCACCACTATCACTACATAAAGCCCGAGGAACGCCCGGCGACCATGTGACTGCCATGAGTTTTGCGGACTATCTGGTAACTCGCAATCACCTTTTCACCGGTCGCGCGAGCACTGCCATATACCTGGCGCTGCAGGCTAACCAGGTCCGCGGAGCCAGGGTACTTGTGCCCGCAAATGTCTGCTATGCAGCCGTCCTTCCCATCGTGTACTCAGGGAACGAACCCGTCTTTGCCGATGTAGGCGAAGACGGCAACCTGACGTCCGCGGCTGTCCGGGCGGCATGGAGTCCGAATGTGAGGGCTGCGATCATCCCGCACATGTACGGCAATCCCTGCCGGGATATCGACGCCATTTGCCGGACGGCCCGCGCTCAGGGAGCGATAGTCATAGAAGACTGCGCCTCGGCCATGGGAGCCATGGTTGGCGGCACGATGACCGGTACCTTCGGTGACTACGCCGTCTTCAGTTTCGGCTACTCAAAGACGATCGATTGCGGCTATGGGGGGCTGATCGTGAGCCAGCATGATCTTTCCGGCCTGGGCACCATGAATGCCAAGCTCCCCCCCCACGAGCCGAGCGTAGACATGGAGGCGAAGTTGTTTTCTCAGGTCTATCGCGTGCTGCGCAACAACCCTGCAGGTCCTCTCGCCGATACCGTGTATGAGTTCATGCGGCTGCACATGCAGAGCTGTTTCCTTTTCCGGGCACCGGACGAGCAGGTTGACCGGATTGTCGCGTCTATCGGCACCTTGGAGGAGGTCATCGATCGACGGCGAGAGAGAGCCCACCTTTATGGCAAGCTTCTGAACTGGAGCCTCGCCATCAAGCCCTACGCCTTCCACTCCGGTGCGGTTCCGTGGCGGTACAATATCGTCGTAGATGCTGATCTGAAACGCAGCCTCACTGCCGAACTGCTGCGGCAGCGGCTGCGGGTGAGCGACTGGTACCCGGTTGTGGCCCCCATGTTTGGCGTGCACGAGCCCTTTCCGCAGGCCCACAAGATGGAAGAACAGTTGCTAAACCTCCCGTTGGTTGAAGGGAACCTAAACGATATATATCGGAGCGCTGCCTCGATCAACGAGTATCTGGCCTCCAGATGAGTCCTTCCACGCAATCAAGACGGATGTGACAGGCCGGTTCAAGAAATGAGTCGTCGCTCGTGTTGATGCACGATCGTGACGCAGTGCGAACTGTGTTGTGCGCCCAGCGGCCGCGCCAATAGCAGGAGTCCCGATGAAACTGTGCCTCTCCTGCAAACAGGAGTCTGGTTCCGACGATTGGCTGTGTCCTCACTGTGGATACGAGCCGCCACATCACGGCAGTTTCGTCCAACTGACTGCGGGCCAGGCTCAAGAGGGCGAGGGATTCAGCCCAGACTTCTTTGCCGAGTTATTCCAACTCGAGAGCGGAAACTACTGGTTCAGATCTCGGAGCCGCTTGCTGGCCTGGGCGTTGCGATCGTGGTTTCCCAACGCCCAGCGGTTGCTCGAGATCGGCTGCGGCACCGGCTTCGTCCTGTCCAGCTTTCAGGCGGCGTTCCCCCACCTGGAGTTGTTTGGGAGCGAGCTGTTCAGCGAGGGGCTGGTTCTCGCGGAGCAGCGGCTGCCCGGCGTCACCTTGCTTCAGATGGACGCCCGGTTCATTCCCTACGAAATGGAATTCGACGTTATCGGTGCGTTTGATGTCCTCGAGCACATTGAGGACGATGAACTCGTGCTGTCGGAGATGTTCCGTGCCACGAAGCCGGGCGGCGGCATTATCGTGACCGTGCCACAGCATCAATTCCTGTGGAGCGTCGTCGATGAGCATGCCTTCCACAAGCGGCGGTACTCTCGGGTGGATCTCGTCAGCAAGGTGGAGCGAGCCGGGTTCCGTGTCGCCCGGGTCACTTCCTTCGTTTCATTGCTCTTGCCTCTGATGCTGCTGTCCAGACGCACGCGAAACATGACGCGCGCCACCTACCGCCCGTTTGCGGAGTTCCACATCAACAGGACGCTGAACATGGGACTGGAGAAGATCCTCGGCATGGAGCGGTTCGCCATCGAGAAGGGCGTCTCCTTTCCGGCTGGGGGATCGCTACTGCTGGTGGCAAAGCGGGAGGCGATGTGAGCAGAGTTTCCTTCAACAAGCCGCATCTGACCGGCAAGGAGCTCCACTACATCAGCGAGGCGCACGCGCTGGGGCAGCTGTCCGGTGACGGTCCATTCACCAAACGCTGCAACGCCTGGCTGGAGCAGCACACGGGCTGCCGAGAGGCGCTCCTGACACATTCCTGCACCGCTGCGCTCGAAATGGCGGCGATCCTCGCAGACATTCAGCCCGGCGATGAGATCATCATGCCGTCGTACACGTTCTCCTCAACCGCCAATGCCTTCGTGTTGCGCGGCGGCGTTCCCGTGTTCATCGACATCCGACCCGACACCCTGAACATTGACGAGACCAAGATCGAGGCGGCGATCACGTCCAGGACGAAGGCCATCGTGCCGGTCCACTACGCCGGCGTGAGTTGCGAAATGGACGCCATCATGGCGATCGCCGACAAGCATGATCTGTTGGTGATAGAAGATGCGGCCCAAGGCGTCGGGTCTGAGTACAAGGGCAAGCCTCTTGGCAGCATCGGTCATCTAGGCTGCCTCAGCTTCCACGAAACGAAGAACATCATCGCCGGCGAAGGCGGCGCGCTGCTCATCAACGATGCTCGATTCATCGAACGAGCGGAAGTCATTCGCGAGAAGGGCACCAACCGCAGCAGGTTCTTCCGTGGGGAAATCGACAAGTACACGTGGGTGGATATCGGATCCTCGTACCTGCCCGGTGAAATCGTTGCTGCTTTCCTGTGGGCGCAGATGGAAGACGCGAAGGGGATCACCGATAGACGATTGGCGATCTGGGAGACATACCACTCTGGGCTCAGCGGGCTGGAACACGATGGTGCTCTGCGCTTGCCGTTCATTCCTGCTGACTGCACGCACAACGCCCATATGTTTTACGTGCTGTTTGCAGATCTGGATGAACGAACCCGAGCCATAGAGTTTCTAAAGCGTCATGAGATCACGGCCGTGTTCCACTACATACCTCTTCATTCCGCTCCCGCGGGCGTCAGGTTCGGCCGCGCCCCAGGTGATATGTCGGTCACCAATGACGCCAGCGACAGGCTCTTGCGGCTGCCGCTGTACTACGACATGAGCGAAGCGGACCCGCGGAGGGTGATCGAGACGCTGGTCACGTTCAGCAGGTCGTAGGATCGGTCGTCCGCAATTCCCCAGGAGTAACTGAATGTATCTCAGGTTCCGCGCGTGGGCGACTTCGGGCTGGCTGCCCGCCGCGATTCTGCTGGTGGCCACGGGGTTGGTACTCCACAGATACGGCGTGCGGGCCCGCGATATCGCGATCTTCGGCGGGTACGTAGCCTGCGGCCTCGCGCTACCGGGGATGTTGTGGCTGAGGTTGCTGCGCGGTCGTCCGGCGCACATCGCCGAGGATCTGACGTTGGGCCTTGCGGTTGGGTACGTGGCGGAGATCGCGACTTACGTGGCCGCCAGGTGGATCGGGGCGCCGATGCTGTTCCTGCTGTGGCCGCTCTCAACCCTGGCCCTATTCGTTGCGATTCCGGGGTTACGGCGGCACTGGAGGGGAAGCGGCGTCCGCGCCCCACTGGCGTGGTCTTGGTCGCTCGCCGCGATGCTCGGGTTCGTGCTGATCTATTCGGTCCAGACAGTCTTCGTATCGCAGCATCTCAGCGGCACCGACACGCCGTACGTAGATATGCCGTTTCACCTGGCATTGATCGGAGAACTCCGAAATCACGTGCCGCCCCAGATGCCGTATGTCACCGGCGTGCCGCTCGCCTACCACTGGTTCTTCTACGCCGAGGCTGCCGCGACGAGTTGGGCGACCGGCATCGAGCCGGTCACGCTGCTCTACCGTCTCTCCGGGTTGCCGATGTTCGTGGTGTTCGTCGTCCTGACGGCATTCGGCGCCCGTCGGCTGACCGGCCGCTGGTGGACTGGTCCGGTCGCAGTCGCAGTCGCGCTCTTCGGCATGGTGGCCTCGCCGTATGCCTGGTCGAGTAACCCCGTCTTCGATGCCCAGACGCTGTGGAGCACCTGGATCAGCCCCACGAATCTATTTGGGCTCGCCATGTTCGCCCCCATAATCCTCGTCTTCCTCGATCTTCTGCAGGCCGATTCGGCTGTGCCGCGGAGGCATTGGCTGTTGTTGATTCTGCTGATCTTCGGGTGCGCCGGCGCGAAGGCGAGCCTCTTGCCGCTGTTGATAGCCGCTGGACTTGTCGCTGTCGCCGGCGTAGCGATCATGCGTCGCCGTCTGGATCGGAGGGCGGCAACCGGCCTGGTCCTGGCCGTCCTCGGGCTGTTCCTAGCGGACGTCCTGATCTACCGGGGTTCCACGGACAGCGTGGTTGTCGGATTGGATGCGTTGCGCGAGTTTGGCGCCATAAGTGACACCGGCGGCCAAAGCGCACCGGGAACGGCGATTCTGGTCATGCCCATCGCGGGTTTGTTCATCGCGCTCGTGCTGTGGTCATTCCTGTGGGCGGGCGCGTACGGGCTGCTGATTCGGGCAAAGGTCTCGCTGTCCGATCCACGCATCCTGTTGGTTGCCGGGGTGTGCGCCGGCGGCCTGGGCGCGGTTAGCCTGCTCTCATACCCGGGCGAGAGCCAGCAGTATTTCGTCAGGGGCGCGGCGGGCGCGTTCGGAATTCTCACCGCCGCAGGCATTGCTGCGGTAGTGCCCGCTCGATCCCGCTATCTTCCGCTGATTGCCTGTGTCGCCGTTGCGGCGATCTTCGGGGCCGTCGTGGTACAAGCCATCGTCGCGCTCGGTCCCGCCACTGCCCCGGTCTTCTCAAGGTACCATCTGGGCCACGTCCTGCTGTTGATCATCCTGCCGGTCACGGCGCTGCTAGGGGTCGCCGGCCTGGCGTGCCTCGTGTTGCGATTCGCGGCGCGGAAGTACACCGTTCTTCAGGGTGCCGTTCCCTTGCTCCTGATCGCCGTAGTGATGGGGTTCAGCCTCCCCAACGTCGCCGGCCTGCTGAGGACGCCGTTCACCGACGCAACATTCAATGGCCCCGCGGTCCCCGGGGACGGGATCACTGCCGCTCGCTGGCTCCGCGACCACAGCGACCCGAACGATCCTGTCGCGACTAACCTGCACTGCCAGGGCCCGGCCGAGGTCTCGCCCACATGCGACCATCTCAACTTCTGGGTTGCCGCCTATTCGGAACGTCGCGTCCTCGTCGAAGGCTGGGCATACACATCCAAGGCCTCCGACCCGGAGGCCGCCTTCTGGGATCCGCCGCTCCTGGCTGCGAACGATATTGCGTTCACGGACCCGTCCGCGGCTGCGGACGCGAAGCTATACGACACCTACGGCGTTCGCTGGCTATTCGCGGATCTGAGAATCGCCAGCCTGGAGTCGATCGGCCGGTATGCCGACCTGCGCTATCGCAACGGCGACTTCGCCGTATACGAACTGCGTCGCCCGTAACTCAAGCGCTCCGCGTGCGAGCGTCGATCAGGCCTCGTCGAGAGGAGGCGTAACGTCCTCCGGGCGAATACCATCGCCGGCCTTGATCCGAGTCGCCACTCGCCGCCCTTGCAGCGCGTCGAGGTGGCGAGGGTGCATCCCCGTGGAACGCTTGCCCGGCCGCAGGACGTCGAAGTTCTCGCCCTCCATCAGCAGATCCCCCGGCGCAAGATCGCGCGTGGCCTGGATCGCCCGAACCGCGAAGCCCTTCAGCTCAGTCTCGTGTGATCCGACCGCCTTCACTCCGTCACCGCGCACCTGCTCGGCCTCTCGAATCGCTCGCACCATCGCCGTGAGCTGCTCCGGCTCGAGCGCAAAGGCGTGGTCTGGACCGGGCAACCTGTTGTCGATCGTGAAATGCTTCTCTATGACCGTTGCGCCCAGGGCCACGGCCGCTACGGGCCCCACGATTGGGTCACGGCTGTGGTCTGAGAATCCCGCGGCCACTCCAAAGCGCTGCCGGAGCCACGGAATCACCGCCAGGTTCAGGCTGTCCGGTGGCGCCGGGTAGCGGGAAGTGCACTGCAGCAGCGTGATTTCTCCGGCCCCGGCGGCGCGTGCAATGTTGAGGCAGAACTCGATATCGCCTTCCGTCGCGGCGCCGGTCGAGACGATCAACGGCTTGCGGGTCGCGGCGAGGCACTGGAGCAACCGCACGTGGTCGATCTCGTAGCTGGCCACCTTGTGCCGCTTGACGTACGGATCGACTGCATCCGCATCCGCAACCGAGAACGGCGTCGACATGAATTCGATGCCGGCCTTCTCGCAATGGGCCGCGATCTCCCCGAGCATCTCGTACGGCATTTCTAGGTCGGCGAAGATGTCGTTTATGGAGCGCTTGATGCCCGCATCCGCGAGGTAGTCGCTCTCGCCCGCATCGGCGACATACGTGTCTCGGGCTCGATATGTCTGGAACTTGACGGCGTCGGCGCCGGCCTCGACCGCTACGTCGACCAGTGCTCTGGCCATGAGAATGTCCCGCTCCGAGGTGCCCATACGCCAGTTGCTGCCCGCCTCGGCGATGACAAATACATGCTCTCGGTCGCTCATTTGCCTACCACTTCCAATGCGACTGCCGTGCGGGTCGACGCCGGCGAACGGTACAGCAGTACGCCGCCATTGTCGCCGACGAGTCGGAACCCGGCTTGCTCGAACACACGCCGCGATGCTCCGTTGTCGACCTTGACCCGTGCGATCACGTCCGCTCGGGGCGACCGGGCCGAGAACCGGCGCAGGGCACTGGCCAGGAGAAGGCTGCCGACAGTTCCGCGGTGCTCCGGGGCGACCGATATCGACACTTCCGCGCCGTCGTCCTGGGCCTCGAACCTGACCTGCCCGATGGGGCCTGCGCCGGTCTCGCCGATCAAGAACAGGCACGACCGATCTGCCAGCCGTGCACGGAGCCACTCCTCATGCTCGGGGTACGGGATCGGCTCGGAGTGGAGCGACGCGGCGCGCGTCCCCGGGTCGTTTGCCCATCTCCACAGCAGCCGGCCATCGGACCAGGCGGCCTTGCGGACCCGCACGCCGTCGATCTGGTTCGCCACTCGTTCCACGCCCCGGCCATCGATGAGCTCCCAGGCCCGATCGCTCATGTCGCCGCGCCGCGCAACGTCAGCGGCCAGTTCGCCGATCAACCCGGCCAGCGCGCCAATGTCTAGTGTCCCCGCGGCGCCGCCGTCGATGGCCGCCCCCGCGGCCGCCAGCCCCGTGGCGTTGGCATTCTGGTTGTCGGCGACGCGCACAATTACCGACGGCCGGCCCAGCGCACAGCGTTCCCATGACGTCGTTCCGCCGGCGCCGATGACGATGTCGGCGTCCGACATCAAACTGGCCATGGCCTCGGCTTCGATGGCCCGATGGACTTCAATCTCGGGTCCGAACGCCGGGTCGACGTGGCAGAGGGCGCCCAGTACGACCACGATGCGCGCCTCCGGAAGTGCCGACCTCGCCGCCGCAACCGCCTTCGCTGTGGCCCCAAACGGATCGCCGCCGCCCATCGACACGAGAACGTTCTCGACAGCACCCACGGGACGACGACCGGCCTTTCGCGCGGTCAGGAACGGCTGACGCAAGAGGACGAAACGGGTACCCACCAGCAGTCTGGTGGCCGGTGCGGCGAGGTCGGCGTAGTCGGCGGGCGAGACTCCAAGATTCGCGTTGACCACGACCTCACACGTAAGTCTTCGATCGGCGAGGTCATCGATGACCAGCCGAAGCGTGGCGAGGTTCCGGGCTGCCTTTAGCCACTCCTCACCCAGGCCGTAGTGGTCCATGACGAGCGCCGCGAAGGGACGCCCCCGCCGTTGTTGCGGCAAGCTGCTGCGGATCTCGGCTGCCTCGTCGGCCGCCGGGCCCTCCAGCCGAACGACCTGATACCCGCGAGCGGCTATCAGGTGCGAGAGATCGCCGACCGCTCGCCGAGTGGCGAACCAGGGCTCGATGCCGCGGCGTTCGAGTTCAGCCGCCAGAGCGAGGCAGCGCACAACGTGTCCCGTCCCGATGGCTTCAGACGCATCGGCCCGGAAGAGCACCCGGCGTGGCTTCGAGCCACCGTCCGGCGCTCCTATCCGCGCCACCCGGCGCGGTACGCCTCGGTCACCTTGTCCAGCGCGGCGACGGTATCGTCGAGGTCCCCATCCGTCATGGCCGAGAAGAGCGGGATTGTAAGCAACCGCTCGTAGGCCGACTCGGCCACGGGCAGGCTGCCCTCGAGTTCCGGGTATCTCTTCCGATAGAACGAGTGGCGGTGGACCGGTATGTAGTGGACGTTGGCTCCGATCCCTTCCGCCCTCATGGCACGGTATACGACGCCCCGATCGACTCCGAGCCGGTCGAGGCGCAGAAGAACGACGAACAGATGCCATGCGGGATCGGAGGCCGGGTTGACCGCTTGGATGTCAACTGCCCAATGTCCGGCCAGGGCTTGCGTGTAGCGAGCGGCGAGGCGGCGTCGCGCCGCCAGGAACTCGTCGAGGCGAGTCATCTGGCTCGTTCCCAAAGCCGCCATGACATCCGTGAGGCGGTAGTTGTAGCCGAGCTCGACCATGTCGTAGGTCCAGTCGCGGCGAGCCGCCAGTTCCGCGCCGATGCCGTGGTTGCGGAACCTTCGCAAGAAGGCGGCCCGGTCGTCGTCGTCGGTCAGAACGGCGCCGCCCTCACCGGTCGTGAGGATCTTGGCCGGGTGGAGCGAGAGGACCGTCAGATCGGCCAGGGTTCCGACCGGCCGATCGTGCCATGTCGCGCCGAGTGAGTGCGCGGCGTCGGCCACGATCGGGATAGGGCCGCCTGGGGCCGCGTTCGCCACGGCGCGCAAAGCGTCGTAGTCGGCCGGCTGGCCGGCGTAGTCCACGGCCGCGATTGCCCGCGTGCGCGGCGTGATTGCATTGGCCACCGCTTTGGGGTCGATGAGCATGGATCCCGGCTCAACGTCAGCGAAACGCGGCTCGGCGCCGACGTAGAGAACGGCGTTTGCCGTCGCGGCGAACGTCATCGGCGTGGTCACGACTTCGTCGCCCGGGCGGAGTCCAAGTGAGGCCATCGCCCCATGCAGAGCCGCCGTACCGCTGCTATAGGCGACTGCGTGCTTGGCACCGGTCGCCCCTGCGAGCGCCTCCTCGAAAACGGGGACTCGCGGGCCGGTGGTCAGCCAGTCCGAGCGCAGCGCGTCTGCGACCGCAGCCAGGTCCGCTTCGTTGATGTCCTGGTGGGCGTATGGCAGAACCTTCGACCGGACAGGTGTCCCACCGTCGATCGCCAGGCGAGCCGTCATGGCACGCGTTCTCCGGCTGCCAGCCGCTCGGCCATCCAGACGCGGGTGGCAGCGAGTCCCTCCGCCAGCGACACCTGCGGACGCCAGCCCAGCACCTTGTCGGCCAGACGCGCGTCGCAGCGCAGGACCGCGATCTCGCTCTGGGGATGGATGTGGGGAGCGTGGACGATCTTGCTCGCGTCCGTTTCGACGAGTGCGGCCAGCTCGTTGACCGAAACATCGACGCCGGTGCCGGCGTTGAGGATCTTGCCGGTCGCGCCGTCGGAGAAGAGCGCGTCGCAGACGAACCGGGCGCAGTCGCGGACGTACAGGAGGTCGCGGGTCTGGGTGCCATCGCCATAGATCCGGAGCTGCTCGCCCTGGAGTGAGAGTCGGGTGAAGATCGCGACCACGCCGCCCTCGCCGACAGAACGCTGGAAGGGCCCGTACGTGTTGAAAGGCCGGACGACCGTGGTGGGAAGCCCGTAGGCATGGAAGAAGCTCAGGGTAAGTGCTTCTCCGGCAACCTTGGACGCCGCGTACGGCGACGCCGGCTTGACGGGGTGAGTCTCCGCAATTCCTTCGGGCGCGATTGCTAGGTCGTAGACCATGCACGTGCTCATGAATAGGACCCGGGTGCCGTGCTCGCGCGCCGCCTCCAGAATCCGGAATGTCCCGACCACGTCGTTGTCGAATGTCTCGGCCGGATTGTCGATGCTGTCCTGCACAGATATCGAGGCAGCGAGGTGAGCGACCGCGTCGGCCCCGGCCAGCCATTCTCTGCAGGCCTCGCCGTCGCGTACATCTCCAACGACCAACGGCTCGAGGTGCGGATGGTCGACAAGGGCGGCCAGGTTGCCGCGATCGCCCTGGCTCAGGTTGTCGACCGGCAACACGGTATGGCCGCGCTCGAGCAACTCGGCCACGACCCAGCGACCGATGAAGCCTGCGGCACCAGTAACGACCACTCTCACAGCTGGACTCCGTCAACGGCGGCGCGCAGTACAGCCTCGACTTCGGGACCGTCCATCGGCGCCACGCCGTCGGAACGATAACCGCCGACCGGCGCGGCGGGAACGTGCTCGTAGGCGGCGGCAATGTCGAGGGGCGTGTCGATCGACGGGAGCACGACGTACATCGGGCCGACATCGTGAGCGCGGAGTGACTCGTCCTCGGTCATCAACTCCTCGTAGCTCTTCTCGCCGGGCCGAACCGGGATTCTGACGATCTCGATCTCTTCGGGGCGCCGGCCGCAACGTGGGGCGAATACGGCGATCGTGGCGCTCACGATGTCGGCCAGCCGGGCGGTGGGCATCTTGAAGACGAAGACCTCGCCACCGTGAGCGACGCGAGCAGCCTCGAGGGCAAGGTCCACGGCGCGGTCTGTGCTCATCACGAAGCGCGTCATGGTCGGGTCGGTCACCGTCACCGGACCA
>Ga0182027_10004722_pt1 | contig 21015 bp, 15 predicted proteins | sample 712E1DmetaG_FD_121300 | JGI IMG/M metagenome (GOLD analysis project Ga0182027, IMG submission 121300) | Permafrost microbial communities from Stordalen Mire, Sweden - 712E1D metaG (Illumina Assembly) | ecosystem: Environmental > Terrestrial > Soil > Wetlands > Permafrost | place: Sweden...
AGTCGCGTGGCGGAGTTGACACCCGCCGCGTGGAAAGCCGCGCAGAAAAAATCCTGACATCCTCACCAGTCTAACCGCGCCCGCGCCCGCCGCCTAGACGGGGTTAGCTACACGGATACGTTCAAGATTTAATATGTTTTCCATACCCCTGAATGCCCAAAGGCATTCGCCCCCGATTTGCTCACGAAATCTCCCGTAAAAATGGAAAAAGGCGACTGAATGGATCGGTCGCCTTAGCCATCTATCATGTTGTGGGAGAGTGCTTTACATCAATTATTATGCAACGATTATTAAAAATCTCTTAAACCGACCTTTGATGCACAATCGAAACCATTCCCCTCATATCGTGCTCATACCCTGCTCATGTTTTCCCGACTCATGGATCTTTTAGTCTCCTTGCCTATCATAATCTTCCCCAGGTATCCCCCATGCGTCTTGGTTTCATTTGAGATTGGTCCTATTCATCAGCGGTCCCACTCATATTTTCGATGTTTTTACCGATCGAGAGTTGGCCGGGTTCTGAATCGCCAATTACCGGATGATCCCGCTTCCAGCCAGTGCCAAGTTCGTAGCAATTTTCATTTTCAAGACACACAATGAAATAATCCGGGTTGATACGGCACCTGTCCCTTAACCAATCTCCAAAATCACGACGATAACCTTGCGCAATCCGCTTTTGTTCCATTTTGATCTGATCAAGACGGACTTTTATCATATCCTTAATCCGTTCATCAGATAATGTGGGGTCTTTCCTCCGTAGCTTTGCCGATTTAAAACGTATTGCAATCTCAAGGTATCCCAATCGAGATTCTCTCACCGAATAACTCCCGTCCGCCTTTTTGAGCATGGCGTTTAAAACGAATGCGAAATGTTCAGGCACAACAAAACTTCGTTTGCCAACTATTATCAATCGTTTTCCAAGGTCGTATTGAAACGGTCCCTTTGATAATTTATTGGTTTTGTTGCTGGATAAATCTTTCGGCTCTGGCAATTTACCAATTTCGCAGATAGTGTCTATGGCGTGCGGGTTGTCTGAATGTGGCGTAGTTGATAAAAAGTTTGAGCACAAAGTGAATAATGGGTTTCCTGGCTGCCCTTCCTTAACGATCTGCCAAGATCCATCCTGCCCGCTGCAACTTTCACAATGACGGAAAATATTCTCAAAGAATATCGATGCAGATACCAGTTTCCCCTGTTTCTGCAATCTCTCAAATGAAAAGGTCACTGCATTCTCGAGATCCAGCCCTGGCTCTTCCGAGGAGCCAAAAAAGTAATTGACCAAGATGAAATCGCAGCCTCCGCTATACCGCCATTTGCACCGGCTCTCGATTTCTCTGCAAAATTCTATAAACGCCATTTCATCAAAGCCCCATGGCAATTTCCCCTCTCTGAACTGGGTCATCTTATCGAAAGTGCTCTGATCTGGCTCGTGAAAACCGGCGAAATAGAAATCAACATTATTTTTGGAACGACGATGGAAGTGCCCCAAGGATGGGAATATTTCTTGTTTTGCAAAGGTCAGTTCTGGGCGGCATAAAATAATCGCCAAGAGTCTGACGCTTCGCTTGCTGCCATCCAGCTTACATTCCTTTACGCGTCGTTTTAGGTTTTCCAGGATTTCATTGAAACTGACGGCTGTGTCCATATCAGATTGTCTCTTTTGGGTTCAAGATGGTGCAATTATGTGATGTCCGGCATCGCATCAATAGCCCGGCGCTTCCTTTCGGTATCGATGTGGGTGTAATTCTGGCTGATCGCTTCGGAATCATGACCGATGATATCCAGGGCCACCACGTCTGGAATGCCATCTAAAGTGGTTGTCTTTTGCGGTTCGTCAGATTTCTGTTCGTTGCTTTTGGTCATTAGTTCAAGGGTTTTCTTTGGGGTGAGAAACGGCGTTCTCGAAAAGAATGTCTGGCATTTTGTCGGCGGCCTGCCTCAAAGCCGATGTTTCAATGTGGGTGTATTGTCGGCTGATGCTCTTTGAATCGTGGCCGACAAATTCCATTGCGACTGCATCCGACACCCCTGCAGATTTCAAAAGCGATGTGGCGGTGTGCCGCAAGCTGTGAAACGAGACTTCGTTTTGCACCCGCTTGCCGGACCTGCCTTTACCGGTTGCCTTGTGCGTTGTTTTGGATGCCAGTCCGGCGGAAACAAGGATATCGTGAAAATCATTGCTCAAATTGCCCGCGTGCTTGTGACGCTTGGCCCTGTCATGGATGCGCGGGAAAAGCGGGGCCTCCGGCGCATCGGCAGAGGGAAGCGATTCAACAAAGTTCAGCAGCGGTTTGGCCAGCGGGAGGATCTGTCTGCGGCCTGTCTTGCCCGTCACCATGCGCAACTCAGCGCGTTGCAAATCGATGTTGCTCCACGTCAAAGCTGCGATGTCGCCAAGCCGCTGGCCTGTGTAAATTCCAAACATAAGCATCCCACGCCATTCGTCATCGGCCACTTCCAAAATTCGCCGCAATTCCTCCAGCGTGAATGCCCGGCGCTCAACTTGGTCGTGGCGTCGTTTTAACAACGTCACCCTCTCGGCTTCGTTCACATCAACCAATCCATCCCGCCGCGCCTGAGCGAAAGCAGAGCGGATAATCTTCAAACCGACATTGACGGTCCCTGGCGTCACCCGCTCTGCCAACTGATCGCGGAAGCCGGTAATGTTTGCCGCCGTGATGTTGGTGATGTCCCGCTCTGCTTTGGAGCCAAGGAATTCCTTGAATTGCGACACAACGCTGACATATTTCACATGTGTCGTCTGGCGCGCTTCAATTTCTTTGCGTTTAAGCCATGCCTCCATGAAGTCGCCAAGCGTTGAACTTGCCAGGCGCTCCGGGTGAGCCATTGCGTAAATGTCGGCAATGGTCTGGCGGGCGCGGGATTCAGTGAGCCGTCCGGTGGACGCATCGCGGGCCGCGTCCTCGTATTCGTTGGCGATGCGTTGCGCCGTGCGGCGCTCGCTTGTGCCAGTGCTGCGGGTTGTGCGTCTCCCGTCTGGCAGTCTGAAACAAGCTGACCAAAATGGCGATTTGGGATGTTTGAATAATGATGCCATATTGGTAATAACAATAGTAATAACGTTTAAGGATGTCAAGGGGGTTTGATAATGTTTCATTTACGAGGTAAACGAATGACTGCGAGGGTGCGCATTGGTTGCAGGGGTTCGACTCCCCTTAGGGTCGCCATCCTCATTATCAAGCACTTGCGCATAATCGGGTTGCCGGTGGCAAAAAGCCAACGGATGCCAACAACGTTTAAGGTTGGCACGGCGCAACGAAAGAAGCGCCGGGCCAGGGGCGGGGCGGGGTTTCGTCCAAGCAGTTTTCAGAAAAAAAAGCACTTTGATTTACTTTGATTTACTTTGACCCACTTTGACGTTCGCCGGCTTGGGCTTGACCCGTTTGGGGAGGTGGCCAACTTGGGTTCGTTTGGCAAAAATGCCGTTTTTCGCCCAGGGCGTGGTTGACAAAGCCAAGGGGTTCCGCTGCGGGACTTTTGCCCGCGGTAGAACGGCTGGTCTTTTTGAAACCCGCGCTGGCAGTTTCACCTGATGACGCCTGAGCATTCATGGAACCATTACAGCATGGTTTCCAAATTTGTCATTCCCACCGTGGGTACGATTTTCATCGCAAAAATGAGCGCCAAAACCACCGTGAACGGCCTGTAAAAGAGGGGTGAAGTCGCGGTGGGGGTGGGAAAAATCAGGATGCGATTACAAAAATAGTTTGGGGCAAAGGCGGTTTTGGCTGCCGAAACGGTCATTTTTTGAGGCGGTTTTGAGGGATCGGAAACTGGATTGAATGCAAGTGGTTGATAATCCGTTGAATACAGACAAGGCATTTTGGCTGCAAAAGAGCACAGCGCGACCAACCACAACCGAATCCGGAATTGCCCACAGATCAAGATGGAACAACATAGCGAAGCGCACCAGAGGTGCGAGCCGATGGACGCAGATCAAGAAGTTTTGCTTTCCGTAGCCGCGAGAAAGCGCAAAACGCACAAAACGTTTGGGAATGGCCGGCTGGCAAAAGGGGGAGAGGATAGAATCATGGGCGGATGGCAGAATTCCACGATTGACGGCCCTTGGCTAAAATCAACGAGAAAACTTAAAAACGGACAATAGTTTGGTGACCCCTATTTCTATTTTGCTGCTCGCTAATGAGGCAAAGCTATAATTTGACCCGTTCTACGTTCCAATACGTTCGAAGAACAAACTTACTACAGACACGAGGCCTGCTACGAGAAACAATGCCATCAGAGCAATAAGCAAGCCGGTCGGGGTCTTCTGGGAAATTGCATAAGTGACCATACATTCTTTAATCGCCTCCGTGCCACGCATCGCGTTTGCAGCCACGATATAGCCGAGCGGCAGGAAGGACATCAAGCCGAAGCCAACTCCCAACCCTCGCCAGTCCTGATCACTCATCCAGCCATTATAGTAACAAAGCAACCCACTGCACCCTCCGACGAATGCGAGCACTTTGGCGATTCGAATAGTGGTCTTATGCTTCTTCAGCAGCTCGACGCGGCCTTTTGTCCCGACCTTTAGAGGAATCCAGCGAGACCATTTCGTCGCAAGCCAACTAGCAATAAATGCTCCAGCAATTCCGGACGCGACTGCCACTTCGGGTCCGAAAGCAATAGATCGAATTTTGTCAGGGCTCATATCTCGTTGAACTTCATATCCTGATTCGTCTATGAATCAATTCTAATTCAAGCGGAAGGCCTTGATTCCCTGGGCGGTCACATCGGAACTGATATAGACCTTCGGTTATGCGCATCGAAGGGGGCAACTATAGCTTTGCCCATGTTTGCGCTTTCGTGTTTGGTTCTCATTTGGCTTTCTCCACTGGCCCCGGTCGGATTCGATTCTGCGCTGTCGTGGCATGAATATATCCTGCGGAAGGACAGGCGGGGAGTCAAGCGGAAATTGAACAGGGTTTGATGGGGGCGGAGGCTTGATACTGCCACCGTTGGATGGAACCAAAATATCACGGCTCGACAGGAGTCTCGCCCTACCATCTGTTAGGAAAGGGTTTTCATCTGCGTGCATCTACGTGATCTGCGGGCCATTACTCCTCGGCGCTGGCGAGGCGGGACAGGACTCCGAAATCTTCCAGGGTGGTGGTGTCGCCTTTGATTTCAACGCCGCCGGCGATTTGCTTGAGAAGCCGGCGCATGATTTTGCCGGAACGGGTCTTGGGCAGGGCCTCGGCAAATCGAATGTCGTCGGGTTTGGCGACGGCGCCAATTTCCCTGGCAACGTGGGCGCGCAGTTCTTCCCGGATGGCCGGGGAGGGATGGATGCCAGTCTTTAAGGTGACGAACGCCACCAAAACCTGCCCCTTCATGTCATCGGACCGCCCGACGACGGCGGCTTCGGCCACTTTGAAGTTGCTGACCAGGGCGCTCTCGACTTCGGCGGTGCCGATGCGGTGTCCGGCCACGTTGAGGACGTCGTCAATGCGCCCGACGATCCAGAAATAGCCGTCGTTGTCCTGGCGGCAGCCGTCGCCGGTAAAGTAGCATCCCTGGACTTCGTTCCAGTAGGTGTCCATGAAGCGCTTGGGGTCGCCCCAGACGCCGCGCAACATGGAGGGCCAGGGTTTGCGGAGGACGAGCTTGCCGCCGGAATCTTTCGGGACGGGCTGGCCCTGATCGTTGACGACTTCCGGGACGACGCCAAAGAACGGGAGGGTGGCGGTGCCGGGCTTGGTTGGGGTGGCGCCGGGGAAGGGAGTAATCATGATGGCGCCGGTCTCGGTCTGCCACCAGGTGTCAACAATAGGGCAGCGCTTGCGGCCGATGACCTCGTGATACCACATCCAGGCCTCGGGATTGATCGGCTCGCCGACGGTGCCGAGAAGGCGCAGGGAGGAGAGGTCATGTTTGGCGGGCCATTCCGGCCCCCATTTCATGAAGGCGCGAATGGCGGTGGGGGCGGTGTAAAGAATGGTGACGCCATATTTGGCCACGATGCGCCAGATGCGGTCGGGTTCGGGAAAATTGGGGGCGCCCTCGTACATGAAAGTGGTGGCGCCGTTGGCGAGCGGGCCGTAAACGACGTAGCTGTGGCCGGTGACCCAGCCGACGTCGGCGGTACACCAATAGACATCCTCGTCGCGGAGATCGAAGATGTATTTGGCGGTGAGTTTGGCTCCGAGCAGATAGCCGCCGGTGGTGTGCAAGATGCCCTTGGGCTTGCCGGTGGAACCGCTTGTGTAAAGTATAAAAATCGGGGCTTCGCTATCCAATTTGGCGGCGGGGCAGTCGGCGTCCACATATTCCATTTCGCGGTGCCACCAGACATCGCGGCCTTCCTGGATGTGGATGTCGTTGTTGGCGCGGCGCAGGACGATGACTTTTTGGATGGTGGCGGCGAGAAGCCGGCCGGAGGCGTCCTTGAGCACCATCGCTTCGTCCACGCTTTTCTTCAACTGCACGATGCTGCCGCGGCGGAAGCCGCCGTCGGAGGTGATGACGATTTTGGCCTGGCAATCGAAGATGCGGTCGGCGACGGATTGGGCGCTGAAGCCGCCGAAGACGACGGAATGGACCGCGCCGATGCGGGCGCAGGCGAGCATGGCCACGGCGGCTTCTGGCACCATCGGGAGATAGATGATGACGCGGTCGCCTTGTTGGATGCCGTGGCGTTTGAGGACATTGGCAAAGAGGCAAACTTCGCGATGAAGCTGTTGGTAGGTGAGGGTGCGTTCTTCGCCGGGCTTGCCCGGGCCGGCGGGTTCACCCTCCCAGATGAGGGCGGCTTTGTTGGCGGTGGGCGTGCCCAAGAAACGGTCCAGGCAATTGTAGCTGAGGTTGAGTTGGCCGCCGACAAACCATTTGGCGTAGGGGAGCTTCCATTGCAGGACTTTTCTCCAGCGCTTGAACCAGACCAGTTCGGATTTGGCCTGGCGATCCCAGAATTCTTCCGGTTGCCGGATGGATTGGCGGTAGAGTTTGCGGTATTGGGCCATGGAGCGGATGTGGGCGCGCGCGGAAAAGGATTTCGGCGGCGGGAAAACACGCTCTTCGTGGAGCATGGAGGTGATGTCTTTGCCGGGGGTGGAGGTGATGGAAATGGGTTTGGTCATGTCGCTGTGTTGATAAAGTATGCGGGGAGTTTGTACGGGAGGAGGGCGGAGCGTCAACGGCGGAATCTTGCGGTTTTTATCTTGCCAACAACCAAACAAAGCAGCGACATATACTGTTACGTGAAAAGAAATTGCCCGCAAGGAACAGGCCGATCCGTGATGCTGCTGGGCGTCGGTTCGTTCGCGCACAGCATCGGGCAGGCGCTCAAAGACGATGGGGCGGAGGTTTCGACTTATTTGACGCGCAATTACGGCCATTTCCCGCCGGAACTTGTCGGGCCGACTTTTTCGCGCGAGGCATTTCCCAATCCGTGTCCGCTGGTTAAGAAGCGGAAGGTTGATCTGGTGATTCCGCAATCCATTGATTGGGCACAGGCGCCGTGGGCGGAGGAATTAGCGCGGTCAGGCGCGGCGATTTTCAGCCCGACGGGGGAAGGGATGAGAATCGAGCGCGAACGGGATTTTGCGCGCAAACTGTGCGCGGATTTCAAGATTCCGTTTCCCAAGGCGCACGTGGCGTCGAACCGATTGGAGGCGGAGAGAATAGTCGGCAAACATCCGCGGCCCTTTGTGATCAAGAACCCGCTCTGCTCGCCGACCAGCCCGATTCACACGATCCTGTGCGAGACGGCGGAGGAGACGCGGGCGTGGCTGAGGCGAATCAATTACGCGGAGGGGGTTTTTTTGCAGGAGTACATGGGGCGGGCGGAGGCGGGCCATATTGCGCTGGTGAGCGGGGGGGAAATTTACCCGCTGGTGACCAACCAGGAATACAAACGGGCATTCCACGGCAACATGGGAATTGTTGCGGGCGCGCCGCTGGGGGGATTGGTGGAGAAGGACCCAGGGGACAAATACGGCCTGGCGCGGCAACTGATTCATCCGCTGGCGCCGTGGTTTCGGAAAGTCAAGTATCATGGCCCGATTCAAGCAACGGCCGTTTGCCGCGATCACAAATGGCATGTCATCGAATACAACATCCGCATCGGCGTCACCTCCGGCCCGATGATTCTGCGGCTGCTGGGCAATCCGCTGGAAACCCTGCTGCGAACGGCGCGAAATGAGAAACTGGCGCCGCGCTTCCGCGAGGGCATGAATTTTGGCTGTTCGCTGACGCTGGCCGGGTATGGTTATCCGTACGTGCAGGTGAGCGGGCCGGGATTGCCGGTGGAAATCAAGGGGCGGTTTGATTGCGACGTCTGGTGGAACGAGGTCGCGCGGGAGCCGAATGGGGGGCTGACCACCACCGGCCACCGCATTGCCGACGTGAACGGATTCAGTTCGGGGATTGAGGCGGCGATTGCAACGGCCTATCGCAACCTGCGCAAAATCCGGGTGCTGGGGAGCTATTATCGCGGGGACATCGGCGAGAGCCTCTGGCCGCCGGGGAGCGAATAAGGTGATCCAAACTAAAACGACTTGGGCGCGGGTTCGTTTTTTCGTGTCATTCCGAGCGGTTCGTGCTTAAAGAACAGTGGCGTATTGATGAACATGCATTCCGATGGATTTCCGTTGCGGCCGGCGTGGGTCGAGATTGACCTGGCCCGGCTGCGGCGCAATTTGCACATCATCCGCCAGGAACTTCCCCCACCTGTCAGTTTGCTCGCCGTGGTCAAGGACGAAGCCTACGGCCACGGGGCGATGGACGTGGTGCGGATCGCGCTGGAAGAAGGGGCGTGCGGCTTGGGCCTGAGCACGCTGGAAGAAGCGATGACGCTGCGGGACGCCGGCATTACCGCGCCCTTGCTGCTGCTGGGCGAGCGCCAGGAACCTGAATTACCGTGGTGCGTGGAACATGATTTGACGGTCTGCGTGAACGAGCCGAACACCGTCCGCCAACTGGCCCGCGCCGCCGCCGCGGCGGGCAAACGCGTGCGGGTGCATTTGAAAATCCACACGGGCATGAGCCGTTACGGGGTGAGATGGGACGAAGCGCTGCCATTGATCGAGTTGGTCTGCGCGCAAAAGTCGCTGCACCTGGAAGGGGCGATGACCCATTTCGCGCAATCGGACGAAGCGGACAAAAGTTTTGCGCTGCTCCAGGTATCGCGATTTGAGGAAGTGATGAAGGCCCTGGCGGGGCGCGGCGCGCGTGTCCAATGCCGGCACGTGTGCAATAGCGGGGGATTTCTGGACCTGCCCCAGGCGCATTACGACATGGTGCGGGTTGGGATCCTGCTGTATGGGGTTTATCCATCGAGCGCGTGCCGGCGCATTGCGGGAATTCAGCCCGTGATGTCGGTCAAGGCGCGAATTGCCGCCATTCAACATCTCAAAGCCGGCGAAGTGGCCGGCTACGGAATGCGTTACAAGGCGCCCACGTCGCGGCGCATAGCCGTCCTGCCCATCGGTTACGGGGACGGTTTTCCGCGGGTGCGCAACGCCGGGGAGGCGCTGATTCGCGGGCGGCGCGCGCCGCTGGTTGGCGGGGTGGCGATGGATGCCCTCACGGTGGACGTTACCGAAATACCCGAAGCGCAAATGTGGGACGAAGCTGTCATCATGGGCGCGCAAGGCGGCCACGAGATCACGGTTCACGACCTGGCGCGGCTGAAGAATTCCGTTTCCTACGACATCCTGACCAACTGGCGGCTGCGTTTGCGGCGCAAATGCGTCAATGGGGCGGTGAAGGCGCCAGCGATGGAAGCGGCTGTCAATTTGAATTCCTAAATTGGCCGGCATGAAACTGCTTTTCTCCGAGCACAAATCCAATTACGCCCGCTATCTTTTCCCCTACGCGGTCTGGGCCGTGCCGGAACCGGGGGAGACGCCGGCGGATCTTTTCAACGCCGGATTCCTGCCCTCCTCCCGCAACCTGGACCGGTTTTACCTTTGCCGCCAGGTGCGCATTGGGCTTGGCGGCTTTAAGCCGTCCTCGGAAAACCGCCGGATACTGCGCAAAGGGACGGGCATCGAGATGAAGCTGGTGCCGCGCGCGGAATTCGATTACACCCCCGAGCGGCGCAAATTCTTCAAGACTTACGCCGACATCAAATTTGGCAAAGACGTGATGACCTACGAGCGGCTCGATGCGCTGTTCGATTCGCCCTTGATTTCCCACCTCCTCGTTTTCACCGACGCCGAAAAGGGCGCGGAAGTTGGCGTCTCCACCCTTTTTCTGCAAGGCCGCGAGTTGGCCTATTACTATTACGCGCTGTACGATCTGAATTATTACGCACGCAATCTGGGGATGTTCATGATGACCTCGGCTGTGGTTCTCTTCGCCCAACGCCGGTGCCGCCATCTCTATCTGGGCACCTGCTACTCGCAAAACGCCCTTTACAAAACCCAATTCGCCGGGGCGCAATTCTTTAACGGCATCCAATGGTCCGGGGACCTGGGCGAACTGAAATTCATCTTGCGCCGCGATCAGAATGAACTTTTCCAACACCTCCTCGAAGCGGAGGATTACAACCGCCTCTTCCATCAGGGCGGGTTCGGCGAAATCGCCGCCGCCAGCGCTTTCCGGGTCAAATTGGCCTGACGCGGCAAAGCTGCGCGCCGGGCGCAGGGCCGCGTGAGGGAGCAGCGCTGGGGTTGGTGAACTTATTGGGCGGATGGCTCTCCGTAAATGACGCCGCGCCCGCCGGTGGCAAAATAGACCCGGCCATAAACGCGCGGATCACCCGTGACGTGGCTGACCCAGCCGTATTGATGGGCATCGTCGTTGATGCGCACCCAGGTCGCCCCGGCGTCGTCTGAACGGAAGATGGCCTGGAGACCGCGGACACTACCGGCCAGATACAGAGCCGGGTAAACTTTTCCCGGCGCGGCCATTCCAAAACCAACGGAGAAAGCTTCCTGCACGTTTTGAATCTTCGCAGAGGCCGCCCCCGCATCGGTCAGGTGGTAAAGGCCGCTGTCGCGAAGAACCAGCCACAAATCCCCTTCCACGCCGGGCGCGGGCGATAGGGAGCTGTTGTTGGCGCCACCGAAACCACTTCCCGTGGCGGGAAGCACGATTGGCGTGGCGGCAAAGGCGGCGGCTCCGTTGGTGCTGGCCAGAAGCTTGCCGGCGGAAGCGTCGAAAGAGTAGAAACGCGCCGGATTCACGGCGTCGGCGACAACGCGCGCGCCGGAAGCGAGGCCCGCGCAAGGCGTCCAGGTGGTCCCCAAGTCCAAGGTGAAGTGTGGAGCGGTTTGCCGCGGGGTCCAGACGATGATTTTTCCATCGGCGGAGATGGTGATGGCGCCGGCGCCGGCGCGGTTGGGCGGCTCGCTGGCGAGGGCTTTCCAGGTTGAGCCACCGTCCATGGAAATGGCGGCGCGCACCGAGCCATCGCCGCCGGCGCCGGAGCGAACGAGGACGGCGGGATTTAGGCCGGCAAAGGCGAGATCCTCGGTGTTGCCATAGCGGGGACCCTGGAACAAACCTTGTTGGGGGGAATCATTCAAGTTGTCATGGCGAAAACCATCAATGTCGCCGACGCCGCTGACCAAGTGCGGCCCCAGGGGCGGACTGATCAAGGCCAGCGGGACGGTTTCTTCCAGTCCGTCGTCCAGGAAAGTCCAGTGGGTGGGTTTGCCGGCGTCGGCCTGGGTCACATCGCGGCAGCTCCAGATGCCATAGCCGGTGGTGAAAAGAACTTGATCGGAGTTAAAGGGATTGATCTTGATGTCGCCCATCCAGTGCGGGGTGCGTGACTGGGTGTAAGGAGCGCTGGAAAAATCCCATTGCGCCTGGGACCAGAGAGGCGTCCAACTCGCGCCGGAGTTGGTGCTGCGGAAAATCTCATCGTGCGGATGCCAGTGGGCAAAAGTGGTGACCATGATGGTGGACGGATGCAGGGCGTCCACCGTGATGTCACCGTAACCAAAGGGCTGATCGGAGGCCGCCGGTTTGACCGGGGTGATGTCGGTCCAGGCGTTCCTGGCCGGGTCGCATTTCCAGACCGCGCCGTCGGTCATGGTGTTAGGCCCCGGTTCCCTGCCGCAGGTCAGATAAAGCACGCCGTCGGGAGCCAGCAGAAGATGGTTGGGACGAAGTCCAATGGGCTGGCCCTCCATCGCCTCCCAAGCAGCGCCGCCGTCGTTGCTGCGGTACAAGTTTGTCCCCGTGGTGGACACCGCCGCGTAGAGGGTGGGTGTTGGCTGGCCGGGCTTGGCGCTGGATGGGGCAAATACCACGGACACAATGCCCACGGCCTGCTGCTGGCCAAAAGCGCCGCCCCGCCGGCGCGGGCTGGCCGCAGCGTCAGAGCCGGCCGGGGATGGCTGGGTTGAACCGGTGTTGAGGAAGCTTTGGACTTTGTGCCAGGTTGCTCCCCGGTCCGCGCTTTTCCACAATCCATCCAGGCGGGAACCGAAGAAAATAATTTCGCCTTGGTTGGGATCCACCGCGAGGCGCTCGCCGTTGAAGCGGCCCATCTCGTTGCCTCCCATTTTGAAGGGCACATCGGTTCGCTGAAACGTCCGCCCCTGGTCATCGGAACGAAGGATCGCGGCGTTGCCCCGATCGTAGGTGCCCGCCGCCAGATAGACACGGTTTGAGTCCAGCGGGTCAAGGGCAATGCTTTCGATGCCCATCAAATTATTATCCGCCATGCTGATCCAGTCCGTGAGGGAGATCCATCGCCGCGCGGCTGCGTCCCACCGATAGGCGCCGCCCACGTCGGTGCGGGCATAGATCAGGTCTTTTTGGCGGGGATGGGTTTCGAGGCCGGTGACGAAACCGCCGCCGCCCATGGCCACATTGCGCCAGACGTAGGAGTGAGAAAGGGGAGGGGGGGGCTGGGCGGGGGACAGGAGCGGCCAAGCCAGAAATAGCCCGAAATAGCCCGAAAATAGTCGAAAGACCCCGGTGTTCATGGGCGGCCGGGGGTCGGGGGCGACACGTCGGGGTCAAAGACGGTTTGCGGCAAGCGGCAGAGGCCCTGGAGACGGATATCGCGGGAGGAACTGCCAAGAAGAATTTTGAAATCGCCTTTTTCGGCGACCCATCCTTTTCTGACTGGATCATAGAAGGCGAAGGCGCTGCGGTCCAGGCGGATGGAAACACTCCGTTTTTGCCCCGGATTGAGCCAGACCTTGGCGAAACCTTTCAGTTCTTTGGGGGGGCGGGGCACGCTGGGGTTGACCTGGGCGACATAGACCTGCGGAATCTCCGCGCCCGCGCGCGCGCCGGTGTTGGCGAGGTCGAACTGGACTGTGACGACCGGATTGGCGGGATCTTTGGCTTGCGCGATCCGCAAAGCCGAGTAGTCAAATTTGGTGTAAGACAGGCCGTAGCCAAAAGGGAATAAAGGTTCGATGTTTTTGGCGTCAAACCAGCGATAGCCGACCAGCAGGCCCTCGGAGTAAGTCTCGGTGCCGTTGGCGCCCGGATAAGCGTTGAGGGCGTGGGCGGGGGAATCGGCCAGTTGCCTGGGGAAGGTGCAGGGAAGCCTGCCGGAGGCGTCCACATCGCCAAAAAGGACGCGGGCCAGGGCGTTGCCGCCCTCCAAGCCGCCATACCAAGCATAAAGCAAGGCGGGGGCGTCGGTCAGCCACGGCCCCATTTCCACCGCCCCTCCTCCATTGAAGACGACGACCGTCCTGGGGTTTGCCGCCAGGATTTTTTCAAGCAATTCGTCCTGACCGCCAGGGAGTTTGAGGTCCCTGCGATCCGACCCCTCGGAGTCGTAGCTCCCGTTGTGGCTCAGGCCGCCGACAAAAATCACGAGGTCCGCCAGCTTGGCGGCCTGGACCGCGGCCGCGGCCAAATTGGCACTGTCGGCAGGCGCCGCGCCGCTGTCGCCGTCCCGCCGGGCGCGGGCGGCAGGGGGATTGTAGCCCGGCGACCAGGTGATTTTGACGCCGGGGCCGACGCGATTGCTGATTCCCTCCAGGGCAGTGATTTCATAGGGGGCCTTGATGTTGGCGGAGCCGCCGCCATTGGCGAACTTGGCGGCGGCGTTGGCGCCGATGACGGCGATGGTCTTGAATTTGGAGGAATCCAGCGGGAGGAGACCGTCGTTTTTGAGCAGGACAATGGATTCCTCGGCAACGCGGCGGGAGGTTTCCTGATTGGCTTTGGAGCTCAGGGGAGTTTTGGGGCCGGCATTGGTGCTGGCCACGGCGGCGGGATCGTGGATCAAATTGAGTTTGAGCATGACGTAAAGGTGGCGGCGCACCTTGTCATCGAGGGCGGAGATGGGGAATTTGCCGGATTGGAGGCCGTCCAGGAAAGGCTTGGCGAGATAATTGCTTTCGTAAGGGGGGCGGGAACCCATCTCCATGTCCATGCCGTTGGTGGCGGCCAGATCGGTGCTGTGAACGCCGCCCCAGTCGGACATGACGAGGCCTTGGAAATGCCATTCGCCTTTGAGGATTTGGTTGAGGAGGTAGTCGTTCTCGCAGCAATGCTGGCCGCGGAACAGGTTGTAGGCGCCCATGACGCTGAGGACGCCGGCTTCCTGGACGGAGGCGCGAAAGGCGGGGAGATAAATCTCGCGGAGGGCGCGCTCGTCCATTTCGACGTTGATGGAGCCGCGCTGGTTTTCCTGGTTGTTGGCGGCGAAATGTTTGGCGCAGGAGGAAACGCCCTGGGCCTGCTCGCCGTTGATGTAGTTGACGGCGATGCGGGAGGTGAGGAAGGGGTCCTCGCCCATGTATTCGAAATTGCGGCCGCAGAGGGGAGTGCGCTGGATGCAGAGGCTGGGGCCGAGCATGATGTTTTTGCCGCGCTGGCGGGCCTCGCGGCCGATGACGGCGCCGTAAGCGGTGGCCAGGGCGGGATTGAAGGTGGCGGCCAGACCGAGGGTGGCGGGCATGGCGGTGGCGAAATCATCCTCGCGGGAGAGATTGCGAAAACCCTCGCCGACTTCCTGGCGCACGCCCATGGGGCCGTCATCCATCCGCAAGTCGGGGATGCCAAGGCGGGGCACGCCGGCGACGGAGAAGGTGGACTTGGCATGAACCAAGGAAACCTTTTCCTCCAGGGTGAGGCGGGAGAGGAGGTTTTGGACGCGGGATTCCAGGGGCTGGCGGGAAGGGGCCTGCTGGCATCCGGTGAGCAAGGCCAGCAGTGCGCCGGCGGCAAGGGCAAGAGGTCCGGGCAGGACAGGGAGAAAGAGACGGTGGATATGGGGGATGATTTTCTTCATGAGTGGTTGATTTGCGTCAAGCCGGCCCGCTGCGCCCAAATTCCCGGCCAAGAAGATCGAGCGAGTTTTTTGACTGCGGCAAAGCGAGCACAGGCACAACTTTGAAATTGTATATGCTTGGCATGCAACGGTGGAAACCAGTCGGCGAGGGCGCCGACTGGGACACGCGGGGCGCGTGTGCTTCCCGGAACAGTTCGCGGCCGCCTGAGGGGAGGATGTGGGTCGCAGGAATGGAATTGCCTTGGCGGAGGAGGATGCTGCTTTCAAGCTTTGCATAGAATGAAATGATTGGGGGCCATTCTCTGGAAGAGATGGCGCCGGGGCAAGCTTTATCCTTTTTGGACATTCCCGAGTCCGGCGGCAAGATCGCCGCCGGCGCCGGACACCCAGATCAGCGTGTGATGACAGTGCATTGCTGTTGAACCCAAGGCAAGTCCTGTTGAAGTAGGGACTGGCCCGGAGGCGGCTTGGCTGGAAAACCGGCGGCTCCTCCGCTTGCACCCGCAAGAACATTCAGGTCGGTCCACTTTCTAATCATGGCATGACCATCGGCGAAGGATATTCCACCGGCATTGTTATGGTAATGGGCGGGAGAGTCTATCCATTGTTTGGGGGATATAGGTTCCTGCGCCCAATAGCCGTCATTGATGGTGTCGGGATTCTCATCCACGAAAACCAGGGCTTTGGACGGGGGTGGTTTCAAGATCTTGGAGAGCTTCAGATAGTTCATATCGAAGGAACTCCAGGGAGGGATGCCCCCCATCCAGGAGTTCATGGACATGCTGCGGACGGTGGGCGCGTTGCCCGACCCAGTTTTGATGTCTGCCGGACACTTGTAAACACCGAGGCTTGGCGCACAGGAATAGAGGAGACCGTGGGTGATGTAGAGGAAATTGGTGGATGCCGAGGCGCTGCTGATATCGCCCAGGACCCAACTGGCATTAGGCTGACCGGGCTGGGCGGTCGGATCCGTCGGAGTGCCAGCCATGCGGCCGGAATCGCTGGCGATATTCTGAGCGAGGACATCGTTGTTATCGGCGGCGTAGCAAAACCACGCAATGACGAGCTGCCGGAGGTTGCTTTCGCACTTGATGCCCTGGGCTTTTTGTTTGGATTTGGCCAGGGCGGGGAGCAGCATCGCGGCCAGGATGGCGATAATGGCGATGACGACCAGAAGCTCGATCAAAGTAAAAGCCCGGCGCCAGGGACGGCCCCCGGTTGGGTAGGCCGGATATCGGAGGAAATTCATCATACATTTCGTTTTCATCTAAGGACCTCCCTATTCGCAGCCCAAATATACACGTTTAACATGATTGACGCAACAACTTTTTTGGCCGCAAAGCGCCCGAGGAGTTCTCCCCGGGCGCTTGTCGGCGAAGACAACGGCTCAGCTATTCGCCAGTGCGGTAGAACAACGCAGAGTTGGCGTGAGGAGGGCTGTACTGGGACGGGCCTCCCGAGGAGATGGCGACCTGGTTGGTGATGGAGGTAACATTGGTCCCGGAGAGCAAGACCCCGGTGTAGGTGACGAGCGGACCACCGCCGGTTTGGGCGATGGAGATGGTTGGGGTGAAGGAAACCAAGGCGGCGATATTGCTGCCGGTCAGAATGGTCGCCGCGGCTGCAGTGGTCCCCGCTCCTGAGAACGGGTCCGGAGCGCCGGCAAACTTATAGGTGACACTTTCGTTGTAGCCGCCGGTATTATTTATGTGTTCGAACTGCATAAAGTACTTCTGGCCGGCGAGGAGGGAAATGAGGGCCTGGCCATTGGCATCCACCTTGGGCCAGAAGTTGGTCATTGTGGCCGGGACAACATCGGTGACTTGTGAGGCTGCGGTTGCCCAATTCGCCTGATCCGTTGCCCCCGCGGGGCCACCCGGCAACCCGGAACTGTCATAAAAGGCGACAATAAACTGATCGGAGCGGTTTTGCTGGCAGGCGGTGGCGGGATTGGGCACGAAAGCGCTACCCGGACCACTCACGTACGATCCCGCGGCGGCGGAGTCATCCCAACCGTAGCCGGCCAGATCGGAATTAGTATAGTTTTCCGTGGAGAAGAAGAGGGGGTTGGCAGCGGTGCCGTCACCCCGATGATCCACAGTGCTGTACTGGACGGAATAATTGGTCCAGTGATCGGTGGCGGACCAATAGCTTTCCGCCGCGATGACACAGAGGTTGGCGGGGTCGGCGTTTGTGCTGAGAGAGAGTCTGCCCCCGTCATCGCAAGAGATGAAGAAGACATAGTTGGTGGTGACCGGGGGAATAAACCAACCGTACATCCTGCCGCCGAAATCACTGCCGGCGCCGTTGCCGCCGTTGAGGGTGATGCCAGTAGTAGGACCTTCCCAACTGGTGAGGGTCATGTTGGTGAGGATGGCGGGGTGAGGGTTGTTGGGGAGGAAGGTATTGAAATAGGCCTGGTCGCTCTCACTGACAGGGCAGAGCCAAGCATCCCAACTGACGGCGCCAGTGGAAGAGAGATCCGTCCAGAAAACCTCATTGGTGGTGGTCATGATTCCATCCACCACATTGGAAATGCCGCCGACGGTCATGGTGAGGCGGGTTCCCAAAGGCTGGGCGGTGGTCTGGAGTTGGACCAGGGTCGAGCTGGCCTGATTGAGGACGATGGCATTGGTGGTGGTGACGCCGTTGTTGAAGACATAATTATTGGTGGAATCGGCGCCGAGGAGATTAGGCTCGTTGAAGGTAACCTGGATGGTGGACAGGTCTTCAAACAACTGCACGCCCGTGATGACCGGCGGGAGCAAACGAGTGACGTTGACGACAACCGGGGCGGGGCTGACTGGCGCCCACGTGCCGGAAGGATCGGTGACGACGCAAGTGTAGGTGCCCGCGTCCGTGCCGGCCGGCATGCTCGGGTCATTGGTGGAGGCGCTGGGGATGTTGAAGTTTTGGTCAGTACCGTTCGGGATGATGGAGCCGTTTTGGTACCATTGATAGGTGAGGGTTCCATAGTCCACGTTGCCCATCAGCGTGGTACTGGAAAGAACCGCGGCTTCGGCCGCGTAATTGGTCATGTTGACGGGGTAACCGGTAAAAGTATTGGCCAAGGGAGAAACGGAGATGTATCCGGGGTCCATGCCGACGACTTCGGCGAAGTTGGTGCTGGCGCGGAAGGCGTAAATATAGAAGGGGAACTCGCCATTGACAAAGGCGAGCATTTTGGTCATGGTGCCGCCGAACTGAAAGGCATAGCTGCAATCCCAGACGATGCCGTTGGTGGTGAGGTCCAGATTATCGCCGTTGGCGGCAATATAGGTTTTGGCGTCCAGGGTGGCGTTGCCGCCGGCGTGAGTTATGAGGTGTCCGAGCACGAGGATGCTATCGCCCTGGACCTGGGTTGTCTTGTTTGTGGCATAGGCGCTGACAAAGAAAGGCCCGCCGGTGAAGTTGGTCAGGCTGGGTCCACCATTCTGGGTGCAAATAGCATTTCCCCAGACATCCTTCGCTCCGGGACCGTAGAACGGGTCATTGTAAGGATTGTAGATAAGGGAATTGGTATTGCCGGGCTGGCCCAGGGTTCCCTGGGAGATGTAAAGGGTTTTGGTCACATTGGTCGTTCCAAACGGGTTGCCCGTAGTAGCCGGGCCGAGATAGACATTAGTGCCCGTGACGCCAATGGCGACAAAGTCAGCATTGCTGCTAATGCCGTCGGCAAAGCCAATGCCGCCGGCTCCGGCAGAGGGGATATCGCCGGAGTATTGCTGGTCAAAGACTTGTCCGATGGTCATGGCGAACCAATACTCGCCCTCGGCCTGGAAATTGATGAAGTTGTTGGGATCGAGTTGGCGGGTCATATAGTCTCCGGCCGTCCAGAGAGTGGTCAGGCCGTGACCGCCCCCGCCGTTATCTTGGTTCAGGGCGCAGATGGTTCCGTTCAGAGTGGAGGGAAGTCCCATGGTGTCGGGTTCGGGGAAGGAGCGAATGGACAGCAAGGTGGTGTTGGTTGGCTTGCCGCCGCCGCTCTCGTCCGGATTGGTGATCCACGGGGAGGCGGGATCAAAGCCAACCGAGGAGACGTTATTGGTGACACTCTGGAAGGCGGGATAAAGTCCGGCGGCATCGTTATCCCAGGTTTCGCGGACCCAGAGTTGGGCGGGAGCGGGAGGGAGGAGGTTGGCCTGAAGAGCGTCGAAATAAAGGGTTCCCGCGCCGCCGCCGTTGAATCTAAGAGTCAAAAAGGTGGGCAGGGAAGCATTGCCGAGCAAGGTGCTCCTGACGGACTGGGAAACGGGGAAAGTCAAGACGGCGGTTCCGCCGCCAGCCGGAGGATATTGGCAGTAACAGTTGCCATCCAAAGAGACCGAGCCCAAGCCGCCCGGCTGGTTGGCCCACATATCGCACTGCATCCACCAGCCAAAGGAGCCTTGCGTCGGCACATCCACGGCCAAGGTGATGGAAGCGGTGTTGCCGAGCAAGGAGGTGAGAGCGGTGGAGGATGGCCCTGTCAGAGCGTCCTTGGCAAAAGTCTCGCTGGTCGTGCTCAGCTCCCAACTGTAGGTACCGGAGGTGACGCCGGTGGTGGTGGAGAATCCGACGCTGGTCCAATTCGCATCGGTCACGGACCATCCCTCGAGGGAGTTTTCCCAGGAATTAATCAAGCCCAAGGGGGTGACGCGGAGATTGTCGAAATAAAGGGTTCCGGCGCCGCCGCCATTGAATCGAAGAGTCAAATAGCTGGGCAGAGATGGATGGCTGCCCAAGGCCAGAATAACTGACTGCGGAACCGGGAAATTCAAGATGGCGGTTCCGCCGCCCGCCGGAGGATATTGGCAATAACAGTTGTTATCCAAGGAGACCGAGCCCAAGCCGCCCGGTTGGTTGACCCACATATCGCACTGCATCCACCAGCCAAAAGAGCCTTGCATGGGCACATCTACGTCCAAGCTGACCGAAGCGGCGTTAATCAGCAGCGCGGTCAGAGCGGTGGAGGATGGCCCTGTCAGAGCGTCGAGGCCGAAGGTTTCGCTGGTGGTGGACAGCTCCCAACTATAGGTACCGGTGGTGACGCCGGTGGTGGTGGAGAATCCGACGCTGGTCCAATTGGGATCGGTCACGGTCCATCCCTCCAGGGAGTTTTCCCAAGAGGCAACGATAGTTTGCGCTTGAGTGACGGCAACGCCCAAAGTGAGCATTCCGCATAACATGAGGATTTGTTTTTTCATAAGAATTTGGGAGTGAAACTTTCCAATTTTGGACTAAACTGCATTAGGTCAACTGCTTGTCTGGGTTTGGGTTTGATTGTTATCTTATCTGTCTTGCTGGACATGGTCCGGCGTCGGGGCCGGCGGATTCGCGGCGAGGGCGGCGATGGGCAGCCGCCTGTTCGCGAAGAACATGGATTTCATGGTGGTGATTATTGAGAAATATCCGAAGTTTGTATAGTCCTCTAAACAGAGGACAAGGAGAAGTGCGGAGTGGGGAGTGCGGGGGCGCATTTCATTTTTTGGAGATTCTCTGCCTTGGGCGGGATTCCAGTGATTCAACCATTGAAAATCGGTCATTGAGAATTTGTCATTGGTGATTTCACTAATGGTCGAAACTCGCGGTTGGCTCAAATTCATCATTCTGGCCGAGTTGCTTCCGGCAAAACGGGTCGCGGTCCTGGTGGAGGAATGCGACCAACTTTGCCGCATCTTGGGCAAGTCCATTGCGACTGCCAAAGCCGCCAGAAAGCCGCAACCCGGTGGGAAATCGGACCAACCTCAGCCGATAACCAATCACAGATTTACAATGACCGATTCTCAATCGAGCCCCCACCTCCGGCCCGGAGGCTCATAATTTAAGAAACTGGCTTTTGGTTCGTCGTGGCA
>Ga0182027_10004724_pt1 | contig 21003 bp, 17 predicted proteins | sample 712E1DmetaG_FD_121300 | JGI IMG/M metagenome (GOLD analysis project Ga0182027, IMG submission 121300) | Permafrost microbial communities from Stordalen Mire, Sweden - 712E1D metaG (Illumina Assembly) | ecosystem: Environmental > Terrestrial > Soil > Wetlands > Permafrost | place: Sweden...
AATTGTTTATTTCAAGGTTCCACGTTTCGGGATCTGGTTTTCGGTTAAGATTGGATAGGTTAATTATCCAGTAAAAATATTCCGGATTTCTTACAAGTATATCAGTTAAATAGTTGCTGTTTACAGAGATTAATAATAATATCTCAATATAATGCGGATATCGAATGCTTTCATTCATGAATGAAATTTTATCAAACATCGCTGAAATAATTCTCAGGAGATTTGATTCTGAGGAAAAAGTAAAATAATGGAGCGGGATTTCCTTGTTAATAAGTGTTATAAAACTATCGATAGTTTCTGTCGGTAAATACCCGGCAGAAAACCCTGCAATTTTATGTATAAAATCTTCTGACAGTGATGTTTGTTTAATAGACACGGTAATATTATTTTATAAGGAACAAATCTACTATTTATAGATATAAATAGCACTTATCCTGAAATACTTAAATTGCATTTCAGGGGCTCAATACGTAATTTTAAAGTTCACTTACCAGGAGATAAGGACCAGAATGCTAGAAATTTTAAAGAAAATATTCCCTGATAAACATTCTAAAGATACTAAATTGCTTTGGCCAATTGTCGAAGAAATTAAAGAAGAATATGAGAAAATAAAAGATCTTTCTGAAGATGAATTAAGGGCTAAAACAGCTGAATTCAAAGAAAGAATTCAAAATAGTACTGCCGAACTGAGACAGAAAATAGAAGAACTGAAAGAAAAACTCCGTTCCGACGAAGATTTCGACCGTCAGTCTGTCTATGATGAGGTTGAGAAACTTGAAGAAGAACTTAATGATAGGTATGAGGAAATTCTCGACGAGTTACTCCCTGAAGCATTTGCAGTTATCAAAGCAACTTGTCAAAAATTAGTCGGTAAAAGCTGGACTGTTGCCGGTAATAAGATTACATGGGATATGGTCCCGTATGATGTTCAGCTTATGGGTGGAGTTGTACTGCATCAGGGGAAAATAGCTGAAATGGCTACTGGTGAAGGAAAAACTCTTGTTGCAACTCTTCCAATGTACCTTAATGCTCTTACCGGAAGAGGTGTTCATCTTGTTACTGTAAACGATTACCTAGCCTTGCGTGACAGCCAGTGGATGGGTGAGATTTATAAATTCCATGGTCTTTCTATCGGCGTTATTCTCAATTCTATGAGCCCTGATGAAAGGGAAAGAGAATATAACTGCGATATTACCTACGGTACTAATAATGAATTTGGATTCGATTACCTGCGCGATAATATGGCTATCGAAAAACAGTACCAGGTGCAGAGAAAATATAATTATGCTATTGTAGATGAAGTTGATTCTGTGCTGATCGATGAAGCCAGAACTCCTCTTATTATCTCCGGCCCCGTTGAAGTTGATGATCAGAAATTTGATGAGATGAAACCAAAGGTAGAACGACTTGTAAAACTTCAGTCTGCTTTTGTGGCTAAAATCGTGCAGGATGCTGAAAGTCTGTTAAACAGCGAAGATAAAGCCAATATTACAGAGGCGGGTATTCAATTATTCAGAGCATACAGAGGACTTCCCAAAAGTAATAGACTTTCTAAAGTACTCAGCGAACCTGGGAATAAAAAACTGATGCAGGAAACGGAGATGGAGTTCCTTAGGGAAAAAGCCAAGAACATGTATGTTATTGATGATGAACTCTTTTTCGTTGTTGATGAAAAAAATAACACCCTGGATCTGACCGAAAAGGGAAGGGAAGAGCTTGCCCGCGGTAGCGGTATCGAAAAGGACTTCTTTATTCTCCCTGATCTGGGTACTGAGATAAGTAAATTTGAAAACGATTCTTCGCTTTCCGAGACTGAAAAGATTAAGAAGAAAGACGCATTATACCAGCATTATTCTGTGGCAAGTGAAAGAATTCATACTATTCATCAATTGCTTAAAGCTTATACTCTGTTTGAAAAAGATGTAGAATATGTTATTACAGAAGATGGAAAGATAGCAATTGTTGATGAGTTCACCGGACGTGTCCTTCCTGGCAGAAGATACTCAGATGGCCTACATCAGGCTATTGAAGCCAAAGAGAGTGTAAAAGTTGAAAAGGATACCCAAACCTTGGCCACTATTACTCTTCAGAACTATTTCAGAATGTATAATAAACTGGCAGGAATGACCGGTACTGCTGAAACTGAAGAGGGTGAATTCTTTGAAATCTATAAACTTGAAGTTGTAGTTGTCCCTACTAATAGACCATGCGTAAGAAATGATGACGATGATGCAGTCTTTAAGACAAGAAGAGAAAAATTCAATGCCGTACTTGATAAAATTGAAGAACTAAAGAAAGAGGGACGCCCGGTACTCGTGGGTACTACTTCAGTTGAAGTTTCTGAGACTATATCCAGGATGCTTAAAAGAAAAGGCATAGGGCATAATGTTCTTAATGCCAAACAGCATCAGCGCGAAGCAGAAATTGTCCAGCACGCTGGTGAAATTAGCGCAGTCACTATCGCTACTAATATGGCCGGCCGCGGTACTGATATTAAACTTGGTGCCGGCGTCGTCGATAGAGGTGGACTTTTTATCCTTGGAACTGAAAGACATGAATCAAGACGAATTGACAGACAGTTAAGAGGACGTTCAGGAAGGCAGGGTGACCCGGGTACTACTAAATTCTTCCTTTCTCTTGAAGATGACCTTATGCGCCTTTTTGGCAGTGATAGAATTGCTTCGGTTATGGAAAGAATGGGCATTAAGGAAGGTGAAGTGATTCAGCATCCCCTCATTACTAAGTCTGTTGAACGTGCACAAAAGAAAGTCGAAGAGAACAACTTTTCAATTAGAAAAAGACTTCTTGAATATGACGATACAATGAACTCACAGCGTGAGGTTATTTATTCAAGAAGACAGCGCGCCCTTGAAGGAGACCGCCTTAAAGGAGAAATATTCGGGATGCTTGAGGAATTTGTAAATGATCTGGTTGACAAATATTTCGATAATGTGCAGATTGATGAAATAAAAGAAGAATTACTGAGAGTCCTGCTTGTCGATATCACTCTCCAGCCTGAAGAGTTTGAATCTTTAGGTAAGGAACAGTTGACAGGAAAAATTCTTAATACAGCAAAAGACTTTTACAACAAAAAAGAAGCGATGATTACAAGCGAACTTATGGCCCGGCTTGAAAGATATGCTGTACTAAGTGTTATTGATCATAAATGGAAAGAACATCTGCGTGAAATGGATGACCTGAAAGAAGGTATTGGTCTGCGTGCATACGGTCAGAAAGATCCCCTTGTTGAATATAAAGCGGAAGCATTCAAATTGTTTGTTACACTATTAGAAGAGATCCGGAATGACGTAGTATCCTTTGCGTTTAAATTCTTCCCGCAGGCACCTGAAGAAGTGCAAAACCAAAGAAGACAGCCTGCCCGCAGAATGGTAACATCCAAACAGGAAACTACTAATATCGGACTCGCCGGAAACAGACAGGATGACAATGGGCCGCAGCAGGCAGGCAAACTACAGCCCGTTCAGGTTGAGGATAAAGTAGGAAGAAATGATCCTTGTCCATGTGGCAGCGGTAAAAAATATAAAAATTGTCATGGTAAATAAATGAAAAAAATCGAAGCAATTATCCGCCCCTTCAAATTGGATGAAGTAAAAGAAGCCCTTGTTGAAGAAGGTATCCGTGGACTTACTATTTCTGAGGTCCGTGGTTATGGCAGACAAAAGGGACATACGGAAACTTATAGGGGAAGTGAGTACAGGATTGAGTTTATTCCTAAGATAAAGATTGAAATAGTGGTTGAGGACAATAAAGCTGAAAAGGTGGTTGAAGCAATTCTGAAGACAGCTAAGACCGGTCAGGTTGGTGATGGTAAAATATTTATTTATGATGTAAAGGATGTTATTAGAATAAGAACCGAAGAATCAGGGAAAGATGCGTTGTAGAATTTTTCCCTTTCAGTTTTAGAAAATCTTTTATACCTTATTAACTATAATTATTTAACGGGATTTCTTTGAAGAAATTATTTATCCTTCTGCTTCCGGTATTATTCTTTTGCGGCTGCGGCCTGTGGGATGACTTCACAACTTACTTCAATATTTATTATGACACTTCTGATATTTTTAGCCAAGCGGAAAAGCTAATCAAAGATCAGAATATTGATATCTTTTCTAATGAGGATGTCCCTTTACCGGGAAGTGCCGGGCAGCTTCTTACTAAAGTAATCGAGAAATCATCCAAAATCCTGCAGTTCCATTCTCAATCCATTTATACGGAAAATGCTTTAATGATGCTCGGCAAGTCTTTTTATTATGAGAAAGATTACCTGAAATCGCTTCGTGAGTTTCAGGAGCTTATAAAATCTAAACCCAAAAGCAGTTTAATACTCGAGGCAAACCTATGGGTTGGAAAATCACAGATGCGTTTGAAGCAATATGATGACGCTCTTAAAACTCTCGGAAATGTTAAAGACATCGCTGTTGAGAAAGGCGAAAGTGATATTTATGAAGAAGCTTATCTTGAACAAATAAAATACAGAGTGGTTACCGAAGATCTGGACCAGGCAGTCTCGTTAATAATTGAATTCCTTAAGGTTTCTCGCAATAGCGAATTAAATGCCAAAGTATCATATGAACTCGGTAAAGTATATTATAGGCGAAATGATTATCTGAACTCAATTACTGCATATCAGAATGTATTCAATTATTCACCTGATTATAATGTTACACTCGATACTAAGATTGAACTTGCAAAAGCATACAGGAAAAGCGGAGATCCTCAGCGTGGATTTGATTTAATGAAGGATATGCGGAAACAGGCAAAATATTTGGATGTCTACCACAGAATTGACCTTGAAATAGGATTATGCCAGATTCAGCTTAATAATCTGGATGATGGTATTCAGTCTTTTATGAAAATTGATACCGCATTTTCTAGTTCAACAAGTGCCGGTAATGCCAGGTATGAACTGGGGAAATTATATGAAACCAAAATAATGAATTATGACAGTGCCTATAAATATTATACTAAGGCAACAACTTCTATAGGCTCTGATCCTCTTATTCTTCAGGCAGCAAACGATATTACACAGAAGCTTAAAAAATACCAGTATATAAGGTCTCTGGTTAATGATAATAAAACCCAGATCAGATATACAGAAAAACCGGATGAGTTTATAAGCGATTCTACTGCTAATGCCGATTCAATAAAGAATCAGGAAGAATTAATTAAAGAGAATCAAAAATTAAGTCAAAATGATCAGAGTACAGGTAGAAATGAAACCGGCAGGTACATACCACAGAATAATGCAAATACTGGAATATATCAGCCAACCTACAGGAAACCTCTTACACGTCCGGTAGTATCACTTGATACTCTGAAAAGTAACCTTGTTAAGAATGAATTCGATTTGGGTAATCTGTTCTTTACTGAATTGAACCGGGCTGATTCTGCTTTCTATTTTTATAATGATATATTAAATAATTACGCCGGTTCAAAATATGAAGCTGACGTTCTTTATGCGCTTGCTAGTTATGAAGAAACAGCCAATAATTTGACGGCTGCCGACAGTATTTATAATATTATTTATGAAAAGTATAAAACGCAGAAAATAGTTAACGCTGCTGCCACTAAATTAAATAAACCTTTGATTGATGTTGATTTTGATCCTGCTAAACAATTTTATGCTGAGGCTGAATCTGATATGCTTAAAAAGGATTTTAATGTTTCATTGGAAAAAATGTATAAGATATCTGAGAAATACCCCAAATCTCCTATGGCTCCTAAAGCATTATACGCTTCAGGGTGGATACTTGAAAATAATCTAAAATTATATGACTCCGCTGCGGTGGTTTATGACACCCTTGCTTCAAGATATCCTAAATCGGTTTATGCAATTAAAATAAGGCCTGAACTTTTTACATATCAAGATGAAATAAAAAGAATCCAGACTGCTAAAGCCGATTCTCTTCATAAAATTGAATTAGATAAGATAAATAAGAGAAAAGCAGACTCCCTGGCTACTGTAAAAAAACAGAATATGTTAGATTCTCTTGAAAATAAATCACATCCTAAAGTGGATTCTCTTTCCAATGTTAAGAATCAGAAAGCTGACACACTTAACAACATAAAGAATCAGAAATCAGATACGCTTAATAACTTAAGAAATCAGAAAGCAGATACACTTAACACCTTAAAGAATCAGAATAATGGTTTGCAAACTAACCCTGTGCCTAATAAGGTTATTGATAAAGGGATTGATAACAGGACCGGAGTAAAAGTTGAAACTTTAAAAGGTAATACGACAAAACCGGTAGATTCTACGCAGACAAAACCAGGTACTCCACCGGATTCATTAAATAATGTAAATCATAAGGGGCCATAAATATAAATGAATGAGTTAGGTGATTTCCTTGATAAAGTTCTTCCCCGAATTAAAAGAAGGAAATTCCGTTATCTCATTATTTATCTCCTGGTTGTATTGTATTTGGGAATCCCTTCATTCCAGATCCCTGTAATCGAATATAATACTTTCAGGGTTACTTCTGTTATGGAAGAACGGGCAATTGAAAGTAACCTTTTATTTTATCCCAAACAGTCCTGGTGCGGCATAAATGACGTAAATCCGAATCTTCTTAAGGCAATTATATCCATGGAGGATGGGAAGTTTTTTATTCATAAGGGGATAGACTGGGAAGAACTGAACAAATCACTTGCTAAGAATAAACGCCGCGGCCGGGCTGTAAGAGGCGGCAGCACAATTACCATGCAGCTTGCAAAAAATCTATACCTCTCAACTGAAAAAAGCGTACTGCGTAAAGGAAAGGAATTCTGGATTACACTCAGAATGGAAAAGGAACTCACAAAAAAGGGGATTCTAAGAAACTACATAAATGCAGTTGAATGGGGAGACGGTATTTTCGGCATTAAAGAAGCCTCAGCGATTTATTTTGGTAAAAATCCAAAGGATCTGACATTAAACCAATGTGCACGACTGGCCGCAGTTATTCCTTCACCCCTTATCCACGAACCGGATATAAATTCATCTTATGTCAGCCGAAGATCATCTATCATTCTCGGCAGGCTTAATGATATTGTACTCTTTCCGGATAATCAATAATGAAAAGGAGAGAATTGCTTGAACTTATCGAGGGAGGTGAGAACCTTCTTTGTGAGTTTAAAAGAAAGTTTTCAACTCATGAAAAGATAACCCGCGAAATGATCGCCTTTGCCAATACTAAAGGGGGAGTTTTGCTGATTGGAGTTGATGATGATAAAGAGATTGTCGGAGTGGAGAGTGAAAAGTCAGAAGCAGAACTAATAAAAGATGTTGCGTCGAATTACTGTGTCCCTCCGGTTGAATATGAAATTGAATACATGGATGTAAACGGGAAAGAAGTAGTCATTGTCCAAATAGCCGAGTCAAAAATAAAACCCCACCGACTGCAGGATTATAAAAATGAATTTGATATCAATAATGCTGTTGTATGTATAAGGGTGAATGATAAAAGTGTTATGGCAAGCAAGGAAATGGTTAGGATATTCAGGGCTGAGACAAATGAACTTAAACTAAAAAAATACGCACCAGGTCCCATTGAAAAAAGCGTTTTTGATTTCCTCACAGAACAGGAGAGAATTTCCGTAAAAGAGCTAAGCAAACTTGCTAACATTTCGGAACGGAGGGCATCAAGGACATTAGTAAAAATGGTTAGAGCAAGATTACTCAACATACACACCAAAGATAACGGCGAAGAATACTTCACTGCCATTTAATTCAATTTGTCGGGTAGAATCATGATGATTAGGAGTAGAATTATGATCATACGGCTATTTTTTTTCTGATTAGACTCAAACTAACAAAAAAAGGTTATGTCTTTAAGTAATATTATGATTATTGGCTCTCACGGATGATGACTGGAATAAAATTATATTGGATTTATATTTGACAAATCCACGTTTATTTGATAATTTTTTATACTAAATGAATTTCATTAGAGTAGGATAGTTTTGATTGTTATTTATACATATACTTGGAGAAATAAATGGAACTTTCGTTAATATTCGGGATCAGTATTATTGGACTACTGTTTGCGGTGTACCTGATAAGGGACATACTAAAACGGGACCAGGGCACTGCCAAAATGCAGGAAATATCGAATGCTATAAAGCTGGGAGCTGAAGCATTCTTAAGACGGCAGAACAGGACAATTCTTTATCTTGCTCTCTGTCTGGCTGCTATTATTTATATTATTTATGCATTTTTCAGAACTCCTACAATAAATGATCCTGCTTCTTCTTCTATGATAGCATTATGGACAACAATTTCTTTTATACTTGGAGCTCTCTGTTCAGTCGCTGCCGGTTATATGGGAATGTGGGTTGCTATCCGTTCTAATATCAGAACTGCTTCCGCTGCCACAAAGGGTATGAACGGAGCTTTGCAGACTGCTTTAAGGGGCGGTGCTGTTTCCGGTTTCTTTGTTGTTGCAATGAGTTTACTTGGAGTTGCCGGTTTATTTACACTTGTGGATTATTTTAATGTTGTAACGGACGTTTCTAAAATTCCCCTTCTTATAGTAGGATATGGATTTGGCGCCAGCTTTGTGGCATTATTTGCACAGCTTGGCGGTGGAATTTATACAAAAGCCGCAGACGTGGGAGCCGATCTTGTCGGTAAAGTAGAAGCCGGAATTCCCGAAGATGATCCTAGGAACCCTGCTGTAATAGCCGATCTTGTTGGTGACAACGTAGGCGATTGTGCCGGCCGTGGAGCCGATCTTTTTGAATCAACTGCAGCAGAGAATATCGGAGCAATGATACTTGCCGCCGCACTCTACCGCGAAAATACTGTTTTATTCCAGCAGAATAATCTGACTTTACTTGGTGTTTTGTTATTTCCATTAATTGCGCGTGCATTTGGAATCCTGGCTTCTATAGTAGGAGTTATGATAGTCAGAACAAATGACAAAGAAGACCCTATGATGGCGCTGAACCGCGGGTTTTATGTTACTGCTTCACTTGCGATGGTTGGATTCTTTATTGCGTCCAAATGGCTGCTCGGAGATTATTATCTTAATTTCTTTTTCTGCGGAGTAGTAGGAATACTTATTTCGCTGGCATTTGTGTTCCTTACACAATATTACACAGAATATAAATACAGACCAGTACAGTCAATTGCTGAAGCATCATTAACAGGCCCTGCCACAAACATCATTGCCGGAATCGCCGTTGGTATGGAATCTACCGGATTTCCTGTATTAGTAATCGGCGCCGGAATTGTTGGTTCTTATTTCCTTGGACAATCTTCAGGGCTTGCAGCCGGAGGATTATTCGGAACAGCAGTTGCGACTATGGGAATGCTTGGATCAGCAGCATACATTCTGGCAATGGATACATTTGGACCTATCACAGATAACGCCGGCGGAATAATTGAAATGAGCGAACAGCCGGAAGAAGTAAGAGTAAAGACCGACCGTCTGGATGCAGTTGGAAATACAACAAAAGCATTAACCAAAGGATATGCAGTCGGATCAGCCGCACTTGCAGCATTCCTTTTATTCGGTGCTTATCTTGATGAAGTAAAAAACTACATGCCCAGCTTTGACGGAAAGATAAATCTGAACAAACCTGAAGTGTTTGTAGGTGCAATCTGCGGAGGCATGCTTGTATATATATTCTCATCACTTGCAATCAAAGCAGTGGGTAAAGCAGCATATACAATCATTAATAACGTACGCGAACAATTCAAGAATAACCCCGGTATAATGAAAGGGACATCAAAACCGGATTACGGTCAATGCGTTGATATAGCAACAAAAGCCGCATTACGTAAAATGATTGTTCCGGGACTATTGGTAGTTGGAATGACCGTAGGAGTGGGACTTGTATTCAAGTGGGTTTACATACTTGGCGGCGGCGCATCAAATCCAACCGGTGCAACCGGAGCTGAGGTTATCGGTGGATATTTAATGGTAGGAACCATTACCGGTATTCTCATGGCGCTATTCTTAAACAATGGCGGCGGTGCATGGGACAATGCAAAGAAGTACATTGAGACCGGGCATTATGGCGGCAAGAAGAGCGAGCCCCATAAAGCAGCAGTAGTTGGTGATACTGTTGGTGATCCATTTAAAGACACAGCAGGACCATCATTACACGTGCTTATAAAATTATTAAGCACACTTACATTAGTACTTGCCCCATTGTTCGTGTAATCAAATCTTAATAGAAATCCCCGCGAAAGCGGGGATTTCTATACCTACTATAATTTCTTTCATCATCCTGAACGAGTGCCCTTTGGAGAGGAAACGTTTAAGCACAGATTCTTCGCTTCGCTCAGAATGACATATCTGAGTGGGGAAGACAAACAAGCACAGAACCTTCGCTTCTTAAGAAGGATAATGTAAGGTTTACTTCATCAATATAAACTTACGTGAGGTGGAATAACTGCCTGACTCCAGCCTGTACAGATAAATGCCGCTTGCCAGATTAGCCCCGTCAAACTTAACTGAATAACTCCCCGCGGGTTTATTCTCATTTACAATAGTGGCTATTTTACTTCCGATAGCATTATAAACAGTAAGCTTAACATTCCCCGGGTTAGATATGGAATAATTTATTGTTGTTGTTGGGTTAAATGGATTAGGATAATTCTGCTTCAGACTAAATTGATTAACGGATATATTCTCATCCGCAACTCCTGTTACCTGAACATAAGAAACTGTGGCAATTGCCGCGTTATAATTTAATTGATTTTGGTTGTGATTATAATAAAGGACAATATCATTTGCTTTAAATACCCATATACCATTCCAGATAAAATTTTCACCTTGAATACAATTTCCATTATCGTCAAAAGTATAAATAGATTCATAGCTATTTGTCCAATTAGAGTTTTTCCATCCTTCCGACAGTATTGAGGTGCAATTGTTTGAAATATCATAAGTATAAGTATACCTTGAATCATTCTCCCATGTTTGATTCCAATATTCATAAACATACTGGGACAGGTTGTCTGAATTATCATAAGTATAGGACAACAGATTATAATTTTCCCACGCATTATTATTCCAGGTCTGGTCTCTTTCCTGAACCACTTTACCGAAATTATTAAAAGCTAATTCTCGTTTGGAAGCATTATCCCATTCAGTACCTGACCAGGTTTGCAAAATGTTGGATATCAAATTGTCTGAAGTGTCATAAGCATAAGTGATATTATTGAAATCAACCCATGCATTATTTTGCCAGATTTGATCGATTGCGGTAAGTACCTTACCTGATGAACTATAGGTAGAAATATACTGGGTAGAATTTGTCCAGGAATTATTGAGCCAATCTTGTTGTAAATTTATCACTAGATTACCTGAATTATCGTAGGTATTTAATACCCTATATAATAATACCCAGGCATTAACAACCCATTGTTCTTGAATATAAGTAAACAATTTGCCGGAATCTAAATAGATATAAGTTAATCTATTGGTATTATCCCATTTATTGATATTCCATGTCTGGTCTATTTCAGTAAGAATTTGCCCCGAACTATTATATGTATAAGTATTCAAACTGGTATTTACCCAGGTACTATTTGTTGAAAATGACTGGAGAAGTTTAGAAGTGCAGTTTCCTTCATTGTCATAAGTATAAGTGACTTTGACAGTATCATCATAAGTAATAACAGAGGGCTGATAAATCAATGAATTCATTTTATTTAGCTTAAGCCGGTTTCCCGGCTGTAGGTCAGGCAGAATGAACGGAAACTTAGAATGATTATTCTGCTGCATCAGTTTGATTAGTCCCTGAGGAGCAGCCTCTGTTACGAAACATATAGATAAAACAAATGACAGTAAAAAACACTTCATATTAACTCCTATATTATAATTACCTAATGACAAGGTAGACCAGAGATTCTTCACTACGTTCAGAATGACAAAATAAGGTTTACTTCATCAGAATAAACTTCTTTGCAGCTGTATAATTACCTGACTCTAATCTGTACAAATAAATCCCGCTTGCAAGGCCTGCCCCGTTAAACTTAACTGAATAACTCCCCGCGGGTTTATTTCCATTTACAATGGTGGCCACCTTACTACCGGTTACATCATAAACAGAAAGCTTAACAATTCCCGGTTTAGCAAGGGAATAATTTATTGTTGTTGTTGGATTAAATGGGTTGGGATAATTCTGCATCAGACTAAATTGATTAACGGAAATATTCTCATCCGCAACACTAGTTATCTGCTCATAAACCACTACAGCAGTGGTCGCGTAATCTGAAATAGAATTCTGATTATGATCATAATATATATCCATATCTCCCGGAGATAGAGTCCACGTGCCATTCCATGTGTAACATTGACCATTTATACAATTTCCATTACTGTCAAAGGTGAAAAGAGTTTTTGTTGAATTTATCCAGGATAAATTAAACCACGATTCAGAGAGACTTGAAGTACAATTATTTGAGGCATCATAAGAATATGTGGTTCTTCCTGAATTTAGCCACGCCTGGTTTACCTAGTTAGCGTATTGATACTGTATCTCGTTTTCTGAATTATCATAAGTATAGGAATACAGAGAACTATTAACCCATGCATTATTTATCCATACCTCATCAACTTCCTGTAGAACTTTCCCTGAACTATCGAACACATAATCTTCCTTTATGTTATTAACCATGGCCATGCCTGAGTAGTTTTGTTCCAAATATGTTATCAGATTGCCTGCAGGATCATAGGTATATGTATAATAAAGTGAATCAACCCAGGCATTAGTAACCCACTCCTGAAAAACAGATGTTGCAACATTACCTGAATTATCGTAAGTGTATAATTCCCTGTAAATAAACACCCATGCATTAACAGGCCATTCTTCCACAGTATAAGTATCCGGGTAGCCGGATTCATTATAAGTAATAGTTGCTCTATACTTGTTCACCCATGCATTCATTTCCCAGGTTTGCAATAATAAAGAAAGACCTTCCCCGGCGCTATTATAAGTATATGTCCACAATTCTTCATTCACCCAATTATTATTTGACCATCCCTGGGTAAGTTTTGTAATGTTGTTGCCGTCATTATCATAAGTATATGTCCATTTTACGGTATCGTCAAATGTAGCAACACTTGGCTGATAAATTAATGAATTCATCTTATTTGGCTTAAGCGGTTTAGCTGACTGCAGATCAGGTATTCTGAGCGGAATTTTAGAATGATTATTCTGCGATATCAATTTGTTTAAAAAGCTTTTAATTCGGGAATTATCAATATTGCCCTGAGAGGCAGCCTTCGGGGAAAAACACATAGTTAAAGAAAATATTAGTAATAAATACTTCATATCAACTCCTGTTTTAATAGTTTAAGTAATCAGGTGAAATTATTAAGGCCGCTCATGGTGAGGCAATTGATAAAATAGAATATATTACAGAACAGCTTATATGATGTTGATACCTGTCATAGAATAAATCACGTGAGATTTACGACTACCTGGTAAATCAGGCACATCAGGCGGGCGTTCAGAATGGCAAGGAGGAGATTCTTCTCCCGATCACGATGGATCGGGAGAAGAATGACATACAAGTACTTAGACAAAGTAAGGTTTACTTCATCAGTATAAACTTCTTAGAAGCAGAATAACTGCCGGACTCAAGGCGGTAAAGATAAATCCCACTTGCAAGATTACTTCCGTTAAACTGAACCGAATAGTTACCTGCGGGTTTATTTTCATTTACAATAGTTGCAACCTTACTTCCGGTTATATCATAAACAGAAAGTTTTACATTTCCGGGTTTAGTAGTGGAGTAGTTTATTGTAGTAGAAGGATTAAACGGGTTTGGATAATTCTGTTGAAGCGCAAATGCAATTGGTACATTAAGCGGTATCTTATCATTCACTGAAGTTACAGCTCTGAATGAAGAAAGTTCAGCAGTATGCATTTCATTAGCCGGAATATCTCTCGACTCATAGACTATCCCTACACCTTTGGCGTACCATGCATAGTCGCGCAAAGTAACTCTCCCCAGACTGTCAAGATTCATAGAGCAGACTTCAATACAATTTGAAAAAGGACCGGCAAGAGTCGTTACAGATTCCGTAATGCTTATAACAGAATCTTTATTGAATTGACTCCCCACAAACCTGCTGTACCCGGCATGTAAATATTCATTTGGGAACCATGCGAACGCCGGATATATAATCGTCGCGGAATCTAATTCTGTTGAACGACCCGTCATTATATATGCACCGCAAAGTATATTACCTACAGAATCCTGCCGCAGCCATAAAACCTGGAAGGGGAGTGTATCCTGGGGATCATTATCCATCATTTCACACCCAACACTTCTAACGTAGTAATATCCTTTAATAAATACCCGTTGGTCAAAATAATAACTCGTAGTGCGCGTACCCCAACTTTCACCTTGAGGTACAGTGTTTGTCCGCAGATTTAAATAATTGCCAACTGTAATAGGCAAAAAATAATCTGATGCAGTTTGGGAATAAAGAGTGCTGCTAATGAATAAAAGAGAGAAGAAAGAGATAAGAAGTAAATAATTTTTCATGATATAGAACCTATATTGATAAAATGTGCTAAGGGTCAAACATAGTTATTATGTGGGTAATTTCAAACCTGATAAGAAGGAGAAAGGAAAAAGGAGAAAGGAAAAAGGAAAAAGGAAAAAGGAGCAGAGAGGAGATTCTTCATCCGCGGCGGCGGAGAAGACTCCTTCGGAATGACAAAATATGCTAAGGAAAAACAACCCCCTTACCCCCTTTCCTAAGGGGGATTTTTTAGAAGTGGACGGCCATGAGCATTTGGACGCGGACGATGGAACCGGCTTTCTTTCCCGCGCGGAAGCGGGTTCTTTTGACTGCGTTAAGAGCGGCCTGATCGGCCTCGGCGCCGATTCCCTTGGAGAGGAGGGCTTTCCTTACAACACCATTCTCATCGATATAGGCAAGGATATAGACAGTTCCTTTAACGCCTGAACTTTTAACAGAAGGATTTATCTTCTCATTTATTCCTTCCATACCGCCGATGGGTTCAGGCATCTGTTCCACGGCAACGTAATAAGTTTCATCAACAGGTTTAGGAATGACTTTGGGAATTGGAATGGGCAGAGGTCCTGAGCCTGTCCCCGGGCCGTTACCATTTCCGCTTCCTGTGCCGGTACCAGTACCTGTACCAGAGCCCTTAAGACCCGAATTATTAAGAACGCCTTCTTTTTCAGGGACTTTGGATTTCTCAGGTTCTTTAGATTTAGAGGGAGTAATTTTCTTTTCGTTAGCGGGGATCTTCTCTTCAACGGTTTGAGGCTTAACATTGGGCTCGCCTCCGTTTCCGCCGCCGGGAGTAGAGCCAAGACCTATTTCAATCTGGGACGAATCCTGATGATTAGTCACCTTATAAAAATTAAGCAGGAAAAGGAACAGGAATACATGGATTAAAACCGATAACCCAGTAGAGAAATATTTTGAATTACTGAACATTACTTTTTGATAGTGCCGATCAGGAGTTTAGAAGCGCCGGATTTCTTAATAATATCAAGCACGTGGATAAAAGTGCCGGTAGTAATCCGGTTATCTCCATTAACAATTACCTCGGTATTATTTTTAACTGCAAATTCAGTCTTAAGAATATTTTCGAGCTGGTTTTCAGGGACCTGCTTATTATTCACGAATATTTCATTCTTATCATTTATAGAGACCTCGACATTTTTCTTCACCACGGATTCAGAAGTATCAGCCACGGGGAGTTTTATTTTAAGAGCGCCCGTAACGAGGATGGGGCTGGCAATCATGAAGATAATGAGCAGGACGAGCACCACATCCGTGAAAGGAGTAATATTTATCTCGGAGAACTCTTTAGAATCGACCTGGAATCTTCTCATTGCTGCACCGTAGATTTTAGTTTATTCACCATTAGTACAGTTTCCTGGAGAGTTTCCTCAATCAGGGGGAGGTTAAGTTTAATCTGTTTGATGAAATAATTATAAAACACAACGCAGGGGATAGCGACGAGAATGCCCGCGGCAGTTGAAACGAGGGCCTCAGCGATGCCAGACATAACATTAGTATAACTGGCGGCCTCGTTAACAGAAAGGGCGCTGAAAGCTCTAATAATTCCAATTACAGTGCCGAACAGACCGATAAAAGGGGAGACGGCACCGAGAGAAGCAAGACCGTGCAGACCCTTTTCCAGTTTGGCAACCTCCTTATCGAGTCGTGTATAAGCGCCCTGGAGCAGATCATCCTTCTCATAATCAGAGTGCTGGAAGATATACTTATAGACGGGCATGAGGGGACTTTTGATAGAAAACCAGAGCCACTTATTATTCTCAGCGTCAGAAGCGGCCATAGCTTTATCAAGTCCGCCGTCCTTAAGACTTTGCCTAACGCGGAGTGAGAAGCCGTTTATATATCTTTCTTTAATACCCTGGAAGGTAATATACTTTTCGATAACAATTTTAAGGGCATAGATAGAGCAGAGAGCCAGAACAATAATAGTAAAGCTCCCTTTCATAAGATCGAGATAAGATTCATAATTCATCATTTTCCTCTGAGATAATTAATATTATTACAAACTAAAAAGAACAGAACAGATTCTTCGCTCCTAATGACAACCCCCGCCTCCAACGGAGGCACCCCCTTTGTTAAGGGGGATTATGAGGAGATTCTTCGCTCCTCCGACAGGTCGGGACACGCGCTCAGAACGACAAGGAGGGCAGAGAATCTCTTTACTCAACACTGCCATCCGACTTCACCGTAATCTTTCTTCTCCTGAAATACTCCACGATCATAGGCAAAACGGAGATAAGAATAATGGCGATAGTGACCACGGAGAAATTATTCCTGACGAAGGGGATATTGCCGAAGAAGAAGCCGCCGTAAGTAAAAAGGGCGACCCACATAACGCCGCCGGCAATATTAAACAAACTGAACCGTGTAAAAGTCATACTGCCCACACCGGCTACAAAGGGGGCGATTGTTCTGATAATAGGAACAAAGCGGGTAATAATCACAGTTAAACCGCCGTGTTTCTCATAAAAAGCATGAGTCCTGATAAGATATTCTGTTTTAAGGATACGAGAATTCTCATGGAAGATCCTTTCGCCAATAAAGCGGCCGATAAAATAATTAGCGCTATTTCCCAGAATTGCCGCGAGGGAGAGTAAAAGGAACAGATAATGGACATTTAATCCGTTAGAGAGAAGCATAGTTCCCGGGGCTGAATTTATAACAGACAAAGCGGAGAGGGTACCGGCGGCAAACAAGAGCGAATCGCCGGGCAGGAAAGGAGTAAACACGAATCCGGTTTCGGCGAAGATAACGAAGAACAGGATAGCGTAGGTCATAACGCCATAGTGGCCAATAATCTCGATAAGATGTTTATCGAGGTGTAAGAACAGGTCTATAAGATAATTAAGTACGTCCAACGGTTTCTTCCGGAAATTAAGACTCAAAAATAGAAAAATAAACGGTATGAGGAAAGGCTTAATAGTTCCTTTTAATCACGCAAAATTAATTTTAAGGAAATTAATTTGTGCGTATTGATTCTTAATCATTTATTATTTAAGTTAAAAATAGTTTGGTAGCGGTTTTTGTAAAAATAAGATTTTCTTTCTTTAGAATATTTCTCCCTATAGTTTAAAGCTAATAAGAAAAGATATCTGAAAATTAAGTTTCAGATAACTCTTTTCGAATAACTTTAACAGGGGATTGATATAACAGTAATGTTATATAATGCGGACTAATAATTATTTATTCATTTTTTACAGGTGGTAAAATGTATAAGGTATATTTGTATTTTCTAATATTCATGTTCATGAAAAATACTTTTCCTCAAGTCCCGATATTATTTTATGACTTTGAGAGTAACACAAACCGGAATACTTTCGAGAATGTTGTAGAACAATCAATAAACAGCGGGAGTGGTCCAATTGAAAGAATTGGGACTGGGGTTATAGGCTCGGGTTATGGAAATGACGGAATGGGGAGGGCATTGTGGGGATACAATTGGCAGATGGTCATTTCGGATCCCGGAGTCAATGCAACAGAATATTATCAGTTCTCTGTAAATACCAAAGGATTTAAAGGGATAAATATAAAGTTTCGTGAAACTGTTCCTTATTCAAATGGTCCTGGAAATATAGGATATAATTTTTCTTCGAACGGGACTTCATTTAAGAATGCAGGTATCAACATGACTTCTGCAGGTAATTCCAATTGGAGTGATGTTGGTATAGTATTGTATAATTATCCTGAAGTAAATAATAATTCAAATGTTATAATTAGGATATACGCCTATAAGGGTATAAACTCGAATGCGACTTCACTTGGAACGCTGGCAATTGACAATTTAATTATTACAGCGGATACTATTATATCAGGGGCAGGCGAGATTTCCCTGTTAAATGAAACAAGTTTTTACAATTCATATTATTCCGGCGGTACAGGAAGTGCATCATACAACTGGAAGCAAAATCTGATAATAAATGGTCCAGGTACAGTTGTAACATTAGTGAGCCCCGTAAATTTCGCAAAGAAATTTATTATAAATGATGGAAGTTCTCTTAAATGCAATATATACCCAGTGTGGGGGGCATGCAGTTTCACTCTGAATAAAGGGGGAGCAATCTATATTGGTGATCCGGGCGGAATTGTGTCGGGGACAGATTCTGCCGGTGCTGTTTGTGTAAAGGGCACAAGAATTTATAGCTCCGAAGCGGATTATTATTACAATGGCACAACCTTACAGGTTACAGGGAACGGTCTCCCATCGTCCGTCAATATACTTAGTATCGATAATGTTGGTGGAGTTAGTTTGTCGAACAGTGTCCAGATTCTTGATACAATTAAGTTACTTAGAGGTAAGTTAATATTGGGAAATAATGACTTGATATTAAATGATACTGCAGCTATTGAGGGGGGTTCATCAGAGTCCTATATCGTAACAGATAATTCCGGCGGAATGGTATGCAACAAAATGACGCAAAATAAAGATATAAAATTCCCAGTCGGAACAACTGCTTCTTATAACCCGGCTATAATTAATTATTCAGGGGTATCTGATACTTTCAAAGTAAAAGTTAAAGGAACTTTTGACTTTGCACTTACAAATCCTGATAAAGTGATCGACTGCCAATGGAGTATAACTGAAAATACTGCAGGAGGTTCAGATGCTACTATTAAGCTTGGATGGATTCAGGGTCAGGAGTTGCCGGGGTTCGATGTTAAATCAGATGTTATGATAGGAAGATGGGACGGAATATGCTGGAATCCAACACATGCCTTGATATCAGGATCGGGATCTTCAGAAGATCCATTTATGGCTTTAACTTCAGGGTTGTCGGCTTTTTCATATTTTGTTGTAGGAAATGACGGGGCCCTACCTGTTGAATTAACTAATTTCAGTTATTTTGTAACCGGTAGAGAGCTTCGGCTTAATTGGAAAACTGCAACTGAGAAAAATAGCAATACCTTTGATGTTGAAAGAAAAGAACCGAACAATAATAGATGGGAGCATAGAGGGAGCATCAAAGCAAGCTATATGAGTAATTCCACAAAGGATTATTCATATTTTGAATCGAATCTGGATGCTGGCAAATATTTCTACAGATTAAGGATGAACGATAATGATGGAAGTTTTCAGTATAGTAATACAGTTGCAGTAGAGATTAATAAACCTGGAAGATTTGCATTACTGCAGAATTATCCTAATCCATTCAATCCCTCAACTCTAATTAGTTATGAACTGCCTGCTGATGCCCATGTACTAATTGAAGTATACGATGTAAAAGGTGGAAAGGTATCCTGTCTTGTGAATGAATTCAGGAAGGCAGGCTTTTATAATGTTGAATTTAATACTCCGGGTTCTGGAAATCATTTATCTTCAGGGATATATTTTTATAAAATGAATGCTATTACGGTTAATGGGAGCAAGCTGAGTATTGTTAAAAAAATGCTATATATTAAATAGATTTCGGCGATAGATGGTGGTATTTGGATACCAATAGTATACCAATAGATAATAGAAAAGTGTGGAAATAACTTAATTTAAGGGGAAGATCCAAATTGGTGCACGAGTCGAGAGATTGGATGTATTAATTGGGTTATGTCAACTTTATGGCGCTTTACGGGTTATGTCCCATTGGTTATTTGTAAGCTTATAGCAAATCCTGTCGTGAAGGCGGCTGTCGCGGCCCTGCCAGAATTCAAATTCTGTGGGGATTACGCGGTATCCGCCCCAATAGGGGGGAAGGGGGATTTCCTTTCCCTTAAATTCTTCAAGCAGCCGCTCAAATTCCTTTTTCAGGTATTCCCGGTCAGGTATGGTTTCGCTCTGTTTTGACGCCCAGGCGCTTACCTGATGCCCTACAGGCCTGCTTCGGAAATATATAGTGCTTTCTTCCGAAGTGGTCTTTTCCGCCCTTCCGGTTATCCTTATCTGGCGTGCCAGTTCTTTCCATAGGAATAACAGGGATGCATTGGGATTTTCTTTAAGCTCCCTGGCTTTTTCACTTCCATAGTTAGTGTAAAATACAAATCCCTTTTCGTCATATCCTTTCAAAAGGACTGTCCTTACTGAGGGCATTCCGGTTTTTGTAGCGGTGGCTATTATCATGGCATTTGCATCGGGTATGCCGCAATTTACAGCTTCATCATACCAGTGCTTAAACTGCGGAAATGGGTTTTTGTTTACAGTTTCTTGCTTCAGCGGTTTCAGGGAACAGCTCTTCTGAAGGTCACTAAGGGATTGTTCGTTATTCATTTTGTTGTGTATTGTTTTATGCTATTATACGGAAATAATATTTTAATATCAGTGAGGAGATTAAGCACAGATTCTTCGCTAACGCTCAGAATGTCTATTAAGAAAAAAGTCAAGAGATAATAGCTCTTCGTGTGCAAAATTACACGCATTTTGCATCTCTACTTTTGGTCTCGCATCCATAAGCATTAGTGTCTTTATTTGTTTTCTCGTTCTGTTTTCTTAGCTCTGCTGTATTGTAATTTCTATTTACTCTTTATCGTTATTAGTTTCTTAAACTATGCG
>Ga0182027_10004725_pt1 | contig 21003 bp, 18 predicted proteins | sample 712E1DmetaG_FD_121300 | JGI IMG/M metagenome (GOLD analysis project Ga0182027, IMG submission 121300) | Permafrost microbial communities from Stordalen Mire, Sweden - 712E1D metaG (Illumina Assembly) | ecosystem: Environmental > Terrestrial > Soil > Wetlands > Permafrost | place: Sweden...
GGGCGATGCCGTTGTCCCGGCAGAAGGCCGTCATTTCCTGAATCCCCGCCACCGCCAGCCGCGCTTTCAAAGAGCCGGGTTTGTAATAGAGTCCGGCGTGCAGCACACCGCTGTTATTGACCGTTTGGTGCTGCCCCACCTGCGACTCTTTTTCCAGGACGACGACACGGCAACCGGGAAAGCGCGCCGCCAATTTGAGCGCCGACGCCAGCCCGACAATGCCGCCGCCGATAACGATGAAGCTTTTGAACTGAGCCACGGATTTCCCGGGGCGGCACGCCGCAACCACATCGCCGGGTTTGAATTGAGAATTGGTCATTGAGGATTTGTCATTTGTCATTCAGGGGATGACCCCTTGCTGCGGAGATGCCGCCCGGGTGCTTTGGTCCAACTTTGGCGCGGCCCATAGAAGGGTGCGCAAGAGAGCGCCGGACACGCGCATTTTGACGCGACTTTGCTCGCGGGTTGCGGGGCGGAGAATGGACTTGATGCACGCTCCACACCAACGGATGACCGAATTGCAGAACATCAGACACCCGATGCTCAACCGCCCCGCAAAGCCGTGGTACTTGTTCCAATATCGCAGGACCGATTGTTGCTGCATGATTGCGTAGCGGACGGGGTCTTTCTTCGTGGTGCTCGTGCCCATGTAATGGATGGCCTGGGCGCCGGGATAAAAGACCACGCGCCAGCCGCCCTGTTTGAACCGGCGGCACCAATCCAGGTCGTCCCCATACATATAGTACTGCTCATCCAGCAACCCGACCTTATCGAATGCCTCCCGGCGCAAAGCGGAAAAACAGCCAACCAGCACGTTGACATCCATCTGCCGGTCGCCGTGGAAGTAAAACATGTGCTCGCCGGCGAAGAACCTGGATTTGGGAAACGCCTTCGTCAGACCGCTGGCGGCACAGAAGTTGTTCCACAGCGTGGGGTAGCGGCGGCAGGAGCTTTGATGGGACATGTCGCGATTGAGGATCTTCGGGCCGGCAATGCCCACATCGGGATTTTGGTCAAGAAAATCCGCCACCGCGTCAATGCAGCCGTCCAGCACTTTGATGTCCGAGTTGAGCAAATAAACGTATTTTCCCTTGCTGGCCCGGATGCCGACGTTATTGCCTTTGGTGAATCCCAGGTTCTGGTTGTTCCGGATCAGGATGACGCGCGGAAACCGGGTCTCGACCATTTCGTTCGAGCCGTCGGTGGAATTATTGTCCGACACAATGATTTCAACCTGGCGCGATTTAGAGCAGTTGGCCAGGCTTTCCAGACAACCTTTCAGATAGTCCTTGTCGTTGTAATTGAGTATGACGATGGAGATGTCCATATCGGTGGATTATTTCGGGAGGCTCCAAGTGACACGCGTGTTTCCAGGGCGCCGACGGATTGACGCCATGCCAGCCTGCCGGAAGGGCGTCCGGCCAAGCGACGACAACTGCGGGGCGTTCCATTCGGCGGCCTCGATGAAGGCGCGGTTTTTCTTTTCCAGTTTCAGCCGGCTGAGAATATAATTGACTAGCAACGGGTTGATTCCGCGCCCGCGAAACTCCGGGAACACATAAAAATCAAACAGGTGAACATCGTCCGGCTGCAACGGGAAAAAATGCGGTTCCATGCTTCCCCCGGCCAGGGACCAACCGTAACCGGCGAGTTTTTCGCCTATCTTAAATTCCCACAACGACGCGCCGCGTGTGAACCGCTCGGCCATCCGTTGCCGGGCAACCGCCGGAGCCCAGTTGTTTGTCAATAAACTCAGCTCGTCCGGCGGGATTTCGGCCGGGGCATTTCTGCGCTCGACTCTGCCGCCCTTCAAGGAGCGGTCCTCCACCGGCGGCGCCTCCTGCACATTGCAGGAGTAAATAGCGAACCGGTTTCCACCCCGGAAACGCCGCCATGACAACGCCATCCGGCTTGCCGTCGCGCGAAGGCCGTGGCGGCTCAAGTAACTGACAAAGCGCCGTAAGGAATCCGGCATCGGTCTCAATTCCCGGATTTTGCTTCGGCGCCGGCGCCTGTCGCGGACGGCAGCGCGCCATTTCCGGCGGCTGGGGGCGGGACTGCGGCCCTCCTCTTGAGGAGGCCGGAAAATCCGCCGCGCGCCAGGTCCGCTCCCTTCATCGCCAGTCTGCTCAACGAATCCTCACAGCATTCAAACGGCGCCAGCCGGGTAACATCCTCTCCCGAAAACCCTTTCTTAAAATGATAAACGCCGGGATTGCGTTCCGGGTCAATGCCGCCCAAGTCGTAGTATTTGAACCCGTTTTCCTTGAGCCACCGGATCATGTTCCATTGCAGGAGATAGGCGCCCTTGCTGTTCAAGCCAGCCTCGCTGGTCGCGCCCAGGAGATAGATTCCCATGTTCCCGACGACGGAGCACACGATGCCGCTGACGGCCACCCCCTTGTCCTGGCAAATCAATATCTTGAATTTCAATTCCTCCGGCAAGTCATCGCAAATGCGCCCGAATTCCTCCACATCAACCGTCGTGTCAAACTTCTTGCGGCTCCACATGTCCTGGTAGAGCTTCAAAAACATCCCGTAATGCTCGGAGCCGCGCCCCTCCAGCAGAGTGAGGTTGTTCTTTTCAGCGCGATTGAGCTGGTTGCGCCATTTCTGGTCCAGTGATTTCCGCAATTGCTCCAGCGCCGGCGCAAGGTTCAGCACAATTGTCCGATCCGCTCCCGGTAATTCCGCCGGCGCCGTTTCATATTCGGAAAACGCTGCGCGAAAAGCGGCCGCCCGCGGCGACCCCTCGAACGCGTCGGGCAGAATGCGCACGAACAGGCGCCTCTTCACGGCATACTCCGCCTTCAACGCCTCCGCCATCCCGCGAAGCGTTGTCGCGTCCAGATCCTTCCCACGCAACTGGCACACCGGCCCCCATCTGATGTAGGCGATGCCTCGGTTGAGAAAACCCGCGCGAACGATCCGAACCTGCACCACGCCCGCAACTTCGGCGCCCCGGCGCAAAACCAGGTGGCTTAGATTCTCTTCGCCCCAGCGAACGGCCCCATAACTCCACGTTTGGTAGATGGTCGCATCCTCGAACCGCCCCAAAAATACCGACCACTCGGAAGCGGTCACGGCATCCACTTCGGCCCGGTAAGGTGAATCAGGCATGATTTGAAACCCTGCTTGGAGTCTGGGCCGAAAACCACGAACGAGCCTTCCTCTTCCACGCCGATGCCCTTCTCACCCAACGGTACGCCCCGCATATCTTCAGCCGGAATTCAATATCCCAATCCGTCGGTTGAACATCCACCCGCCCGATCAGCCCTTCCCCTGTTGCCGCGGTCATTTGTTGCGGGGTCGAATCAAAAAAATATCTGTACCCCGCTTCGCCCGCCAGCCGTAATTCCCTTGCGCCATAACTTCCGTATGGGAAACTCAGCGCCGTGATTTCGCGCCCGACGATGCCTTCGAGCGTCATTTTGGAATCTTGAAGTTCCTGCGTTGCCCCGGCTTCCGGCAGGAGCGCCAGATCGGCATGCATCACCCCATGCGATCCGAAATCCACGTTCTTAAACTTCGCGATTTGTTTGAGCTCGTCTATCGAAGCCACAGCTTCGCCCACTTTGTTCTCCCCGCCATAATCATTCCAAGCGGAATTGCGGCCCAAATAGCCGGTGGGCGGGAACAGCGTCACTGGCAGGTTGCGCCGACACAACTCCGGCAAGCCGTTCGTCACGAAACTTTGGAACACATCATCCACCGTGATGGCGACATAACGCCTCCTGTTTTCCAGGCGCGAGCCTCTTGCCGCCGGGATGGGAATGGCCAGGCGGAGAAGCATGTCGAGTTGCCTGGCAAAACGCGATTTCGAATCACTGGAAACTGAATGGTAATTGATGACCACGCAAGTTCCGCCGGACTGCCGCGAACCGGGCAGCCTGCGAGCCAGCGCATCCCCCAACGCGACGCCAAGGCTGATGGCCAGCTTTATCAAACGGTCAATCACAGGCCGTCGCGCTCGATATTGCTCCTATACCGGTTTCCAGCCGGGAATTCTGCTGCCGATCTCCTCCCACGCTTCGGAGAAGGCGGACAACCGGCAGAACCGGCAGCCCAAGGAATAGGCGATCACCCCGGTCGCCAACTCAGCCGCAAGCCGGCCGGAATTGCCACTCCAGGGCGGCAGCGTGCCGGCCAGCCAAACGCACGCCCCCATGAACGCGGAGATCCACAGATATGGCAGCAAATCCTGGAATTGCTCTTTCCAGGAATAGCCGATCAACTGCACGGAATAATAACTATTAAGATAGCAGGAGATCAAGGACACCACAATATCGCCTATCAACAGACCCTTCACACCATAACGAAAAGTGAGCGCAACTGCGATCCCAATCAAAGTCTTCTTGATCAGCTCGAGTCGCAAGAATAGATCCGAGCGCCCTTGAGCGGCAATCGCCTGCAGGTGAACCATGCTCAGTGGAAGAAGCGCTCCGCCAATGCACAACAACTGAATAAACGGGATGCACGCCTCCCACTTCTTCGTCAACAATACCAGCACCAGTGGCCGGGCCACCAGGGCCAGCCCAACCATCATGGGGAAGCTTATCATAACCAGTCCCCGGGCGGCCTTTCTTACACCGCGTTTCAAAACCGTCTTGTCATGTTGAACGGAGGCAAAGACCGGAAACGAGACGCGGCCAACGATGTTGCAGAGGTTATCCACCGGCAATTGCTGCGTCTGCTTGGCTCTTGTGAATAAGCCCAGCGCGGCGGGGGAGTAAACCCGGCCGATGACGAGCGAATAGATTTCCGTGAAAATGCTGTTCAGCAGACCCGAGGCAAACATTTTCGACCCGAAGGGCAACAGTTCCCGCAGAGAGGAGAGGCTGAACACCGCCGCGGGCCGCCAGGCATGAAACACAAATAACAAGATCACCCGCAGAGCGTCTCCAATGAGAAGTTGTGCCACGAGGCTCAACACGCCAAAGCCTCTCATCGCCATCCCCACCGCGATTCCACCCGATATGGCCGTGGCGATGACGCTAACCTTCAACTGGGTTTTGAAGTCAATTTCCTTGGTCAGAAGCATCGTCTGGACAATGCCGAACGAACTGATTACGACATCCAGCGCCATGAGCCGCGTGAGGCTGATCAGGATGGGTTGACGGTAGAAATCCGCAATCCACGGGGCCGTGGCATACAAAATAGCCCCGGTGAAAACGCCAAAGGCGATGTTGAAATAGAACACGGAACATTCATCGCGATAAGTTGTATTTTGTTTCTGAATCAAGCCCTCGCCAAACCCGCAATTAACGAACGCCTGGGCCACCCCCATAAATATCGCCAGCATCCCAATCAGGCCGAACTCCGCCGGGACGAGCAAGCGCGCGAGAATCACGCCGATCACAAACCGGATCAGTTGCCCCGAAAGCCGCTCCACGCCGCTCCAAATAACGGCATTAACAGCTTTGTGTTTGATCATATTCAAAACGAGACCCATCTAAATGAAAACATCCGGGAAACCGCCTTTAGCGGGAAGCCCCTGGCAGCCGCGCCAATTGTTCACGCACCGTTCTAACTATTCTCCCGGGATTTCCATAAACCACTACGCCAGCAGGCACATCCTTGGTGATAACAGCCCCCGCGCCCACAATTGCACCGGCTCCGATGCGAACCCGATCAAAAACTACTGCGCCCATGGCAACCCAGGCCCCCTCTCCCACCGTCACCCGGCCCCCCAGGCGCGCGCCCGGCCCAATGTGCGCGCCGTCACAGATGACACATTCATGGTCCACGCCAGCGCCGGTATTGATAATGCAATTGCGGCCAATCCGCGCGCCCGGATTGATAATGGCTCCCGCAACAATTACGGTGCCCGCTCCGATGCCTGTCTTGTCCGCAATAACGGCAGCCGGGTGAATGGCGCAGGCAAACTGAAAACCGGCCCGTTCCACCAGCGGCCCCAATTCCAACCTGGCCCGGCAGTCGCCGAAGCCGAAGACGAGATGCGTCACGCCACTTTGGAAAAGGGCACCCAGTTGTTCGCGGCCTCCAAGGATTTTCAGCCCGCATATTTCGCTGCCGCCAAGTCCGGGGTTAAAGTCGTCAATCATGCCGGCGATTTCGAACCGGCCTTCCAACCGCATGATGTGCGCCACGACAAGCGCGTGGCCGGAGGCCCCCCAAATGATCGCCTTCTTCATCCAGTTGATTCTTGTTGTTCGGCTCGCGCCAGGGGGTCAAGCGGGGATTTCCGCGCGCATTGAAGGATCCGCCGCAGAATGCCCGCCGTTTGCCGCCGTTGATTTCCGCAGCCGGCTCTTGCTCTCGAACCCGGGACAGAGAGATTCAATGCATCCGCAAATTCGATCCACATCCTGCAGCTCGAGCGAATCGTAAATGGGTAGGCACAGAATGCGCCCGGCGATTCTTCGCGCTGTCGTCAACGGATCTTTGACCGAGAGGCTCCGGTAACAGGCGAAATCCGTCACCAATGGATAAAAATAGCGGCGGGTGAACACGTTAAACTTCTGGAGGCCGGCGTACAGATGATCGCGATCCATGCCAAACTGGTCCGTATCTATTTCCACCGGAAAATAGGAGTAGTTGAACTTCACACTGACCGAAGGCAATTCCGGAATATGAACGCCGGGGATATTCTTCAGCCGCGCGCGATAAAGCGAGTCAATCTCCCGCCGCTTCATAATGATGCTTTCGATATGTCTCAGGACTTGCGATCCCATCAAGGCCTGGAATTCGTTCATTTTCGCGTTGGTGCCGGGCATCACCACCTGAAGCTCGTTCTCGAAGCCGAAATTCTTCAAGTAATCGAACACCTTCATTTGTCCCGGATCGGAGAACATCAACATGCCGCCCTCAATCGAGTGAAACAATTTGGTGGCGTGAAAACTGAACATGCTCAAGTCGCCGTAGCTGCCGATGGAGCGCCCATCCACAATGACGCCGAACGCGTGGGCGGCATCGTAAAGCAAGAGCAGTTTGTGGCGCTTTGCCACGTCCGCCAATTCCCGCAGGCGGCATGGGTAACCATAGACATGGACCGCCAGAATGGCGGTGGTCCAGGGAGTGATCGCCGCCTCGACACGCGCCGGATCGAGGGTGTAATGCTCCGGCTCAATATCCACAAACACCGGGCGAATCTTGTTCCAATACAGCGCGTGGGTGGTGGCGACAAATGTGAACGGCGTCGTGATGACCTCGCCGGACAATTGCAGCCCTTGGAGCGCGATCTGCAACGCAAGGGTTCCATTGTTGAACAGGCAGAGATTGTCCGTAGCAAAGTAGTGACACAGCTCCTTTTGGAAGCGTTGCAGCACCGGACCATTGTTCGTCAGCCATTCATTGTTCCAAATCTCCTGCAATCCATTGGAGAAATCGGCCAGGGGCGGGAGAAATGGCCGCGTGACATAAATTGGTTTTTCAAATGGCTTGGGAATCATAAACGGAATTATCGTGGCGCAGAATGGCATGGGCTGACCGAGCTATTGCAAGGTTGCGGATGCCGGTGTGTCATTTTCTCAAATTCATGGGGTAAGAGCTGCCATCGAATCAAATCAGAGATTCCTTGCGTTCCAACGGTTTCTTATCCCTTGTACGTGGGGAAGGAGCAGGGATTCAAGGGCATGCCATCGGAGTTGCCCACGTTCAGTGGCGGAGGACTGGCTGCGGGCGATTTCGGACAGGTTTCTCCTGTAGCATTTCCAAGCCAGGCCATATTTGCCGCTCTTGCTTAATGCCCCCGTCAACATGGCGATGGTCCGGGAGGTGCCAATAGCACAGGCTGAATGCAGGTTGGGAGGAACGATTGATTCAAGGCATTTCCACAGATCCACGTTCCATTGCAACCGAGTTTCCCTTAACACCGGACTGAAAACGCCTCCTGCATGGATTCGATATACACTCCAAACACAGGGCATTGCCCGAGCCGTTCCCTGAAGCATGGCCCACACCATGACCGGGTAATCTCCAAAATGGGACGACCTGAACTTTTCCCATGGCATTGGCTTGCCTCGGCGCAGAAGCCATGTGGAGGTATGCAAGCCTTCCACGTCTCTTTTCAAGATGGCTTTGATGGTGAGCGATTCAACCGGATGGGTGGGAGTGACGCCTATGATCCAGGGCTTTCCCTCCTGCAGAGAGGCGGCATAGTGACCCACGGCGGCAAGACTCGAATCCGCCTCAAGTTGATTGACCTGCGTTTGCAATTTACTGGGGTTAAGCCAATAATCATCCCCCTCCAGCAGAGCGATATACTTCCCCCGGCATGCATCAAACGTTGAAGCGGCATTGAACATATAAGGAACTGTGAACGCGCTGCGGGCGGGGTTCGAACGATTCCTCATGAAAAGTCGGATTTTGTCGGGATGCATCCGGGCATATTCAAGGCATATCTCGCGTGTTCCATCGGTTGACCCGTCTTCGCCGATACAAATCTCGTACGGGAAATCAACCCTCTGCATGAGCACACTGTCAATCGCCTCCTTGATGAATGAAGCGTGTTGATAAGTGATCATAAAGACGCTCACCAACGGTTCCGCTAGAAGCTTGGAACGGTCACCGCATTCGACATCGCCGCTCGATGCGGCGGAGGAAGGCATGCCTTCAATCTGGTTCATGGAATGCGCTGCGGACACATCCTGTCAATCGGTGGCGGTCGTCCAAGCAGAATCATCCTTCAGCAGACTGAATCCTGCCCGATTATTATTTGACCCGTTCCCAAGCGCCAGTATCGCGATTATACCGCTTGACTACCCGCGCGGGTGCGCCGACGGCCACGGAAAGGTCAGGAATGGATGAATTAACAACGGAGTTGGCCCCAATGACACAGTGTTCGCCAATGCTTATCCCCGGCAGCACGACAACGTTCTGTCCCAGCCAGGTGTTCCGGCCAATGGAGACGGGTGCGATGCCGTTGATGCCTTGATGCATAATGGACGCTTCAATGTTCTCAAAGGCGTGGGCATGGTCCGCGATATAAACATTACGGGCCAAAAGGACATGTTCACCGATCACCACTTTGCGAGCCGCTGAAATAGACGCGCCCATGCCGATGCCGGCATAGGGCCCGATAACGAGCTTCGCTTCGTTATCCTCCTTGTCGTCGGGAATGGTCTGAATCCAGCAATCCCGTTCGATCTGAGCGCCCTTGCCGAGAACGATTTGGTTGAGACCATGGCACCGGAAAGGCGGCGAGATTCTCGATCCCGAACCCGCTTCCTTGAATTGGCTTGAGAGCAGGAAAGTGAAAAGCCGTGTCCGAATTCTCGAACACAGATGCAACGTCCGCTCAATCGGTCCGATGGGCATGGCAATTATCCTATTCCCCTTTGGCTTATCCCGGTCCTGATATCTCAACTCCGCCCCAAAGAAAGCGGCTTGCTCACGAAAAACTATGGTCATGGATAAACCACATGGACGCCTGTGACGATTATTGACGCGACATCATTCGGACCGTTCGCAGCTAGGGTTGCGATTTCACTGCCTGACAAAACCCGGTTGAAGATTCTGACATCCTCAACACTGCCGTTCATGCCGAGAAAACCATAGCCGCGATTGCCAATGTTCAAATACGGGATATTGACATTGGCAAGAACTCCCGAGCTGTTTGTGCTGCCATTCAAGTAAAGTTGGTAATTCGTTCCCGACGACTTGCTGACGGCAATAAAATACAATGTTTTGACCGCCAAAGCTGGAGTGCCGAACAGGGTTCCAGTCATGCCATCAGTATATCCCCACTGGTTGGGAGTAGCGTAAACACCGACGCCTGATGGGGAAACCATATAGCTGGTCCCTGGAAAAGAATTGTGGTATACCCAAAATGTCATCGTCCAATCGCCAGTGTAATTAATGGCAGATGAAACAATTCCGTCGGGACTGTTATATGAACCATTATTACTCGGAAAAGAGATGGTCCGAAGCTTCAAATCATTTGTCCATAAGGCATTTCCCTGAGATGAATTTGTCCATGTGGCACTTCCCTGCAATGTTCCCATGTGGCCTTTGCCGCTGAAATCTGTTGCAGTAGTCCCGCTGGTTTGGGTCAACTTGTACCAAACGAGCAACCCATTCGTAACGTCAGGGCCGGCGCCGCCGGCAACGAAATTGGTAATGCCAACGGCGGTGTATCCAGCGCCGCCATTGTTGCTGTTGCTGACCACCCCCACTATATTACTGCCAGTGCCGTCCGTAGTTTGATACGCGCCAATCGTCCAGTTCCCCGTCGCCGGGCGCGGGTTGCCAGCGAAGTCATCCGTGATGCCCCACGCCGTCAGGTTCGTGCCGTTGCCAACAGCCACGGTGTCGGTTGAAAGGGGCACAAAGTTTGAATCCACCTTCGGGGCGCTGGCCACGCTGTGCGGGTCGAAGTAGAAGCCATTTGACACAGAAAAAGTGTTTGTCCATTGGTAAAATGTATCCAGGCCCCCAGATTCCCACCATCCACCTGTGCCATTATTGGCAACCATTTGATAAAATGAGTTTCCGCCCTGGCCGTAAAATATGTTGTAATCTGATTTGACCGTGTTGAACAGCGTCGCCAGGGTGGGCAGGTTATTGCTCAGTCCGGCTGTGTTTGCCGCGATGCTGAGGGTGGTTCCGGTGCTTGCAATGACTATGTTGTTGAATACAAAAGCGTTTGACCCCTGTGAAGCAATCCCGTTGCCTCCATACATGCCGTTCGTGTACCACATAACATCCGTGTTATTTGCAATAAGAATATCTCCTCCAACCGCGTTGATCGAGCCACCGCCACCGTTCCATGAAAGGGGATAAGCCAATGTTGAGATGTTATTGAAGATGCGAAGGTGCGCAACTTGCGACGGTGCCAGATCGAAAAACATCGCTCCCGATCCTGCCGTGTGCGAGAGTGGATGCACCCCATGCTTGATGAAGTTGTAGGCGATGACGACGTTTGAAATGCAGCCAAGCCCGTCCGAGGATTCCAAGAAGAAGTGCATCGCATTACGGTGGAACCCCATTTCCTCCGACACGTAAGGAACCCACGCACCGCCTTGAGCGGTGCAGTAAAACCACATATTGGCGAACTGGCCGGAAATCAAATCAAGCGGCAGTTGGCCGGCAAACATGTTTCCGTTTGTGTCCAGTCCAATCGCCTGGTTTGCAATGTTCGTGTAGCATCCTGTAATCACATTGGTTGAGGCATTTGTCCATGTCTGCGACGGGTTCCAGTAAAACTCATTTACGAGGTTTGTGGCAGCCCGGAAGTACCATTGAACCCCCGGCGGGGCTATTTGCAGGGATGTCGTGGTTGCGGTAATGTTGTTCGTTCCGTTTTGAAACACCGTCTGAAGCGTTGGCGTTTCAGGGGATTCAAACATGTCTCCGCTTTGAAACATGTTGTGGGTGATGGTCATGTTGTACAGCATTGGAGACGGCACACCCCCGGACGACGCTGTGATCCCCCAGTTGTAATTGCTGAACGCGCAATGGGTGATCGTGAGGTTGGTGAATGGAATTGTCCCGACACCAAAAGCGACGGCGGTCTGGACGCCGGTGATGAAACAGTTCGAGATAAGCCCGTTATTTCCGCTCAGTCCTATCCCGCCTCCATCCCCGGAAGTCTGTGGGAACTCCGAGTTGGTCTGCCGGTTGTACATGTTGCTGATCGTCAGATTTTGAATGGTGACGTTATTGACTATATTGGGAGTGCTAAATGCTGCTATGTTCTTCTGGTAGAGCATGGTGCCGCCGTTGGATGACACCGTGCCGTTGCTCGTGCATTGAATCAAACCGTTCAACCCTCCGTCAATGGTGATCCAACTGCCCGCTTCAATGATCCACGAATTGGCGTTGGTCAGCGTTGGGGCGCTCATCATTGCACCCGGCTCGAAGAGGACGGTGATCGGGTGGCCCGGACTGCCGCTGCCGAGGATAGCGAGGCAACTGGTTATGGTGCCGACGAGATGAACCGTGTCGCCGGGCTGGATGGTCGTGCCCCACGGCGGCTGGCCAGGCCCAAACTCCCCGGCGGAGGCCCACGCGATGGTCTGGCAGTTGTTGATGTCAGCGCCGTTGGTGAGGCCACTGCCGTTCTGGCTCACATACCAGTCAGTCGCATGGCAGACCGGCGTGAGGGAGGCGAAGAGGAACAGTAGAAATGTTGCGATGCTTTTCATGTTCATAAGAGAAAGACCATATTTGACCTTGCTGGAGCAGACGAGCTTCGAGAGGCGTGGACAATACTCATAAGGCAATGGGTAGCAGAATTCATACCGGTTTGTCGGCAAATGGCGGCGCAGGTCACTTTGACTTCTCCCCTTCGGGATCTTGAGGGCCTGCCATGCCAGGTTTCCGCGATCCATCCGGATGGCAGAGCGCAATCTGTCAGCAACGACGGAGAGTATTCCACTTGAGCGCATTGCAGCGATAAAATGTTGCGTTGAATATATTGATCAGATCACGAACACACTCACCAGTTGTTGGGATTTCGGCGCCAGAAATTGTGCAAAAATCCGGAAAGGTGGCTCAAACCGGGACAGGACCCTAATGGCCGGTCCGGTTGCTTCTCAAGCCGGTACTTCCGCCGCTTCCGTCTCCACTTTGCTTTCGGCGATTTCGGCCGCCACGGGCTGGGCCAGAATGGACGAGGTCGCGCTGGAAATCATGGCCAGAACAGCCCACCACGGCAGGAATAACTGGTCCCAATATGTGTTTGAAAAAAGCGTGCAAACATGCGCAAAAAGAACACAGCCGCAACACCAAAGCAACCCTACGGATTGGCACAGGCCATCGTCGGCCGTCTTGAGCGCCAAACCCAAATAACTGAAACACCGGACCAGCACCAGAATGATGAGAACCAATCCAGCCAGACCAGAATCCGCCGCACAGGTCACATACAAATTACACAGGTCCGCTCCACCCCACGCCATCGGTGCCGAAGACCAGTCGCCTGTGTTGTCGGTTCCAATAAGCCACCAGTCGGAGAAATGATTGAAACATTGTTCCATCAGATAGGATCGGGACCAGCCATCACCGCCCGTTATATCACTGACTTTTGCAAGAAGATACCAGATCGGCGCCTTCATGAAGATCGCCAGGCATACCAACAAGGCGACGATTCCCCAACGCACCCGCCGCATGTCCTTGCGCAGCGGCCAGAACGCGAGGCCAACCAGGGCGCTCAAAAACGCCATTGACGGTCCGCTGGAATTTGAAGTGTAGGTAATGGCGGAGGCAGCGATCAACCCGGCAACGGCTACCAGGCGCTGATCCCGTTTAAAGAACAACCATGCAAACAGTGGGATTAACGTCGCCCCAAAAATTCCGGCCGAATGGGGACTCCGGAAGCTCCCCATGCACCGAAAGCGATCATCCCGCATCCATTCTGCTCCCTGCCCCCCCATCCCATTAAAAACATTGGTTCCGGTCCTGGACTCGTGAACCATGCACAGCGCCAATGGAATGATGAGAATGGCCAATGGCGGCAGCAGGTCCTGAATATCCTCCCAACTCGTGACGAGGCAGCGAAATACAAAATACGACAGCAAGATATTGTAGGCGCCCCCCACTTCCTCTTGCCAGACCCCAAGCCGAATTATCGGCACGACCGTCGAAACAACCGCAAGTGCCACAAGCGCCCGGTCAATTTTATTGAGTTCCAGCCTTCTAAGCTCCCCGCGCGCCATAATCCTGACAAATCCGGCCAGCAGAATAATCCGCTGGGCAAAGAAATTAAAGCCGCCCACGATGACTCCCTGACCCTGAGTGATGTAGCAGACCGACGCCAATACCGCCAATGCCGCCCAGCGGCGCGGCGCGAAAATCACCATAATCGCGCAAAGCAGAATAAGCGTACCGCCAATTGGATTCATGAGAGACAGTTGGGTTGAAGGAAAGGCGGACGCCAACTCGCGGCCCAGAGTGCCAATGATTTGCCGACGGAGGCGGGTTGGTGGCAATCGGCCACGGAGATGAGTAACGGATGCCTGGCTTCCACAGACCTGTCCGCCCTCATAAGCACTTTGGCGTATTGCCGACGCCTGCTGGCGCGGGCGGCCGGGAATGCTTGGCGAAGCCCTTTGACATCGGACTCTTGAAATGCCGGCTCCAGCTTTTCAAACGCCTTGACCGCCTCCGGCAGCACCTGTAACCGGTTGGCCGACCACTGCCCCTGGCTTGCCCTATATGCCGCCAGCGGCGAATTGAACAGCACAACTCCACCGAACAGCGGCACATGAAGGAACAGATGACAATCATCAGCTCCGCTGAATTGAAACGGCTCCAGCCCCAGCCGGTTCATGGCTGACTTCCGAACACAGGCAAAGCTCATGGATCCAAACATGCCGGTCGTGGCGTTATACCTCTTGAAAAAATCCACTAGCTTGAGACGTTCCGCGCTGGCGCGATCCGTGTCCGGATCCTCCCGCCACACATAATCCGCGCCTGTGAAATTGAGATGGCCGGCAAAGGCAACCAAGGCTTCCGGATAGCCCCGCATGAGCGCTCGCTGGACTTCAAGGTATTTCGGGTGCCAGAGATCATCATTGTCCAGGAACGCGAGGATTTCGCCCGTTGCTATTTCCGCCAGCCGGTTGCGGGTGAACGACATGCCGTGGTTTTCCTGGCTCGCGAGCGTGATGCGGTCCTTAAACAGGCGGATCCGGTCGGGGGTGTCATCCATGCATCCATCCAATAGGAGTATGATTTCGTCCGGTTGGACTGTCTGCCGGAGAACAGAGGCCAGCGTGGTCTCGATCGTCCCGGCCGCGTTATACACCGGGATCAGAACGCTGATAGTCATGGCGGATTCGCAATCCGGCACAGCCGTCCTTCGGCGGCTCGGGAAAGCCTGTAAAGAGCCAACAAGAACATTGCTCCCGGCACCGCGCCGCGGCACAAAGCCAGATCGAAACGAAGCAAAAGGGTGGCGGAACTGAGCGATCGCGGTTTGATGTGGTGAAGCGGAAGCGGCCCCTTGCCGACACCCGTCTCGCGCCGCAAATGCGCTTCGATCATCGGGACTAGCGCAGGAGCCTTTGCGGCGACGATATCACGCCAGTCATCAAGATTGGCAACCCGCTCCGGATTATTACGCAGAAGCTGGATCTTGATGAAGGGCACCCCGTAATGAGAGATCAGCCTTTCCCATAGCGCAGTTGTGGTGGGATTGGCACCACCAAGAAAGCGGCTCATCGAATTGAGCCTGCCGCGATACACAGCGTTCGTGCGAAATCCTTCGCGCCGAATCATCGCAGTGAATCCCATCTCGCCGTTGAGAATGATCTCGTTCTTTGACATCCCTTGGAAATCCTGCCCGAAAAAGGCCGCAAATGCGGGGTGGCGATGCAGTGGCGGCCGAACCAGCAGGAACCAGCCTTGCAAATGGCTGGCAAGTTCCTCGCTCTCCACCATTCCGTAGGCATCCGCATTGACACCCAGCAACCGGTCCAGGCAGGTTCGGAGGCCGCCAACGGGGCCATAAACACTGTCGTTTGTCAGCAGCAGCAACCCGCCTGCCGAAGCCCGGTGTCTGGCAAGACCCTCAGCCCATAAATGAAAATCAAAGCCGCCACCCGTGCAGGTCATCACATCGAACGCAAGACCCGACAACCGGTTGTGCGCATCGGGGGTCAGTTGCGAATTGGAGATGACCGCGGTTGCAAAGCCGCAGTCGCGCAAGGCCGCGAGATAATGCAGAACATGGTCAGCGACTCCGTTGGTGCGGTCGTAATGCGCAAAGAGGCAAAGACGGTCAAAAACCTTCATGGGCAGGCGGGGGATTTAAGCCTTACGCTACAATGCCCAGTCCAAAGCAATGTGGGTAATTGCAGACTCTTTTGCCGGTTGCCTTCCCTATATCAATAACCGCCTTTCTGACATCAATAAAGCTCTCCGTGTCGTGAAAAATCGCGCACTTGCTATGTTGTGCGCTCCAAAATCCGCAGTCGTACGTGTCCTTATAGGTATGGACAATATCCACATGGATAAGATCATATTGCGTCTTATCCTCTTTGATCCAGTCTTTGTAATCCTGCCTGAACAGATGAATGTTACTGTATGGTTCCAGGGCTTGTCTTGTCAAGTTAAAATGATCCCCTTTATGCTCTGTGTGCATATCACCCGTAAAAATGTCAACACCTTTGACTTTCTTAAAGTAGTTTGAAAAAGCCACCGTCGAATAGCCGAATTCAACGCCAAATTCCAGACAGGATTCCGTTGGAAGATCAAAACGTGCAATAATATCGGGGATGATTAATTCAATCCCCTTCCATGCGGAGACTACATCGAGACACCTTTCAGGCTGCTTTTTGTAGCCGGGCACGTATTCCGGAATAGGTAATAATATGTTTTTGTAAATTTGCCGTAGCATATTTTGTCCTTTTCCTATTGCGAACCGCGTTGGCAGCCGGCGAATGCCGCCATCGTGGGAACCGGTTCCGCCTGGTAAACCTCAAGCAGCCGGCGGCCCGCCGCGCCCCAGGTGATCTCATGCGTGGTTGCGAGCGATGCCTTGCGCAAACGCGACAACATCGCGCGGTCCCGATCTAGCCGGGTGATATGCCCCGTCAGTGCGCCTACATCGCGGGCTGGATGCACAAGCGCGTTTCCCTCATGTTGGCAAACCGCGCCCGAAGCGTCCGAAACCAGCAGCACGCAACCGCAACCCCGCGCTTCGTACGTCACCAGCGCGCTGCCTTCCTCGATCGTCGGCAGCACCAACAAATCACTTCGCCGCATCAAGTCGCCCACGGCGCTCCGATGGCCGAGGCGTTTCACACTCGGATGGGCAAGCTGCGCAGAAAGCTTTTCCGCATAGCCGGGGGTGAATTCCCCGGCGATCAGAAAGGTCCCCGTGTCGCGCGCACTGGATTTGAGCCATGCCTCTAGGGCGTAGTGCAGACCTTTTCTCGGAGCGCAACCGCCGACGAAAATCATCGTCAGCCCCCGGCCTGGCTCCGCGTCTTGAGAACCAGGGAAGAATTTCGTTTCATCATAGCCATACTGATGCCGCGCGAGTTTGTTTGCGGGAAAACCGCGATCCATGAATGTCCGCGCCACGAAATCCGAAGGACAGAGCAAACGGTCAGCCAGCGCGTACTCGGCTTCTTCGTGCCGGAGAAGCGCTTCGTTGTAGGCGTGCTCATGTCCCGGCGGCATAGTGACGCCAAGTCGCCGGCATTCCTCACGCACCACTTCCATCGCGAACCGGGTGTGGGCATTAGGCCGTTCGAGAAAGGTCGGGATACCCAGCCTCTTGGCCGTCTTGAGTGTCCGCAGCGAGGCGAACGGCCAAGCATGGATCACGTCTATCTGTCCCGCCATCTTGCCGATCCGCCGGGACACAATCCAGTCGTGGAGGTTCGCGTAAAGCGTCCTGCTCAAGGCCCTGTTCGGAATTCGGAAACTTCCGCGAGCCAGCGTTGGCCGGACTTTGACCTGAAGAGGAAGCTCGCGGCAAATCGAGGCCGGGAACACAGTCACGTTCACTCCCGCCGCAGCCAAGCCATCCACTTGATGCCAGGCGGTGGTGCAGATTCTCCCGGCGCCCAATTTCAACGGGAAGCTGTATAAGACACGCACCGGAGGTTTGGCACCGGGTCGAGTGGAACAGTCAGCATCAGGCTCGTGGAAGGCTTTGTTCTCCATGTTGCCTTGGCATCGTTCCAGTCTTCTTTTTGCGCATGATCATCAGCAGTATCATCGCTCGAATCATAATCTGTCACCTTTCCAGGCCCGCTCCGATCCTGCGCCGCGACTTCAACGATATCGCGGAAGCGGCCCGGCGGCGGAAGCCACTGGCAATTTGGGCCGTGATGCTACTCCATTCAACCCGCCGTCCTTGTACTGTTCGGAGTTCGTCGATTGGCTCGCGCTCCAAAGCCTTATCCACCAGTGCGGCAAATTTCCAAAACTGTTGCTTTTGGTTGGCAATAAAATGTATCACTGGTGGAAAGTTCTCCTTTGGCAGCATGTCCTTGGTGGAAAGCACCTCTTCTGGAGCTATGAGCCGATGAGGTTCATTCGCCAGCAGGAATGCCCAACACGTCTGCTCAATCAACATTGGGCGCGCGGCGTTTTTTGACCGCTTTAGAAACCATTCGATCTTGTCCAGGTCCTGAAATCCACTCGGGATCCGATAGATGCCGCCATTCACGTTACGGGCAAGCGGAATTCGGTACCGGATGACCCAATCAAACATGGAGTGGCACACGCCTCCGAACGTGTCCTGGGCCAATTCGCCAAGAAAGACCAGTCCCGGAGTCAAAGGATAGAGTCGTTTGAGCCTTCTGAAAAACAGCATATCACAGTCACAATAATGACAGTCTCCATCGCTTAGGAAAGGCGGTTCAAACAACTTTGGCCCGAATACATTGCTTCGATAAAAGGCCAGACAAGCGGCATTTTTCGACAGGAATTGCTCGATCCGGCCTTTTAGTTCGGGTTTCCGGTGGAACACCGCCGTCGGAAACGCGGCGTGGAACTGCTCCCAATCCGAGGCCGTCACGGTCCCGTCTTCAAGCAAGTTGAGTCTCCGCGGCTGCAGCCAGGCTTTCTCCAAACTCTTAAAGGTGGCAATGGCCATGGGGACATAGCTGTGGCATACTTGGGAAAAGAGCATTTCGGACATAAATATTATGACGGTCGTTTGATCATCAATCTGCGTTTGAGGTCAGGCGGCAAAGTCACGGAGCGAGCGCTCCGCTTCGAGCCACCGGGGTTGCAAGGATCGGGGCAGCCATGTTGAAAAATACAACCCGGCTGATTTCACGAAAGAAGCCGGCCTCGGGCACAGTCGGGCGGCAGCCATAAATTGTTGGCGGGCCTCCCGGATCCTTGCCGCCCCCATCAGGTACTTGCCGCAATTGCGCCTTCGCGCGGCATGGACCGTCCGAAACACCCGGTACAAATCGAGGCTGGCCTTCTTCTTGTATATCTCATCCAGTATTTTGAAAGCCTCCACCACCAGGACCGAAACCCTCAATCGGTTTGATGACAACGTGGATTCGCTGATCCTAAACACGGCGCGCCTAGCAGTCGTATATGCGACAGGACCCAGAAGAGGAAACGTGTTGTGAAAAAAAGCGTCTTCCGCCCCGCTGACGCGGAATGGTTCCTGACCGAGTTCTGACACCACGCCTTTCCGAATGCAACAGGAACTCATTCCAAAACTCAAAGGAGTTTTGTCATAGCGCGTGAGGAAAGTCGCCGGCTGAATCAACTCCGCATTGATCGGTTGGGAATCCGCCTCCTTTGGCCACTTGAATTCGCCAAATCCTACAAGGTCTTCGTGCTCCATGTACCAGGCGACAGCGTCCGGTTGCTGTTGCATCATTTTCATCTGCGCCTCCAAATAGGAGGGATGCCAGGTGTCGTCCGCGTCAAGAAACGCCAGAACGTCTCCCCAAGCCTGTTGGCACAGAAAATTCCTCGCATAGGCAACCCCGTGGTTTGTTTGGTGGAATACGCTGATGAGGGGTTTGTAGGATTCCAGAATGACGGATGTGTTGTCCTTGCTTCCATCATCAAACACCAGAATCTCACCAGGAGGCTCCGTTTGTGAGAGAACCGAATCAAGTGTCTGCTTGATGGTGGCGGCAGCGTTATAGGCGGGGATAAGAACGCTGAATTTCATATATGTCTGACGTTATGGCGCAGAACCTGGCGGCCTGCCCTCTTCATTTCGGAATCCGCCCCGGCCAACCGCAGGCGAAGACGTCTGGGGACAGCCAACGACGCCGATGGCCTGACGCATGGGTGCGGGCCACTTGGGCTGAAGGAACGACGGAAGCCAGGTTAAGGCCCACATTCCCAATGACCTGCCGACAGAAGCGGCTTGGCGGCAATTGGCCATCGACTGGAGCAATTGATGCCTCGCTTCCACAGGCTGCCCCGCCCCCAAAAGCAGTTTGGCATAACTCCGTCGGGTCACGGCATAAATGGGCGGAAACGCTGCGCGAAGGCCTTTGACATCGGACTTTTGAAACTCTGGAGCCACCTTTTCACACGCCTTGACGGAGTTCTGCGCCCCATGCAAACAGTTGGTGGACAACGACCCCTCGCTCAACCGATAAGCTACCAGCGGCGACCTAAAAAACACAATCCCGCCAAACAGCGACACCCGATAAAACAGATAGCGATCATCAGCGCCACTGAATTGAAATGGCTCCGGCCCCATTCGGTTCATGGCGGACTTCCGCACACACGCGAAGCTCATGGATGCAAACAGCCCGATCCCGAAGAAGTACCTCTTGATAAAATCCACCTGGTTGATCCATTCCGCGTTGACGCAATCCGTATCCGGCTCCTGCCGCCATACATAGTCCGCCCCGGCAAAATCAACGTGCCCGCAAAACGAAGCCAGCGCTTCGGGATAGTCCCGCATGAGAGCGCGCTGCACCTCGAGGTATTTCGGGTGCCAGAGATCGTCATTATCCAGGAAGGCGAGGATTTCCCCTTTCGCCATTTCCACCAGCCGATTGCGCGTCATCGCCACCCCGCAGTTCTCCTGGCGCGCGATCACGATGCGGTCTTTAAACCGCTCGATCCGCTCCAAAGTGTCATCTGTACCCCCATCCCACAGAACGATGATTTCATCCGGTTGCACCGTCTGCCGGAACACAGAGGCCAGCGTGGCCTCAATCGTCCTGGCCGCGTTATACGCTGGGATTAGAACACTGATGGTCATGGCTGATGATCTTCGACGGCGTTCGGAGCCGGGTCCGCGAATTGGCGGTGCCATAATTCGAGGACGAGCAGGGAAAAGATTTCTTTCGCGTAACGGTCGCTCGATCTTTGGGCGTCCAGCAGGTGGGCCACTTCGCCGGCTTGAAAATAACCCCGGCTCCGCGCGCGGTCGGAAAGGAGAATCTCCCGCGTGCCGGCGGAAAGCTCGCCGCGCAGCCAACTGTCGTACGACACCGGGAAACCCGCCTTTTTGCGCGTAAGTATTTCACGGGGGAGCGCCTTGGCGAAGGCGGCTTTGAGCGCGCGCTTGGTTTCCCTGCCCCGCACCTTGTACTCCGCCGGCAGGGTGGCGGCAACTTCAAGGACCTTGTGGTCCAGCAGGGGAAC
>Ga0182027_10004726_pt1 | contig 21000 bp, 16 predicted proteins | sample 712E1DmetaG_FD_121300 | JGI IMG/M metagenome (GOLD analysis project Ga0182027, IMG submission 121300) | Permafrost microbial communities from Stordalen Mire, Sweden - 712E1D metaG (Illumina Assembly) | ecosystem: Environmental > Terrestrial > Soil > Wetlands > Permafrost | place: Sweden...
CTGCGCGTAGTAGGCGTAGACCGCGGCCGGGTTGGATGCCGCCGCGTAGCTCACCTGACCAATGGAAGAGTCCTGGACGCCGCGATCGAGGGTGTTCAAGGCGGTTGCCATCTGATCCAGACGAGCGCGCTCGGTGTCTGCGTATCCGGTGGGAATGAGCTGGAACCGGACCGCGCTGTCGGGATAGTGGATCAGCGTCGAGGAGATGCGCGAGAGGTCATGGGCCGTCTTGGGGAACCGACTGAATGAGTAGCACTGGCTCACGAGCCGGTTCTGGAGTGCCTCGATCCGTTCGTCTTTCACCATGACGAGGCTCTGGTCGCGCAACACCTGATGAAGAGCGTCGACATAGGCCTGGTAAGGAACCACAGCGAAGTCGTAGCCGGCCGCGGAGAGCGTCGCGGTTGACATCATCTCCAGCTGCCTGAGAGCGTGGGTTGCCTGGCTCGGAGTAGCGGCCAAAGCCCGATTGACCATGAACAGGCGGACATCGGCGGAATGGGGCTGGTGCTCGGCGCGCTGTGCTACCCAGGCAAGCTCGACGGAGACCGTGGCCACGCGAAGGTCCGGTCCACCGCACATCGAACGATGCACCTGGAACACCTCAGCCAGAAACGTCCCGAAGTCCGCCTTCGCCCGCCCGATGACGTCGGCCAGAGGCTCCGTCCCCTCCTGCATGGTGGCGATGGCCGGAATGCGAACGACCTCGATGGCGCCCGCACCGACAGACGATCCGTCCGCCAGCTTGGCGGAGGCATATCCGGCGGAGTCATTGCTGGTCATCGGCATCACCGCCAACAAAGAAGGGCGCCCACCGCGAGTCAGTCTCGCGAGTGGGCGCCCGAAACCAGACTCAACTCATCGCTGCCTTCTTGATCTTGATCAAGTTGCGCGCCCCGATGACGCGTTTCTCGGCCTCCTGCCTGTCGGCGCTGGATGTGATCTCGCCGCTGGACATGGAGCAAACGATCGACGTGGCGCCTGACGTCGTGAGCTCGAAAAGGTTGACCGGGGCATCGCCCATGGTGCGCCTCTGCTGTACGCCCTTCACTACCACGGTTCGCTCCAGCGCGACGTTCTTCGTGACTGTGGCGATCGACACGACGTCCCGATAGAAGTACTCGTCGGTCCGTTCATCGTCCTTGTTGGCCTCGATCAACGAGAAGCCCCACTTGTAGGAATGAAGGAGTTCGCCGGAGAAGAAGACCGCCACCGCCTCGCCGCGGCTCGAACGCCAATAGCCGTCCGAGCCTTTCTTGAAGCGTACGCCCGGCCGGAAGGTGAAGTCGTACCCGCCGGTCACGACAGGTGGGACCTCTTGGGTCTCCGCCTCGTCAAGATTGAGCTTGGCGAGCGCCTTCGCCTTGACCTTGGAGATTTCGAAGTCCAGCGCGGCATCGAGCTGTGCGGGAGTAGAGGCTCCCTGGAGCCACAGGAAGATACAAACGCCAATCCCGATGAAGACGAGGGCGAATGGGACTCCTGCCGAGCCACCGGCAAAGCAGAAAGCGCCGACAACGATCGCGATGATCGCGCCCAACATGCCGCCGGTGAAGTACTTCTTATTGGCGGAATAGTTGAGACCGGGCGTCCCTCCCGTTTGGGAGTCGGTCGGGGCCGTTGGGGTGTAGCCGAGGGGCGCTGCGGGTTGGGCATACGAGGAAAATGCGGGCGCAACTGCCACGGGCGCAGCCGCAACGGCGGGCGCCGGGGCGTAGGCGGGCGCCGGGGCGTAGGCGGGCGCAGGCGGGGGCGTGGGGGCGTGCGCGGTCGGCAGAGTCCGTGCCGGGGCCAGTGCCGATTGTGCCGCCCCACACTTGTGACAGAACGCAGAATCGGCGGTGGTGCGGGCGGTGCCACAAGTCGAACAGAAGCCAAATGGCGGCAGAGACATCTTCCACTCCCTCTACGGAATTAGCCAGTACGGAATGAGCCAGTACGGAATGAGCCAGTACGGAATGAGCCAGTACGGAATGAGCCAGGGCGACGGTCTGGCACGGTCAAGTCAGGCTGGGAAGCCGAGGGCATCTCGCCGGAGCACCTCCATGAGCAAGGTCGTGTCGGTTTGCGTTAGCTGGTGGGCGACGGCTTGGGCCAGGTAGTCTCGGTAAGTGACTCGTCGGTTCAGGCATTTTCGCTCGTCGAAGTCGTAGGCGAGATACGCGAGCATGAGGTAGTAGACTCCCCGAGGCTCAAGTTGAATGCCTGCTTCGAGGTACTCTTCGGCCCTACGGACCGTGGCCATCGGCGTCAGAAAAGCCTTCTTCCCCTCCAGCAGGGCCACCGCCGCGTAGAAGTACGTCTCCGAGTTCTCGATGTCCTCGTCCATCGCCTTGCGAAGGCAATCGGACGCTTCAGCGTAGAGCCCCAGCTTCAGGTAGCACATACCCAGGGCGCTGTTGAGGGTGGGGTCGTCCGGCGCCTCCTGGAGGCCCGATTTGTACGAGCCGGCATGCTTCTTGAGGTCAGGAATCCCCATCCCGATCAAGTTAGAGAAGGACGAGATTACGACCGGCCGACCGCAGTACTTGCAGGTGGCGTCGGCGGTAGAGGAAGGCGCTCCGCACCCCGGACACGGCAGGTCTATCACTTGCAAAGCCATGGCTGACCCCAGCGACATCCTCAGTGATCGTATAGACGAGATTATCAGGACCCAGTAGGTACCGTGAGGGTGCTGCGCAAGCCGCTGACGGTGCTAGGCTGGGATCAAACCTGCGTAGAAACACGGCCCTAGGCTGGCGACCGCCACTGCACCAAAGACCTGCGTGCTCCCAGAACGAGTGCGCCGCCGCTTCTCTTTCGGGTCGAGAGCGCGGCGTCAATGGGCGGCCGCATCCCATGTTCGTCTCGAAGCATCTTGGTCACGCTCCAATGACCTTCACCCTCGACACCCATTGCCACGTCTTGCTGAACCGCCCTGGGCTTGATGGAGGCTCTGGGCTGCCCTGGCCTCGCCGTCGCACTCGCTTGTCTCCAACTCTGATCGCGAGGTAGCCTCGGAAGACCAGCCTCTGTGGGCGCAAACGCACGGCGATGATCCCGCTCGCCACTCACCGTGCCCACCTCGACACTGATCGCATTCCTGACGATCGGAGATATTGTCCTCGACGATCTCGGCTCAGTGATCCTGAAGCGTTGGAAGCGCACGGCCGGCGACAACCCAAAGCCCGAAGGACCCTGCTGTTGCGCAGACCCGGAGGCGGCGAGCAGCCGTGATGCAGCCCGATGTCCGGCTATGGGCAGCTTCTCGTGGCGGTGTGACAAGACAGTCGACGCTATTTGGTGACCGTGTAGGAGCCCGTCCCCAACAGGTTGCCGGCAGAATCGTAGAGCCCAGCCGTGTGGCTCCCGACCGTCATCGCCCAGTCTTGGCCGGCACAAGACTGGGCCACAACACTCTTCTCCTCCAACAAGTACGTCGCAACCAGAGAGCCACCTTCGGAAGTCCATCCACTCGCGGCGTTGACCTGGGCGACACTCACCGTGTGCCCGTCGATCTTGAATGTGATGGTGTGGCCATTCGCGGTCGGTGGCAGCCAGAGTGTGACCATCAGACTGTCCGGTGCAGAGCAGCTAATGGTCGACGGGGCGAAGGAGACTCCGCCAGACGTGTCCGGCAGCCGGTAGTCTTCCTGCGCGTTGAATGGCAGAGCGCCAGAGCCCAGGATCGCGGCCAGTTCCTTCGCGGTCGTGGCTGTGAAGTTGCCGCTGATCTCGCCCTTGCGCCCCGCCAGCGGGCCTTCCACGTGGGAGACCGAGAGAACCTTGCCGTCGAGAACAACCACCAGGTAGTCGTTGACATGCTGAGCAGTCCAGGCGTCCAAGTCGCTGCCAGCTGAGCCCGAGAACGCATAACCCACGACCCAGGAGCAGCTCGAATTCAGATGCGCATCGATCGCGTTGGGGTCGAGCTGCTGCCCGGTGAACTGGGCAGGCAACGTCGGATCGATCAAGCTGCCCACAGCCGGAACGGGCTTCGCTCCCGCCGCGCCGCCGGATGTGCCATAGGTCTGCGGCGGCAGGGGGACGAAATCGAGACGGCCAGCTTGGCCGAGAAGGCTCTCGACGATGTTGGCCACATCCTGCGAGGACTCGTGGACGACGACGTCAATCTGGGCCGGCGATCCCGACGATGAGCCCCTCGATGCCGTGACCTGAGCGTCCGATAGACCCATGGCCGTCAGCCTAGCTTGGAAGATATTGACCATGACGTCGAGCTGCGCTGAGTCTGGGTTCACGGGGTAGCCCTTTGCGTCAACCGTCTCATAGCCGATTCTGAATCCGGCTCCGAGGCTGGGCCTTGGCGTGGGCAATGCCGTGCTGCATGCGGCAGCACCGCCGCTCGCTGTGGACGTCCCACCCGTAATGGAGGTCAGCACATCGCCAGCATGGAGGTTCGCGCACGAAGCATCCTCGCCGGAAGGCGGCGAGGCGAGTGCGGAGTGTCGAGAGCAGGCGAGCCAGGGCTCAGGGAGTCGGGCGGTGCCGCCATAGGGCGGCGAGGTTACAGGCTCGCGGGAACCGGTCGCGCTGGCGGGGAGGTCGGCCGCTGCGACTGCCGCTCCTTTGGCGTCGGTGTAGCTCGCGTTGGTGTAGAGGGCGAGGTGGAGATGCGGGCCGTAGGCACTCGGGCAGGCACCGTTGGTGTCTCCACCGGTCGCTCCTGCCTTGCCGATCTCTTTGCCCGCGGTGATCTGGTCTCCGACGGAGACTTCGATAGATGAGAGATGGGCGTAGAAGGCGGTCACGACCGAACCGTCGGCCAGGTGCTCATCGATCGCGATTGAGTTGCCGTAGCAGGACCAACTGCTTGATCCCGCGTATGCCTTCGCCCAACGCACAATGCCGGCGTCGATGGAGCGGACCGAGTCACCGAAATGGAGATCGAAGTCGAGGGCGTCGCCGTCCTGCGTGTAGCCGCTTGGACCATTCGCATGGTGCTTGCAGCCGTCGGTGGCGCCAGCGGCCCCGGTAGCGGTGATTCCCTCGCTGCCGTAGGCGCACATGATCTCGTGCGACGGACTGGCAGACGTGTCCCAGGGCAGGGCCAGCGTGAAGCCCGATCCAATCGCCGCGGCCTGGGCTCCGATGGATGCCGGCGAGGGTGGCGTCGGGGTGACGTTCGACGACGAGCATCCTGCAATGGCCAACACCGCGGCCGCCAACGCGGCCGTCCGGAGCGTCTTCACAGGCTCACGCCTCCTTCTTCGAACACAAGCTTGCGCGTCGGCCACCGACGCGCTGACCGTCTCCACAAATCGTCTGGCTCCGCCGCTTCCGCAGAGTCTATCGATTGCGCAACCTCACCGGATGCGCTTGGCGACCACCAGCGAGTCGGCGCGTTAACAACTCTCCGGCCGCTCAGGCTGGCTCGACCATTCCGTCTCCTCGTTCAGGACGTCTGGCTATGCGGCCAGAAGGGCCTCGACCAGCTCGTCGATGCCCTCGATCACGAAGGTTGGTGGAGTGCGTCCGTATCCCTCCGGGTGCGCCACCCACTCGGGCAGGTCTTTGCCAACCCTAGGGCGTAGGTGCCGGCGTCGCTCATCGATCCGATCGGCCCGCCGCGATTATATCGAGTGACCTCCCGCGAGGCGTTCTGTCGTGAATCCGGGTTTTTGACCCCCACGGTTGGGCGATCTGGTTAGGCACTTACGTTCGGGCTGACTAGGCCCAGCGATAGTCATCTGTAGCCGGTTCGAACATCAATGGCAGATAACAGCAAGGAGACGTAACCAGTGGCTAAGCGCCTCGGAGACCCAGACGCGTTCTGTCTCAAGCTGCCCCACAGCCTGCTGACGAGCAGGGAGTGGACGCTGTTGGGGCGTCTTACCAGCCCCAGAAAGCCTTTGAACCAGAGACAGCAGGATGCACTCGTTCGACTCCAGGTTAAGCTCGCAGCACAGCCTGCCCTCGACGCATACCACGACAGCAAGGGGAGGTCGGTCTAGCCAGCACGTTGCGAGGAAGCAGGGGCCCCTGCCCTCGACCACACGCTTTACCCGTAGTCGGGTTGAAAGACCTCACTATGGGGTTTCTCTTGCTTGGACACTCCGACGGTGCGAAGGAGTTTGTGCAGCGGGCGACCGTCGAGGTAGATCTCGCCACGTCGAGGCTTCACAGCTTCGCCCCTTATCTCCCAATGACTCCATCAGGCGGCCGGGGAGTCGCCACGGCGACGACAACGTCTAAACGAACTAGTGCGAGCTTCGGCGGTCAGCTATCGTGTCGGACATGTCGAGGGTGGATTTCGAGAGTCGGCTCAAAGCGTTCGGATCGGCCACGTATCCCGGTCTGCGTGGTGCGCAGCGCTATATCCTGCACGCCTATGGTGAGAGCCACCTCGATACGGCAGATGTAGCGATCCAGCTGTCGACCGGCCTCGGCAAGACTCTGATCGCCCTCTTGATAGCTGATTACGCTCTGGATCAGGGCAGGAGTGTCGCCTATCTGACCGGATCCAAAGCTCTGACAGCGCAGGTCAAGGAACAGGCTGATCTACTCGGCCCACGTCTTGCGACGCATCAGTTCTGGGGCCGCCACTATCCGGCCGACGGGCTGCTGGAGTACCACAGCGCTGAAGCCGTCGGGATCATGAACTACTGGGTATATTTCAACTCGAGCCCTCGCGTCGAGCCGGCCGATCTAGTGATCCTCGACGACGCTCACCTGGCGGAGCAACCCCTTACGGGCATGTTCTCTGCCCGCATTGCGCGGAAAGACCACCAGGCGCTGTACGAGGATCTGTGCGGCCTCGTTCTGGCCCACACCCACGCCTACGAGACCCTCGACGCCATGCGTGAAGGAACGATTCCGGGCTCCGCGCCACCTGAACTCCTAGCCTTCAATGACTGGTCCGCAGTCACGCCCCAAGCCCTCGAGATCATCGAGCGTTCCACGTATGCGAGCTCGGATGAGGGCACGTTTGTATGGCCCGAGTTGCGGGGGCGACTCGCCCGCTGCGGCGTCCTGATCGGGCCGTCCGCGATCGAGATCCGACCGTACCTGCCGCCGACCCAAACGTTCGCAGGGATCAGCGAGTCCAAGCAGCGCATCTACATGAGCGCGACGCTGGGGCCCATGGACGATCTCGAGCGACGCCTCGGCGCGGGTCCGATAACTCGGATCGAGGTGCCCGCTGAACTCCAGCAGTCGGACACAGGCCAGCGACTCTTTGCGCTCAACTGGGCGGACGACGACTCGCTCACCCAGCCATTCGCCAAGATGATCGTCGAGCTAGCAGGGACGGAGAACCGCGTCGCGTGGCTCTGCTCAAGTCATCAAGAGGCCGACCAGGTCCAATTCACCCTGGAGCGCCACTACCACGCGGGTGTCTTTCGGCTTCGACCCGGTGATGACACAGCGTTGGACCGCTGGAAGGGCTCGGCCGCGGGGCACCTGGTCGCCGCAGGCCGTTTCGACGGGCTCGACTTTGCCAAGGGGCTGTGCCGCCTGGTCGTGCTTCCGAGCGTTCCCGCCGCCAGCAGCGAGTTCGAGAGGTTCGTTGTCGCCTACCTGGGCGATGCCACGTTCATGCGCCACCGAGTTGGCCAACGGGTAACCCAAGCCCTCGGACGGGCCAACCGAAATCCGACGGACCGATCGCTCTATTTCGGGCTCGATCCAAACTTTGGCGGAGCTCTCGCCCAGTCAGACGTCTTCGCCGCTCTGGATCCCAATGTCTCCCGGGTGGTTCGACAGTCGCTCGCGTTGCAGAGTCAGGGCCAAGAGGCAACGACGGCCGCAGTCATGGCCTTCTGGGACGGCAAAGATGAACAAGACGAACCTGCGCCGCGCCGGAGACCGGGGCGAGCAGCCGGACCGCCGGCTGGTCCCCGCCATGCGACCGACGAGGTCGAGGCGTCGATGTCTCTCTGGCTCGGGGACTTCAAAGGTGCCGCGAAGCGGGCGAGGCAGGCGTCGGATCTCCTGAGTGCTTCGGGTGAGGCTGAGCACAGCGCCTTCTGGCGGTACGTGGAGGCGCAAGCCCACTACGTTCAGGGAGGTCCTGCGAGTCTGGGCGACGCAATCGAAGCCCTTGAGCCGGTCGTCGCGAATGGCCCGCGCACGGCATGGTTCATTCGATTGCATCGGACGCTCGACGAACTTCAAGGTCGGCAAGCCAGCACCGGCTCAGATGACGAGCTGTTCTTGAACTGGGACGACTGGCTTCGCAAGCCTGCTCAGCGGATCGAGCGGGAGCTGGCCACGGCTCGGGCGGGCCTCGCCGGAGGCCATGACCAGCGGGCCGAGGGCCTCCTGACGCTCGCCCGCCTCGTGGGAGTCTGGTCGAACCGGCCGACCGGGTCGAGCGCGACCGATGTTCGCTGGCGATGGGTAGATAAGGGTCGGGCGCAGCGGCGTGTCTGGGAGGTCAAGACCGGCGGCGCGGCTGTTCGCGTGCCTCGGGCCGATATCAACCAACTCTTGGGTCAGCTTCAGATCGAGACCCAAGACCACCCCAACACGAAGATCTACGGCTGTCTGATGGCTCCTCAAGAGGAGATCGAGGACGACGCCGCAGCAGCGGCACGAGAGAAGGTCTGCGTGCTCCACGAGGGAGCCGTCATGGCTTTGTTCGAATTGTTCTCGGATCGATTTCTCTCCTACAAGCAGGCTTGTGGCAATGGCTCTGCGGCCGAGCGCGGTGCGGCGCGCACTGCGATTGAGTCACGCATGCCGCCGAGTGGATGGCTTGCTCGGTTGCTCGCTCCCTCACAGGGTCGAGTGATTCACCGGGCTGACATCGAGGACCTCTTTCGAGGCTAGACGAAGACCGCAGGACGGACTCGGAAACGACAGAGGCGGGGACCCGACGTGATCACGAGAAAACCCCTGGATCAGATGGCCGCAGACCTCCTCGCATCGAGTCAGGTCTTCGCCCGATCGGCCGTGACGGCCTATTCGACGGAGTCGTGGGAGTTCTTCTACCTGCACCTCGCCACCGCCCTCGAACACCTCGCCAAGTCTGTGCTTGTCTCGGCTGATCCAGTCCTCATCGCAGATACCCGTGCCGACTTCGAGACACTGCTCCACCTGACCGGGTACGGCCATAAGGCCAAGACTTCTGACTTCGGGCGAGTGGTCAGGACAGTCGGGCTCACCGAGGCGCTCGAGCGAGCGGGTAGTCTCATCGAGAACTACAAGAAGCCTCAACCAGGTGTCCGCCTGCTGATCGATGCCCGCAACGGCTATGTCCATCTAGGTCAAGGCGGCAAGATCGCAGCAGAAATCGTTCTGGGCGACGTCGCCGACTACTTCGATCAACTGCTCATGGAACGCGGGATCCAATCGCAGGACTACTGGGGTGAGGGCAGCGACCTCGTGGCCGATCATCGCGAGAAGCGACTCGACGCGATCGAGGCGTCGTATCGACGTCGCATTCAGGCCGCCAAAGATCGGTACGTCGTCAAGTTGGCAGGCATGGACGACACAACAAGAAGGTTGGTCATCACAGCCCTGACGCAGGTGGATGTTTCCGAAGACTTCAGCGAGATCCCTCGCGACTGTCCTGCGTGTGAAGAGGTCGGGACTCTGTACGTGAGTCTTGCAGAGCCGGACTGGGAACCTGACTACGACGTCGCCGACGGGCAGGCGTACGTCGCTGGATTATACGTAGGGTCGATCCGCATCTTCGGCCAGGAGTTCAACTGTCGTGCATGCGGCCTCGTCATTGAGGACCGAGACTTGGAATTAGCCGGAATGGACGACTTCAAGTTGAAGGAGGGGGAATTCGACGTCGATATGGCGCAGAGAGCCTTCGAGGAGCAACACGACGACGACTACTACTAGATCCTTGGACTCAGTGGCGCATGGCCAACACTCGGGTCATCGACGTGCCCGCCGAACGTGAGCAAACGCAGGCGCGCTCCTGGCAAGGTTGGCGGGGCCGGCGACGACAAGCGGCCGCGTGCAAGCGGCCGAACAACACGCGACCCGTTTCGCCTGCCCTCGGGTCGCTACGGTTACCCGGCAGCCTCCCGATATACCTCGAGATCATCGCTTCGCGACATCCTCCGATATTTCTCGATCTCGCTCGATCCGTACGGAACCAAGCTCGTGCGTCACTGGGACCAGGAGCCGGACGAGTTCTATCTGCTGGCGGTTCGAGCCATTGGTGCATGGGCGGACTATGTCGTAGCCCTTCCAATGCCCGTGATGATCCCCGAGGAAGAGCTGGGCAAGAGACGCGGCCCGGCAAATGCCGACTTCGTCCTCATGCAGCATCACGCGTATCTGGAGGCGACCCTCGCCCTTGGGGACGGTCTCGCCGCGGGTCTCGCCGGCCATCCCCGGCCCGCCCTTGCCGTGCTCCGGACATTCGTGGAGTCTGCCATGACCGAGGTCTATATCCATGGCGACCCATCCGGTCGTCGTCTTTGGGATTACCTTCGGTACCTCGAAGGCAACGGCCATCGCCCGCGATGGACCCAGATGCTAGACGCCATCTTCAAGGAGCCGAGGTTCGCGGCGATCGGTAGCTTCCGAGAACACCTCGACGCCCTCTACGGTTCCATCTCGAGCAGCGCGCACGCCCAGACGCCGGACGAGGCCCTGCTACACATGCGTGACGGAAATGGGGTCGTCGCAACGTACCCAGAGCTCGTCTTCTGGCTCACCCTCCTCGGCCTTGCTGTCCATCGGATGCTGACGCTTCTTGTGCTCCGGTTCCCTATGACCCTGTTCTCCGTCGATGTCGAGCGACGGTTCGCGTACAGCCCTCCGGCCGGAATGTTCTCCGATGAGACGGTTTCGTCGTCCATTAAGGAGGGTTTGGGCGCTCGCCATGCCGCGGCGCTCGCTTCATTCCTTCAGGAAGACGAAGAGGTCAAGGGCCTGCTCGACTGGTTCAAGAACAACCCAGAACTCACCGACGAGCAGCTCGACGCAGATTGGGCGCGCGCGCGGCGCGACACCAGCGCCAAGACGCCGCTCACGGTACCTCGCGAAGGTCGGTGGGCCCTGCTCAAGTCCGAGATGGCCTCCATCCAATGGGCAACGGATATGGGCCTCGCGATGCGCCTCGTACCTCCCGAGGCCGACATCGATCCAGACGACATCATGCGTCGGTCAATCCTCGCCGTCGAACTACGCCGCCACTACGGGTCGCCGGGGGACGGCCGGAGCTCCAAGGCCGGAGGGCCGCGGCCCGACTCCACAAAGGGGCCCCACGAGTAGCCCACAGGGCGAGGGCGTTTCGGGTGTTCGGTGCAGGCGGTCCAGGGTCGTTAGGTCGCGCGCACTTGTATGATCTACCCATGGCGCAATGCACCGCACCTGTTCGAGGTCACATTCGCGGCGGCGGAGCAGACTGCCCTGTTCACGGGGGGAGATACCGGAGCTACGGGGGTTATGGGAGTTATGGAGGTGGCTCCTACTCCCCGCCCGTCCACACCGCGCCCGTCCCCCGGCGTTTCCCCAGCTATACCAGTGGGTCGTCGGGCGGAGGTGGCGGCCGCAGCAGTTCGAGCCGGGCACGTCGGTCGTCCGTCACGTATTCGACTGGCGAGTATCGGGCGCTCAACCCGGTACGCGAACAGGTCGTGCGGATCGCCGAGACTTACCCCGACCGTCGCGACCTGTTCCTTTGCCATGCTTGGGACGATCGCAAGGGTGCCGCTCTCGACCTCTACAACCTCTTGGTTGGCCTTGACGTGAAGGTCTGGTTCAGCGAGACGGACGTGCCGCTGGGCACATCGCTGCTCCGCCAGATCGACAAGGGGCTCAGGAACTCCCGGGCTGCCATCGTGCTGGTGACCCCGGCGCTGCTCAAGAGCCTCATGTCGGAGGGAACTGCGGACAAGGAACTGTCCGCACTACTCGCAACCGACCGCGTCATCCCGGTCGCGCACGGCACAACGTTCGAGGCCCTGCGGGACGTGAGCCCGCTGCTGGCCGCACGCTCGGGGCTGAGCACTGACGAATCGTCGTTGGAGGACGTGGCCATCAAGGTCGCGGACGTTGCGCTGCTCGATTGAGCCTAGCGCGCCACCTCGACTACGACAGGGACTTAAGGGTGACGTTCAGGTCCACTCCCGACCAGAAGCTCCTACCCCCGGCCAATGTCAAAAGGCTCCCCGTGCGGCCAGCCTAGCCGTTGACAGGGAAGACCCACAACCGCAACGTCGCAACGCTGAACGGGCTGCGCAACGACTTCACCCATTTTTTGCCGAAGCATTGGTCCGTCGATGTCAGCGGCCCGCCAAGCATTTGCGCCGATTGCCTCGACCTGATCGAGTTCCTAGGCTGGGAGTCTGGCAACGTCATGTGGATAGACACCAGCGTTGAGCATCGCGCACGTCGAGCGCTAGCCGAAGGGCGCCGCGAGGTTCGGGCGCTCCAAGCCTGAGGTGCTGCGGGCAGGCGGGCGCGTCGCGGTGGCGGAACCATGCCGGAGCCGCTCTAAGTCGCCTCCGACCCCTCGTCTCCCATCAGCGGAGCGCGCCCGAAGGGGAAGGTACAGGTCGCCGATCTACTCGGACTTATCTGCCGCTTCCGCCGCGGCCTCGAAGTCGGCCGAGGGCGGTGGTAGATCGATCGGGTTGGCGAGGCCCAGGCGAATCATCTGCTTCACTCATGATCGCGATCCTAACTGATAGGCCGCGAAGGATTCGCTGCTAAGTTTCTGCTGCGGCCTCGCTCCGCTAGCCCTGGCCGGATCTTAGGCGTGCTTCGAGGGAGTCGGCGCCATGGTCGGCTCCTCGTTGCCACAGCCTTCGCGAACGGGGGCGCGTTCGAGTCGTTGATCGTCGTTTCACCCCAGGTGTTGTCTCCAACGCCAAACACGCGCCGGAGCTGCCGAGCTTGGCGCCGGCCGCGGCGGGCGCCTGGACGAGCGTCAACGTGACCTCGGCGGTCACCGGCAACGGGCTGGTCAGCTTCGGATTGTCGACGACCAGTGGCACGGCTCTCGCCCTTTCCTCCAGGGAAGGCGCGAACCCGCCACAACTCATCGTTAGCGGCGCTGGCGCAACGCCGACTCCCTCGCCAACCTCCGCCCCCACGGCGACGCCGACTCCGACGGCCGTCCCGACGGCCACTCCAACTCCGACTCCCACTCCAACCTCAACCTCGGGCACCGGCGGCTCAACCACGTTTACCTCGGTCGCCGATAGCTACGTCGACGCCTCGAACGCCTCGGTAAATCGCGGCACCGCGACGTCGCTTCGCGTGGACGCCTCGCCGGTGATCCGTTCCTACCTGCGCTTCAACGTAAGCGGCCTGACGGGCAGCGCCACCAGCGCCACGCTCCGAATCTGGGCCAACAGCGCCCAATCGAGCGGCTATGACGTATTCGGCGTAGCAGACACCACCTGGGGCGAAACGACGATCAACGACTCGAACGCGCCACCGTTCGGCGCCAAGCTCGGCAGTTCTGGCGCCGTCACGTCCGGCAGCTGGACGAGCGTCACCGTGACATCCGCTGTGACTGGCAACGGCCTGATCAGCTTCGGCTTATCGACGACCAGCAGCACGGCTCTCGCCCTCTCCTCCAGAGAAGGCGCGAACCCGCCCCAACTGGTGATCAGTGGCCCTGGAATCGCCTTGGTTATAGGACCTTCTCAGACGACGGGGTTCAGCCAGGTCCCGACGGTGGCATACCTGCTAGTGCCATTGCTGTTGCCTGGGCTGATCCTTCTCTCGCGCCCAGGGCGGCGGTCAACCATCCTCGCGTCGCTTCGAGACGGAGCGGGCCGAACGTACAAGGAAGAGGCTCGGCGCAGCCCAACCACTGCAGCTTAGGACGGCGACGCCGCTCTTGACTGTTGCAACGACCGAACTCGCTCGGCCGGGTCCCCTCAACATGTCCGGCTGCTCCAAGCCGCAGCCGGACATGACGCCTCGCCCTACCCGCAACATCCGTCCCTTGGACCACATGGCCCACCACAGGGGCCATTGGTCCCTTCCGCGGCGGGGGCCCGATCAGGCTCAATAGGCGCGTGAGCAATCCTGAGTCACGCGCTCGGAATTCCAAGGGCACCGTTCGCGCGCAGCCGGATCTTGGTCGGCTTGTGAATGCCGCCCCGGGCCGGCGGCTGCGTGTCGTTGCCGTCGGGCCCGACCACGAACCTGCTCTGGCTCAAGAGGGGCTTCGAGAAGGGGCCGAGATCAGCGTCGAGCGCCGCCTCGCCCTGGGCGGGCCGATGATCGTGCGTCTCGGTCGGACGCGGCTGGCGCTCGCTCGCAGTGTCGCTACGACTGTTCTGGTGACGACCCCGGACGCCTCCGTGTCCGGAGCCGTCGAATGAAGTGGCGCCGCGCGACTCCGCCGCGTCATACAGATCTGCCGGTCGTAGCTCTCGTCGGCCGACCGAACGTCGGCAAGTCCACCCTATTCGGCGTAGCCACAGGCCGGTTCGTGGAGACCGTCAACGCTCCGGGCACGACCGTCGTGACAGAGCGCCGGCCCATCCACACCTCGGAGGGCGACGCGATCCTGGTTGACCTGCCCGGTACACTCTCGCTGCTTGACAGTCCAGCGGGCGGCGAACAGTTCTGGCGCGACCTGATCGAGGTCCATCCGGACGCCATCATGGTAGTCGGCGATGCGGGCGATCTAGCCCGCCACCTGCCGATGGCTCTGGCCTGCCGAGATCTCGGGTTGCCTGTCGTGTTCGTGGCCAACCTCGCCGACGAAGCCGCGGCCCGCGGCGTCGAAGTGGATGCCGGCCGGTTATCTCAGCTCCTAGCCGCACCGGTCCATCTGACCGTCGGCCGCACCGGCTCGGGAGTGGCGGAGGCGACAGCCAGAGTCGTTGGCCTCGCCCGCCAGCGCCGCGCCTTCCTCGCCGGAGCGCCACCCCGCGGCACAGTTCCGGTACGCGTATATGGTCCGCAACTGGAGAGCCGGCTCTAGGCGATGGCAGCGAGCGCCACTCATGACCACTCCCTCGGGGCCGCGGCCCTCGACACGATGGGCTGGGGCCTGCGCGACCTGGTCGATCAGTCAGTAATCTCCGGCCGAGGCGCAGCCTCGATCCGCCTCGGCGAGGCTCTCGAGCCGGTCCGCTGGCAGATCGCCGCACGCTGGGCCAGCCAGGTCGAGCGGCGTCGCGATGTCCCAACTCGGATCGCCGATCGATTCGCGATTTGGAGCACGTCGCCGTGGCCCGGCCTGCCGATCTTGCTCGCCGTCACTGCCGCGGTGTTCGGGACGATGATGTTGGTCGGAGGAACTCTCTCCACGCTGCTCACCAACGCCTGGACCGCCGCGGTCTCGCCGACCCTGAGTTCCTCGATCCACGCCGTCGTTCCTCAGCCGGTGGTCGCGGCCGGGCTGCTGTGGGGCTTCGATGGCGGAATGCTGGCCCTGCTCTCGGTCGGCATTCCCTACATCCTTACCTTCTACGTCCTGCTCGCGGCCCTCGAGGACTCAGGCTATCTGACCAGCGCCGCGGTCCTGACGGATCGACTGTTCAACACGATGGGTCTACCTGGCCGGACGGCGATCCCGCTTCTGGCTGCCAGCGGCTGCAACGTGCCGGCTATCTATGGCACCCGCGTCCTGCCTACCCGCCGCGAGCGGTTGCTCGGCGCGTTCCTGGTCACGATGACTCCATGTTCGGCGCGATCGGCGGTCGTGGTCGCAGCGTTCGGGCTCGTCGCCCTAATCACCGGAGCGGGCCTGGCGGCTAATGCCCTGGTGCCCGGCCGACAGCCTGCCCTCGTTCTGGAGCTGGCTCCGATCCGCAGGCCGATCGTTCGATCCGTGGCCCTCAAGGCCTGGCGTCGCTTCGCGGAGTTCGTTCGGGCGGCGGCTCCCTTGATGCTCATCGGCTCCGTGGTGCTGGGGCTGCTGTATCAGAGCGGCCTGATCTGGGGAGCCACCGCGATCCTCGATCCGGTGGTCAGGGGCTGGCTCGGTCTGCCGTCGATCGCGGGCCTGGCTCTTGTCTTCGCCTTCCTGCGAAAGGAGCTCGCGCTGCAGCTTCTGGTAGCCCTGGCAGTCGTTCAGCTGGGCGCGGGAGCGGCGGGACTGGGCTCAATCATGACTCCGAGCCAGCTATTCGTGTATGCGATCGTGACTTCGGTCTCGGTGCCGTGCGTGGCCACCCTGGCAGCCCTACGAGGCGAGTTCGGCTGGCGGTCGGCACTGATGATGTCCGGGGCCTCACTCGCGATCGCGATCGGGGTCGGCGGGATACTGGCGCGAGTCCTCGGGACGGCCTGACAGGCGCGGGAACGCGGGAGGGGATGCCGTTTCCGGGACGGTCCCAACGCGGTCCCAGCTGACCCTCTGCACCGTCGTCTCCCAGGACGGCCTGCATTGCTCAGGTCAGGAGCTGCCTGCCATACCAGTCGTTGTCGTCCCGGACGCCAGGCAGGACAAAGAAGTAGCCGCCGCCAAACGGCTGCACGTAGTCGATGAGCGGCTCCCCCGCCAGGCGGGCCTGGTTCTTCGCGAACTGTCGTTCGACGTCCTGCTGATAGCAGACGAAGATGTGCCCGGCCTGCAAATTCCCGTTGAGATCGGCGCCGAGATCGTAGTTGTACGAGCGCCGCAGGATGCGTTGGTTGGCTGTCTCTGCCGTACGTGGGTTTGCCAGGCGAATGTGCGCGTCGAGCGGGGTATAGATGCCTGTCGGGTCGACGGCGTAGTTTGGGATATCGGCTTCGACTGAGCCATCGAGCGGCGCCCCGGAGTCGCGCATGCGGCCGAAGAGGTTCTCCTGTTCCTTGACCCCGACGCGATCCCAGAACTCGACGAGCATCCGGATCAGCCGGACGACCTGGTAGGAGCCACCGATGGCCCAGGCCGGTTCGGCCGGATCGTTGACCCATACGAGGCTGCTCGCTTCATCCCCGGTTGGGTTGGCTGTGCCGTCCTTGAAGCCCATGAGGTTGCGGGGCGTTCCGGACGGACGCGGGGGGGACGCGTAGCCCTCGATCTTCCAGCGCAGCGGCATGCCGCCTCGCGTGCGCTTCGTGATATCTCGCAACGCATGATGAACCGCGTCGGGATGGTCGGCGCACAGCTGGAGGAGCAAGTCTCCATGCAGCCACGCCGGGTCCGGGGTGTCGTCTGGGAACACAGGCATCACCGTCAGGTGACGCGGCGACTGGCCCGCAAGCCCATAACGATCGTCGAAGAGGCTCGACCCGACAGACACGGTGACCGTCAGGCCGTCCGTTGGGAACTGCGGGCCCATGACGGTGTCGGACGACGGATAGTCCTGTGCGGACGGGTCGACTCCGGAAGCGAGGTAGCGCGACCGCGTAGTGATCGTCTTCAGCAGATCGGCGAGCTCGGTACTGTTTGCCGCGAGGACATCGAAGGCGGCGTAGCAGGCGGCAGCCTGTTTGGCGGCCGGCGCGGGCGTGAGAATGCCAGCCTGATTTGGACCGTGAAAGGCATAGCTATCGGAGGTGGGCTTCGCCGACGGGGTCGCATGGGGAGCCTGCTCGCCTCTCACGACGATCAGGCCTCCGATCCCGCCCGATAGCGCCACGCCTGCGGCCCCGGCGGCTGCGCCCTTCAGGAATGTACGACGATCCATGGTCATGAGGCGGCTCCTGAGGGCTCAGTCATCTTTGAGGAGGTCCGGGAAGATCGCCAGGGTCTCGAGAACCTGCCCCAGGGCGGCGTCGATGCGCTGGCGTGTGGGGAGCGGTGTCGCAACCGGCGCCAGCCACTGGCCCGACTGCTTGGCGTCCTGCAGCGCCGCGACAAGCTCGTCCATCTGGCTCGTGGTGTCCGCGACCAGGTGCGGATCCAGCAACGGCCCGACCATGCCCAGCACCGCTCGCGTCGCGTCAATGTCCGCGGACGTTTCCGCATACGCCGCCCCGGCCCCCTCATCGTCGATGCCCGACAGGTGGTCCCGGAGTGCATCCTCGAGGATTTCGTGGACTCGAAGCGTGAGACTGAGCGGGTTGCCCGCGAGATCCGGGTCACTCAGATGGGTAGCTACCGCCGCCACATCCGCCACCAAACGGTCGGCGATCGGCAGGAGGGTAGCCGCGCTTTGATCATGCCAGAGGCCATACTCCAGGCGATGCAGACCCGTGAAAGCGGGATCGTTCACGCCTTCCGGCAGTCCATCTGGCAGGCCGTCAACTGCGATGCCCAACGCGCCGAAGCTGTCATAGGATGCCCCGACGCGCTCCCAGTCGAGCTGGGCGGCGAGCCAGTCACGGCGGGCCGAGGACAGATCCGAGCTGGCGAGATCGGACCGCAGGGCGTCAACATCGGTCCTCAAGGTCGCAAGGATTCCGCTTGAATAGGCGATGTAGTCGGCATTCGCCTGATCCACTCCAGGAATGAGTGGCACCTGGACCGGTCCCGAGGGTACGAATGAGGACCCGGCCTGCGGCTGAGAGGGTGCCGGAGCGGTGTCTACCGCCGCAGGCGGCAACGAGTTCTCATACGCCGACGGCGCAGGTGATCGAGTCGGCGTCGGCGGCGACCCGCACGCGGAGACGACCGCGGCCGGAATAATCAGGCCCACGAGCAAGACGCGGAGATGGGGGCGAGGGTGTCCTCCCCTCTTGGAACCGCGCGCATGCAACGCCTCAGGCAGGGGACGGCTTCTATCCAGATCCGATCTCGACATGGACACGACGACATAGCATGGCAGAGGGCCAACAGTCCGATAGCACTGAGTATCGAGGCGCTCGGCTTACCGTGGGTATTCGTCGCGAGTCGCGAAACCTTCCGACAAGAAAGGATCCAACGGCTATTCGCGGCCGAAAGTGCGTCCGATGACGCCATACCGAAGTGCCGGGCTTTCGGACGATGGTGGTGCCTGGGTCAGTGGCGACTATGCTTGCAAGCCAAAGCACCCAACGACCCGAGGAGGCCTTCCGATGACCCAGTTGCTTACCACCAGCCCGACCGGCGACACCGGAAAAGTGGCCGCACCGCTGCAGGCCACGCTGGTCGAACTGATCGATCTGAGCCTGCAGGCCAAGCAGGCCCACTGGAACATCGTCGGTCCCGGCTTTGGAGGCATCCACCTCTTCCTCGACAAGCTGACGGACCAGTTCCGTGACTGGTATGACGAAGTGGCAGAACGGCTCGCCGCCATCGGCGTTTCTCCGGACGGCCGCACGGCCACCGTAGCTGCCAGTTCCTCGTTGGAGCCGCTTGCGGCCGGCCAGATACGGGACCAGGAAGTCCTCGCGCTCTTCGATGCGCGGCTCAGGCTTGTTGCCGATCGAATTCGGGCGCGCCTTGAGCCGGTCGGTGAGCACGATCTGGTCAGCCAGGATCTCCTGATCGGCATTGTGCAAGGCCTTGAGAAGCAGGACTGGATGCTGCGCGCTCTTCGGGCCTGATCGGGCGCGCTGGCCGATCCACCCGGGCTGGTTGACCGTCGCAGGACTACAGCCTCATATATGTGAAGGCCGGCGCGGTTTCTCGCGCCGGCCTTCTGATGGGTTGCGTCGATGCCGAAGTCGCCGGAAGAGAGAACGAAGGTTCGCGGCGGCGGGAGCTCACGGCTTCCTCCTAGGTACACCGCGCTCCACCGACGCGGGCGGCGCCACTGGTCAACTCTGAGTCTGTAACCGGGGGTGAAAGGTATCCATCACCAGTTCACGACTTCGGCACAGCGGCGCCACAGCACTTGCTCGTCGAATCCACGCCGGAGGGAACCCTCGATGAGCAACCACTACACCGAACCGTCAAATCTCACCCTTCTTGGATACCGCATGTTCTACGACCCGCTCCGCGCGCGTTACCTGCGCGGTCTCGTGGCATCGCTGCAGCTGGACGGAACCGAGCGCGTCCTAGACTTCGGCTCGGGACCGGGATCGGAGGCAACTTACCTCGCGCGCGCCCTCGACCGGGGCGGCCGAGTCACTTGCTTGTACGTCTCGCCCATATGGCTCGGAGGGGCCCGCCGACGCCTGCGCCGCTTCGACAACGTGGACTTCCTGCTCGGCGAGGCATCCGCCGTGGCGCTCCCGGCAGCGACGTTCGACGTCGTCCTCGCGCACTACGTTCTGCACGACGTGGATGGAGCTGCGCTCACGGACTCGCTCGGGGCGCTGTCGAATACACTTCGACCCGGCGGACGATTCGTGGTCGTCGAACCCATCGGAGCGCAGCACGGTTTGGGCGCCGACGAGCTGGGGTCGCTCATGGATGCGGCCGGGTTGAGTGAGCGGAGCCGCGAGGTCGTTCATCCGCCTTTCGGATCGGCCACGCGCGCCGTCTATCGCACATTTTGGCCGCCGAGCAGCTTCTAGGCGCATACCAGTGGCAGGTGGACATGGCTGGGAACGTTCGTCACGGGGATCAGCAAAGATGGCGACGGTGTGTAGGCCCTAATCCTCTCGCCCCGACCATTCGAGTAGGTGGCCGCCGAGGCACCCTCCCCCACGCACGATCCTGCCTCGCCTTGGCGTTCCTCCGGGCTGGTCCGAACCCGCCCGTTCGAGGATGATCCTGAACCGCCCGACCTCAATGTCCCGATTCGGCGTGGCGGCATCGCAGGAATGGCGCAGCGCTCAGCCAGCCGGCTTCGTCTCGACAGCTGACAGCTTGGCGCGTGTCGCGGCCCAGCGACCGAGTTCGAGCAGTGCCTCTTCCGACGGCGAACCCGGCTCCGCCGAGTAAGTGACGACCGTCAGGCCCGGGTCGGCGGGGAGCTCGAGAGACTCGTAGGCCAGGGTCAGCTCGCCGACCAAAGAGTGGTGAAGCCGCTTCGCGCCGGTTCGGTGGAAGCGGACGTCGTGGCTGGCCCAACGGACCCGAAACTCGTCGCTGCGTGTGGACAGTAGCCCGATCAGGTCCGACAGCGCTCGGTCGTATGGGTTCCGCCCGGCCTCGCCCCGAAGGGTCGCGACGATGTCGTGAGCGGTCGTCTCCCAGTCGACGTAGAAGCTTCTCGCCCGAGGATCGAGGAACACAAAACGGGCGGAGTTCGGCGGCCGGACCGCGTCGCGGAAATGCTCGGAGTAGAGCGCGGTCGCCAGTTGGTTGGCGTGGAGGATGTCGAAGCGGCCGTTGCGTACGAAGGCGGGCACGCCCGCCATTGAGTCGACGATCCGCCC
>Ga0182027_10004728_pt1 | contig 20998 bp, 21 predicted proteins | sample 712E1DmetaG_FD_121300 | JGI IMG/M metagenome (GOLD analysis project Ga0182027, IMG submission 121300) | Permafrost microbial communities from Stordalen Mire, Sweden - 712E1D metaG (Illumina Assembly) | ecosystem: Environmental > Terrestrial > Soil > Wetlands > Permafrost | place: Sweden...
GTCGCTGTAGAAACCCGGCATCTGCGCCGTCTCGCCGCCAATCAGCGCGCATCCGTTGGCCCTGCACGCATCGGCCAGCCCCGTCACCACGCTCTCCGTTACCTCCGGATCCAGCTTCCCTGAAGCCAGGTAATCCAGAAAAAACAGCGGTGTCGCGCCCTGCACGGCAATATCGTTCACGCAGTGGTTCACCAGGTCCGCGCCCACCGTCCGGTGCAGCCCCATCTCAAACGCCACCTTCAGCTTGGTCCCCACCCCGTCCGCCGAACTCACCAGAATCGGGTTCTTCCACCGCTGCATGTCCAGCCGAAACAGCGCGCCAAATCCGCCGATCCCTCCCAGCACATTGCGGTTAAAGGTCTTCTGCGCCAGGAACTTGATGCGTTCCTTCGCCCGATCGCCCCGGCTGATGTCCACGCCGGCGTCTGCATACGTCACGGATTTTTGTTTGGGTTCGTTCGGCACAGTAGAGACTTTCTGTGTATGGAGTGTTGGCCGGCGCGGATGCCCGGAAATGTCGATTCTACCAGCATTCCCGCCTCACGAATTCCACCGCCCCTCAATCCAGCCGACTCACAGACCAACCGCCTATCAATCTCGCAGTATCATTATGGTTCAAACATCGGAGGCCAAAAAATGATTCTCCGCAACCTGAAGAACTCTCCCGAAAAAATGATCCCCGTCGCCATGGCATTCATCGCGGTTGGCATGTCGATCCTGGTCATAGGCATCATCTGGCCGCGATTCTCGCCGTCGATCCCGCACCTCGGCACTGACTGGAACGACTTCGCGCGCGGCTTCATCTTCGGACTCGCCATCGCCCTTGAAACCAGCGGCCTTGTTCTCGCCGCCATCGCCGCGGCTGCCACAGCCAAGAAACGCAAGGCCCTATAAAAACCGCCCCCGCTCCTCGGCAGTAGGCACTGGGCAGCTCTCCAACCGCCCCCATATCCGGTACCGCCAGCGCGCCACCAGCCTGTACCCCCAATCGCGCACTGGCCGAGGAACCCACCCCAGCACCGCGCCCACCCCAGGCCAAGGCCACCGCAACTCCCGCAGCAGAGCCACCACCGCATCCGACCGCACCAGCAAGCTCTCCCCAGCGCCTCCCACACCCCGCACCACCACCATCGTCTCCAGCCGTGCCCCGTCCATTCCATGCCGCGCCAGCACCCCTGCCGCCTTCTCCGACTCCAGCGCCAAAAACCGCAGCCGGTCCCCCCGGTCGCGCCGCAGCAGCCACCGCACCGCCCCATTGCAAAGCCCGCAGTGCCCGTCGAACAGCACCAGCACCCGCCCGCCAATATCGATCGATTCTTCCACACACCCTCTTGCGTCTTAGTCTGTCAAAAAATTGAATATTGGTGAAGGGTACGGGCTTTAGAGCAGATTCGGAACTAGTGTAGACTTTTTGCTTTCTCTCAGGGGCTAAAGCCCATTGATTTTATTGGCGTTTTGCGGCACGGCTAAAGCCGTGCCCTTTCAAAACTGGTCTACACCAAATGCAAAAATGCTTTAGCCCGTACATCAACTCCAGCAAAATGAGTTGGGCTTTAGCCCCCGAGGGATGTTCTTCATCTCATCTCTGATGTCATTTTCGTAAGCCACTAGAACCCGCTAACTTCACGCCCCTCCTTCTATACTGAACCCACCATGACTTCCCATACTCCCGCCCCCATCCGCACCCGTTCCCAGGCCCTCCAGCACCGCGCCGAGCGTTTCTTCCCCGGCGGCGTCAACTCCCCGGTGCGCGCCTTCCGCGCCGTCGGCGGCGAGCCCCCCTTCGTCCAGTCCGCTTCCGGCGCCTACCTCACCGACGCCGACGGCAATCGTTCCATCGACTACTTTGGCTCCTGGGGCCCCATGATCCTCGGCCACGCCTTCCCGCCGGTCGTCGAAGCCATTCAGCGCGCCGCCGTCAACTCCTCCAGCTTCGGCGCCTCCACCGCCTCCGAAGCCGATCTCGCCGAGAGCATCGTCGCCTGCTACCCGGCTATCGAAAAAATGCGTTTCGTCAGCTCCGGAACCGAAGCCACCATGTCGGCCATTCGTCTGGCCCGCGCCGTCACCAGCCGCAAAGTCATCGTCAAGTTTGAAGGCTGCTATCACGGCCACGCCGACGGCCTTCTGGTCAAAGCCGGCTCTGGCGTCGCGACCTTTGGCATTCCCGGATCCGCCGGCGTCCCTGAAGAGATCGCCCACCTCACCTTCGCTCTCCCCTACAACGACATCGCCGCCGTCGAAGCGGCCTTCGACGCCCATCCCGACGTCATCGCCGCCGTCATCATCGAGCCCATCGTCGGCAACGCCGGCTGTATCCCGCCTGCTCCCGGCTATCTCGCCGCTCTCCGCGCCCTCACCCGCCGCGAAGGCGCATTGTTCATCGTCGATGAAGTCATGACCGGTTTCCGCGTAGCTCTCGGCGGCGCCTGCCAATTCTATGAAATCGACCCCGACCTCATCACCCTCGGCAAAATCGTTGGCGGAGGCCTCCCCGTCGGCGTCTTCGGCGGCAAGCGCAAATACATGGACCAGCTCGCCCCTCTCGGCCCCGTCTACCAGGCCGGAACCCTCAGCGGAAACCCTCTCGCCATGGCCGCCGGCATCGCCACCCTCGCCCACTTGCGAGCGAACGCCGACCAGATCTACCCGCAGCTTGAAGCCACCTCGAAAGCCGTCTTTGAAGGCGTAGCCGCCGAAGCCGCTGCCGCCGGCGTCCCCCTCACCACCAACCGCGTAGGAGCCATGGGCACCTGGTTCTTCACGCCAGGCCCCGTCACCAACTACGAGCAAGCCGCCAAGTCCGACACCGCCGCCTTCGGCCTCTTCCACCACGCCATGCTCAACCAGGGCATCTGGCTCCCGCCAAGCCAATTTGAGGCAGCCTTCCTAAGCACCGCCCACGGCGACGCCGAAGTCCAAGCCACCATTGCCGCCGCCCGCGAAGCCTTTAAAGCGTAATCGACAGAGTTTTTCCAATCGACTTGTAGCTGATCCACTGCGACGGCCCTAATACATCCAGCTGCAGTTCTGCGTAAAGTCAGACAGCGCGGCGCGCTGCCACTTGCCGCCCACCTTCTCCACTTCGAAGATCCCGCCGCTGCCGCAGTCGCTTCCGCACATCTTCACCACCGACACCAGCGCCCGCATGTGCGCGCGATCAAAGCCCGGAACCCCCAAAAAACGCACATGCCTCAGTTGCGTGTAGCTTGCGCACAGTGCCGTGCCCCGCCCATGTCCAGCGAGACAGGACTGAGCCCTCGCGACCTCACTTCTAGAAAGCAGTTTGTATCCTGCCGGGATCGTAAACTTCTGTTCCCATTTGTGGCTCTGCCTGTTCGCAGTATCAAAGGCATCGCTCATCTCGCGTTCATCCGGCGTCGCTGGCTTCAGGCAACTCCCATCAACTTGCGGAATATCGGTCATTGAGTTCTCTGCAAACGCGAGCGGCTCCATTGCAGGCACCTGATAAAGCGCGGAGTAAACCTCATACGCCTCCGCCGGCGCAGGTTCGACCCCCGGCTGATTCAGAGGCTTCGTCTTTGCGAGATCCGGAATCGCCTGCTGGTTCGCCGTCGTTTCACTCCAGCGCCACAGACTCAGGCCGACACACAGGAGCGCTATACCAATAGCCACCCCGCCCAGCCACAACAACACATTCTGTGGAATGCGCATCCTCAACTCCGCCCAGCCACTATCCGTCTCTGCTTAGTCGTCCACCTGCATAGCCAACCCGCGGGATGATGAAACTTCACCATCGCGTTGCACCCGCTGACTTGCTGACTCGCTAACCCCGCGTAGCGGGGGCTGACTTGCTGACTTTGTCCAATCCGGCGGATGCCCCAGGTCCGGGGTCCCCAAGGACAGGTCTTAGTCCTTGGGGTGGAGATCCCGATTCTGGGACCTGGGATTCCACGAACTCCGATCACACTACGCACTCAGTCACCCCAAGCATCCACCCGAACAAACCGCCGCGTTCCAATGAAGCACTCCGCTAGTATCCCCGCCGCCGCAACCGAAGCCCCTCGCTCCGCCGCCCGCTCCCGATGCCCTCCATCGTGCAGCACCACATTCGCCGCCCGCCCGCGCCGCGCAAGCCCGTCAATCTTCTTCGTCAGCTCCCCCACAATCCGATCCGCCGACGTCTCACTCCAATCCGAAGTCATCGCATTCCAAGTCACCACCCTCATCCCCAACTCCCGCGCAATCCGAAACACCGCCGGCCGCCGCGCCCCAAACGGAGGACGAAAATACTTGACCTTCTCCCCCGTAATCAACTCCAGCGTCCCGCTCGTCCGCACCATCTCCTCGCGCACTTTGCTTGCCGCCGTCACCGCCAGGTTCGGGTGGTCCCACGAGTGATTCCCTATCAGGTGTCCTTCCGCCGCAACCCGCCGCACCAGCTCCGGCTCAGCCTGCGCGCGGCTTCCCAGCATAAAGAACGTCGCCTTCACATCGTGCTTCGCCAGCACATCCAGCAACCGCGGCGTCCACTTGGGATTCGGCCCATCGTCGAAGGTCAACGCCAACTCTCCTGCCCGCTTCGGCGCAATCAGAGCCGACCCAAAAATCCCCGACCCCGGCCACATCGCCGCGTACGCACAGCCGCCCGCCGCCAGCCCCAAAGCCCCGGCCGCGCCCAGCCCCGCATAAATCTCTGTTCCCAGCACAGAAAACATCTTACCTACCAGTGTGCGGCGCTAGGCTATTGAACCGCAACAGCTACTCACTCCCCGCCCTTGCAGAGAATTGCGCATTTCTGGCGCATACTCTCAGTCAGGTGGAGCTCCGGTCCCAGGGAACGCTCCGCCCGTCCGAGGCACCGAAAGGAAAGTCATCATGCTCCAAAATTCCGTACAAAAGCGGCCCAAAGAGCCCCCAAAAACGTCCTAACTCGTTTGTAATCTAATTTCTGCGGATAAGTCCTTTGTAATCAAATTTTTGCAGCGCAACCATGTACCTATCTTCTTGAAAACAAAATATTTCCTCCCAGATATAGGGGGGTAGCCCTGAAATTGAAATACAAAAAGCGGACACCCTTTTCCAGGGTGGGGTGGGAACAGTTGCCCCCGCCCCCACCCCACGGCGTACACTAGCCTTGTTCGGGCCACATCCTGAGTCCACGGAGCGGCACTGGAGACAACATGAGTATTACCAGCTTCCCCGGCCCAGCCAGGCCCTCGCTCACCACCACCCAAACCAAAGTCACCATCCCCGCCCTCAGCGAAATGAAGCGCCAGGGCAAGCCCATCTCCGCTCTCACCGCCTACGACTACTCCAGCGCCCGTCTCGTCGACGAAGCCGGCATCGACCTGCTTCTCGTCGGCGACTCCCTCGCCATGGTCGTCCTCGGCCACGACAACACCCTCGCCGTCACCGTCGACGAAATGCTCCACCACACCCGCGCCGTCCGCCGCGCCGTCCATCGCGCCCTGGTCGTCGCCGACATGCCCTTCGGCAGCTATCACGCCTCCATTGCCGAGGGCCTCGCCAACGCCATCCGCTTCGTCAAGGAAGCCGGTGCCGAAGCCGTCAAAATCGAGGGCCCGCGCGTCGAACTGGTTCGCACCCTCGCCAACGCCGAAATCCCCGTCATCGGCCATCTCGGCCTCACCCCGCAAAGCATCCACCGCATGGGCGGATACCGTGTCCAGGCCCGCACTGCGGAAACCGTCAAGCAGCTCAAGGCTGACGCTCTTGCCCTCGCCCATGCCGGCGCAGGCGCCATCGTCCTCGAAGGCATTCCCCGCGAAGCCGCGGAAGAGATCACCGCCGCCCTGCCCATTCCCACCATCGGCATCGGCGCAGGACCCGGATGCGACGGCCAGATCCTCGTCTTCCACGACCTGCTCAACCTCACCTTCGCCCCCCCGCCCAAATTCGTCCGCCGCTACGCCGATGCCGGCGCCCTCATCCGCGCCGCCATCGAGCACTATCGCGAAGACGTAGAACACCGCGCCTTCCCATCCGACGAAGAGAGTTACCACCTCCCCGACGCCGCACGCAAATCTCTCGCCGCCGCCAACCACAACACCGCCGAAAGAGTCGCCCTGCGTAAAGCTCAATGAAGGTCCTCCGCACCGTAGCCGAACTCCGCCAATGGTCCCGCTCTACAAGGACTGACGCCGCCAACACCGTCACCCTCGTCCCCACCATGGGCGCGCTCCACGCCGGCCACGCCTCTCTCATCCGCACCGCGAGCGCCTCCTGCAGCCACGTTGCCGTCAGTATCTTCGTCAACCCCACGCAATTTGGCCCCAACGAGGACTACGCTCGCTACCCCCGCACCTTCGACGCCGACTGCGCCCTCGCTCAGACCGCGGGCGCCAGCGTCATCTTCGCCCCCTCCGTCGAAGAACTCTACCCTGCGGGCGCCAGCACCTTCGTCGAAGTCGATATCCTCAGCAGCCGTCTAGATGGCGCATCCCGCCCCGGCCACTTTCGCGGAGTCTCGACCGTCGTCGCCAAGCTCCTCATCGCCGCCGAGCCCGACCGCGCCTTCTTCGGCCAGAAAGACGTCGCCCAGGTCGCCGTCCTTCGCCGCATGGTTACCGACCTCCGCCTCGCCACAGAAATCGTCGTCTGCCCCATCGTCCGCGACGCCGACGGACTCGCCCTCAGCTCCCGCAACCTTTATCTCAGCCCCGCCGAGCGCTTGAAGGCCCTCACCCTCAGCCGCGCCGTCCGCCACGTCGAATCTCTCGTAGCCAACGGCGAGCGCAACTCCGCAACCCTGCTCGCCGCCGCCAAAGAAGTCTTCGCCGCAACCCCTGAAATCCGCATCGACTACCTCGTCCTCGTCGACTGGTCCACCCTCCAGCCCGTAGAAACCGCCGCACCCGGCACCCTGTTCGCCGTAGCCGCCTGGGTCGGCCCCACCCGCCTCATCGACAACACCATCCTCCCGTAATCAGCCCAACGCCAATAACCCCATTGCGCAACACCCCACCGCGCATCCCCCATTCGTGTTATCTGTATTCTTTTGTGTTATCTATTCTGAGCCCGCGCGCCGCAATTGCCTTGACTTTGCTCTCCCGCTGCAGCAGAGTGGTGGCGCGACTCCTTATAGCCAGCCAGTAATTCCCAGCACTTCATGGGGTTTTGCGAAGCCAGGGGAGCCGGACATCAACGTAACGCGGAGGGTTTTCAATGCAGTTTCTTCATGTCAACATCCTTGCCGTTCTTACCGCGGCTATTGTGCAGTGGGTCCTTGGGTATCTCTGGTACGGCGTGCTCTTCAACAAAGACTACAAAGCCCTGACCCAGAAAGAGGGCGCGGCCAAGTCCAGCGCGGCCGGCATCATGGCTTTAACCTTCGTTGCCAACTTCATCCTGTGTTTTGCCCTCGTCAAGATCATCGTCTTGACCGGTCCGGAATGGCAGACTTGGTTGAAGGGGTCGCTCGTGGGAGCCATCTGCGGATGCGGCTTCATCGTGCCACCCATTTTCGCGCAACACATCAGCGAGGGAAAGGCCTTCAAGCTCTTCGGCATTAATGCCCTCTACTGGCTCATCGCCATGTATCTCGGCGGAGGCATTCTCGCCGTCTGGCAATAGCGCCCCCGTGTTTGCTGTTCTGGCTTCCTTGCACCAAGTGGCGCTTCGATCCGCAGCTGAGCTGGAGTCGAAGCGCCACTTCACAGTGCGTAAAATGCCTTGAGCTATCTCCGCATTCTGGTGCAATCGCGCCTTGCGGCGAGCGGGCCTTATCCTAACCTCCGGAACTACGACTCTGAAAGCACAGCTACTCCCTGCCGCCCTCCCGCTACAATCTACTTATGAGCAAATCGGTCATCGCAACTGCCGCAGCGCCCGCGGCCATCGGCCCTTATTCCCAAGGTGTCCGCACGGGCAATCTCATCTTCACCGCCGGGCAAATTCCACTCGACCCCGCATCCGGGCAGGTCGCAGCCAGCGGAATAGCGGAGCAAACCACCCGCGTCTTTCAAAACCTCAAGGCCGTGCTTGAAGCCGGAGGAAGCACCCTCGACCGCGTCGTCAAGGCCACCGTCTTCCTCAAGGACTTCGGCGATTTCGCAGCCATGAATGCGGTCTACGGCGAATACCTCGGCAAAGACGGCGCTCCCCCCGCTCGCACCACTGTCGAAGTCTCCCGCCTCCCCAAAGACGTCCTCATCGAAATCGAACTGGTCGCCGAAATCTGATTGGTCAGAGTCCCGGCCGTCAGTGGTCGCATCAAGATCGGGTGCCCCAGGTCTCGATTTTGAGGCCTGGGAATGAGTGCGATAACATCCCGCCCGTTTGTTCTTGCATCAAGATCGGGTGGGCCCTGGTCTCGGGGTGGAGCTCTCGCTTCTAAGACCTGCGATTTGACCGCGACCCGACCAATCACGGACCATCCCCAGGAGGTCCCTTATGTCCGAATCACCCGAAAAAATCGTCCGCACCGAAGCCGAGTGGCGCGCGCAGCTCACCCCCGAACAGTACCGCATCCTCCGCGAAAAAGACACCGAACGTCCCTTCACCGGCGCCCTCACCCAGAACCACGAAACCGGCAACTACCACTGCGCCGGCTGCGGCGCGCTCCTGTTTCTTAGCGGAGCCAAATTCGACTCCGGTTGCGGCTGGCCCAGCTTCACCATCCCCGCCGACTCCAAAGCCATCGCGGAGCATGGAGACTCGAGCCTCGGCATGCGCCGCGTCGAGGTCACCTGCGCCCGTTGCGGAGGCCATCTAGGCCACGTCTTCCCCGACGGCCCGCGTCCCACCGGACTGCGCTACTGCATCAACTCAGCCTCGCTCACCTTCACCCGCCAGCAGCACTGAGCCAACCGTCTTCCGGGCACAACAAAACCCCGTCCGCACGGACGGGGTTTTGTCGAGCCAATTTCTGTTTGTCTTAAGCTACTGGCGCTGCGGCCTTTGCAGCAACCGGACCCGCCTTGGTGATCTTTCCGCTCTTGATGCAGCTTGCGCACACGCGCAGCCGCTTCGGAGCACCATTCACCAGCGCCTTCACTGCCTGAAGATTCACGTTCCACCGGCGCCGCGTAATATTGTGCGCGTGAGAGATGTTGTTACCGAACTGCGGCCCTTTGCCGCAAATATCGCATACCTGTGCCATCGTTCAACTCCAAATCCTTGTGTACATTACGGCTGCCTGAACTCGTCGTGGCGCATCCGAACACACCATACCCGGCTCGCCGAATCTCCAGTATACCGTGAATTCCCGCCCCGTGCCAGGGGCTACCTCTAGAAGAGGTCCGGAATGGAGTGAAAGGCAATCCGCGTGGGCGCGGCTTTGAAGGCGGTCAGCATGGTGGCCGGCGCCAGCGTACTCATGCCGTATTTGTTGTTCAGCTCGTCCATGGTCTTGAGCAGACGCGCCCGGCTTTGCTCGCCGTCGAGCGCGTCGAACAGGTTCAGCGAGTGCAGCCGGTCGGGCACGAGGCCGTTCAGTTGCACACCGATGAAGTAGGGCTGATCATACTCCGCTCCCGAGGGGCGGTTAGCCCATAGCCGGCAGAGCGCGGCAATCAGCGTGGGGTTGTCGCGGCACTCGCTCAGCTTGATTTCGTCGTGCCATCCGTGCGTGGGAACGCCGAAACGGCTCACAGGGGCCTTCTCGCCGCGCGGCACAGCAAAGCCCACGGCGAGGCCGATGCTGCTTGCCCACAATCCGTTCGCGCGCAGGCGCATGGCCGCCTTGTGCAACAGCTTGTGCGCCACGGCCCAGGCCTTCTCCGCGGTGCGCATCTCAGGGGCCAGCACGTGCGAGTGGCTGATGGACTTCAGGTGCTCGGTCTCGGCCATGTCGAAGTCTTCGCCCTGGAGCCAGTGCCACAGCCGCTCGCCCCAGACCGAGCCCCACAGCTCGCCGGCCTGCTCGCAGTTGAGCGCCAGCAGTTCCTTCATGGTGCGGATGCCTTTGTCGTTGAGCCGCTTTTCGGTCCGCGCGCCGATGCCGGGCAGATCGCGCAGCGTGAGCTGGCCGAGCGCTTCGGGCAGGATGTCTTTGGGCAGCGCCACCAGGCCATCGGGCTTTTCCATGTCGCTGGCCACCTTGGCCAGGTAGCGATTGGTCGCCAGGCCCACCGAACTGCGCATCATGGGGCCAACCCGCTCCAAAATGCGCGCCTTCACTTTGTGGCCCAATTCCATGGCGGCAAGCAGCGGCCGTTCGCGGCCTATCAGCCGGCAGGCCATCTCGTCGATCGAGAGCACGGCTGTGACAGGCAGGCAGCTCTCGACAGCCTCCACAATGCGGTGATGGTATTCGGTGTAAAGCTCGTGGCGGCCTTCCAGGAGCACAATGCCCGGACACATCCGTTTGGCATCGGCAACAATGGTTCCGGTCTTGACGCCAAAGGCCTTGGCCTCGTAACTGGCTGCAATGCAACAGGTTGTATCGGCCATCATGGGAACAATGCCCACCGGCCGCCCGCGCAGTTCGGGACGGACATCCTGCTCAACAGAGGCAAAGTAGGAGTTCAGATCGACAAAAAGCCAGTTCACAAACGGTTCGCCGACGGGCTCGGGCGCGGCATCCGGCTGGTCAGGCGCCTGCCCCAGCGTCCGCAGTTCCACCGGCCACTCTTCCATTTCGGCAACCGGGTCTGGATTGTTACTTAAGTGCATTCTGCAATCTATTTTCGCTTTTTGTTCCCTTGATTACAAACAAAAACTGAAGGAAATTTACGGTAGCCAACTTTATAGGGCCGCGATTGCGTCTAATTTATACAGGGATGGTTGCGCGAACTCCGGTCCAATACACCTTTCAGGGTATTGCTCCGGTAGGAGCAGGAAGTATGAATAGTCTCATGCACTGGTTTGAGATCAACGCGAGCGTCCTTGCCGTCCTGGTGACGGTGGGCGTTGCCTTGCTTCTCATCTGCTGCCTTGAGTGCTCGGATTGCTCATGCCGCGATAAGGACGACCTGTTCCACCGCCATGAGCTGTAAGGGCTGAGGGCCCTCGCTCTGGATGCACTCGCGCTCACGATGAAAGCACCATCGGAATCTATCTGGCTTTTGTTTTCCTAAAAATCGAAGCCGATTTACAGGAACATTTGCCTTTCCCATCCCATCTCACTGCACCGTTGGCTTCAGATACAGCTCAAACTGCGCCAGAATTCGGTTGAACAGGTGCGTCCGCACATCCGGGCCGGCAATCGAGTGGGTCTTGCGCGGATAGATTTGCAGATCGTAGGGAATTCCGGCTTCAATGAGCTTTTGCACAAACTGGACCGTGTTTTCGATGTGCACATTATCGTCGCCGGTTCCATGCACCAGCAGCAGGCGCCCCTTCAGATTGCCCGCCGCATTCACAACTGAAAAGTCTTTGTACCCCGTGGCAAAATCCGCGGGCTGGCCGATGTAGCGCTCGGTATAGATGGAGTCGTAGTTGCGCCAGTCGGTGACCGGAGCCACCGCAACTCCGGCGCGGAAGCGGTCTGAGTGGGTCATGGCATAGAGCGTGAAGCTGCCTCCCCAACTCCATCCCCACCAGCCTAGGCGTTTCCCATCCAGTTGCGGATACCTGGCGAGAGCCGCATCCACCACGGTCAGCTGATCCTCAAGCTGCACGGGGCCCATGTTGCGATAAGCGGCCTGGGCAAAGGCGCGTCCGCGCATCCCCATGCCGCGATTGTCGGCACGGAGAACGGCAAAACCATGCTGTGCCAACAGCTCGTCAAACAGCAGTGCGTCGCTCCAGCGGTTAACCACGGTTTGCGAGCCGGGGCCGCCGTAGGGATTCACGATAAGCGGCACACTGGCAGCGCCGGTGTTCTCGGGCAACAGCAGAGTGGCATAAAGAATTGTTCCGTCGTGAGCCTTTACCTCGAGCTGCTCCGGCGCGCGCAGATGGTACGGCTCCATCGCCCGCGTCTGCCAAAAAATGTTGCACTTGTCCGCGGACTGGCAGAGACGCAGCGTTGGTGGATCGAGGCGCGACGATTGCCGATCGACAAACGCCGGTCCTGCAGGAGCAAAGTTGCCAGTATGGAAGCCAGCGCCCGCGCTCAACTGCTTGCGCTCGCCATTGAAGCCGACGCGCCACAGTTGCTGCTCCAGCGGGTTGCCTTCGTTCGAGGCGTACTCAATGTGCTTGCCTTGGAAATCGACGCCGTACACTTCGCCCACTTCGAAATCGCCGCTCGTCAGTTGCCGCTCCAGCTTTGCCGTAGTCGAGCCGGGGTGATCTTTGTCGTAGCTATAAAGGTAGAGGTGGTTGTGGCCGTCGTTCCAATTGCTGAGCACGATCTGGCCGTCCGAGGCCCAGACGTTGTAGTTGTCGTCGAGAAACTTGTCGTCGCTCAACTGAAACACCGGATGCGACTGGCCGGTTTCAAGATCGGCAAGATAGATGTCCCGATGTTTTTGATCGCGGGTGACGGTCTCGATCCACAAGGTGCGGCGATCGGCCCAGCCAAAACGGGGAATGTAGTCCTTGCCCGCCTGGATGGGCAGCTTGATCCACACCGTCTTGCCGCCCGAGGCGCTCACCACGCCCACGCGCACATCGGGATTGGGGTCGCCCGGTTGCGGATAGCGTTGTGCATCCACCTTTGCATGGGTGGGAATCCAATCCTCGATCGGATACAGCGGCACATCGGACTCGTTCATCTGTAGATAGGCCAGGTGCGTGGAGTCCGGCGACCAGTAGTAGTTGGTGCGCGTCTCCAGTTCCTCTTCGTAGACCCAGTCCACCTTGCCGTTGAGTGTAGCCGGGTTGGGCGAGGGAGCCACCGCGATGGCAGGCGTGCCGGGATCGCGCAGCTTGATGACCGTGAGGTTGTTGTCGCGTACAAATGAGATCGCTTTTCCGTCGGGCGAGAAGCGGGGATCGTCGCCAGAGCCGCCGCCTGTAAAGCCGACTTCAATCCCTGTGCCGTTGTGCAGATCGTAGATCCACAGCCGTCCGTTCGAGTCGAACATGAGATGCGCCGAGTCGGGCGCCCAAACGTAGCTGGCCATCTTGTAGCGTTCCCGATTGTCGCGGTCCCGCTCTGAGGCGTTCCCTCCCATCAGCGTGGCCATCTTGGCGTGGCTCACGAGCACGTGCGGCTTGCCCGTGCCGGGGTCTAGGTCAATCAACTGCCCGCCGTCAAGATAGGTCAAGTGCTTGCTGTCGGGCGACCAGGCCAGCTCTCCGGGCGGGTCTCCGATCGGCGATCCATGCGCATAAATCGCTTCGACTGTCAGAGGCTTCTGCTGAGCCTGAGCGGCAACTGGAAGCGCCGCGAGCGGGAGAGCAACGAAGGCAGAAAAGAAGCGGGCGGCTACATAGGACAAGGGGCATTCCTCCGGGAGCGGAGCCCGCCCAGGCTTTGCCGGTTGGGTTGGAAAACGGCGGGGCTTCCTCAAAAAAGTCTAAATCACGCGCTCTGCTATATTGCGCGCAGCAACTGCGGAGTTGTATGTTCCGGCTATGCAAGGTACGAGTCCGGAAGAACGCCGCGCACTGGGCGCGGCGCGGCGCAAGCAGGTAGGCCGCCAGCAACACGATGAACTTAAGCCCAAGGCGCGGAGTTCCTCGGCGCTCGCGCTTCTCGACCGCTCGATGCACGGCCGTGTTCCCGCGCTCATCAAGCTGAAGTACGAGTTGATGGCCGCGTCGCCGTTCGGCTACTTTCGCGGCGCGGCGCCGGTGATGGCTGCGGACCTGGCAGTACTGCCCTCGACAGGCATTGTCTCGCAGCTATGCGGTGATGCGCACGTGCGCAACCTGGGCGCCTATGCCGCCCCCGACGGACGCCTGGTCTTCGACATCAACGACTTCGACGAAACCATCCGCGGGCCTTTCGAATGGGATCTGAAACGCATGGCCACCTCGCTGGTGCTAGCGGGGCGCGGTTCGGGCCACAAAGACGCATCAGCGCAACAAGCCGTGATCCAGTGCATCCAGCGCTACAGTGCCCAGATGCGCGCCTTCGCCAAAATGCCCGCGCTCGAATTGGGACGGTTTCAAGTGCACCGGCTGGGTCTGGTTGAGCCGGTACACATCGCTCTGACAAAAGCCGAGCGGGCCACGCCCCAGCACACGCTGGAGCAACTCACTGAACCCACATCCACGAAGCCCGGCGCGCCTCGGCGCTTCAAGGAATCGAAGCCCACCCTGACGCGCATTACCGGCGCACCGGCCAAGGCTGTTCTTGCTTCGCTGGCGGCCTACCGCGCAATGCTGGAACCGCAGCGGCAGCACCTGCTGTCGTTCTATCGGCCTGTCGACGTGGCCTTCAAAGTGGTCGGCACAGGCTCAGTGGGGCTGCGCGACTACTGCATCTACTTCGAAGGCAACGGTCCCGGCGACCCGCTGTTTTTACAGATCAAGGAGGAGACGGCCTCGGCCTACGCGCCCTACCTGCCCGATGCGCATCCGGCGCCCCACAACGGCCAGCGCGTGGCAGAAGGGCAGCGCGCCATGCAGATGCAGTCCGACCCGTTTCTGGGCTGGGCGCACATCGGCAGCCGCCAATACCTGGTGCGCCAACTCAACGACCACAAGGGCTCCATCGAACTCACGGACCTCGAAGGCGGCGGCCTGGCGGCTTACGCCGAAGTTTGCGGCGAACTGCTGGCCCGTGGCCACGCCCGCTCCGGCGATCCGCTGGTGATTGCAGGCTATCTTGGCACAGGCAACAAGTTTGCCGAGGCACTGGCAAAATTCGGCTCGCTCTACGCCGACCAGACGGAGAAGGATTGGGAAGAGTTGAAGCGGTCGCGGAAGGTTGGGAAGAAGGCGTGAGCCCGTTGAGTCTAGCGACGCCTGTACACATCGTACCCGTGCAGATGTGCTGACAGGGTGAACTCCTGGAGCAACAGCTTCAGCGTGGCTTCGCGCTGCGGGGTGGGGTCCTCTTTCATCTGCAACTCACGTTTCACAATCAGCCAGCGGGTCTGGTGCTGACGGGCCTCGTCTACGACCTTGGTAGGCAAGAACGGATCGGTGGCGGGGTCGAAAAGCAAGACGGGAAATTGCGGAGTGCGGCCGGTTACGAAGTAGAAAGGGTCTTCGCCGGGAAGCAGCAGTACGCCGTCGTTCGCTGGGATGTTGGCGTCGGCAAAGCGGAGTAGTTCTTCGAAATTGGGCAGGTAGGGGCCGGGCACAGCTATCCCCGCCAACTGCGGGAAAGTCGAATGCTCCACCGGCCCCTCCGGCAACTGTGCGTACGACAAGCGCTCTTCGCTGGCTGTGTAGAAGCCGCCGCAGACCAGCAGCGTTGCCGAGATCACAGCAGCCATCACTTGAGCGAGACTTTGCTTCGCAGCCCCAGACGCGGGGACCGGCGGTTTGAGAGCTGCCAGAAACGCAATCATCTCGGCGATGAGCAGTATGAGCAGCGGCCAGATGGCGTAGGTCGATCCCCAAAGCTGTTGCGACATCAGGGTTCCGTTGATGGCAACCAGCAGAACCACGGGCAGCAGCAAGCCAAGGTTCAGGTGGCGGCGAAGCCTGACCAGATTGAACAGTGCCAGCGCGGCGGAAAGAACGAGCAGCAGCGGCCACAGGGCGAGAAGACTGTCGCCGCGCTCGTCGGCATCGTCGTAGAGAAAAAGAGCGTAGAGCGCGAACAGGAAGGGTGCGGCGAGAAGAACGAGCGCGGCGATGCGCGCACTGCGTATTTTCGCAAGCGGGGTGCACAACAAGAGCAGGGCGACAGCGACGCAAGGCAGCGTCCACAGTAGGCTGGGATCGTGGTAGATGCCGAGCATATCCGCAAAACCCGGCAGACGGCGCTGCGCAGCAAACTGGATGGTCCAGTGAACGTAGTTGCCAAGCCCCACGGTGCAATGCAGCAGTAGTACGGCTACGAGAAGTGTTGCAGCAACGCCAACGAGAACGGCGAGCAAAACCGGCACTTCGCGGCTCGCCGTTAACGTCTTGCTGCGGCGAACGAGTCCAACACACAGCAGGACCAGAACAGCTGCAACAGCGGCAGCCAGAAACGGAAGCCCGATGTTCTGCTTGAAGAAGAGCGGCACGCAAACCGCTACTCCTGCTATAAATCCGCGCGCCAACTCTCTTGTCGCACACGGCCCGGAAGTGTCTTCATCCTCGGCCCCAATCCGCTGCAAGAGCCAAACGGCCACAAGAATCGAGAACCCACAGTCGCAATCGTAGGAGGGAAGCGGCAGGATGCAGTAGATTCCCAGCACAGTGAGCGGCGCAGCCAGCAGCAAAGCGACAGCCCACGCCGAGGCCAGGCGCTCCTGCAGTGAATGGAGCACGATGCGCCAGGTCAGTACTGTACTCAGGCCGCCCACCACCGCCGCATAGAGCACGTGGTGGAAGAAGACGCGCCCGGTGAGCCGGATGATTGCGGCTTGAATCAGAAACGTGAGCGGAGCGTGGGCGAACGGGAAATCGCGATAAGGCACCTGCCCCTGGGCGATGCGCGCGGCGCTGTCGAGCACATAGCTCAGGTCCCACAGAACGGCCACATGCGCGTTCTGCCACAGGACCACCGCCGCCGTGGCCACGAACAGCGCGGCGGCGGCGATCCAATCTCGCCAAGTCCAGCCCGATTTGGGCGACCCGGCCCCTGTCTTTACCATCCTCGGCGATAGTAGTAGACGTAAGCGGGGGCCGAGCCTATCGCCATCAGCAGCGCGACGAACCAGCCGATCACGGTCCAGCCGAAAAAGATGTTCAGCAGCAGGATTGCGGTGGCGTTGTGCGTGTGCCGCAGCGCCGCAACGATGGCCGGCACAAAATAGAGCGCGATGGCAAAGATCAGGAAATGCATGGTAGCTCCCGCATTTGTTCCCAAAGTTATACGCAGAGTGTACTCTCCAAGTTCCTTGTTTTCATCGGGTTTTTAGCGAGATGGCCGTGCAATTTTGCGGGGCAGATCCGCATTCAGCCTCTCGCGCTAAGTGGACGAAGCCCTACAATGAAGCGGTATGCCCACCGCCGTACGTTCACACGCGAAGATCAACCTTGGCCTCGGCATCGGTGCGCCGCGCCCCGATGGATTTCATGCACTGGCCACCGTCTATCAAACACTTGAGATGCACGACATTGTGACAGTGACGGCAAGGCCAGCGGCGGTAACCGCGATCCAGCTTACGTCGAACGACGCCCGCGTCCCCACCGACGAGCGCAACACCGCCTGGAAGATGGTCGACCTGGCGCTGAAGTTCCTGAAGCGTTGTGCCGAAGTCGAGATCCACATTGAGAAACGCCTGCCGGTGCAGGGTGGACTAGGCGCGGGCTCTGCCAATGCGGTGGCGGCGCTGGTAGGACTGGAGGCGGAGCTCGAAGGGGCGAGTCGGCGAATCAGCGAGTCGGTTAGCAAGGTTTCTGGAATTACCCAGAGCTTGCTGACTCAGCGGCTGGATATCGCCGCCCAGGTAGGGTCCGATGTTCCTCTGTTTCTGATCGGCGGCACCGTCCTCGGCCTGGATCGCGGGCAGGAAGTCTACCCACTACCCGACATCGAACCCGTCTGGTGCGTGGTGGCCACGCCGGAGCTGGGCGTCTCGACAGCCCAGGCCTTTCGCGACTGGGACGCCCTCTGCGCCACCGAGGGTTTGACCGCCGAGGCCAGTAAAGCTAAACTAAATGAGTTGAGCCGTGCCTATGCCAGCGCCTTTGCGGGAGGAATTCCGCGGGGTCGGTCGGGAACAGGCTCCTCCGGTGTCTCCTCATGTAGAGAAGACCTGGCCGGACCACAAGAGTCCGCGCTTGTCCGCACCGGGATCAGTAGCTGGATCCAGAACGACTTTGAACGCGTCGTCTTTCCCCAGCATCCTTCCCTTGCAGAAATCAAGCGCATTCTTTTGAGTCCGGGCACTCCGGAGGCAGCCTGCTATGCCTCGCTGTCCGGGTCCGGTTCGGCACTCTATGGGTTGTATCTGACCCGTGGGGATGCGGAAGCCGCTCAAGTCAGGTTGAATGAGCAGGTCCAAGAGGTAAAGGTGCGAAGCACCCTCACCCGGACCCTGCTGCGGCAGGCCTACTGGGACGGAATGCTTTTGCAATAAGTAGATTGACAGTTGTCCGTTGCGCACGTGAAACTCACGGACGGCTGTGAATGTTGGGCGATCGTCTAATGGTAGGACAATGCCCTTTGGAGGCATTTGTCCAGGTTCGAATCCTGGTCGCCCAGCCAAGTTTTCTAATGCGGTACCCGAAGAACAGCCAAAGCCAACCAGCTTGGAGGTAGTCGGAAATGGAAGCGGGAACATCGACGGTGATAGCGGAAGACAAAAAGCCGGAAAGCGTATCAAACTCTCAGCGCGACGGTGCGGGCAATCAAGCCGCTCCAAAAGATCCTCAGCAGGTCGTTGCCCAGGCCAAGGACGCCAAGCCGGCCCCGGAACGCAAGCGGACCCGCAACCTGAGCGAGGACAAACGCTTCAAGCTGTTCAGCGGTACGGCCAACAAGCCGCTGGCCGAAGAAATCGGCCGTCACATCGGAGTTCCGGTGGGCGAGGTCAAGATTCAGCGCTTTGCCGATGGCGAAGTGTACTTCCAACTTCTCGAGAACGTGCGCGGAGTGGATGTGTTTGTGGTGCAGCCCACCTGCTATCCGGTGGACCAACATCTGGTGGAGCTTCTGGTCATGATTGACGCGCTCAAGCGGGCCTCGGCGGCCAGAATCACGGTGGTGGTTCCCTACTACGGCTACGCCCGCCAAGATCGCAAAGACCGCCCCCGCGTGGCCATCAGCGCCAAGCTGATTGCCGATTTGCTGACCACCGCAGGCGCCGATCGCGCCCTTTTCGTCGACCTGCACGCCGCCCAGATTCAGGGCTTCTTCAACATTCCCGTCGATCACCTCTTCGCCAGCCCGGTGCTGGTGAGCTACTTCCGCGAGCTCAAGCTGCCCAACCTGACCGTGGTTTCTCCAGACGCGGGCGGCGTGGAGCGCGCGCGGTTCTTTGCGCAGAAAATTGGCGCGCCGCTGTCCATTGTGGACAAGCGCCGCACCGACATGAATGTTGCCGAGGTGATGCACGTCATCGGCGACGTCGCCGGCAAAACCTGCCTCATCCTTGACGACATCATCGACACGGCCGGCACACTGGTAAAGACCGTAGATGCCCTTTATGCCTCAGGCGCGACAGCCGTTTACGCCTGCGCCAGCCACGCCGTGCTCTCGGGCCCGGCCGTTGACCGCATCGCCGCATCGCGCCTGGTTCAGTTGGTCGTCACCGACACCATCCCGCTGCGCGAAGCCGCACAGAAGTTGCCCAAGATCAAGGTGCTTTCCATCGCCGGCCTGCTGGGCGCGGCCATTGAGAGCATCCACATGGAAACCAGCGTAAGTTCGCTGTTCAACTAGCAGGGGTCAGGGATCAGGTTTCAGGGATCAGTGGCCCGCAATGACAATTAACAGCCGGCGACAGGCTGACGGCAGACGGGAATCGGCATGCAGTTCTTCTGACCCCTGACCCCTGACCCCTAGCCCCTACAAAGGGAGCGGCCCCAAACAGCCCGTGCCCGATATCAGGAAACGAGAGACGCAATGCCAGAAGTAGTCATAGCCAAGCCCCGTGAGGGCAAGTTCAACAAGAACGCCGCGCGCCGCGTACGTGTCGCCGGCAAGATTCCAGCCGTACTGTATGGTTCCGGGCAGGACCCGATTGCTGTTGAAGTGGAACCCAAGCAGATTTCCCGGATTCTGTTTTCCGAGTCCGGCCATAACAGCATCTTTGACGTGGAGATTGCCGGCCAGCCAACCGCAAAGGCCATGATCGTCGACTGGCAGCGCGAGCCGATCAATGACAACCTGATCCACATCGACCTGAAGCGGATCGCCCTCGACAAGGTTTTGCGCGTCAAGGTGCGCGTGAAGCTGCTGGGCATTCCCGTGGGCGTCAAGACCTCCGGCGGCATTCTGGACCAGGTGATGCGCGAGGTGGAAATCGAGTGTCTGCCAACCGACATTCCCGGCCACGTCGATCTCGACGTGAGTGGGCTGGAGATGTACGGGGCGCTGCGCGTAAGCGACCTGCCGCACTCGGACAAGATCAAGTATCTGAATGCCGAAGACGCGACCGTGGCCCACGTGGTCTCGATCCGCGAGGAAGCGCCGACGCCTGCTGAGACTGAAGCAGCCGCCATCGCCGCCGCAACTGCCGCAACCGCCGCCGAGCCCGAAGTTGCCAAGAAGGGCAAGACCGAGCCTGAGGCCAAGAAGGCCGACGCCGGGGCAAAGAAGTAAGCCTTGGCCGGAGAAAGTGAATCCCGTAACCGGCGTTGCCCTTTCCTGATAGTGGGTTTGGGCAACCCCGGTCCGGAGTATCTGTGGACCCCGCATAACGTTGGGTTCATGGCCATTGACCGCATCGCCCGGCAGGAAGGGGTTGTGGTTCAAAACCGGCGCTGCCGGGCTGCTACCGCAACCTGCCGTTTGGGGGGGCGCGAAGTGATCCTAGCCAAGCCGGAGACTTTTATGAACCTGAGCGGGCTTGCAGTCGCTGCTCTGGTTCAGGAATTTGAAGCGGACCCGGCCCGGGACTTGCTCGTGATTCACGACGAGTTGGACCTGAAGCTGGGGACCTTCAAGATCAGGGAGCGCGGTTCGCCCGCCGGGCACAACGGAGCCCGCAGCATCACCGGCGCCCTGGGGACTCAGGAGTGGTTGCGCCTACGCATTGGCGTAGAGCTCGACCTGCCTCCTGAAGCAATTGCGGCCGGTGGCGGAAGGCGTCCGGGTAAAGATTACCTGCTCTCGCCGATGCGCAAGGCGGATTTGACGGTTTTGGACGAGGTGCTTGACCGGGTGGCAACGGCCACGCGGCGCATCCTCGAACTGGGGCCGGCAGCCGCGATGAACGAGTTCAACCGCAAGGAAGACAGGGATCAGGGACCAGAAACGAAGAACTGAGAACTGAAAGCTGAAGGCTGAGAGCTGAAAGCTGTGAAGATTGGCCGCTATGGTGTTTGCCGGCGGAAGCGGCTGGAGGCTAGAAGACTCCAGCGGAAAAGGAATGCAGATGTCCCGTGTGTATGAGGTTATGTTTATCGTTCGGCCCGATGTGACCGAAGAGGATACCGACAAGCTGATCGCCGGCTTTAGCAC
>Ga0182027_10004729_pt1 | contig 20995 bp, 18 predicted proteins | sample 712E1DmetaG_FD_121300 | JGI IMG/M metagenome (GOLD analysis project Ga0182027, IMG submission 121300) | Permafrost microbial communities from Stordalen Mire, Sweden - 712E1D metaG (Illumina Assembly) | ecosystem: Environmental > Terrestrial > Soil > Wetlands > Permafrost | place: Sweden...
CTTTCTTTAAGTAGCTTTTTAAGCTCTATTCTAGTAAAATCAAACTATTGCGGAGTCGTATAATGGTAGTACGCATCCCTCTGGAGGATGTTATCTTGGTTCGAGTCCAGGCTCCGCAGCAAAGACGTGCACCCTTAAGTGACCGTAATCCCTATTTATCTTGATGTGGCTTGCCAAACCCCTTAAATTATAATTAAACTCTCGGACCGCTTAAATTCGCTTAAAGTTCGGTTTTGAAGTTTAGGGTACAGGGTTTTATTTAGATCTTTTCATAAGACCCGTTAGTTCACATATGGAATGAGATGTTCCTCTATGCAAGAAAATTCTATTAAATTTAGTACTAATATGCTCTTTTCTTAATCTCTTTTCCAAAACATCTATGAAAATAAAGGTTACCCCTGTTAACAATAGCCATACTTCAGATACATTTTTTCCTCCATAGTCTTTTGTAGATTTATCTTTAATAACATTTATTATTTCACTGATAACAGGTGATGAATCGTAGGGTTCTGATATGTTACGTTTAGGCAAGGCACCACGCATTTCAAGCTGAGATACAGCATTTGCTTGTTCAATTGCAATAAATTTAGCCTTACCAAGAATACATATAGCATCGGGGCTTTCCTGGTCTTCTCCAGAAAACCGTTCTAAAAATTCCTTAGGTTGATGTTGGTTATCAAACTCATCAAGTCTTTCGATAAAGCCATTGTAGTCATCTATGAATTCATCGATAAATCTTAATTCAATTTTCTTTTTCATAAGATTTTCCGTACGAAGATTATAGTTGAATTATTTTTTAGTTTCCAACACATCAAAAGTCAGCTTTTAATAGGAGATGAACTGACGAATCGGTCATGAATATATAGATTTTCTCCTAGTGAATTAATTAATTCTCGTTTTTCTTCTAGTGAGCCATTGTGAAGTGCATATTTTGCGTATTCAAATAAATCTAGGGGTTGATGATTCGGATCAATATCTTGTTGTAGGAGTATCATGCTTCTCATTTTTCCATATTCTTCTAAGTAATATTTTAATGCTGTTGTTTGTCTTATCATTTGTGGGTGAGCCATGTTCGTAAAGTTAATATATCTTAGTAATGCTTTTACTAATTTTTCTTCATCAATAAATGGTTCCGGACAGCTGTAATCCTTTTGTCTTGAGCAGTGGTAATAAATATGGTAAACAGAAGGTCTGGCTTTCCTTTTTCTATACTTATCTTCGGCAACAATATTTGCCCCACAACTTGCACATTTGAACAAACCTTTAAATGTAAATACTTTTGATCCCCATTTGGCTTTCTTAAAAGGTATTATTAATTGTTTTTGAACTTGCTCGAAAATTTCCTTAGTTGTTAAAGGCTGATGGGACCCTTTGTACCATTTACCGTTGCCAACAGGATATTGAAATTCTCCATAATAAAACGGGTTTTTAAGCATTTGATAAATCTGACTTAAAGTAACTTTCTTTCCAGCTCGTGTTATCATTCCGGCACTGTCAAACCACCTTTTTATTGTCCGTCCGCTATCTCCATTTTTTGCAACTCTCAAAAACATAGTTTTTACAAATTCCGACCTTTCAGGATCTATGACAATATCCTTAACCCCATTAAAAGATCTGTTGTAGTATCCAAGTGGAGGAGGGCCCGGACGCCATCCCATTTCACATTTTGCCCTGATACCTCTTTTTACATTTACTCCTTTTTGATCGTTTTCTAGTTTTGCTTGGGAACAAAGAATCATTAATAGGAACTTATCCGAAGGACTATTTGAAAAAGCCTGAGTAAATGTTTTGATGTGAATAATCTTTTTTTCGTCCATAAGGTCCACTACTTGCCCAAGGTCTCCTGCGTTTCTACTCAAACGATCTGGTGCCCACGTAAGGATACCTGTGAACACTCCCTCTCTTATTTCACTTAATAGCTGCTTAAACACTGGGCGTTGTCCTGATTCCTTTGCAGAGTGACTTTCTTTTCTTATTTCTTTGATAATTAATCCTTCTTTTTGAGCCATGTCTGTCATTTCTTTAATCTGAGAATCTATGGACATAGCTTGTCTTTCGTCATCTTCGGAGGACTTACGAGCATATAGGCAATATAGGACGTTTTCATTGTTTTGGATACTATTTGTACTCTGCATATTCGTGGGTCAACAGTACCGCGAAAACATAAGGAAGTCCAGCAGTATCCTAAAAAATAGTATCCATAGAAAGAGGTTTATAAGAAAAAGGTCCATAATCTTCCTCAGGAGATCCACCAACAAAAAAGAATTGAAATTCTCCATGGTCATCTTCAAGTATTTTAAGAAGAAGTAGAGAGAAAGCATCAGCCAAGTCATCATGCTTTTCAACTCCGAAGCCTGTTAGCTGTAGAACCAATTCTCTTGCCCTGTCGTTATCTGGAAAAAGTATTTTACCCTGTTGTATAAGGTAAGTAACCAACGCAAGTCTTGAACGTTTATCCTGTCCCGAAACTTTTACTCCTTCTGCGGGAACTCCGCTGTTTTCCAAATTCTGAATAAGTGCTCTCTGATAGCCGACATCTTCTATTAAAAGTTTTGTATAGTATCCATTACCCAGCTCCTTTGAAATAAACTTTGCCTTCTCGTAAGTCTGTGGAAAGCTAAGCCTTTCATTAACGGGATGCGGAAGAATATAAACTTTCATATTATCTCCATTTCCGTATACTTTTGCGGAGACCATTGCCGTATAGTCTGCTGATTCTCTTTCGGATATTGCCAAATCAATTCCGGTTGCCGTATAGAGAAAATGTCTGTCTAATTCTTCTGGTATCTCATCGTAATACTGAATCCATTCTGGATGAACAAGTCTATCTGCATCAGAAATTATTCTAAGCAGATATTCCCTGTACCACGCGGTGTCTGTTCCGATTGATGTCCTTAAGCTTTCAATATCCTCCATTGTTTTAAATTTTCCAGACCAAGCAATATTGTCCTTTTCATCAAGAAGAGGAAAAGAGTAATATTTGCCGTTTAACTTTCCATTTTCTATTCCTTTTCTAAGCCTCATTAATAAACTATCTTCATGTAAAAGATTTCCAACAAGAACCATTTTTGTATCTTGGTCTCCGATTGGTAAAACTTCCCCAACTAACCAATTAAAAGTTTTATCTCTGCCTTCTTTTGTCTTAACCGAATTTAGGTCTTCAACATCGTCGCAGATTACTAAATCGGGTCTATACTCTCCGTGTCTTAATCCCCTTATGCTTTGTTCCGTCGATGCAACCGTTATCCTTGCTCCGTATTTAGGTATAACAATTGAATTTGATCCCCATTCATCGCTGATTTCTTCAAATGGCCCAATGTCTGCCTTCAATAGCTCATTAGTTTCCAGCTCTCTTTTTATGTTTGCCAAATGTAGTCTTGCTTGTGATTGTGTTTGGCTTAAAATTAAAATAAATTTTTTCTGTTGGTCCCCGATTATTGACCAAATTGGATAGGATAAGGTAAATAGTGTCGATTTCCCAGATCCTCTAAAGGCAACAAGGATTGAAAGTTTTAGGTCCTGGTTCTCGGTTATTAAAAACATATCAGAATGAAATGGAGCAAATGGATATCGAATGTAATGGCTTAAATAAATTGAGAAAAACCAATAATGACTGTTTCTTGCAAGACTTTGTCTTACAATTCTTTTCTTTTTTATTTCCTCAAGTTCCTTTTCGGTTATGGGCGGTATATTCATTTAGATTCTCCCTCCAATTCTTTTACATCGGGAAGTAATGATGCAAGTTTCAAAGCTCTTGTAACAAGAGCTTCCTGTTCGGGCGTAAGTACTTCATTGTCTGCCCTAAGTCGCGCATTAACTTCAACTTTGGTTGCATATGCAGGGTGGTGGTGTTTTAACCAAAATATAATAGCAGTTAAGTTTTTATCCTTTATAGCACTCATTAGTTGTGATTCTGCAATATCACTTACCAAAGAAGAGCCCTCAGATAATGCCTCATCTGCTTTTGTAGAAAATTCTTCATCTTCCTTTTTCCACCTGTAATAAGTAGCTCTTCCAACGCCAGTCTTTTCGCAGGCAACCTGAATTATAGGAGTTTTCTTTAATTGTTCTATTAATAATTCTTTTGTTTTTGTCTTCATATCCTTACTCCTTTTTGCCCTGTTAATTTCTCCCAACGTTTTTTAATTACTTCTGCGTAGACGGGTGATTTTTCCATAATATAACAGCGTCGTTTCATTTTAGTTGCGGCAATTAAAGTGCTACCACTACCACCGAAGGGCTCAATTACCAAATCATTTCTCTTGGTTAAAACCTTAAGATATGGAATAAGAATTTCAACAGGTTTTGTTCCAAACACAACTCCCTGCCCGGAATGTTTTTCATCGGATGCATTAAATTCAATAAAGTCGGTTGGTTGATATTTTTTACCTTTTTCGTATGACTCCCACTGAGGCTTTCCTGAAATGGCATAGAGGGCAGTTTCGTATTCTTCCTGAAGACCGTCTTTTTCGAGTCCATTGTTATATTCTACGTCTGCATTTGGAGAAGCTCCAACCATAGCAATATCGTGTTTACTGAAGAACTTATATTTTGAAGCAAACCCTTGATGTCTGTTGGGCAAATGCCAAACGATCATGTTCTTAACTTTCCAATACTTTTCCATTTCTCCCCAAATAGTACGGATATTCTTCCAATTTTCGTAGACAATGATGGAAAAATGTTCCTTCTGAATTTTGCTTACGTTTGCCATCCACTTTTCGGTAAAGTTAGGCGGAAGAACATCAGTTTCTAAATATCTTCTGTCTCTTTTTGCTCCAAAGCCTTCGGTTGCTGTTCCATGTTTATGTTTTCCAACTAAATAATTAAGAATATACGGAGGGTCCGTGAAGCACATATCAGCTTTTTCTCCATTCATTAACCTTAGGACATCTTCTTCGACTGTTGAGTCTCCACACATAAGCTTACTTTCTCCAAATTGCCAAATATCTCCCTTTTGAATTTCGATTTGTTTTATGTCAAGCTTTGCTAGCTCCTTTTGCAGATCAAATTGTTCCGGAGAATCCTCTATGTCAAAAATATTATCTAGCTCTTCCGAAGTAAAACCCACCTCTGAAAGTAAAGATTCACCTAGATCACCTAATAGCTCCCAATTCCATTCTCCAGCCTCAATATTGCTCCTTAGGTTATATTCCTTAAACTCTTCCTTGGTAAGTTCTCTATTTGGTACTCTAACGTCTATTTCTTCTTCGCCTCTATCCAGGAGAAGCATTATTTTTATTCTCTGATGTCCAGCGAGTAATTTATTTTTAGTATTTATTACTGGTATCTCTACTAGATTAAATTTTTTTAAACTCTCCTTTAATTTTTCCGCTTGGAAGTCGGAAAGTTTACGGGGATTTAACTCGTAAGGAATTAAATCTTTTATTTTTCTTTTTTCTGTGTGCCAAATTAAGTTGTTCACAAGGGAATTGTAGGGGTTTATTAAAGGTTTGTATAAACAGCAATTAAGCCTAACTAATGTTTAGACGTTTTTTGTAGCGGTTCAAGATTATTCTTAAATAGTTGTAGTCCATAGGGTCATTGAATTCAACATTAATAATATCTGCAATTTCCTTAAGGGATTTTCCTTCTTTCTCTAATTCATAAGCTCTCTTGTCCCTATTTAATTTTCTTAAGGGTTGGAATTTTTCTCTTGTGTAGGACTGAAGTCTTTTCTGGTGAAATTTTATAGTTGGCCATGCCTCTTTTACGTCTTCGAGAGTGGTTGTATCATCTATTTCGATTGAGAGTCTTCTTAAATCCGTGTCTTGGTCATAATCCTCACGAATACTAATATTCCCAGGAATCCACATTGAATCAATGCTGTTAAATAAAATGTATCTTTGTATGCTGTGTTGCCAATTTAATGGTAATTTAAAGTTTTCCAATATCTTTTTTATAGCAATATTAAAAGCGTTTATTGGAGCTTCTTTGTTAAATTTACGATGAAGATTAAATCCTTCTTGAAACTTTTTTTCTTTCTCCAATCGTTTTATTTCAGCATAAACGTTTTCTCTATTAGCACTAAAGTAAACATCATCACTTTCATAAAACTCATGATGCCATTTTCCGCTTTCCTCGTTTGTTTTAATACCATTTAAGGGGATTTTAAATCTTTTTCTTATTTCGAGAATTTCTTCCTGAAACTTTGGGTTTTCAATAAGAAGCGTAGCTCTTTGTCTTGATCTACTAAATTTTTCTGTAGGTCTCATTTTCATGTCTCTATTATAGCTGATTTACGGAAAAGCACGAATATAATCTCCTTTTCAAATCTAAAATTTTAATAACGCTGATAACGGAGAAGAATCGTTGCATAAAGTTGCCAAATATATCATAATCAAGGCAATGGATGGACTTAATCAACAATGGTCGTTCATAGCAACGCTCTTAAGATATTATAAAGAGTTTCTTGAGACTGATTTTAGGTCTAGATATAAACCGAAAAGAAGAATTGTTCTCTCTCAAAACGAAGGACTTTCTGGTATTAATCTCGCAAAATACCCACTTCTAAACGAATTAGTACTTACGTATCTTACGAAAAAGTTCCAAATTCCCAAGTTAGATGACATAGATGAAGGTGAATTTGCTATTTATCCAAGTGAAGAAGCTGTAGAAAAAATAGACGAGCTAAGGAATAAGCATGGAAAATTAAACGAAGAGCAATTGATTGAAGAAATCTTGGATAATTTTGAAGAATATCTTAATAAATCAAAATATTTAGAGGAAGATAATATTTTATACAGTAGGACAGAACTTAGGTTATTATTGAAATCAGTTCCACCACAAAAGTATGCATTAGCGATTAGAAAATATAGATTATTTGATTTTTATCGAGACATTACAGTTCTACTTCAAACAAAAAAATTAACAGATAAAACAGATGTTTATTTCTACTTCTATGATATTAAATTTGACGGTGATGTTTATCCAGTTTTTTATATTCCAGTAAGCATTGATCACCCCTCATTCACCGATGGAGCTAAACCTCATTACAGTCTTAATTTTGAGGGCTCTCCTATAATTTATGTGAACGAAAAAGCTCTTCAATATATTTCAGAAAAGATTTCTGAATCACAAAAGTATAAAGTAAAAATCGACCTTCCAAAAAGACAATTCTATTGGAATGAGACCGAGGATTTTGTAGAAGAAATTAATAATATCTTAACTAAAATATCCAACAGATTTGAATTACCTCATTTTAATCTAGAAGATAATAATGTAAAAAATGAAAATGACAAAGTAAGAATTACCTCGAATTGTTACCTTACTGTATTTGATAAATCCGATGAGGCAATAATAAATGACTACGAGCAATTGCTTTTATTATTAGAGCAAGGTGACGCAAAAGCTTTAGAGATTTTCAAAACATTGATTCAAGAATTTCTATTGAAGAATCCTAAAGTCGTTAATCTTGAAGTAGATGAGGAGTTTGATGAATTAAGTCCAAGTGAGAAGTTGACTTACAGAAGTCCTATTTCTTTAAATTCTGAGCAAATTAAAATACTTGAAGCTCTTAAAAAAGATGACGTCAGGAGCGTAATAGTTGAAGGACCTCCCGGAACTGGGAAAAGCCACACTATTACGGCTATCATTTATGATGCGTTACTAAATAATAAATCCGTATTGGTTGCTTCAGATAAAAAAGAAGCGTTGGATGTTGTTGAGGAGAAAATAAGTGAAGTATTAGAAAAAATTAATGTTAACAATGATGGTTTTGTGCAAAATCCAATTTTAAGACTCGGTCAGGCTGAGAATAATTTTAACAAAATTTTTCAAACTCAGAACTTTGAAAAAATTAAGACGAGATTTGGTGCGTATAAATTCAATCATGACAAAACTCAAGATCAAATAACAGAGCGCATACATAAGATGCAAGATGATATTAATACCGAAGTTGAATATAATCAACAACTTTATAATGGAGTTCTGGAAATAGCGCAGCAAGTTATTGAGTTTGAAAACAAAAAACTTAAAGATTGGACGAGTTTAGTTGATATTCCCGAATTGAAACAAAATCAAAACCATGAAAGATTAGAAAGTCTTAGGAAAGCAATTCAGGTTTTAAGTGGTAAAGGGATAAATTTAAAAATAGCCCCTGCGACTTGGCTTGAAAGCCATATCGATGACAGCTCTAAACAAAGCGTACAAGTAGTTCTTGAAAATTTAGGTAATATAAGTAGCTTAATTGCTGAAGTTAAAGATAAATCAAAATTAATACCTTTAATTAATATCATCTCTAAAGAACCTAATAATTGGGGTGTGTTTTTGGAATCAGGAAGCAAGCTCAATGAAATTTCTAAATATTTTGAGGAGTCAGAAAAAGAAATATTTATAAAATCGATTAATCAGGTAATTGCGTTAGAAAATACTTCAGTTTTAAAACAAAATCTAGAAGATATTCTTCAAACTCTTACTAAAATCCATTTACTTTATGAGAAACATAAATCTAGATTTGGAAACACAATTCTAAATGACTTGGACGAGAAGAATAAGCCTTTCTTAAGAGAATATCTTGATGAAATAAATAAATTAAAGTCATTCTTGTGGACTTTTACAAAGAAAGACCAAATAGAAGGACTTAATAGAAAATTGGAATTAGCATTTCCAGGAGCTAATTTAGAAAAACCTCATGGGTTGATTCCTCAATTAGAATCGGAACAATTAATTTATGAAGAGGTGGTCAAATTAAGAAAAGCACTAGGTAAAGAATCCAAGATTTTATGCTCGTTGTTTGATGATAAAAATCTTAGACTATCGTCGGAAACTGCCTTCGAGAATATAAAGAACAAACTAGAAGTAGCGATTAATATGTTTGATAAATTGGAAGAGCTAATGGAAGAGTCAAAAATACTAGATTTATGTAAACAAATTTCTACGGATAAGAAAATACTCACTACCTCAGAAAAAATTAGAGAAGTCGAGCAGGCCATTGAATTAATGAAACATGTTAATAATATAGATAACGCTGTTGCTAGTCTTGAATTAGAAGAGTCTCTAAAAAATTTTCCAAAACTTGATATAGGGAATTTCATCGATAAAGAAAACCTAAACAAATTAACTCAAAAATTTGAAGAGCTACAATTAGCAATTGCATATCTTAGCGATAAATCTTATATCCTAGGCTGGCTTCCTCCCATAAAAGAATCTATTCCCTTAACGCTTAAAAAATTAAAAATTAATCTCGATGATTTAGGTGGTTTGAAAGAAAATCAATTCGCTGAATTATCAGATGACCTATTTTCTGAATTACTTACTTATTTGAAAAATTCAGCTGCAGTAAATGATTATTACGAGAAAGAAGAGCTTTCCCATTACAACACTGACAGAAACTTACTTCAAAATAGATACATAGCGAATATGACTTACATTTTAGATAAAAAGGTTGTTGAATTTAGAACAGATAACGCAGCAGATGCTCAACAGATTAAACAAATTATCAGATCGAAAGCTCAAATACCAAGAAAGTATTTAAGGATTTTGATTGAAGCATTCCCTTGCTTAATTGTTAATATCAGAGAGCTCGGCGAATATCTTCCTTTAGAACCAGAGTTATTCGATGTAGTTATTATTGACGAAGCGTCTCAAGTAAGCATTGCTCAGGCTTTCCCAGCCTTGCTTAGAGCTAAAAAAATAGTTGTTTTAGGAGATACAAAACAATTTAGTAATGTAAAGACAGCTACAGCAAGTATTCCAATAAATAATGAAGTATTTAGCTTAGTTAAAGATACTTATAAGAAAGACATAAAAGAATTAGATGAAGAAACTAGCGATGCAATTAAAAATAAAATTTACCGCTTTAACATAAAGGTGTCTATTCTAGAGTTTATGCAGTCACTCGCAAATTATCAAACTATGTTGCTTAAGCACTTCAGGTGTTATAAGGAAGTAGTTGAATATTCCAACCACAACTTTTATGGGAATCGTCTCCAAGTAATGAAATTGAGGGGGAAGAATATTCAAGATGTAATTAGGTTCGGGAAAGTTGAAGATTGTCAGGAGCCAGTACAGGAATCAGGCGCAACCGCAAAGATTATTGATAATGCCAATGGAAATGAAGCGCAATTCATTTTAGATGAATTAGAAAAACTTGCTGAGAAAGGATGCGTAGATTCTGTGGGGGTAATTACGCCTTTCAGGAATCAACAAAAATATATTTATGAAATCCTTCGAGCATCTTCTAAGTATGGGTATTTTGAAGAGAAAATGAAGCTAAAAGTTATGACCTTTGATACTTGCCAAGGAGAAGAACGAGATATTGTTTATTATTCAATGGTAGAAAGCCCCTCCAATAAAACAAGACTAAGTACTATTTTCGCTAAACAAATTTCCGGAGATGATGAGGAAGGAAAATTAAGAGAACAAAGGTTAAATGTTGGCTTTAGCCGAGCAAAAGAATCTGTTGTATTTGTAATTAGTAAAGACCCTGAAGAATTTAAAGGAGAAATCGGTGAAGCAATTAGAACTTTTAAAACTGAACTTGAAGAGGGAAAGAAATTACCTAAACCATCTGAATTAGAGTCAGAGGGTGAGAAATTATTATTAAATCTAGTTCAACAAACTAATTTTTATAGAGAAAACAAAGAGTGGGTTAATATTCAGGCGCAATTTCCAATAGGTGAATACTTGCGAAGAATTAACAATGCAGATATACCAAATTATCGAACTGACTTTTTGTTAACTTATAATCCACCTGATTCTAAACCAGTAAGTATGATTTTAGAATATGATGGTTTCGAATTTCATTTCAAAGATGGCTATGATGTTAATAAGCTAAATTACGATGATTACTACGTTGCTCAAGATATCGAAAGGCAAAAAGCACTAGAATCTTACGGATATGAATTTATTAGATTAAATAAATTTGTCTTAAAAGATGATCCAATAGCTATTTTGGATGAAAGATTTGATTTAATCGTAAAAAAAAAGCCTATCAGGACTCCATCCTTGACGAATTAAAAGATGCATTCGTAAAATCGAAGCAAATTCAATGTGTTTCTTGCCACGAATATAAAGACAAAAAACAATTTCCTAAATTAAGATACGCAAAAGCTTTCCTACGGTATTATTGTGCTAAATGCCAAGGAGGAGGCAATAGAGAAACTTTATGGCCAAATGCTAGTCAAGAATGGGAACAACTCCTTAGAGATCAACCCAAAAAATCTTTCACATCTTCAGATAGAAATAAATTAAATGCTTTTTTGAAAAATCCAATTGGTTACGCTTCTAATAGTGAGACTGCAAAACAAAAGGTTAATTATTTGGTTACAAATATTCGTCCTCGACTAGAAGGAAGCGAAATAAATCAATTTGATATAGCTGAACAGAAATATAAAGAAGCACTTGAAAAATTTAATTCTGGTGCAACTCCTACTTGTCCTAGATGTCAATCAAGAATGGTAATGAGATCGGGTAGATATGGTCAATTTTGGGGTTGTTCTCGTTTCCCTTATTGTAAGGGGACAAGAAATTATTAACTTAAATATTTGATTATTATTGTCCCAGTCGTATAATCAAATTAAATCATTTATGAAGAGCTTTATACTTTTAATAGTCTTGGTTATTTTTAAACAATATTTAGATGATATTTTTTCAGTTCTTATTTCAGACCTGATAATCCTTGCAGTATTTATAAAGGTATTGCTCAATATTTTTAAGATAAAGATTAATATCAAAAAACCTAAATTCCCCAAGCTTAATATTAATAAAGATTTTTTAAACAAACAAAATATTATCAAAATCTCCGGGGTTATATTTGTAATCCTTGTATTGTTCTTAGGTTTTTATCTCTATGATCTTCATGGTTCAATGGTTGAAGCAAATAATATTTTTGCAATAAGATGTACAACCGTTAATCCACCTTTAATTGCTTATAAGACTTCTTTCTTAAATTTTGCGGATGCTATTCAAAATCCTGATAAATACACGACAGAACAGATAAAAGGTTTTTATAACGGATATAATTCTGGAATGAAGAAATACGTTACGGAAGAAAACAAATGGTTGTCTCTGCAAAATAACTTTATGAATCGTTGGGATTTTCAGTTGTTTCAACCTTGGTATATTAAAAAGGCAGAACTTTTGCAATGGAAAATGTATGGAGCATACAGAGATGATGCTCAATACCTTATAGATATAGGTGATCAAAAAATAGTTCTCAAAGATCCGTTTTCACTAAACAACGAGGTTAGGGACAGAAGAGATAAGGCAAGCGAAGAATATTTTAATTTCTACCAACAGGCAACAGAAATTAGAGATTGGAGAAAATATATCCAGTATGTTCCTTATCCAAATGTTTGTAATGAAAAGAATACAACAATTCCCAATACTGCTGGCTCTATTGATTGGGAAGGTAAATCAGCAACTCCTTCGTCAGAATTTGTTCCGATTGATCCGTATAACGTAATTTAATCAAGATTTTTTATAAATCTTAATAAGTGTTTGTAATTAACGTAAGTTATGGTAATAATATAGTATGGATCAGAATTTACAGTTTGCTGAAAATCTAATTAAGGGAAGAATTACGGAACTCATATTTGACCAATTATTTAGAACTTCAGGTAAATTTGACATTATCCCCTTTGGATACGAGAACACCCTACCCGAGCTTGCTCAGTATCAAGGAAATTTAAAAGTAAAAGCAGTATTGGATAATATAAAACACTCTCCGGATTTCGTACTAATTTCTCAGGATAAAAAGGCGGCATTCTTAGTTGAAGTTAAATATAGTTATGGGCACACAAAAGAAAGAGTTTTAGATTTTGCACTCGATGTATTAAAAAATCATTATGACCCGTCCTGGGTTTTCGTAGCAGATTGTGATGGTTTTTACTTTGATCCAGCAAATAGGATAAAAAATAATAATGGAGAAATAGAAAAACTAAAACCTGGCGATTGGGGTATCGATTTTGAGACAGTTCAAAAATATCTTCAACTTCTTAATAAGTATATTCAATAAAATTTCCACGTCGCACGACTCAAGTTGTTAGGCTTAAATGAAAATGGTATTCTATTTTCAAATGCAATATCTTCAGAAAGAACAGAATTATATCGACCTCTATGATTTATCTACAATAGAAGAATGTTTAGATTATTATTGGGCACTAAAAGATGGTTTAACTAAAGATAGAAACAAATTTAAAAATCTTACTGATGAGCAATTCGAAAACGAAGTACATAAGGCAACTAGCTACACAATTAACGTTATAAAAGGTGAACGATTCAGATACAAGAAAGAAACAATAGATAAATGGATAAATAGAGATAAGCTAGTTCAAGAGAAAGAAGATAAAACCCCTCCTCCCGATAATATTTATTGCGAAGAATGTAATTCTTCGATGAAAATAACTTCTAATGATTTACAAAATGCATATGATGATAATGCTCAAATGTTATTTATGTACGAATGTGTTAATTGCAAAAAGAGAGAAGCCTATTTAGAAGATGGAACTAAATGGAAATATGAACCGCCATTATGTCCAAAATGTAATACTCCGCTTAAGAGTAAGTCTAAAGACACTAAAAATATTTCAATAACTATATATTCCTGCCCAAATTGTTTGTATAAAAATAAAGATGTTTTTGACTTTAAAAAATCAAAGGAAGAAAGAATTAAAAAGGATAAAAAAGACAAAATCTTACTTAACAAATATAGAGAAGGTTTTTGTCTGGATGAAAAAACAGGTCAAGAATATATTTTAAGCATGGATAGAATTATTGCGTTTACCAAGGAATTGAAAGAGCAAGAGGAGAAACAAAAAGACCCTGCTTATCAAAAGGCAAAAAATCTAAAAAAATTAAGTGTTGTAGAACTTGAGAAGCTGATTGCCGAAGCTTTAGAAAAAGAAAAATTCATTAAATTGTTTCTAGATAAGCCCGAAATAGGTCAGCATGTAATTATTCCATTTACTGTTCAAGATGCTGATGATACCAGAAAGGATTATGACAGTACTAAAATGCTTCAAAAGATTTTCCGGAAGCTTTTGGATGAAACTAACTGGAGACTCACGTCTGAAGGCACCACGTATCGCTTGGGCTACGTTTATGGCAGACTTAAGGGATATGAGAGGGAAGAAGATCTAGCTAACTTAATGCGAGTTAAAGCTACAAAAGACAATCCAGTCATGGTTAATGAACATGAGCCGATTTACTGAATTAGTTTGTAAAGCTCTTTCCAAATTGCGTACATAGCATAAGAATCTAATCCACAATATGTTTTCAAATCTTGAACAATTTTTTCTTTTTCGGCATCACTTAAATCTTCTGTAAAAAGCCTATTCCAACTTTCTGATGCGCTTGCGCCTTCTTTAATATCAAGCTCTTTATAGGATAAGGTGGGTACCATAACAGGCAACACGTACTTTATAGATGTTTTTCCTAAGAATTCTTTATCTACATAATATTGATTTTTAAATATATCTCTTAAATCATATATACGATTATTAAAAGACTCTAGATAATCTTTCATTTCAGGTATTCTAATACCTAATTCATTGTTTCTGGGTGCTTCAAAAGGTTTATGCCAAACAATAATGTTCCCTTTTTCTCCTATATGTTTTTGAAGTGATTTTACAAAGTGTAAACTTGGATCATCTGAATCAACATGTATAAATTCCAATAGTTTAGGTTCTTCTTCTGCTGAATCCAGAACATAAAGTGCGAATTGAAAAGGAATATGAAGATGTGGAGAAAATCCCTTAAACCTAGGAATTGGACACGCATAAGTTTCGTAATCAATAAAATATAAAGGGAATTCTAGATCATTTAACTCTTTAGCAATTGCTTCTTTGTTAATAATTTTATTACCAGATTTGTGGAGAGCAATTTGATTACTGGGATTAGCGCTAAATTCTACATGAGCTGGTATATCTTCAATTAACAGGATATTGCTATCAATAAGATCTGCTAGTACTTTTTTACGACTACCAATATTTGAAATATCATGCACGCTATATTTTGGAACATCGGGATTTAAATATGTAAAAGTTCTGCATTGAGCGGATCTACCTCTATATATACATGGACAATATCCCTTAGGCAACTCATCTTGAGATAAATATTTCAACGCATATCCCATTTCTATGGAAACTTCTTCACATAAACTCTCTACAATTTCTGTAACATCTGCAATAGTGAAAAGAGAGTCGATATTTAGGTCGTTAGATCTTATGTATTCCTTGTTAAGGTGAATAATGAAAATTTTGTCTATTTTTATATTGAACTTTCTTAGTAAATTTACTTGAAAGGCCGCATCGTGATAATGAGTGTCTTTTTTAACTGAATTAGTAGATTTTATTTCATAAAGTGAATAGCTGTTTGTGTCAGGATTGTATTGCAAGACATCAACTGCTGCAATAAAACCATCTTTTTCAAATACTGCCTGAAAGAGCACTGGTTGTTTGTTTTGGATATATTCTAGCGTTAATTTCTGTGCGTCAGAATCTCTACCTTCAATTAGAATCCCATCTGGAAAGAGTTGTCGTGCAATTTTCTCAACATCTCCTCCAGCTTCCATTATCATCAGATCAAATTCAGATAAGGGAAATTGGGAGAATATCTCCGGTTTATGAATCTTTACCCATGCATTTTTCTTACATTCCCTATATTCTAGGTAATCAGACTTAGAGATTTTAAATGAAGATGTACTCATATTATTTAACCTCGATAAATAAATCTTGATAACCAACTGTTCCTACAAATTCAGCTTGCCCATTAATTATAGTTTGATATGGCTTACAGGCATAACAACCATTTTTAATACAATCAAACTCTCGATTTGCTCTTGCTTTTTTAATTTTTTGCCCAATCTCTAAAATTTTTAGCTGCATTTCATCGAAATCGGGCATATCGACGTCAGTAGGTTTATTTTCACTATCAAGATACCAGTAACTTACTTTATGAATATTTCTTTTTTGTAAATTTTTTACCAGCAAACAATAAATTCCTAATTGAAGCGAATTTGGATCTTCTTCATTTTTTCCTGTTTTAAAATCAATAATATGTACGCTATCGGTTTCAGGAATATATTCCATCCAATCAATTTTACCGCTAAGAATTATGTTGTCTTGTACAGAAAATTGAAAGTTTGGAAGCGGAAAAGAAGGATCAATAATTTTTAATCTTACCGCTTTATTTAATAAAGGGCCTGGATTGTCCATAACCCTTTGAAGCATTGATTGACCTCTTTGTTTAAAAGATTGCTCTTCTTGGTCTGACGCAAATCCACCTTTTTTTCCAGAAATTTTTTTCCAAACATCTTCGTATCTTTCTAAAAGGGATTTCTTAAATCTTTCTTCTGTGTTTAAGACAGCAAGCTCTTCCAATACCTCATGAACACTTTGTCCTAATGCTAAATACGGATTTATAAGAGAAATTCTATGACCAGTCTTGGGATCCTTGTAAACATTATGCAGAAAGTAAGCTTTTTGACATCTTACGAAGTCATTTATAGAAGTATTTGAGATCCAAGTAGCAGGGTTGTAGGTAGTACTCATAAAGTATATTAATTTGCTATATTATACATCTATTGAAGAGTTAGCTGGATAGTTAACGGGTAATCTTGAATCGCATGTCGCACAACTCAAGATATACGACCAAAATACCCTATTGACAAATGCAATCTTGTTGCATATACTTAACGCAATTAAGTCGCAATAATAAAATGACAAGTAATTTAATACAACATAATTGTAAAGAAGAATTAAATCAGGCAGATTTAAGAGCTACTCCTGCAAGAATTGCTGCAATGCAACTCTTGGAAAACACAGATCAGCCCGTAGATGCCGGTATGATTCTTGATTATCTAAAACTACAAAAGATAGACACAGACCCAGCTACAGTTTTCCGAATGATGAACGATTTTCTGCAAAAAGGACTTACAAAACAAATCCAATTCCAAGAAGGTAAAGCAAGATATGAGCTTTCAAATAAAAATCACCACCACCATCTCGTTTGTACAAATTGCGGAAAAATTGAAGAAGTTGAGGGAGATTTTTTGAAGCAAATGGAAAATAAAATTTATAAAGATAAAAAGTTTAGAGTCAAGGATCATTCCCTTGAATTTTTCGGACTTTGTGAGAATTGTCAAAAATAAATATGAAAAGTAATTTTAAAATCATAGCTTTTATTCTAGGAATTGCATTTATAGTAGTCATAAGTTACCTACTTAATGTTGGGGTATTCCAACATAAAGTTTCTACTAATGCAGCCAATAAAAAGTTACAGGTAACTGCTTCTTTTTACCCAATGTATTTCTTTGCTTCGCAAATCGGAGGAAATAAAGCAGATGTGATGAGTATTACCCCTGCTGCTGCCGAACCACATGATTATGAACCTACAACCCAAGATGTGGTAAGGATTAATCAAAGCAATATGTTAGTTCTCAATGGAGGGAAATTAGAACCTTGGGGAGATAAGATAAAAGACCAACTTCAAGGAACAAAAACATTAATTGTAACTGCCGGAAACGGACTTGCAAACAGACAACTTGATGAAAACGGACAAACAATACAAGATCCCCACATTTGGCTTGACCCAATTTTGGCAAAAAAAGAAGTAGCTGTTATTGAACAAGGATTTGAAAAAATTGATCCTACAAATAAAGCATATTTTCAAGCAAACGCTAAGAAATTAGAAAGTGATCTAGATCAGTTGGACGCCGAATATAAAGCAGGGTTAAGCAGTTGTAAGATGAAAGATTTTGTTACTTCCCATGCGGCTTTTGGTTACCTTGCCGCAACATATGGAATAAACCAGATAGCAATTAGTGGAGTATCACCCGATGAAGAACCGTCTTCTCAAAAACTTGCCGAAGTTGCAAACTTAGTCAAACAAAAAGACATTAAAATTATATTCTTTGAAAGCTTGGTTAGTCCGAAGTTATCCGAGACTATTGCTAATGAAACTGGAGCCAGAACAATGGTTTTAGATCCAATTGAAGGGATAACCAGTAACGATCTTAAAGCAGGTCACACATATCTTACGGTCATGAGAGATAATCTTGCCGCTTTGCAAGATGCACTTCAATGCAACAAATAAATCACACACAAAACATTATTGAGTTTCAAGACGTCTCTTTTTCCTATGGAGAAGAAGTTGTTATAAAGGATATTTCAATGGCCATCCATAAAGGAGACTACCTAGGTGTTATCGGTCCTAACGGTGGAGGAAAATCAACTCTTTTAAAACTAATGCTTGGGCTTTTGACTCCTACAAGTGGAAAAATTCTTCTCTTTGGTACTGAAATTGAAAAGTTTAAAGATTGGCCAAAATTCGGTTACATTTCTCAAAAAGTAACACACGTTGATCCTCATTTCCCGATGACAGTTAAAGAGGTTGTAATGATGGGAAGATATCCTAAATTAGGATTACTGCGTTTCCCAAGCAATAAAGACAGAGAAAGGGTTCATACAGCTTTAAAACAAGTTGAAATGTGGGATTTTAAAGATAGACTAATAGGTGATTTATCAGGAGGTCAGCAACAGCGTGTATTTATAGCTCGTGCCTTAGCAGGCGATCCTGAAATAATTGTTTTAGATGAACCAACTGTTGGAGTAGATGTTAAAACTCAAAAGCAGTTTTATTCTCTTTTACAAAAACTCAATAAAGAACTTGATTTAACTTTAGTTCTTGCGTCTCATGAACTGGATATCGTTGGTCACGAATCAACGGAAATTGCTTACATAAACAGAACTCTTGTTTATTACGGTTTTCCAAAGGCATTTATGCAAAGCGAATATTTCGAAAAATTATCAGGGAAAGGAGTCCACAGCGATGCTTAATTTATTCCAATACGGTTTTATGATTAGGGCTTTGGAGGTCGGTCTTATAATCGGAGCAATAGCCCCCTTAATCGGCATTTTCTTGGTGCTTAGAAGATATTCTCTTATTGCGGATACTCTTTCCCATGTATCTTTAGCAGGTGTTGCAATAGGGCTTTTATTAGGTATCAATCCGTTGATTACAGCTATTGGAGCTTCGGTAATTTCATCGGTTGCAATTGAGAAGCTTCGACTTTCCAAAAAAGTATACGGAGAATCCGCACTATCAATTTTTCTGTCTGGAAGCTTGGCTTTGGCAGTTGTTATTATCAGTCTTGCCCATGGATTTAGCGTTGATTTATTTAATTATCTTTTCGGAAGTATTGTTACCGTAAAACAAAGTGATGTTCTCATAATTCTTGTTACAGGGATATTTGTACTTTTAGCAATTATCGCTTTGTATAAAGAGCTTGTCTATATTACTTTCGATGAAGAAGCAGCTAAGGTTGGAGGAATACCGACAAAAACTATTAACACTATTTTTATTATTCTTGCCGCTTTAACTGTTGCTTTGGCAATACCAATTGTTGGAATCTTACTGATTTCAGCCCTAGTTGTTGTTCCCGTAGTAACCGCTTTACAGCTTAAAACCAGTTTTTTAAGAACAATTGTTTATGCGGAAGTTATTTCCTTATTCTCTGTATTTACGGGAATTATAGCTTCTTTTTACCTAAACTTAGCAGCCGGTGGAGCAATAGTCCTTACTTCACTTATGATTTTTGGTATTGTACTGTTGTTAAACCGCAGGGGACGCCCAGCTAAAATTAATGGTTGAGTTGTTAGTAATTTTGATATAATCCTTCATGTGTTCAAAAAAATCATTTTTATATTAATTTCATTTCTTCTTTTTGCCTTTGCATTTACATCCTCTACTTTTGCTCAAATGCCCGGCAATCTAAATTTTAAAGACTCCTATCTTCAAGGAAAGATAATTTCAATTCTGAGTCAAAAGACGCAAACAACTGACGGTCAAAAAAGTTTAGACCAAAAATTTAAAGTTCAATTGCTTGAAGGAAAAGATAAGGGTAAAACCGTAGTTATAGAAATGTCCGGCGATCCTAAAACTTCCCAAGCAATAAACCCTGAGGATACTGTGGTTATTGATAGCAAACAATATGCAAATGGAAAAACGGAATATTCGATATACGAACCATACAGATTAAATTATCTATTGCTAGTCTTAATTGCTTTTATGTTATTAATTGGCTTTGTCGCAGGTAAAAAGGGCATTGGAGCAATCATAGGCCTTGGAGTGAGCCTTACAATTATCACTTTATGGATTATTCCTCAGATATTGCAAGGACAGGATCCCTTGCAAACCTGCATTATTGGAGGATTTATAATTCTTGTTGTTACAACATATATTGCCCATGGAATCTCTTTAAAAACAACGGTTGCGATTATAGGTACTTCTCTAGCATTTCTAATAGCGGGATGGCTTGCTACAACAATTGTAGATTTAATGAAAACAACTGGTCTAGGAAGTGAAGATATTTACAATTTACAAATGGGAACCTCAATAAATCCTAAAGGCTTACTCTTGGGGGGAATACTTATTGCTACCTTAGGAGCATTAAATGATATAACTACTACTCAATCAATGACCATATTTACTTTAGTAAAAGAAAATCCAAAACAAAAACTCTCGGAGTTGTTTAGTAAGGGGATGGCAATTGGTAAAGAGCATATTGCTTCTTTAATAAATACCTTAGTACTTGCTTTTGCCGGTTCATCGCTGGCTGTATTAATATTTTTTGAACTAAATCCTCTGCATTTGCCTATCTGGGTAATTCTAAATAATGAATCTACAATGGAGGAGATTATAAAAAGTATCGTTGGAAGCAGTGCGTTAATCTTAGCTGTTCCTATAACAACATTTATAGCTGCTTGGGTTGCTTCGCAAGGAACAAGTCTCAAGGAGTTTATTGACTCGGTCTTCTAACTATATCAAACTACATCATCATTGAGACACCCTTTTTATACTGTCTCATTTGTCTCATTTAGCCTCAAATGTGAGACACCGCTATAATGATATAATGGGTCTAGACCAGTATGCTCAGCAAAATTTAGCTTTAAAATACCTATTGACTAATATTATCAAAGTATTATAATTATAATATATGAACAAGACAGTTTTACAGATTCCAATTAATCAGGATTTAAAAATTAGTGCAGAGCAA
>Ga0182027_10004730_pt1 | contig 20982 bp, 15 predicted proteins | sample 712E1DmetaG_FD_121300 | JGI IMG/M metagenome (GOLD analysis project Ga0182027, IMG submission 121300) | Permafrost microbial communities from Stordalen Mire, Sweden - 712E1D metaG (Illumina Assembly) | ecosystem: Environmental > Terrestrial > Soil > Wetlands > Permafrost | place: Sweden...
CGCAAACAGCGAAATGTCCGGCAGATCTCGCAACGAGTCGCTCGGTGTCACACCGTTCTGAAACGCCGGTTTTGGATAACCGAGATTCGGGAAAGCACCACTTCCCGTGTTGCAAGTGATATTCCCGCTGCTGTCCGATGTCGCCGACACGCAATTACTCGGACCGCCGGCGCCAGCGCTGAGATCCGCACCGCTCGAATCCACGGTCGTGCACGTTGGAAAGTTTGCCGCGCACGTCGAGTCATCCCACGGCACCTCGGCGATATAGCCCAGTGCCGAGAGCTGGGTGGTGGCATTGTTTGTCGGGCTCCAGTAGTTGCTCAGATTATTGAGCTGATCGAAATCCGTCCCCACGACCGCCACGTTATACGGCGTCGAGGCAGTACCGCTTACCGCTAATCCATTTGTTGCCGCGTTCTCTGTAAACGAAGAGTCACAGCCTGCTGAACCGCTGTCGCCTGCGGCGACGACGACCGTGATCCCCTCGGCCGCCGCCTGCTGCCACAGTGCGTTGTAAAATGCGTTTCCCGCGGTCAAGATGAATGGTTCGCACTCTCCATAACTCTCGCTCATTACGGGCGCCAAATTGTTGTCAATAATGTACAGCGCCGATAGGTCGACGCCACCTACGACCTGCGTCAGACTTGATTGTGTCGATTGCGACGTAACAAAAACAATATTTGCCGCAGGTGCCACCGCTCCCGCCCATTCCACGTCCAAGTCCGACTCTTCTTCATCCCCGCTGGCAAGCTGCAACCCGGGATCCGGCCCATTCACAATAATCTTCGGGTCGTTCGCGGGCAGCCCGAACATGCTCCGGAAATCCCTCACGTCCTGAATATTGATATTCGACTGCCCCACAATCGCGATTCTCTGCCCGGTGCCATCTGCTCCGGCGGGAATGTTGTAAATCTTCGCGAAGTCCGCTGGCCCTACTCCATAAAACGTGCCATTCAAATCCGTATAGGTAAATAGGGGTTTCACATCTCCGGTAGCGAGGTTTCGTTGAAAACTTCCGACCCGCCGGTGCTGTGCATGTATCGGGAAATTGTGCAGCGCCACCACTCCCTTGACCACCGGGGCCAGCGCCTCTGGGATCGCCGGATCGCTCGCGTTCGCGAAGTGCTCTTCGCCCTTCACCACATACTTATGAATCTGGGTGTGAAATGCGTTGCGCACCTGCCCCACGTTTCCGCTGAACTCGATCACCGTGCGCCCCGCGGCCACTCTTGCCACCTGAAACCCTTGCCGCGTCAGCCAGTCCGTCACCGCCTGCACATCCGTGTCCGCCGGACCATACTGCTTCCCAAACAGTTCCGGGGTCAGCCAGGTGTGATAGCTTCCCGATCCCTTAGTCTGCTGCGCGTCCATCAATTGGCGCAGAGAGGCTTCCTGCGCGTCGCTGCGCTGCAGTAAAAGCAGCATGCGCGTCATTGGCTGCGAATCCGGCAGCGCTCCCTGGTCGTTCGCGGCCCGCGCTAGCGGGTGCACATTCCCCTGCAACGTCACAGTCCGCGTGTCATCCACGGCTTCCACCACGCGCGCCGGCACATTCGCTGTCTGTGCCCACGCCGCCTGTCCTGCCAGCAGCAGGGCCACGGCACACAAAATCATCCAGCTATTCGTCTTTAGAATCTTCATAATTTTCTTAAACTCCCCAGCGTCTTTTTCGCAATCTTCCCGGGCTCTTTTGGCAGGAATGGCGTGCCTCCGCCCCTTACGCAGCCACGCATCATGCTGTCTCTTTCAGATGCTCCAGGACAGGAAACGGTTTGCTCCCCTTATGCGCCGTAAGTCCCTCTTTATATAACACCTTTCCGGCTAATTTAGTTGCACCTGGAAATCGGCCGGGTGCGAAATTCCGCTGCTCGAGGCCGCCGTAATCTCCAAATTGGTCACTCCCAGCACTTCCTGGTTGATCGTCGGGGAAACCGACGGCAGCGTGTTGGCGTCGCCGAAATAGTGCGCCGCCATGGGATGAGACCCGACCGCCAGCGTATCCGTAGTAAACGTCGCGTTCCCCCCAATCACACCCACCAGGCCGCTATAGGGTTGGCCGTTATCATAGACTTGCACTTGGCCCAAGGGGTTCGCGCTGGCATTGACGGACACGATCAGGGCCAATGGCTGTTGATATGCGATCCGCAAGCTTGAGCTCGAAAGCGTCGTCGTGGTCGGCACCTTCGCGCCCCCGCCGCCCCCGCCGCCGCTCCCTCCTCCGCACCCCAGCGCCGCCAGGCTCACCAGGCAAACCGTCCAGCCGCTGGCAAAGGCCAGCCGCCGGGCGCCCTTTCTTCCATCCGTGCCCCACACCGCCAGCCCCAGTATGCCCATCCCCACCAGCAGCCCAAACGCCATCCATCCGTTCCCAATCGCTGTTCCCGCGCCCGACACAGTTCGCAAAGCCGCCCCAGCCGTCGTCGTGGTGGGAGTCAGTTGCAGTTGCGTTGTCGCCGTGGTTTGCCCCGCGGCAATCGTGACGCTCGACGAAGAAAACGAGCACGCGTATCCCGCGGGCAAAACTGTCGTCCCTGCGGGGCACGTCAAATTGATCGTTCCCGTAAAGCCGCCCGACGCCGTGATCGTCACCGTCGCCGTCCCCGCGCTGCCTGCCACAAACGCCACCGGGTTCGGCGATACGTTCACGCTGAAGTCTCCCGTCGTCATCGGTTGGCTCGTCGAGTCCGCCGCCTGCCAGTTGTTGTCCCCGCGATAGTGCGCTTTCAGGCTGTGTACTCCGGGAGCGAATGCCTTGCGTATCGCGAACACGCTGATATTCCCCGCGCCCACCGTCAGGTTCTGCGCGGTGATGAGCTGCGCGGCCCCGCCATTCAACGAATCCCAAAACTCCACCACTCCCGTGGGGTAGGCCAGGGCCACATTCCCGGGAATTCCGGCCACGCTGACGTTGACGCTGACTTCCTGATTCGCATTCGCCGCACTTGGCGCGCTCAACGTCACCACCGGCGTGCCTTTGCTCACGCTAAACGCCAGCGGCGGCGCGCTCGCCGAGGCCCCATAGTTTGCGTCCCCCGAATACTCCGCATAGAGCGTCACATTGCCCGCTTGTGGCCACGGAATGGTGATTTGCGCGGTACCGTCGTTCCCCAACGCCACCGCCGTGCTTCGCGGTCCCACTGCATCCCACAGCGTCACGGCACCCGTCACTCCACTAGCGCCTGAAGGCGTGACCGCAACGCGAAAGCTGCCTGTGCTTCCCAGTGTTGTGGGCAGGGAATTAGCCGTCAGCGTCGTCGTGCTTGTCTTCGTCCCTCCATTCGCGCTTACATTTACGGGAAAGCGCGCTTCGTTCTGGTCGCCGCTCGGCACGCTCGCATAGTTGGCGTCGCCGCTTCCATCGTAGCTGGCGCCAAACTTGTGCGTCCCCGCCGTCAGGTTGCTCACAATCATCGAAGCTTGCGCCTGCGTCCCGAAAAATCCGCCTGTCTGCAGCGGCACGGTAGTGCCAATCGGTGCGCCATTATCAGTGAACTGAATCGTACCCGTCGCTGCCTGCGTCCCAGATCCCGCTACAACCGCGTGAATCCCCACGGACTGCCCCACGGCCACGTTCGCGGAATTTGCGCCCAGCACGACATACGGCGTCCCTTTCCCGATCGTGAAGTTCGCCGGAGCAGACGCGCTTCCCGCGAAGCTGTTGTCTCCCGCATACGTTGCCGTCAACGCGTGCGTCCCCACTCCAAAGGAATATCCACCGCCATTTCCAGTGGGAATGTAGGCGCTGCCATCGGGTGTAAGCGCGTACGTGCCGATCAGCGTCGCTCCATCCTGCAATGTGACCATACCCGTCGCCTTGCCAAAGCCCGAGGCGCCCGCCACCCTCACGCGCACCGTCACCGCCGCACCGTAAGCCGCACTTCCTCCCTGCACACCGTTCATGCTGATCGTTGTAGTGCTAGGTTCCGGCTGTACATTCAACAGCAGCACCGGCGAATCGCTTGCCGCAAACGTCGCATCACCGGCGTAATGCGCGGAAAGCTTGTACTGTCCTCCTGGCAGATCGCTAACCGCAGCCGTGAACGCGCCATTCGTCAGCGGCAAGCTGTCCGCGTCGCCGTACAGGTCCGTCTTCAGCGAGACCGCTCCTGTCGGCGTACCGTTTCCGTTCGCAGGCGCCACCGCTCCGCTCACGTTCACGCTTGTGCCGTGCACGAAGCTGGCGCTCGACGCCTGCATGCTCGTTTGCGATCCCGCGAACGACGCATTCTTCCAATTGCTCGCCAGGTTCGCCGCATTCACCGAACCCAGCCCTGTCGCCATGTCGTAGCCCGCTCCGGCCGTCTGCCCGGTCAGGAAACCATTCACTCCATTCTGCGCCGAAGAACATCCCGGCGAATCGCCCGCGCAGGGCACGGCGTTGCTCCCGGCCGTCACGTCATAAAATACGCAGGAATTCTGCGCCGTAGGATTTGTCTGCTGCGAAGCGTCGCAACTTTGGTTCTGCGTCAACTGGTACAGAACGTAGTTCACCTGCCCCTGCAAAACTCCATTCTGCTGTTCCACCAGCGCCAGGATCCCCGCCATCGCCGGCGTCGCTGCCGATGTGCCGCCCACCAGCGTCAATCCCACCAGATTATTTTGCGCATCGATTTGACACGCGGGTCCCGCCCCAACGTGGCTGGTGCAATACACAATGTTGTCGTGCCCCCACCCCGCCGCCAGCGCCACATCCGGCACATCGCGCGCGCCATCCGCGGGAACGCCCGTGCCCGTTTGCCACGGCGGTTTTGCGTACACCGTACTCGCCCCGCCGCCTCCCGCCAGCAGGCTGAAATTGCCGTTCCCATACAAGCAGTTCGTTGCGCTGGCCGCCTGCCCGGGATCGCAACTGTCGTTCCACGCCGCTTCCGGGATGTATCCGATCGCGGAGGAAAAATCGCCGGCGTCAGTCGTATTCCAATAGGTTGCTTCGTTTCCCTGATCCGCGAATTGCGTGCCGCCCACCGCAACGTTGTACGGCGTCGCCGCCGCGCCATTCACCGCGAACCCCTGGCTCGCTGGCATCCCAAAGTTCGGATTGTCGCAGCCCGCCGCGCCATTATCGCCCGCGGCCACCACCACGGTGATACCTTCGGCGGCGGCTTGCTGCCACAGCGCGTTGTAAAATGCATTGCCGGTCGGGCCCAGCGCGGCTTCGCAGCCTCCATACGTGTACGTCAGGATCGGCGCGACTTCGTTGTCAATCGCGTAGGCCGCGGCCAAATCCACGCCGCTGGTTGTGTCCGTGCTCCCCGCGATCACCACATTGATCGTCGCGCCCGGTGCAACGGCCCCGGCCCATTCCGTGTCCAACAACGCCTCTTCCGCATCCGTCGGATCGCTGAAGCCCGGGTCCGGTCCCACAACCACGATGTTTGGATCGTTTGCGCTCAGCTTGAAGATCTGTCGGAATGTCTGCACATCCGTCAATTCAAACTGCGACTGTGCGGTCACCGCTATCGCCACTCCCGCGCCGTCAATCCCGCTGCTCAGCAGCGGCTTCGTGTTGTAAATCGCCGCAAAATCTCCCGGCGCAACGTAGTACGCATTCGTCGTCCCGGCGTAAGTGAGTTGTGGCCGCAGCCCTCGATGCAGCGTCACCGGGCCGCTGCCCGTCGTGCCGGCAACAACCCGTCGCGGTGGCCGTTTCCCAAAGCTATTCAGCGACACCACTCCGCCGGAAATCTCCGCCAGCGCATTGGGAATGGCAATGTCCGTGGCATTCGCCACATACTGCTGCTCTCCCACCTTGTAGTAGTGCAGCTCCGTGTGAAACGCTTGCTCCACCTGTTGCGAAGTGCCGCTGAACTCCACCCACCTCTTGCTCTTCGCAATTTGTGCAATCGTGAACCCGCGCCCCTGCAGCCATTGCTTCACCTTCTCCACGTCCGCGTCGGCCACGCCAAACTTCGCGGCAAACTCGTTCGCGCTCAGCCAGTCGTGGTATTGCGGCGACTTGCGATTCTGCTGCTCGTCCAGCAACTGCTTCAGTTGGTTTTGCTGCTCCGCCGGCGGCCACAATACCAGTAGCATTCGCTGCATCGTTCTGCTGGACTCAACCGGCCCCACATCGTTCGCCGCCGTCGCCAGCAGCGGCTTGGTGTGCTCGATCCGCACGTAGTCCGCGTCATCAATGGCTTGTGATAGCTGTTCGCGAACCTGCGCATTCGCCGGCGAGCCTAATAGGTTGATTGCGATGATCAGAACGAAGAGCGCAAGACCCTGCCTGAGAGAGCACAACTTGACCCACCTTAACGGACCTGTCATGCGCGCTTCCACCGGGACGGCGGGGGCGACCCCAGCGGCATCATCGCGCTGCAATCCCGAGAATTATTCCTCTGAGCGAAATTTACCCCACAAGTCTACACAGCGCGCCCAAGCCTGACAATCCTTAGCTCTCTGACCGTGCCCTGGGTTCGTTCTTGCCTTTGTAGCGGCCGCCTGGCGTTTACCCCGACCTGGTCGGGGAGGCGGCCGCCTTTGCTCGTGGCACAGACACTCCTGTCTGTGCTCTTGGGTTTCTCTTTTCCGTTGTAGCGCAGCGCAAGACCGCGCGCTTTACCAGCCCGCCGCCAGCTGGCGCGAGCCCCGCAGCTTTTCTCTTGGGTTCGCCCTGTTATGCCACTCGACGACGTACTTGAGGGTGCCCCATCCTTCGCGCTGTTTGCGAAGGGTGGGTTCTTACGCTCTAACGCCACTACCTCTCTTTTCTTTTTCTTGTGTTCCTCTTCTCTGCCTTCTCTGAGTCGGCGTCTATCCCGGCCGGGTCTGGGTGTTCTCTGCGTAATCTTTATCTCTTCCCCCGCCCCGATTAATTCATCAACCCATCTCCACGTTTCCGCCGGAAAGAATCACACCGATTCGCGGCGACCTTCCATGCGCGCCGGTTGGCAAGCCCAGAGCCGCCACCCCGCCTTCGCGCAGCAGGGGAGCAAGAGCCACGGCGCTCGATGGTTCGATCACGATCTTCATGCGTTGCCACACCAGCCGCATCGCTGTGCGGATCTCCTCTTCGCTCACCAACAAAATCCCATCTACATACTTTCGCAGAATCGCGAACGTGCGTGGCGCCAGTGAAGCGCGCAGGCCGTCCGCAATCGTGTCGCTTGTCTCCTGCGTCTGCAGCACGCCGGTTTGCAGCGAACGGTACGCATCATCCGCGCGTTCCGGCTCGCACCCCAATACCCGCACCGTGGCGCGCATTCCTTTCGCTCCCAAACATGTTCCGCTCAGCAGCCCCCCGCCGCTGACCGGTGCCAGCACGGCATCCAACTCCGTCACCTCTTCCAACAATTCCTTTGCGGCTGTGGCCTGCCCGGCGATGATCCGGTCGTCATCGTAGGGATGGATCAGCACCGCGCCCGTCTCCGCCTGAATCCGCACCGCCGTTTCCGCCCGCGCCGAAACCTTCGGCTCGCAATAGGTGATCTTCCCGCCGTACGCTTCCACCGCGCGGCACTTCACCGCCGGTGCGTTCTTTGGCATCACAATCCACGCCGGCACGCCGCGCCATCCCGCCGCCCGCGCCACCGCCGCCGCGTGGTTGCCGCTGGAATGCGTCACCACTCCCCGCTTTGCTTCACCCTCACTTAGCGAAAAGATGGCGTTGCTGGCCCCACGAATTTTGAACGACCCCGTTTTTTGCAGATTCTCGCACTTGAAGAATAGCAAAGCCCCCGCCAGTTCGTTCAGCGAGGTGCTCGTCAAGACCGGTGTGCGATGGATGAGCGGCTGGATGCGCTCGTGGGCCTCGACGATCGCCTCCCAGGTGATGGCAGTCACCTCATTCTGCGCACTTAGGTTGGAAGCAGCCATAGCCTCAGTCTAGTCTAGCCGGTACTCCTAGCGCGAGAGTTCCCCCTCGAATGAACCCCTCTTCCCCTTGACCTCTGCTACCTCTCTGTTAACCTTAGCATTACAGTTAGTGCGCCGCCGCGAACCGCCCACCCCTCGCCCGGCGCGGAGTGATCATGGCCCCTTCGGAACGCCGTCAACTTGAGCGCTTTGTCTTTCGTGTACCCTTGCGCTTCCGCTCCCTGGGCCTGGCTGCGGACAAGACCGAGCATTTTACCGAAGCCATCAATCTTTCGCGCGGCGGCTTTTTCTTCGTCACTTCCGCACCACTACAAGTCGGCATGCCGATTGAAGCGACACTGAAGATGCCCGCTGAGGTTACCGGCAACCAGCCTGATGAGACCCACTGCCGGGCTCGCCTGGTGCACGCGCGTCCCGATGCCTATAGCGATGGACGCATGGGCTTTGGCGCGGAAATTGAAATGTTTCTGGATACCGATAAGCCGCGGCCCGCAAACCCCGATCAATCCAAGCCGAAGACTTAGCTCTGATTCCTACTTCGCGACCGTGATCGTCGTTTTCGCCGCTCCCACGTTTTCAAATTTGTCGTAAGCGCGCACCGCGATAGTGTGTTCACCCGGGGAGAGGCCTCGCACGGTGAATTCGTACGATTCCGTCTTGCTGTCGCTGATGCCCGCCGCCGGCGCTAGCAACACCCAATCGCCTCCGTCCACGCTGTATTGTGCTCTTTCGACGCTGCTCGTCGCATCGCTGGCCGTGAACCGGAAATCATACGAAACGCCCTGCGCAGGGTCCGTGTTCATTCCTGTCGGACTCGCCTGCGGCTTCTCAATGCTGGGCGGCGTGTTGTCCACTTCAAATCGTTCGCTCTCCCGCTCCGTCTTCAGTGCCGCGGCTGGCGGATTGGACGGCGCATCGCTCGCCATAATTTTCAGGTAATACGCCCCATCCGGCATGGTCGTCGTATCCCAGGAATAGAATTTCTGGTCCAGATTGTCTTTCAGAAGCTTCCAGTCGTGCTCACTTTCGCCACGAAAATAGACGGCGTAGCGCAAATCGTCGTCATTGTCGTCGTGGGCGCTCCACAGTACAGACTGGTATCCCTTCTGCTGCGTCCCTTGCGGCGGCTGGTCAAACTTGGTTGTGTTCGTCGTCGTAATAATCACCACGCCGCTGGGGTTGGGTGCTGACGGCTGCTTCAGAATAACGTTGCCGGGCTGCCCCGTAATAATCTGCTGCGCTTGCACGCGCACCCCCGGGTCCTGCAGCGCAATGCCATCAATCACCGGCGCAACGTTTTTCGGCTGGTACGCCACGCTCACCCAATCGATCCCATCGCTGGGGCGGCCATCGTGAATCACTACTTTCCACTGCAGGAATCGCGCCGCGGGCGCTTCCACGGGCGTTGCGGACGCCGTGTACGGCCCAAACCAACGCGACCATTCTTTCCCCGGGTCTTCCGTGTTTCCGCTGCGCACGAAAAATTCCAGCCGCGGCTCGCCCGCATTCTTTCCACCCTTACTCGTCGCAGCGCCGGCGCTAGCTGGTGGCCCCCACCACTCAATCCGCCCCCACTGCGAAAAGAGTTTCGCGTCAAACGACTGCGACTCAAACGTGCCTTCCGGCTCGTACTCGGGGCCCAGCGAAAACACCTTGCCGGGATTCGCGGTGCACAGAAACACCTTCCCGCCGGACGAGCGCGAAATCCCCGTGATCTGCGCCGAACCCGATTTCGCCAGTTGTGCATACACCCCGCGCCCGTCAATCACCAGCAGCGAACCGGTGTTGCCCGTTCCCGCAAGCAATCGTCCATCCGAATTCAGCCCCAGCGCGTAGACCACGTCGTCCCGCGAACTCCAGATCTCTTCGGGCGCGCCATCGGTTGCGATCTTGTAGATGCTGCTCGAAATGGCTTGGGGAAACGCCAGGAAGGGCACTCCTCCTTGGCCGCCCATCTGTGAAACCGAAGTGGTGATGGTCGTCGTTCCCTGGGGCGTCGCGATCACCGCCGAAGGAGCTTGCATGGCCGATTTCTGTTTCTCCCCAATCGCTGCCACATAAACGATTCCGTCGGGCGCCACCGTCAGCGAAGTCACCTCGCGCTTCGATGTCTCGTAAATCACGAACCCTTGCGCCACGGCCTCGTCCGCCGATTTTTTCTTCCCGCTTTTCTCCGCGCTTCGCGATATCCGCAGCACCCGCCCATTGGGCTCCGTCCCGGCGAGCAGATTGTTCTTCGCATCAAACGCGAGCACCTTGATGTGCGCCTCGTCGCTCGCGTAGAAAAGTTCTCCCTTGCCCTCCGCCGCTACCGCGAAAATCTGCCCTTTATCGCCCGTCGCCACATACAGCGTTCCATCGCTCCCGAACGCCAGGTCCCAGATGTATTTCGTCTTGGGGTCGAAGAAGACCGACTTCTCACCGCCCGGCGTAACGCGATAGACCTTTCCGTCCGGCGACGTCGCCACATACAAGTTGCCCTTCGCGTCAAACGTAATCGCCTGCACCAGCAGGTCCGTGGACTCGAACACCGTCTTAGGCTTCCCGTTTCCCTCAAATCGAAATACCTTCGCGGGTGATCCTCCGCCCGCATACAACACACCCGCGGGATCCGTCCGCAGCGACCACAGATACGAAGCATCCGCATCGGAAATCAGCGTGAATTTCGGCGCAAGTTCCAGGTGCCCATCGCTCCGCACGGCTACGCCCTTCGCCGTGCCTTTCAGGAATTCTTCATACGTGGATTGGTGCCAACGGCGCGTGTGGTCCGCCACGGCGGACGCCGCCACCAGGCAAACCAGCGAGGACAGCAAGATCAGGCGTTGCATAAGTTTCGACATTGACAGTTTCACCGGATTTGAAGATTCAAGGAGATCAGCCCGGAAACAGGGCCGCCAAGCGCAATCGAAGACTCGCTGGAAAGGGATTCGCGAAGCACCTGCACCGTGCCCGGCGCCGGACGCCCGTCAATCATGTTGATCTGCGACAGCGGCACATTCGGCAATTCCTTGTCGTCCCACACCAGCGTCGGCGCCGGAACAAACAGCCCCACATACAGCCGGTCATTGCGCCGTTCGCGATTCATCAGGGTGATCAGTTGATCGAGCCCCTCCGGCCCCGCCGCGCCGGGCATCCCGGGAAAATTGAAGCCGCGCGACGCGCGATTCATCCAGTCCGCATCGCTCACCAGCACCCGCAGCGTCGCGCCCCGCGCAATCTGGTCCGGCACATGCACCGTCGCTTCTTCGATGCGTGCCGGCCCGCGATACGGCTGCAAAAGCACGCGAACTTTCAGATTGTCCCCCGGTGCCGCTTCGCCTTTTTCCAGCCACGCGCTGTCAATCGTGTACGACTTCCGCCCCGGCTGGCTTTCCACGCGCAGCGCAATGTGCTCCACAGTGGGAATTTCGTAATTATTGCTGAAGAGCCGCCCGAACATGTTCTGCACCACTAACGCAATCGGCAGGCTGTCCGGCATCAGCGAATCGCCCGGCGCAAACGTGTTTTCCACCTGCACCGGCACGTGCCCCTGCAGCCGGATTTCGCCCGTCAGCCGCAGCGTCGTTCCCTCGCCATACAGCGAATTCTGGCTGATTCCGTTGAACGTCGTCAGCGCCACCAGCAGCGGCGTCAGCTTCGGATGATTCACCAGCTCAAAGTGCAGCTTCTTCTCCGCGCTTCCCGTCACAAACGTCAAATCCAGCGGAATCATCGCCGGCGGCGCGCCTAGCCTTCCCGTCACCGACGTCAGGTGATCTCCCGTAATCGTCCCGATCGGCCCGCCTACATTCACAATCTTCGTGGACGCCAGTTCCGACGACAGCGTCGTCACCACGCGGCTCCGCGCCATCGGCATCTGAACGTCGCCCAGGTTCATGAACGGGTGCCCGCACAAAAACACCCGGTCGCCCTGCACCGCCGTCACCGTGCACGCCGCATTGATGGACGCATCGCCTTGCACCAGCACCATGCCCGCCATGTCCCCGGCCACCAGATGTCCATCCTCCGGCCGCGCTTCGGCCGTGCCGCCCTGTGCCGCCACAAATCCATAACTCTGCAGTTGCGGCGCAAACTGCTGCAGCGCCGCCGGCTGGAATCCAGAGAACACCAGCGGCGTCTCGATGGGTTCCAGCGACGATCCGCTCGACAGCGTGTTGCGCGCCAGCGCGTTGTTCGGCAACGAAAATTGCTGCGGGTTTGCCTGCGCCACGGCGCTTTCCGTCGGTGGCCGCAGCACATCTTCAATCGGCGTCACACCCGCAATCGCTTCCTTGGTGAAAATTCCCAGCTTCAGCGAGAGCGCTCCCGCTAGCTTCCCCTCCAGATACACCGGGCTCCCGCTCATCCCGGCCACCACGCCGGTATGCTCCACCTTCGGCCCCTTAAGTTGCACCAGGATGATGGACTGTTTCGGCCCCAGAAAATTCGGCAGCACGCCAAGCACTTCCAGGTCAAACTTCTCGATTTGATCGCCCGCGAAAATCGTATAGGCATAACCCTGCATCCCCGCGCGGACCTGGAATAACGGCATGATTTCCGTGGAATCCGGGGGAGCAGAGGATACCGCAAGCGCGCCAAGGAGGAGCGCCGACACAGCCAACTTTGCTAACCGCTGGAAAAAGCGTGCCATAGTGAAGATAGACGTGACCCCCGACGTGAAGGATGCATGATACTGGCTGGGGAGGGGGTACGCAATTGAACCGCCAGAGTGGCCGGGCTAGCCGCAAAGGCTTAGCCTTCCTAGGACTCGCCCTCGCCCTTCTTGCGGTATCCCACTGCAACGCGATATTGTGAACAGACCAACCTGAGGAGGCACCATGGCAGAACCCACCAAAGAAGAATTGCTCGCGCGCATCGCCGAACTTGAGAAACAAACCACAGGCCGCAAAAAGGGCGCCATCGAATTTCGCGTTGGCGAAAAGGGCGGCGTGAGCGTCTACGGCCTCGGCCGCTTCCCGGTCACGCTCTATTACGAGCAGTGGGTGCGCCTCCTCGATGCCTCCAATGATCTGCGCGCTTTCCTCGAGGAAAACAAGCACCGCCTCAAGCTCAAGGATCAGTAGGAATAACTGGCGTGGGTAGCGTCAGTCGTGGTGGTGCATCGCGAAAATCTTCTCGCTCGAACTCTCTTACGGTTACACGTGCACCATCCACCCAAAAATCACCGGGTGGAATCGCCCGTCTTCGGCGCCGTCATGTGCATAGGCGCGGAATCCCCGTGGTGCCTGTGCGCCATGTCCTGCACGGCGCCTTTCTCGTTCGCTTTTGAGTCGTCCCTATCCACGCCCGGCATGGTCGCATGCTCCATCCCCTGCGCTTCCTGGCCCGGCTCGGCAGAAACGCCCTCCACCACGGGAGCGCGGTGATTCGGAATCGCGGCCAGCAATACCCCCACAAGAAACAGCGCGCCCAAGCCAATGGCGAGTTTGGTGGCCAATTGCATCAAAGTACGGCGAGAAAACATGTCTTCTCCAAGGTCAATCGCGATGCGCAATTTGTACTACTCCATGATACGAATGCCTCCCACGAATTGTTTCTCCCCATTCCCCCCGCGTTCCTCAATAAAACTGTCCCGTCGTACAGGCAATCCCGGCTCCTTTCACGTCCCTGTAGCTCAGGCCTTCAGGCCTGAGGCCTTTTCCTGGGGTCGGCCCCTTCGTGTAGGATTTGAGCACCGCTGGACCCCATCTCGGCAGCGTGTAACTACATTTGTCATCCCGAGCGGAGCGACCCGATTTTTGCTTCCGCGCCGCACTTTGGCGCGTCGGGTCGCGGAGTCGAGGGATCCCTCCGCCGCTTTTCCTGTGCGCGCCCCACTGCTTTTCTCACGTCGCTCTCCACTCAACCTCCGCGCTCCCGCGGCCACAAATCTCCCCGTGATAAACTGAATCCAGGACACCGCATCGTGAGAACAGAGACCATTCATCCCGCCAAAGCCCTCACCGGCACGCTCGAACTTCCCGGCGACAAATCCATCTCCCATCGCTACGCCATGCTCGCCGCCCTTGCCGAAGGCGCCAGCGAACTCCGCCACTTTGCCGCCGCCCGCGATTGTCACAGCACGCTCGGCTGCATGAAGTCGCTCGGCGCGGATGTGAATGTGGATGGCACCACCGTCAAAATCACCGGGCGTGGCCTCCGAGGCTTGAAAAGCTCTTGGCGCACCCTCGACGCGGAAAATTCCGGCACCACCATCCGCCTGCTCTCCGGAATCCTCAGCGGACAGGACTTCACCTCCAGGATTACCGGCGATGCCTCGCTCCAAAAGCGCCCCATGAAGCGCGTCGTCACCCCGCTGCTCCAAATGGGCGCCGAAATTCAAGCGCGTGATGGCAATTTTCCCCCGCTCGAAATTCGCGGCGGTCATCTTCACGGCATCCACTACGAGATGCCCATGGCCAGCGCCCAGGTGAAGTCCGCCGTGCTGCTCGCCGGCCTCTACGCCAGCGGCGAAACGCTCGTCACGGAGCCTGCCAAGACGCGCGATCATACCGAACTCGCCCTGGAACTCTTCGGCGCGCGCGTCGAAAAACGCGGCCGCACGACCGCAATTCACGGCATGGCGGACGGCCCCGGCAAAGGCGCGTTGCAGTCCAAGTCCCTCGATGTCCCGGGAGATATCTCCTCGGCCGTTTTCTTCATCGCCGCCGCATCGCTGCTGCCCGAATCGAATCTATTCATCGCCAATGTGGGCTTGAATCCCACCCGTTCTGCCATTCTCGATTTCTTTCAGTCCATGGGCGCTTCGCTCACCGTCCTCAATCTGCAAAGCGCTCAGGGTGAACTGGTCGGCGATTTAAGCGTGAAGGGCGCGCCCCTGAAAGGCGGCCACATTTTCGGTGAACTCGTGCCCCTGCTGATCGACGAACTGCCCATGCTCGCCGCTCTCGGGCCTTTCACCGAGGAAGGCATCGAGATTCGCGATGCCTCCGAATTGCGCGTAAAAGAAAGCGACCGCATTGCCGCGCTCGCCGAAAATCTTCGCAAAATGGGCGCGAAGGTCGAAGAACTCCCCGATGGCTTGCGCGTGGAAGGCCGCCACTCCGGCAAAGTGCATGGCGCGGAAATCGAGCCGCACGGCGATCATCGCATCGCCATGGCTTTTGCCGTTGCCGCTCTCGCCGCCGAAGGCGAAACTCTCATCCGCGACGCCGATTGCGCCGCAGTCTCCTATCCCCGCTTCTTCGATGAATTGCGCCGCTTGGCCGGGGCCTAACCTTCAGCCCTGGCGTCCCTACTGCTCGGTCGCCGGTGGAATCGGTGTCGCGGGCGGAGCTGGCACTGCGGGCCTTGCTGGGACGGCTGGAACCGCAACCGCCGTCCGCCGCAACGCGATATTCCCGTAGCTGGTCTTCAATGTGATCTTTGGCCCGCGCCCGCTGCCATACTTTCCGGCCAAATGAGAGTCGCCCGACTCCGACTTCGTCGGCGCCAACGCCGCAAACTCCGAACCGATATCGCAATTCCGGCAATCTGCTACGACTTCAAAGCTCGAGCTGCCCGGCAGCGACAGCGAGATCTCTCCAGAGGAATTGGTGATGCTCACGTCTTCCTTAGGCACCGACGTGAATCGCACGCTGATCGCCGCATTGCGGTTATCGATGTTAACTTTGCCGCCGGGATTTTCCACGCTGATCTCAGTGTCCCGCGTGCGCAGGCTGAGGTTACCCGGCACGTCCACCACGTCCAGATTGCCCGATCCTGTCTCCAGATGTCCGGCCAAAGCGGACAGCGTCAAGTCCGTCTTCGCGGAAATCATCCGCACGCCCTTGGTCACCTTGTCTGCGCGCACCGGACCGTAGAAATCGCCGTCAACCGTAAGGCTCCCCGCCGCATTGGTCACGTCAATTTCGCCGCCCTTGCCGGACACCTTCACGTCGCCCTTGGTGTCGTTTACCTTGACGTCGCCCTTGTGCATCTCGATCAGGACGTCGCCCACTATGTTGCGGATCTCCACATCGCCATTCTGGTTCGTCACTCCAATATCCGCGGTCATATCCGAAACCGTAACGTCGCCCTTATCCGTCTTCACCGTCAGCGGCGATTTCTTCGGCACCGACACTTCCAAATTCACACCGATTCGCGAATCGGATAAGTCATACCCGCTAGGCCGCACTTCGTAGGTGTCGCCATTCTTCACGATCTCAACGGACACCGGTTTGGCGATCCGGTCGGCTTCTTGCTCGCTCCACGTTTTGACACCCTTCTCTGCCGACACGCGAATCTGCGCATCATCCGACGACCGCACGCTAATATCTCCGCGGCCGTTGTGCACGAAAACGCGCGCATTCGCGGGAATCGTCTTTGGTCCAACGTCCACGTCGTAGTTGAAGTTGTCTCCAACGTCGTCCATTATCCCTTCGCCAATCTTCTGCTTTCCGTACTCCACGCCTGCTACGATCCCGAGCAGCGCCAGCATCCCCACCACCAGTAGCACTTCGCCCCCCGTGATTGCCGCGCCACCTACTGTGCCACCCATCCGAGGCCCGATCGTGCGCTCGTACAGCTTCACCGCTCCCCAGAAAATTATGATCAGCGGCCACCAGTGCCCAAAGAAATGCCGCAGTTCCAGATGTCCGTAGGTGTGCAGCAGCAGAATCACTCCCGCGAAGATCAGAACGAGGCCAGAGAATAAACCGCTGCTACGCGTCTGGGTGCGTGCCATAAGTGATTATTGCCTCTCCGAAGGTGACACCGGCGGCGGAACGCCTGCCGGCGGCGATGGTGGTACCCCGGGCATCGCTGTACTCGCTTGTGCTTCAACGTGGCCATCACGCGGCGCGAACGCCGAACCCAGGTGCAACAATCCGATCACCACGAGGATCAGCGGCCACGTATTGCCAAAGTCGAAGTAACCGCCGTGCAACTGGTGCAGCAGGAATAGCACACCAACCGTTATCAGAACCGCAGGACCCGTCAGACTGCGGATCGCGCAGCTTTGGCAATGGCATCGGACCTGGTTGCTCATCGTCTTACTCCTCTCCGTTCCTGATCCTCACTGCTGCCCGCGCATGCGCTTTCGCAGCAACAGGAAACCTATCCCGATCAATACCAGCGGCCAAAAGATCTCACGAATCCGAAAGCGCTCAAAGAATCCAAAGTTCCGCAGAAGGATCAGGACGCCGACGCCGATCAGAATGATCGGGCCCATGGGTTGGCGCGCGCTCCACGCCTCAATTGGATCTTTCAGGGCCTCTCCGGTCTGGCGGACCTTCGCCGTACGCAAAGCATCAATGGCCATGTAGAAGATGAACGCCACCAAGCCGAAAACCCAGAAGCCGTCCATTCCTTCGCCAAAAGCCCCCGTGATGCCAAGAATCAAGGCGCCGAAGACGACGATGTGAATCATCGCCTTGTTGTACTCGCCGTTGTAGATTGCGCCGAGACCCGGAATAAATCCAAGTATGAATGCAAGCACGGGACTCACCGACCCGGGTTTTCCCGCAACGGGAGCCGGTGGGGCTGCCCCCTGAGCCTCCGGCGCTCCTTGGGCCAAAACCGGTTCCGCAGGGTGCGGGGCCGGCAGCCCCATCACTTGCGCCAGGCACTCCTCGCAATACAGCACATCACGCACCGGCCGCACGCACGCCGCGCACATTGGCTTGCCGCAATTCCGGCAATAGCCTGAAGCATCCACTTCCGGATGCACGGCACATTTCATCGAAAGCTCCTCTCCAACAGCACGGGACACTCTGCCGCCAGCAGTTCCACCCGGCGGGCCAGCTCATTCGCGCGATTCTGCTGCCGCGGTTGCGCCGGTTTCTGATCGTCTGTCTGCCCGGGTTCTTTCTCCGGGTTCGACTTCGGCAACGATTCATCCGGCGCGGCCTGCAAGTCGTTCTGTCCCTCACGGAGGCGGGACTGTATCTCGTACACCACGCGCAGGTCGCTCACATATTTCACGCTCCGCGCATACACCAGATGTACTTGCCGGTCCGCATTGTGATACACCGCCGCCGGTTGCAGATCCGCCAGCTTCGGCTTGCGGAAGGAGAATCCTGTTGCGTACACCAGGACGATGCACGAGGCAAACACGCTTGCCACTCCATACGCAAACTTCGGCGACGCCAATCCGCGCAGGAAATTCCGCAATGCCTGCCACGTGGAAACCGTTTCGCGCGGCCCCAGTGTCTTGTCTAGAATCTCGTACACCAGCCGCGGCGGCACTTCCACTTCTGCCATCTCATGCATTTCGCCGACAAGCCCGCGTACGCTCGCCAACAGCGGCGCACACTCCGGGCATGTCGCCGCGTGCGCATCAAACGCAGCGCGTTCTGGGCCCGCCAGCAGCCCGTCGAGATAGTCGCTCAATCGCGCTTCGATCTGTTCACATGTCCAGGTCATAGCTTGACCCCCCGCGGCGGAGTTGCCTCCACCGTTATATCCACTGCAAATCCTTGTGTGAATTTCCGCTTCATGCCGGCCGTACTCCCATCTGCTGCAAGATCCGTGCCAACTCAATCCTTCCGCGGTTGATCCGCGACTTCACCGTGCCCTCGGGCACCGCCAGCACCTGCTGAATCTCCGCATACTCCAATTGCTGCAGGTCGCGCAAGATCACCGCCTCGCGCAGCTCCGGCGAAAGCCGCGTCAGCGCACTCTGCACCTGGCCGCGCAGCTCCCCCAGAAGCGCCTGCTGATCCGGGCGGCGTGCCGACGATTCCTTGTTTTCTACCACTGGCATCGCGTCGTCCAGCGAATCCGTAATGCGGTCGCGCTTCGTGCGCCGGTAATGGTCAATCAGCAGGTTGCGCGTCACGCTGGTCATCCAGGTTACGAAGCCTCCGTGTGCCGACCGGTAACTCACCAATGTCCGATACACTCGAAGGAAAACTTCTTGCGACAGGTCCTCGGCTTCCGTGCGGTTCCCTACAAATCGATAGCAGATATTGTAGATGCGCCGCGTATGCCGACGCACAAGTTCCTCCCAGGCCGAGCCATCGCCCTGGAGGCATTGCTGGACCAGTTGGGCATCCTGCTCCAAGCTTCCCTTAGCCCCATTTTCCCGATTCCTGCACTCACGAAAACCGCAGGTGATCTCACTCGGCCTGCCATATAGTGGAACGCAAATTGCCTCTGAAATGTTCCCTGATGACAGGGCGTGGAACCCACCGGATAGCGGCATCTTACCACTCCCACCACCCCTGACAAGACTTTGCGATTCAATTGCTTATGCGCACTTGACGCCACCCTCTTGCCCCCAGTACTCTTCACCCTCATGGGTGCTAAGTCGAGGAAGTGGTGGCTGCTGGGCCTGGGTGGACTCCTGCTCGGGTTCCTCCTCTACCATTCTCGCCACCTTCTGAACTTCAGCGAGTTCAGCGGCGCAAAGCTCTGGCACGCCATCCGCGGCGCAAATTACACGTATCTACTGATTTCGGTCGTGGCCATCTACCTGTGCTATGCCGTTCGTGCCCTGCGTTGGCAGAGATTCCAAGCCCACGTTGGCCAGGCTCGCTTCTGGAATATTTACGCCATGAACCTCGCGGGATTCAGCGCCCTCTTCCTGCTGGGCCGCGCCGCCGAGCCTCTCCGTCCGGTGCTCATCTCCCGCAAGGACAAAATCCCCCTGGCCGATACCTTTGGCATCTACGCCTTGGAGCGCATTCTGGACGCTGCCAGCACCGCTGTCCTCGCTGCCATTGGCCTCCTCGTCTTCGAGTCCTCCGGCCACTCGTCCGCCGAAGGCACCGCCCAGGCCTTTGAGAAAGGCGCGCGCACGGCTGGCACCGTGTTTTCCCTCTTCGCCTTAATCGCCATCTCCGCGCTGGTCTATCTTCGCCTATATGGCACTGCTGTCCTGGAGCGCCGCATGCAAGGCTGGCTCGCGGCTCACGGTTGGCGCGCCGGCTTCGCGCGCATCGTTCTCGGTTTCTCCCGCGGCGTGCAGACCGTTCGCACCTGGGGCGATCTCGTGGCGGCGGTATTCCTCTCCGCGCTGCACTGGTGGCTCGTTGTGGTGATTTATTTCCTGGTCATCAAGAGCTTCGGTGGGAAGCTCGGCACGCTCACGTTTACCGATGCCATGCTGGTCCTTGTGTTCACCATGGTGGGTTCCGCTATACAGCTTCCCGGCGTGGGCGGCGGTGCGCAAGCGCTCTCCATCGTTGCATTCACTCATTTGTATGGAGTAGAACAGGAAGCAGCAGTTGCTTGTGCGATGGTGCTGTGGCTGGTCACGTTTGCTTCGTGTACGCTGGCCGGTGTGCCCATCCTGTTCCGCGAAGGATGGTCGCTCGGTGATTTGCGCCGCATGAGCCAGCGCGAGGACGAGCAGATCGACGCCGAAATCGCAGCTCGCTGAATTTGTAATGGCCGGTCTTTAGACCGGTTCTTGGGTTTGACTTTGTAGCGGCCGCCTGGTGTTTACCCCGACCTGGTCGGGGAGGCGGGCGCCTTTGGCCCAGTGGTAAGACGAGGAGAATCTTCCGAGTGAAATGTCCTTTCTGCGCAAACATTGACGACAAGGTGATCGATTCCCGCGAAGGACGCACCGGCGACACCATCCGGCGCCGCCGCGAATGCCTGAAATGTTCCCGCCGCTTTACCACCTACGAGCGCATCGACGAAATTCCCTACATGGTGATCAAGAAGGACGGCCGCCGCGAACGCTTCGAGCGCCAGAAAATTCTGCAGGGTTTGCTGAAGGCTTGCGAAAAGCGCCCCGTGCCCACTCCCAGACTCGAAGCCATCATGGATGAAATCGAGGGCGTGGTCCACGAAGCCACCGAAAGGGAACTGACCACCACGGAAATCGGCGAAATGATCATGCACCGCCTCAAGAAGCTGGACAAAGTCGCCTACGTGCGATTCGCCAGCGTGTATATGGATTTCAAGGACGTCCAGGAATTCATGTCCGAACTAAAGAACCTCCTCAAAGACCGCGCCCTGCCCAAAAAGTAGCCTCGAACGCCGGGAACGCCAATCTCCCGATTGGTGCCTTAGAGTACGCCAAGCACACCAAGGCCACCAAAAACGCCATTCAGGCGAATGGCGTTCCCAGGTCAGCTCGTGAGAATGGTTTTCCGTAAATGCCGCCCCCTTTCCGTATTCGTCCGGTGAACCCATCTTTCCCCGTTAAGCACCTGGAGTGATACTCCGCTCGAGATGGAGCCGTGTGCTTCGAGCACAGGTGCAAGGAAGCGGGGGTGTCGCATGATCAAGAAG
>Ga0182027_10004731_pt1 | contig 20973 bp, 20 predicted proteins | sample 712E1DmetaG_FD_121300 | JGI IMG/M metagenome (GOLD analysis project Ga0182027, IMG submission 121300) | Permafrost microbial communities from Stordalen Mire, Sweden - 712E1D metaG (Illumina Assembly) | ecosystem: Environmental > Terrestrial > Soil > Wetlands > Permafrost | place: Sweden...
AGGGGCGTATCGCCCTCCAAACAAGACGGCGGGTAAACCATACGCTCTGTAGAGACGTTCAATTGAACGTCTCTACCAAGGCAATTTGCCGTTATGCGGGGGAATATAGCTCCGTTATTTTTGCCTTTTCACTCCATACTTTACTGCCGGTTCCTTCACGCGGAAGCCGATTTCCCGCTTTGGCTTTTCGGGAGTATATATGATTTGTCGAGTAGCGTCAAAGACAACTTTGAATTGGGCGTCGTATTTCTTTTCCAGCTCTTCAAGCTTAGCAGCAAGGTCTTTGTGAGTAGAAAGCAATTGCCGCAATTTTACAAATGCCCTCATAATCTCAAAATTCACAAGAACTGCTCTGTCGCTTTTGAGAACCGAAGAAAGCATAGCAATCCCCTGCTCGGTGAATACAAAAGGCAATTTTCGGTGTCCGCCTCGTCCTTTTGATATCGCAAATTGCGATATCAAAGTATCGTTTTCATCCACTGAAAGTTGGAACATAAAATCTGGCGGGAATCTTTTGGTATTTCTTTTAACGGCCTCATTCAAACGCATGGTAGGCACGCCATAAAGCTCTGCGAGATGGCGATCAAGCATCACTTTTTGCCCGCGAATAAGAAATATTCGTTTTTCGATCACTTCGCTTGGGATAATTGTTTTATCATTCATTGTTGTATTCCTTCTTCCTCGCATCATCCCGCTTTGCGGGACAATCTGCACACTTGGAATTTCCAAAGGTGATTCAATCTTTGCGGATTGCTTTATAAGTTCCCTCACTTCGTTCGGGACAAGCCTCGCAATGACGACTTGTATTTCTAATTTGAAATCTGACGACAGCGGATGGATAGCAATGTCTCCCCAACACGCTTCTCGCAAAAATGGCAGAGAGTTATCAGCCAAGAATCAAGAGAAACATACTATGTCATATATATACATACGTTTTAACCTTGTATATTCAATGAGAAAGATATACATTTTCAATAGTAGAATACGCTCTTGTAGACAAATGAGTTTTTGGAAAGGATTACCTCATGCCAAGTCAATCGTTAAAAATAGTAGTCACAGCACCCTATTTTGGATCGCTTTTCCAAATCGCTATACTTGATCACTTTAAAAAGCTCGTAGCTCCGGAAAATTTGGGATTCCGATCTTCAACAAATGATTTGGATAAACAATCTGAAAGTTTAAGAAAATTATTAACTGAAAATAAGCCGACTGTTTTAATGGCAATATCTATGTCTCCGTCTCCGGATATTATTTCGCTGTATAAGACGAACAATGTTCCGATTATATTATTGGATGAAGAAGCACCGGGAGCATCCACCTTAGCAACAGACAACTATATGGGTGGACAACTTGCTGCAGAGTATTTCATTTCGAAAGGAAAAAAGAAAATAGCAATTGTTAATGGCAGGGCTCGAGCTGTGGGTAATTTATCAGGAAATTACTGCGCAAGATTGCGGTTCAAAGGATTTAGCGAAGCGTTAAAGCATAAAGGACTTTCTATACCGATTGGATGCGAAATCGAAGTGCCGAATTATTCTCGTGAAGACGGTGTTGCAGCGATGCCAAAGCTGATAAATGCAGGTGTTGATGCCATTTTCTGTGCAGCTGCAGACAACACTGCACTGGGCCTTCTCTCAGCAGCGAAAGAACGAGGAACTCGAATACCCGAGGATATTGCAATCATCGGTTTTGATGATTTACCGGTTGCGCTGCTTTCAACTCCACCACTCACAACAATCAGGCAACCTATGAGGGAAATAGTGGAAGCGGCATATAAAATGGCGACAATACAGCGAGAAGAAATTCTTAGAAATCCCAAGAAGGTTCTGTTTAAGCCCGAACTTATTATCCGACAGTCCGCATAACATATAAAAGATTGTATTGTTGAGTTTATCCGCTTGATGAACAATTTGAGAACTTCTCGTTTGTCTTGGTTCTACAGATTGAGTATATCTCTGTCGACATTACTTTTCACATCCCAATTCCAACGATTCCAATTTTTCCTGCCTAATCCAATCCGCCTCTTCTTTCCCTTTATGAGAATCGCAATCTATTTCGACTATTAACTTTAATTGTGGACAATAAAAATCTACTACCCTCTTACTCTGTCATTTCGATCCCTTTTCATTTTCCTGTTTTAGCAGGAACGGTTGGTTCTGTTTGAGCAGGAGATGTTGGCTCTGTCTTAGCAGGAGAGGTTGGTTCGGTTTTAGCTGGAGAAGTTGGTTCTGTCTTAGCTGGAGAAGTTGGTTCCGTCTTAGCTGGAGCGGTCGGCTCTGTCTTAGCTGGAGCGGTCGGTTCTGTCTTAGCTGGAGAAGTTTGTTCTATTTTTGCCGGAGCGATTGATTTAGTAAAGCCCTTACCATACATTCGCGTATGTTGCCTACAATATAGAGATCCAATTTGAGCCTTCTTTTTACATTGGGTTCCATTTTTTAATATTGCTTTACATTGCCCTGATAAAGCAAACGCTGTTACCACTAAGAACATTATAAGAAGAATAGATATACGCTGAATAACTGTTTTCATAACATACCCCCTTCGTTCAACTCATTCACAATCTTGGCACAACTTTGGGATCAGACCACAGTACCGTCACCGTTAATTTACCAAACCCTTGGCTTGTTTGCAATGGCCACACTCCATAAACTAAAAGCTCCGACACGTTTCTTGTAAAATGAGGGCGAGATATCAGCCAATAATCAAGATGAAATAGCCGATGAATCATTAAGCAAATTGGTCAATGAGTAGAAAAAAATAAACTACGCGAATCCACCACACCGACCTCCAATCGTTGGGATGTCCGCAGACGGGGGATGGACGCCTACATTACAGGCAAGGCGTAATAACAGACAGGATAACCTGTACTTCCATTAAAAAATCAAGAATTACTTGCCTCTTTGAAGAATAAATTTGAATTTAGATATGAAAAGAATCAATAATTATCAAAAGGGATTGTGTATGCCTCTCATAGAATGGAACAGCACATTTTCAGTTGAAATACAAAAAATTGATGAACAACATAAGAAGTTCTTTTCTCTTCTCAACGTGTTATACGATGCTATACTGCAGGGCAAAGGTGAAGAGATTGTAGGACCGGTATTGAAGGAATTGCAACAGTATGTGATATTTCATTTTAAATCCGAAGAGTCCTGGATGAAATTGTATCACTATCCGGATATGAACAAGCACAAACTGGAACATGAAGAAGCGATCCAAAAAGTAAACAAGTTCGCACTGGAATATGAACGCGGCCAGAAAACCGTCGATATTGAATTACTTAAATTCTTAAGTGCTTGGCTCCAAAATCATATTCTCCAGACCGATAGGAATTATATTCCATATTTCCGGGGTAAACTATAGTAGGTACGTTTCCGCCAAACTGCATGGCGGTCAAGAATTGAGATAGGTTCTAAACTCTCTTGATAACCATGCTAACTTTCTCTATCATCAATATGGTCATTCAATTATTATATTAACCTAATTGGAGGTATGTTATGAAGAGTAAATATCTGGCTCTCATCATTGTTGCCGCTTTTATCGCAGCGACTGCCGTATCTCAGTCGGTAGCTGCCGGTAAGATCACTGTCACTCAAACTGCAGAAAAAATTAGCATCTCGGGCGATAATGGTAAAAAAATCGCTTCGGACAAATTCGCACTCAGCAAAGACGGATGGTATATTATTAAGATTGTATACAAAGGTACTGATCCCAGTATTTGCCAGTTGTCACTTGCTACCCAGAAAATGATTACAGATAAAGAAACAGTTGGCGGCATGTTAACGAACTGGATGGGGCCGAATACGACCGAGAAAATCCTGTCTAAGGGTTCGGCAAAGTCAGAAGATTACATGATTTACGTAGATGATGCAGAAGGGCCGTGGGCGATTGAGATTTTGAAAAATCCGAAACCAAAACCGCTATCCGATAAAACTATGTTCAGCGGCACTACGAATAAAGTAACGCCGTTCTTCCACCTGAACAAAGGATCGGTTGCATTCACTATGCACCAAAAGTTAAAAGGCCAGTGGTCTTCGCGACTTGAGATTAATCTTTACGATGCGAACACGGGCAAGTACGTCAGTAACCTATGCCATAACACAACTTCGCCAATGCTCAATTCGAAAGTTGATATACCGGAAGCCGGCCCTTATATCCTTGAGGTAATCGGTGGCGATAGCTGGGATGTCTCGTACAAATAGTAACCATTGGAATTCGATCTGATGAGGGCAAATAATATTTTGCCCTCATCATCAGATGCAGTATTTCTCAGATGCTGCCGTAATCGCTTTTGTTTCGGACGATTATTAATAATCCTCATCGTTATCATACAGTAATTCTGTTATCATTCTTTGTTATATCCATCCCGTCGATATAAAGTCCATCAAAAGTCCCCTCTTACTTAAAAATAAATATTGAGAGAGGGGACGGTTAGTCTTTAGTACAACTATTTCTGTCAGTATTATAAATGATGGGTGCTGAAAAGGATCGCGCTGAAACTAATATTGAAGAATCTGATTTGGAATCTAACGATAGCGAATGTTTACGTCAGTACTTTCTTATAGGATCGTCTTCTTTTGTGTTGCCGCTTATCAAAATATTTCCATTGTGCCTGTACTTTTGAATTCGATTCCAGTTCTCTATTCGTCTCCACTTTTTCAATGCGGTTTTTAACAAAGACTTTATTGACTTCATGCATTAGGATAGCATTGATCCCTTTATTCTGCATATCCGGACGAACGGCAGTAAGATAAAGATCGGCTCTTGTATTTTGTTTCAAAGCACGCAAGACATGAAGAAATCCAAACGGCAGCAAGCGCCCTTTATTCTTTTGAAAAGCGCGGGACATCGATGGCATGGTAATGCCGAATGCGACGATAGCGCCGCTGCTATCCAGTACAATAGGCACATACTCGGGGAGAATAAAACCAAAATATTGTTTTATGTACAGATCTATTTGTTTATCCGACAGCTCAACAAAACCGTAAAGATCTTTATAGGCGGAATTGAGAAGTTGAAATATTTCTTTCCCGTACGGAAGAATCTCTTTTGCTTTCTTCACTCTGAGCACTCTAAGATTGTTTCTTTTCAGAACGATCTCGGCGATTCTTTGAATCTCTTCGTTCAGCACGCCATGCATGGTTACTTCGTATTCGATCCAGTCGGCATCTTTCACATATCCCGCTTGTTCGATATGTTGAGGATAGTAAGGATAATTATACAATGAGCCAAGAGTGCTTACTTCTTCAAATCCTTCCACGAGCGCTCCTTCACCGTCCATATCGGAGAACCCCAATGGACCGTGGAGAGAAGTCATTCCATTAGCTTTCGCCCATTGTTCAACGGTATTCAGCAATGCTGATGAGATTTCCGCATCGTCAATAAAATCGAACCAGCCGAAACGTGCAGTTTTCACATTCCACTTTTCGTTATACCGCTTATTAATAATTCCTGCAATGCGACCGACTATCTTTCCGTCTTTTTCGGCCATCCAGCATTTTACATCACAAAAATCAAATGCGGGATTTTTATCTTTTCGCAATGAATTAACTTCGTCGGTATAAGGCGGCGGCACCCAATAATGATTATCGCGGTACAAAGCATATTGAAACGATACGAATCGCTTCAGTTCATGAACGGTTGTTATTTCTTGTATATGCATTTTCAGATCAATCTTAACATTGCGGCGTAAAAAATAGAAATGACAACTAAACTAATATTAAGAATCCGATTTGGAATCTGAAGATAGCGGAGGGTAAGAAATGTCTCCCCAACACGCTTCTTGAAGAAATGTTAGCGAGTTATCAGGCAAGAATCAAGTAGAGCCGGAGGCCTGATAATGTCAAGAATCTAGTCGTGTCAATATTGAAGTTGTGACGTTCAATTATACGTCCCTACTTTATTTGCAATAATAATATTGCACGATCTCCAAGCTGGATTCAAAAACAATTTTAGACAAAGATTATATTCACATCAGAAGGTTATACATTTTTTGAACAATCTTACGTATTACTTCGCATATAAAAAGCGGAGAATCTTAAAAAAATTCTCCGCAGGGAATATATACCTTTCCTTTTTGAAAAGCTTAAAATATATTTCTAATTATCGAATAGCTTATCAAAAAAATTCTGCCAGAAATTACCCGAATTATTATTCCAATTTTGGTTATCTTTCCAATACTGGTTCTCTTTCCAAGAACGGTTTTTCTTCCAATCCTTATAGTGCTCACGCGAGATAATGCCAATCGGTCCCTCATAAATACCGCCCTCTCCTCCTATGTCGAATACACGGACAGCAATGACATTATCTTTCCCTGCCTTCAACAATCCGGAGGGAATAGTATATTCACGAAATTCTCTATATTCGTTATCATGACTACTCCGCCACGGATTAGAGCGGATTCTTCCAGTGCGACCTATTTCCTCCCCATTGATATATGTTTCATCAAGATCGTCAATTTTGCCAAGAAGGGCGATCAGCGTTTTTCCCTCAAGCTCTGCTGGTATTTTAAAGTGCAGCCTGTACCATGCCATCCCGTCATACCTGGCATGTCCCTGGGTTTCCCAGTATGCCGGAGCAAAAATCTGATCCCACGAGTAGTCATCAAATGAAGGATCTATCCATTTTTCCGAATCACCCGTCTTGAACCGCCACATTCCTGCGAATGGAATTTCAGGTGCCAGATAGTTCTTCGATTCATATAAACCGATTTTGCCTTGCGTGATTCCGCCTTCAAACTGATCATCATAGACGCGAACTGCAATGATATTGTCTCCCGAAACATTGAGAATATTTTGAGGAATGGTGAGAATAACTTGGGTATTATACGCAGTTCTATAATCCGGGGGAAAATCACCGGTAATGCCTATGATCACTCCATTGAGAAATACTTCGGAAACGTCATCGATGCAGCCCAGGCGCAGGTAAAGCGATTTTTTCTCTGCTCCCTGCGGCAGTCGGAAATGTTTGCGGTACCACGCATAACCATCATAGCCGGGATATCCTTCATCCTCCCATGGAGAAGGGACAAATATCTCGTTCCATTTTGAATCATCAAAAGCAATGCTTGCACGTTTTTCATCATCGCCGAGTTCAAACTTCCATTTTCCTCGGAGGTCGAGAACGGATTGCCAATCTTCTGCCGCCGCGAAAGAAACCAGCATAAGCGATAGGAGAATTGAAATGCTGATGGTTCGTGATTTCAGAATATTGAGTATGACTGAAGTATTTTTTTTCATGACATCCTCCTGTTTATTTGTGGATTTATGTTTCATTAACTGATACATAATACGCCCACAATAGGTCAAAGATGTCATGGCAAAGTCAGGAATTGTAAAAGATTGTCATGGAATCAAGCGATCAACTTGTAACCAGTGCCGTGAATAGTGATAACGATTTTAGGATGGGCGGGATCATCCTCAATTTTTTGTCTTATCTTTAAAACAAAATTATCTACTGTCCGCGTGCTCACAGATTCGTCATACCCCCAGACGTTCGTTAAAAGATCGTCCCGACTGACGGTTTCATTGCGGTGCTGCCAGAGGTATTTCAGGATCTCGAATTCTTTTGATGTCATAGAGAATTCTTTTCCATCCTTTGAACCGCTGTAACTAGCAAAATTTACTGTGATATTTCCAAGCGTCATCATCGTATCAGCAGCACCAGGCGGTACTGCACGGCGTAAAAGGGCATTTACCCGCGCAATGAGTTCACGTAAACTGAATGGTTTGGTGACATAATCGTCTGCGCCCAGCTCCAATCCAAGAACTTTATCGATCTCTTCTCCTTTCGCCGTCAGCATAAGGATGGGTGTGCGATTTCCTTTCTCTCTTAATTTCCGTACGACATCGAATCCCGACATCTGAGGAAGCATGACGTCCAGAATAACAAGGTCGAATGATTCGTGGAGCAATGTTTGCAATCCGCTGCTGCCATCTCCTTGAACCGTAACCTTGTGTCCTTCGAACTCGAGGTTGTCCCGCAAACCGCGCTGCATCTTGGGTTCATCTTCAACAAGAAGTATACGTGCCATAGTAATTATCCTTTGTGCGTTGCATCTGAGCGGTTCACGATTGGAAAGAGAAGCCGGAATGTGCTTCCCTTGCCGGGTTCGCTTTCAAGTTCGATCATTCCACCGTGAGCATCCATAATGTGGCTGACAAGAGAAAGACCAAGACCGCTGCCTTTGATATTATTTGTCAGTCCTGTCGAAACACGGTAAAAGGTTTCAAAGATTTTTTTATGGTGATGCTTATCGATACCGATGCCGTGGTCTTCCACCTCCACATAGCTCATACTCTCTGTTTGTCCCGTTTCGATCCGGACATACTTGTCAGCGGTAGAGTATTTTGCTGCGTTATCGAGAGTATTGATAAGTGCCTCAGCCACAGCTTCACGGTCTGCAGAAATGGTTCGCATGTTTCCAGCAAGTTGTACTACTACCGCAAATCCTTCATGCTGAAGATGAAATGTATATGTTTTCAAAACGTCGACAATAACATCGTTCAGAGCAACCGATTCAAAACGATATTGCTTTTTTCCTGCTTCCATGCGGGAAAAGTTCAAAATATTATTAATGAGGCGCGTGAGACGTTCGGTTTCCTGAAGGATGGTTTCATAATACTCCTGTTTCTTTTCTTCTGTTTTCACACGTTTCATGGAAAGTGTTTCTGTGAACATTCGGATCAGGGAAAGCGGCGTTCGCAGTTCGTGCGATACATTCGAAACAAAATCTCCTTTTAACCGCACGAGCTCTATCTCTTTTTTCAGCGTGCGATAGACAAGCCACACTGCTCCTATGAGAAGAAGATCCAGAACTCCAATAAGGATGAGATTTCGTTCTGACCGAGCTCTTGCAATATCTTCGACGTTTGTTCCTCTTAACCGAATGCCGATGCTGTAGCCAGGAAAAAGCCAAAGATCTTTGAGTTCCCGAAGTTCTGTGATGTTGACGGGTGATGTTGACAGAAGGATATGCTGATTTCGACGGTCAAAGACTGCAAGCAAAAATTCCTCTCCGGCAGCTTGCTCGATTTTTGGTTGGAGGACTTCTGTGAGGAATGACTTTGCATCGATCAAAAAACCGGCTATTTTTTGTTCCGGGAATCGAGATGATGTCACAAACATGAGCATCAATCCCTGACCAGAAACACTGTCCCCAATAATGACAGGTTCAATTTTCCGATAGCCGGAAGAGGCATATCGCAATAATTTTTCAATAGTCGCTGATTGATTTTGCAGAGAAGTAGAAGTAATTGAGAGAGCTTCTTGATTCTTTGCATTTTCATTTTTTTGTTGTGTTACTATTGAAATGGAATGACATGCAGTATCGACGTACAACACGCCTTGTACGGCTGATCTCTTGTTGAGGAATATTCTCGTGGCAGAATCCACACGTGAAGTTCGAGAGCTCATGAGAAGTGTATTGATCTCACCGGACCAGTTTTGAGCGACATCCAGCGCATACTGATTAATAGAAAAAAGGATGACATCAAGCTGCTTACTGTAAATCGATTGAATCAGCTTTTCAGTCGAACTGAGCGAACTTACTTCATAGGCAGAATAAAAGAGTGCCGGCAGAAGTGCGGCAAGGACAAAGATGATACCAATCTTGCGTCCGTTTCCCAATCCGGGTGTTTTGTTGCGTTTGTTTTCTTTCATTTCACTATTTGAAATTCAACTACTGTTTTCCAATTCCGTCTCAAACGAGACATTCTGCTGATGAATCAATCTACGATCCGATCGAAACATTTGTTCCATTGTTAAGGTAGCAATCCGTTAAGGTTTTGGCAAGCCGATTGGCACAGAATTCCTTATTGCTTTAAAAGCCAGAGGCCTGGCATTAAAACAGACAACTGTCCATAACTTATATTTCTGATTTTTTCCGCGAAGAAAAGGTAGCTCCGGAGTTAAACTTTGTCGCAACGAGAGACAACCTGATTAGGGAATTAGGAATTTCTTCGACCGTCACTAGATTCCTCTTGAACATGAGAAAGCTGCTTGTATTAATTCCGAAATATAACTACCATACTTTCCGAAATGTCAAATATAAACTTCCCCAATTAGATGGTGACAATATGAAAATCTCACAATTCCTGTTACTTGTTTTAACATTTCTCATTGCATTTCCTCTGGCGGGTCAACCGGTTTCATCCGAAAAAAAGATTGACGACCTCATCGGAAAGATGACGCTCGAGGAAAAGATCGATTTCATTGGAGGATATAAGGATTTTCATATTCGCGCTATTCCGAGACTTGGAATTCCGCAAACCAATATGGCTGACGGACCAGTCGGAGTGCGCAATTACGGCCCCTCTACAGCCTATCCGGCGACAATAAACCTTGTAGCTTCATGGGATACGCTGCTCGCTCAACGAGTTGGCAATGCAATAGGGAAAGAATCGCGCGCCCGGAATAACCACTTTATGCTCGGTCCGGCAATGAATATCCACCGCGCGCCCATGAACGGGCGTAACTTCGAATACCTCGGTGAAGATCCTTACCTTGCCGGTAAAACTGCCGCAAAATATATTCAGGGAATGCAGCAGGAAGGCGTGATGGCAACCGCCAAACACTATATGGGAAATTACCAGGAGTATAATCGCCATAGAATTTCGTCAGATATGGATGAACGGACACTGCGCGAAATTTATCTTCCTGCATTTCAGGCTTCGGTCATCGAGGGGCAAGCTGCCGCCGTTATGACTTCGTACAATCTCGTGAACGGTATTCACGCATCGCAGCACGATTATTTAATCAACAAAATTCTAAAAGACGAATGGAAGTTTAAGGGAATTGTCATGTCCGATTGGACCTCGGTCTATGACGGTGTTGCTGCCGCAAACGGTGGACTCGATCTGGAAATGCCATCGGGATTATTTATGTGCCGTGATACTCTCCTCCCAGCCATTAAGAATGGACGGCTATCTGAAAAAACCATTGATGATAAGATCCGGCGCATTCTTCGAGAATATGATCGATTCGGTTATTTTGATAATCCGGATATCGGCAAAGGATATGTTTTAGACACCACTGGTGTGCGTGCGACAGCACTTGATGATGCACGGGGCGGTATTGTATTGTTAAAGAACGAGCAAAACATGCTTCCGATAAAATCAAAGTCTATAAAACGAATTGCACTGATTGGTCCTAATGGCGATCCTGCTGTGACCGGAGGCGGAGGAAGTTCACTTGTTCAGCCGCTCCATCCGCTTTCGCTTTATGAAGCATTGCAACGCATTGCACCGAAGGATATAGGTGTAACTTATGAATCTGGCATCTACGAAACAAATCTTCTTCCCGCAGAATTCTTTGCTCGGAGTAAATTCTATACCATGACCGATGGGAAAAAAGATCCGGGTTTGAAAATAGAGTACTATACAAAACGCTGGCCAGAAGGAAAACCGGATCAGGAACAGCATGTTGATAACAGCAACCTTGTATTCAACAATGTTCCTTCAGGAATTCCAAAAGATAAATTTTTAGCAACTTGTTCCGGACTTCTTCAAGTTGAAGAATCCGCAACATATCGATTTGTTGTTTCAACAGATGTTGGTTTTAGACTTTTCGTGAATGATTCAGCCATTATGGGCACATGGGGAAATGTAAAAGAAGCGGTTCATTCAGCGGCAATTCAACTGGAAGCTGGAACGGAATATAAAATCGTTGTGCAGACCTGGCAGTATCATCCCGATGGCATTATCCGACTGGGATACGAAACAGAAAAATCAGTGAAACAAAAAACCGCTGCAAAATATCAGCAAGCACGCACGCTTGCAGAGCAGAGCGATCTCGTTATTCTCTCAGTTGGATTTAATAACGAGACAGAACGGGAAGATGCAGACCGGACATTTGCCCTTCCGGTGCAGCAGCAAGAGTTGATTCAAGAAATACAAAAAGCGAAAAAGGATATTATTGTCGTTCTGAATGCCGGAGGAAACGTTGATATGAACGATTGGCTCCCTGAGACGAAAGCGCTTGTTCATGCCTGGTATCCCGGACAAGAAGGGAATCTCGCAGTTGCTGAAATTCTTTTCGGGATGACAAATCCCTCCGGGAAACTTCCGGTCAGCTTTGAGAAACGCTGGGAAGACAACGCAACGTTTAAAAGTTATTATGATGACAACGGCGATAAACACGTAAAATTCACGGAAGGAGTTTTTCTCGGGTACAGACACTTTGACAAGGACAATATCGAACCGCAATTCCCCTTCGGGTTCGGACTGTCGTATACAACTTTTGAATATAGCAACCTGCATACGTATAAAGATCAATTTAGGACAATTGATCCTATTGAGATCAAACTCACAGTAAAAAACACAGGAAAGGTTGATGGCGCAGAAGTTATAGAACTTTACATAAATGATCCCGTCTCTTCCCTGCCGAGACCTCCGAAAGAACTCAAAGCGTTTTCAAAAGTTCAGCTTAAAGCTGGAGAAAGCAAAGAAGTAAATTTTTTGCTGAATGATAATGCGTTTCATTTCTATAACCCGGACAAGAAACAATGGGTCGTAGAACCCGGTGAGTTCAATATTCTCGTCGGCAGTTCCTCAAAGGATATCCGGTTAAAAAAGAAAATTACAATTCTTGAATAGTGGTCTCTGATACTATTTCATAAAAAAGCCTCAGCGAACAACTGAGGCTTTTATTTGTTCACGTACGTAGAATGAAACGCTTGGTTTCTTCTCCGGACTAAAATCTTTCTGCAATATTCAGGAAAATCGTTTATTCTCTCACTATTCTTCCGGATCCATTAATCTGTTGGTTCACACTCTTTGGTTCTCCTCTATACTTCACTGTTCCAGAGCCGTTAATTTGTACGCCAATAGAATTTGTTGCATATACCTGAATATTTCCGCTCCCATTAATTTGGATCTCTGAGTTCTCTGAAACGAGTGAAGTTGCATCAATCTTGGAAGATCCTGTCGTATTGATATTCACTGTGCCACTTTTCCCATCTAGGTGCAGCTTTCCTGAACCATGAATACCAATATCTAATGCGCTATTGTTGATATTGTTGATGTCACCATCAGTCGAACCATTCGATGTGAACTCAGAGATATTGGGAACAGAAACTGCAATTCGAATTCTATTGGTCGGGAAAAGTATTCCTTTTGTATACACATGAAGCGTATTGTTGTGAACTTCGGTTTTGACAAGCGGTAAAAGATTTTCATCGGTTTCAATTGCCAATGATTGCTTTTCCTGACAATCGATTTGCACTTCATATCCGCCATCGCATGTAATGGCTTCAAATGCCGCAACATCCCTCTTTTCAGTTTTAACCGATCCATTTCCACGAATTCTATGCCAGTTACAGGAAGTGAGCGCGAAGATACTTATTAGAGAAATTACGAGCAACTTTTTCATGATTATTTTTCCCCTTTCGGAAATACTATGATCACCATTCCTTCATTCAATTCATAATTGCAGTTATGGTAGTATACATATTCTCCTGCTCGAAAGTTGCAATATAATTTTAAAAATTGTTTTGTTATTTTGTTGAAGTATACTCTCAGAGACAACATGTCTCCTAAGATGCAAATTATACATGTGGAGTTTTGCATATTTTTGTTACGAATATTTCAATGAGTAATCCAAATACGGTTCCTGCTATTGTGTATAGATTAAGTCCTGAACGGACTCTTTGTTCGTTTTGTGAATTTCTAACATGGGTAAAGCTGAATCCCGAACTCCCAACAGGTATAACTTGCTACGTACATCAAAAAAATCTTCTCAAAGCAATCTGTAACTTACTTCCCACAAACCTATCCTTTAGTCGCTGGAGATTCTCTTCGACACTTTGTTCCCCTGCATGAATACATTGATCGATATTGTGAAATTCATTCCAACTGATATTTTCTACGTCCGGTTTGAGAACAATGTTCGCGTGCTTCAGATGGATGTCGTCAAGCTTGTTAGTTGTGATTTCACCCGCTCGTATGACAATCTCATATCCATGCCGATGGTTCTCATAACTGCCAAGAGATTGCCGGACATCAACGGCAATGATGGGATCTTTCGACAACGAACGAGCAGCCGGTACAGGAACCGTACTAGTGACTTTTCCATCAACGAAGTGGCGGGAACCGATCTCAAGCGGAGCGACAACACCCGGGATAGCGGAACTTGCTGCAACAGCAGTGATGATGGAACCGGAGGTGAGCACATATTCTTCACCGGTTGCTATATCGCTTGTCACAGCAGCAAAACGAAGAGACAAGTCGCTTATATCTCCATCTTCAAGAAGCAAGTTCAATGATTGGATCAATGTTGTTTGCGCGAACTTTCCGTTACCCAACGCTGACTTTGACATGAAATATTGTTGTCGTAAGTGCGTGGCAAATCTCTCCCACACCGAGCGAGAACTTGTGGTATCTGTGTCTGAAAATTGTTCCAATCCAATCCGTTTGTAGAAAAATCCTTCCAGGAATTCTCTAAATTTCTTTTCCACGGCATCTGCACTCCTCAGTTGCGAATACATACCACCCACAACAGCTCCCATGCTTGTACCAACAATCAATGATGGTACAAGTCCGATCCTCTCAAGAGCTTTGAGAATTCCAATATGTGCCAACCCGCGCGCTCCACCTCCGCCCAGAACCAATGTGAAAGAACGAATCTTATTATGTATTGGATTTTGCTGCATAATTTTTTCTTCGCTCCCAAGCTCTCCTTTGGAGCGCATATTCATTTTTCTTTCTGTTCCTCTAGTGTGACTTCAATTTCGTCATCCGGGAGATAGATTGTGACCTTCCGGTAGTGAAGAGCGCCAGCGTTGTCTGTCACTACTCGCCCTCTGATGTCGGGAATCCCCGTCGTGTCAAATGTAAGAATATTAAATGCTCGTGCATGTCCATAATTCAGTTCTTCGTCTTGCGAAAGCTTGAATTCCGCTGCTTCTGCAGCGAGTTTTCTCTTACCGAAAATAAACATTCCTCGCATAGCATGACGGGAAGTATCTTTAAACATATTTCGGAGCGTTCTCACAAACCGGACGACATCGTTGTTCAAGATTTCCACAGGTTTTCTGGGAAGCCACACCGCCGATTCTTTAGAAGTGTCGGAATGAAGGCGAGCCCACGTTCTTCCTCCTTTATCATCCAGGGCAATGAAGAATTCTTCCCGTCCTTTACTATTCTTCCATGTTAATTCGCTGAAAAAGAATTTGTCAGGGAGGTATCCTCCTATTTTTCCTAGTAAGGTGGTGAAGAACGGACCATCCCAAACTGCCTCGAAGACGGCTGTAACCTCTGCTGAATTCAGGATGCTCGCTAATAAAAAAAATATGAGAATGCCGGGAACTGCTATTTGCTTAATCATAGGATTTGAGGTTCCTATTTCCTCAGTATATTCTCTACCTTTATGATGAGAGTATAGGGAATTTTAAAAGAAATTGCACTTAGAAATAACGACTACTCTTTTTTTAATTACATCCTTTTTTGTTTATCTTTTGTTATGCGAAAACTAACACATGCCGAAATTTCTACTAAACGTGTACCGGAAGAGCAAGTCAATAATGCAACACGAATTCCATTAATTGTCATGGTAGACAACGTCCGGAGTTTATACAATGTCGGTTCTATCTTCCGAACATCCGACGGAGCGATGATTGAGAAACTTATACTCGCTGGCTTTACACCGCACCCACCGCGTAAGGAAATCGAAAAAACAGCGCTTGGCTCTACAAAGAGTGTTCCTTGGGAATACACCAAGCATCCAATTGAAACTATCCAAAGTTTGAAGGAACGCGGTTACAAGATTTGTTGTTTAGAGTTAACTAACAAAAGCATTCATTATAACGACATCAAGACAACCGATTTTCCGCTTTGTCTTGTTATTGGTAACGAAATAAGCGGTGTATCAGAAGAAATTATTACGCTTTGCGATTTGGCGATTGAAATTCCTATGTACGGGATCAAACAATCGCTGAATGTAGCAGTAGCGTATGGAATTGCGGTGTTTGAATTAGCAAGACTTTGGCGGACGAGATAAGCGTTTATGTTCACTTGTTTACAACACAGAATCGGGTTTATTTTAGGCACACTCGCTAAACAAAAAGAGTAAATTTTCAGGCATATTTTTCAGAATTTCTTATATCCTAAAAATAATAAAGAAAAGACTATGAAGATAATAATTCCTAAAGAAGCTCCATCCGAACTGCGAGTCGCAATGTTGCCGCAGAATATCGATAAACTTGTTAAGAAAGGCGCGAAGATTGTCATCGAATCAGGACTCGGCGCCGCACTTGGCATTTCAGATGAAGATTATAAAAAAGCTGGTGCTTTCATTGAGAAGAACCACAAAAAACTCTTGGCATCAGGAGATATCATCTTACGCTTGCGCAAGCCTAATATAAAAGAAGTATCCTCTCTGAAAAAGGGAGCGATTCAAGTCAGTTATCTCGATCCATTTAACGAACCCAAACTTCTTGCAGCTCTTGCGAAACAGAAGATTTCCGCAATATCGATGGAAATGATTCCGCGTTCAACACGCGCACAGAAAATGGACGCGTTGAGTTCGCAGGCAAGTCTTGCAGGATATGCTGCAGTGATTCTCGCGGCCGACAATATGTACAAGATTTTTCCCATGATGATGACACCTGCCGGCACATTGCAGCCATCGAAAGTGTTTATCATCGGTGCGGGCGTTGCAGGATTGCAGGCGATTGCTACTGCACGGCGTCTAGGTGCGAAAGTAGATGCATTCGACACACGCCCCATCGCAAAAAACGATGTCCTTTCGCTCGGCGCAAAATTTGTTGAGGTCGACCTTGGTGAGACCGGACAAACAGCCCAGGGATATGCGAAAGCGTTGACTGAAGAACAATTGAAAAAACAGCGGGACGTGATGAAACAATATTGCGCGCAGTCAGATATCGTCATTACGACGGCGCAGGTTTTCGGGCGTAAAGCTCCGGTCATCGTTACGAAAGATATGATCGGCGCGATGAAACCGGGTTCTGTTGTCGTCGACCTCGCCATTGAAACAGGCGGAAACGTTGAAGGTGCTGTTCTCGGCAAGATCATCGATAAAAACGGTGTTAAAATTATCGGTTTGGCAAATATGCCGGCTCGTGTTGCAATGAATGCCAGCCAAATGTACGCCAACAATCTAACAAATCTACTCGATGAGTTTTGGAATAAAGAGAAAAAAGAATTTGAATTAAAGCTCGATGATGATATCATCAAAGGATGTTTGATTACACACGGCGGCACTATAGTGCATCCCAATTTTATGCCGCACACTAAAGAAAAGAAATCTCACAAAGGATAATACGTTATGTTATTTGAATCATTTTATATTCTTATCCTCGCCGGATTCGTTGGGTTTGAGGTTATCAAACGCGTGACGCCTACGCTGCATACGCCTTTGATGTCTGCAACCAATGCTATCTCCGGAATTTCACTCGTCGGTTCACTCGTCGCTGCTGGAAGCGATCAGTTCGTCAGTCAAATGCTCGGACTCGTCGCAGTTACAGCAGCTACAATCAACGTCGTTGGTGGTTTTATGATCACCGAACGAATGTTGAAAATGTTTAAACGGAAGGAGCGGAAACAGCAATGATCAACTATCCGCTCGAAATTACTTACATCATTGCTTCCGTCTTATTTATTTTGGGATTGAAAGGACTCGGTCACCCTGCAACGGCACGTCGTGGCATGCATTATGCAGAAATTGGAATGCTGATGGCAGTCATCGGGACACTGCTTGGTCAAAATATTGTCACATGGCAATGGATTCTGATCGGTCTCGTGATTGGTTCCGCTATTGGCACTGCAATGGCAATCTTCATGCCGATGACGGCAATGCCGCAGCGAATTGCAATCTCACATGCATTCGGTGCACTTGCCGCCGTGCTTGTCGGTATCAATGAATTTATTGTGAAGGGTTCGGAAATTACCAGCGGACTTATGGGAGCGTTAGGATTTGAAGTGCTCTTCGGTTCGCTTACGGTTGCGGGCAGCATAATGGCATTTGGAAAGCTACAAGGCGTACTGCGAAGCGAACCTATGACATACAAAGGACAAAACTTCGTTAACATCTCGCTCTTCTTTATTACAGTTGGAATGTTTGTCTATCTCGTTTTCTTCCCGCAGAATTCTCTCGTCTTCGGCTCAATGATTGCACTCTCGTTTCTTATCGGAATTTTTATTGTAATGCCTATTGGAGGTGCAGATATGCCGGTAGTATTATCACTAATGAATTCATATGCTGGACTTGCTGCCGCCGCAACGGGATTTGCAATCAACAATAAAGTGCTGATCATCGCCGGTTCATTAGATGGTTCATCAGGATTTATTCTTTCCATCATTATGAGCAAAGCGATGAACCGATCATTCGCGAACGTACTCTTTGGTGCTGTTGGTTCTGCACAAGTTGACACTTCGACACTCCATGAAGATCGGCCTATCACAAAAATAAATGTCGAAGATGCAAAGTTTATTCTCGAACAAGCAGACCGTGTGGTTATCGTTCCAGGATATGGAATGGCAGTGGCGCAAGCACAACATGCAGTTCGTGAACTCAGTGATGAACTAGAGAAACGCGGAACGAAAGTTGAATTTGCTATTCACCCTGTCGCAGGACGTATGCCTGGACACATGAATGTACTTCTTGCTGAAGCAAATGTATCTTATGATCAATTGCAAGAAATGGAAGTGATCAATCCCACGATGGATACGGTCGATGTCGCCATTGTGATTGGTGCAAACGATGTTGTCAATCCTGCCGCACGTACAGATAAAGGAAGCCCGATCTATGGCATGCCAATTATTGATGTCGATAAAGCACGGACGGTTATTGTGATGAAGCGTTCGATGGCAACCGGATTTGCCGGTATCGAAAATCCGCTCTTTTATCAAGAGAACACCAAGATGTTATTCGGTGATGCGAAGAATGTTTTGCAACAATTGATTGCTGAGTTTAAGAAGAACTAAAGTTCCACAATATGGACTCCGTCACAAAGGCGAACTCCATATTTGGTTTACAAATTTTGAATTTCTTCCCAAATAACCTTATCAACCGGAATACCATTTTTTATATTCTCTGCCCTTACACGAAGCACTCGTTCGCCAGGATAAAGCACTTCCTGCAGTCCTAACTCTGTCTTCGAACTTTTATAATCTTGCAATATCGAATTCACGATATTTGCAATGGCAGAATGATTGCCAAGCTGCAAAATATCAATTGAAATAAACACTTGAGAAAGTGCATATTCCACCTCATGCTTACTGATTTCTGCCGTTGACATTCCGCCGGAGAGAACCGTTGCTAAAAGATCCAATAGCAATGCCAGTCCGGATCCTTTCCAAAAGCCGATGGGCAAAGCACGCTTCGATTTAAGAATTGCCGATGGATCAGTTGTCAACTTGCCATCCTCATCATAGCCTCCGGGAACAGATAGTTGCGTTCCACGTAGATTGTGCGCCTCCATCGTTCCATAAGAAAACTGCGACATCGCCATATCAAGCACAATAGCTTCATCCTTGTACGGCACTCCTATCACAAACGGATTATTTCCTAGGTGACAATCTACCGCGCCCCACGCGGGCATATTTGCAACGGTATTCGTCCAACCGAGAAATAAAAATCCTGCCTTCGCTGTTTTCCATGCGTACGTCCCCCCTCGCATCCAATGATTTGTATTGCGAAGAGCGATACATCCCATTCCACGTTCTTGCGCAAGTTTCATCGCTCTATCGGTGCAAACAAGAGCATTCAGAATTCCAGGACCTAAGTGTCCATCCCATTGTTCGACGGATCCTGCACTATGCTGCTTGGTTGGCTCCGCATGAATGTTGATATGGCCATCTTTCACATACTTAATAAACCGAGGAAATCGATTTATTCCATGTGTTGCAACACCATCGAGTGTGTTTTCTGTAAATACTTGCGCGCACACTTTTGCTTTTTCGGATGTAAACCCTCGCTGTGTGAGCACACGATAAAATTCCTGCTCCATTTGACTGAAGGTAATCCGTATAACTACTGGCGAAGTGCTTGGTGTTATTTTCATAAGAGTGACATTATTAAAGTGAACAAGAAGTGGATAAATTGTATGCGACCTCTCAGATGCATCAGTAAATTGGAAGCTGGTACTAATGCCGCATCTGGGATGACTACAGGGTTTGTTACATTGTGGTCGCCAACGATCACTATTTGTGCTGTTACAGTATACTGTGACAGTATTACAGTCAATAGGGAAGTAAGAACAAGGAATAGATGCTTCATGAAATCCTCCTCTTGTCCATTACGTTATATGAATTGATTTTATTCGATATAGCAAACGACGACATTATACCAAATGATCTGATGAAATTAAACCCTTCTTATTAAAAACCGTACCCAGGAACATTCACAATACAGAATCTCCAATGAGATGTAAGGAGATGAAAATCATATTTCAACCTCCAATTTTCATCAAGAACTTTGATACATTCAGAAATCGCATATTTATTCAACACAAGAAAAAGATTCACAATTAATAGCTAATGTTTATTGCACACAAACTTGTTTTAAAATCGAGAATCAATCATGCTCTTAGGTATTTATACCTCTATCCTGGCTCCATTCATTATTTCTTCAATTTTAAAAGTGCTTAATACTGAAATTTCTATCAAATCGAGACCATGTCATTACTTGCGAGTCATTACTGAAAAAATCATTTGTTATTGTCATTTATCTTCTGTATCTTAATATTGTCAAATAACAGTACACCGTTATGGCTCCCTCGGGAGACCTTTTCTGTAGAGTAAGTCCTGTTTCGAGTCGTCTGTTGGTGGTTCCATTCAATCCTTTGGCTTGAACTCCTCCATAAAGATGTTACCGACTTCTTTGGGCCGTATCAAACCAGTAAAAGTGTTTTTGAGTAGAGTACGGCGTACACCCTGCCGGCGGTCGGCCGGTTTTACAATCTTTATGAAAGGATATGTTCCATGGAAAAAGGAACAGTCAAATGGTTTAATGGAGCCA